>Ga0209573_1006039_pt1 | contig 10410 bp, 14 predicted proteins | sample TNRBio252014_DNA_FD_185870 | JGI IMG/M metagenome (GOLD analysis project Ga0209573, IMG submission 185870) | Wastewater treatment Type I Accumulibacter community from EBPR Bioreactor in Madison, WI, USA - TNR Reactor_6/25/2014_ DNA (SPAdes)... | ecosystem: Engineered > Bioreactor > EBPR >...
AAGGCGCTACAACCGTCCAGGAGCCACGCAAACAGTCGATTGAGCCTTACGACCTGGCTCGACTGGGCTAGCGAGCAATCGCCCCAACAACAAATCGATCCACACGAGGATACTGAAACTTCGTGATCGATGCCTCGTAGTCGTCGCGCTCCATCCCCAACAACAAATCGATCCACACGAGGATACTGAAACCTGGTTTTGATGTAGAGTTCGACGACGGTCCAGAGCCCCAACAACAAATCGATCCACACGAGGATACTGAAACTTGCTGATCAGCTCAAACGGCCGCTCTTCCCAGTAGCCCCAACAACAAATCGATCCACACGAGGATACTGAAACCCAGCCGGAATCGGATGCTGCCGCCGCTGTCCGCGTCCCCAACAACAAATCGATCCACACGAGGATACTGAAACGCGCACAGCGCCAACGCCGGCGCCAACATACCCACCCCCAACAACAAATCGATCCACACGAGGATACTGAAACGTTCTCCATCAGGAACAGCCGGCGTTCGACATCAGCCCCAACAACAAATCGATCCACACGAGGATACTGAAACCCGGAAGAAGCGTCTTGCGCTGCTGGATCAGCGTCCCCCAACAACAAATCGATCCACACGAGGATACTGAAACTCCGGTGACGGCGATGCTGATCGACCGCAACGGGATCGCCCCAACAACAAATCGATCCACACGAGGATACTGAAACATTAAGACTGATGGCGATTACAGCGATTATTCACCCCCCAACAACAAATCGATCCACACGAGGATACTGAAACTTAGTCTGGTATGTAGTCTGGTATGGTTGGCGTGTTGCCCCAACAACAAATCGATCCACACGAGGATACTGAAACGTTAGCAGTCTGTCAGGTGCTCAAGATAACAGGTGCCCCCAACAACAAATCGATCCACACGAGGATACTGAAACACGCTACAAAACTTCGTGCGTCGTATGGCTGACGAGCCCCAACAACAAATCGATCCACACGAGGATACTGAAACTGTCGCTAGTGTCTGACCTGCCGATGGTCATTGTCCCCCCAACAACAAATCGATCCACACGAGGATACTGAAACATTACGTCATGTGCTGGCGCTATCGTCTCATTATAGCCCCAACAACAAATCGATCCACACGAGGATACTGAAACACAAAGTTAACTTTGCATTCTAGCAGTTGCGCAATTCCCCAACAACAAATCGATCCACACGAGGATACTGAAACGACAGGTGATGAATCGCTTTTCTTGGCGCACTTCGCCCCAACAACAAATCGATCCACACGAGGATACTGAAACTTCACGAGTAGCGTTCTAAGGCGTGCTATTGCCTACCCCCAACAACAAATCGATCCACACGAGGATACTGAAACTGGGAGACGGGCTGCTGTGGGCGCCGGTAAGCGACCCCCAACAACAAATCGATCCACACGAGGATACTGAAACCTTGCAACCTCAGCCGCCTATCCATCTCATCCATCAGCCCCAACAACAAATCGATCCACACGAGGATACTGAAACTGGACACACGACGCGGCCGGCGGCCAGATCCGGGACCCCAACAACAAATCGATCCACACGAGGATACTGAAACGGGATTGAACACGAACGAAGTCAGCTTGTAGATTGCCCCAACAACAAATCGATCCACACGAGGATACTGAAACCAGGCCATACGCATTCAGCCGTATCGCCCCGTCAACCCCCAACAACAAATCGATCCACACGAGGATACTGAAACAGCCAGCCGTCGGCCGTCGCCGGCCATCCCCAGCGGCCCAACAACAAATCGATCCACACGAGGATACTGAAACGGTGAAGAACCGCCAGGAGGCCGACAGCGCGACGTACCCCAACAACAAATCGATCCACACGAGGATACTGAAACCCTTAGCGCGTGAACTTTGGCCCGGCCCGCGCCGGCCCCAACAACAAATCGATCCACACGAGGATACTGAAACGTAGTGGACTGGCAAAATTTGCCGGAGCCAGAGGGCCCCCAACAACAAATCGATCCACACGAGGATACTGAAACCTCGCCGGCCGCCAGCCCGTGCCATCCTCGATAGCCTCCCCAACAACAAATCGATCCACACGAGGATACTGAAACCCCATAGGTCATAGACATGCAGCCGCATCATAGATACCCCAACAACAAATCGATCCACACGAGGATACTGAAACTGGGAACGGCAGCCGTCGTGGAACAAACGCGAAATTCCCCAACAACAAATCGATCCACACGAGGATACTGAAACTTGGCGACTGTACCGGTCAAGCCGGTGCGGCAATGACCCCAACAACAAATCGATCCACACGAGGATACTGAAACTCGCACGAATAGCTAGCCGGATCGCGTCCCAGAGCCCCAACAACAAATCGATCCACACGAGGATACTGAAACATGTGTTCCGTGCGGACCGTGTCCAGCAACTCCTGCCCCAACAACAAATCGATCCACACGAGGATACTGAAACCACAAGCCGCACGCCAGGCTTCAACACCGCCACAATCCCCAACAACAAATCGATCCACACGAGGATACTGAAACTTGCAACCTGCCACGCCTCCAGCGCATCCAGCCTGCCCCAACAACAAATCGATCCACACGAGGATACTGAAACCGGCGTAGGTCCAGAGCGCGCTGAGGGCGGTCCAGTCCCCAACAACAAATCGATCCACACGAGGATACTGAAACTGGCCATGCAATGATCCCGCCAGCTTCGGCAAGCTACCCCAACAACAAATCGATCCACACGAGGATACTGAAACGTCCTGGAGAGCGTGCAAGTGCGGCCGGCTCTGGCGCCCCAACAACAAATCGATCCACACGAGGATACTGAAACCTGACAACGATCCGCCATCGTCGTCAGGGGCTGACCCCCAACAACAAATCGATCCACACGAGGATACTGAAACTTCAGTAGGGGCATGGATGCCGCATTCATGCCCCGCCCCAACAACAAATCGATCCACACGAGGATACTGAAACAGCGTCAGCCGGGCATAATCATCCGACCCATCGTTGCCCCAACAACAAATCGATCCACACGAGGATACTGAAACACGACAGGCGCACCGGTGCGTTACGGCTACCTCACCCCCAACAACAAATCGATCCACACGAGGATACTGAAACGCTCAGCACCGCATCGGCCACCGCCTCGACCGCCGCCCCCAACAACAAATCGATCCACACGAGGATACTGAAACCTGCTCCTCTTCCTCTCCGGCGTCGCCCGCTTCGGCCCCCAACAACAAATCGATCCACACGAGGATACTGAAACTCGTCTGCCAGAAACCTGGCAACCACTGCCGCTGCCCCCAACAACAAATCGATCCACACGAGGATACTGAAACAAACGCTGCGCTATCCACATAGTCCGCCCACCAGTCCCCCAACAACAAATCGATCCACACGAGGATACTGAAACCCTGGTTCGCCGTCAGCGCCGCCATGCTCTCCAGCGAGCCCCAACAACAAATCGATCCACACGAGGATACTGAAACAGGTAACGCTGTTCGTGAATACGGTAATCCAGTGGTCCCCAACAACAAATCGATCCACACGAGGATACTGAAACAACGATGAGGCGGCCGTGCAGCTCTTCTACTCGTCCCCCCAACAACAAATCGATCCACACGAGGATACTGAAACTCGACGAGCTGGCGCAGGCGAATGACGGTGACACGACCCCAACAACAAATCGATCCACACGAGGATACTGAAACATGGTGCCTGTGCCGCTATTGCCCGCAATCGCCGGACCCCAACAACAAATCGATCCACACGAGGATACTGAAACATCGCCCGCATCAGCGCCACGATGCCGCCCTGCACCCCAACAACAAATCGATCCACACGAGGATACTGAAACGTTCATACAGCCATTCGGGAATGTAGTCTTCATCACCCCAACAACAAATCGATCCACACGAGGATACTGAAACGCCAAGGTCATCGAGGGGTCAGCTAACCCAGGCACCCCCCAACAACAAATCGATCCACACGAGGATACTGAAACAATACTCAAGTTCGGCATCAACATCCTCGTCGGACATGCCCCAACAACAAATCGATCCACACGAGGATACTGAAACTAACTATTGTTCGTGCCGGGTCACAATTGCGTCTAGCCCCAACAACAAATCGATCCACACGAGGATACTGAAACTCCTGCAACAGTTCCACCCATTTGGGATTGTCGGTGCGGCCCCAACAACAAATCGATCCACACGAGGATACTGAAACTAAAATGGCATTGTACCGCGCTGTAAGACGTTCCACCCCAACAACAAATCGATCCACACGAGGATACTGAAACAAGACGCCGCCGTAAGGGCGGTAATTCATCCTGGACCCCAACAACAAATCGATCCACACGAGGATACTGAAACTACCAGTGGTCGGGTTCGAGATAATAATCATCCTTCCCCAACAACAAATCGATCCACACGAGGATACTGAAACTTACCGGTGGCCGTCTCGCTCATAGCGATGTAGCAACCCCAACAACAAATCGATCCACACGAGGATACTGAAACCCTAGTACCAGCGCGGCATCTTGGCTTTCGGTGCCCCCCAACAACAAATCGATCCACACGAGGATACTGAAACGCATGTCGTAGACAGCGAATTGCCAGGAGCTATCATCCCCAACAACAAATCGATCCACACGAGGATACTGAAACGTACTTCTTCGACAGCGACCATGTGGACAAGGGCGGCCCCAACAACAAATCGATCCACACGAGGATACTGAAACAGCAGTACCGCCGCCTGACTGTCCGCCAGCACGAACCCCAACAACAAATCGATCCACACGAGGATACTGAAACATAGACACTCAACGAGTAACCGCTGTGTGTGTCGGCCCCAACAACAAATCGATCCACACGAGGATACTGAAACACACTCACCGCAGCAGGCGGTATAACCTGCGAAGCCCCCAACAACAAATCGATCCACACGAGGATACTGAAACTAACTTCCAGAACGCTCACAACATGGCATTCGTTGGCCCCAACAACAAATCGATCCACACGAGGATACTGAAACGGAAGATGTGCAAGTCACACGCATGATCGTGGAGGCCCCAACAACAAATCGATCCACACGAGGATACTGAAACTGCGTCGGGTACAGCACCACCGGCACGCTGCCATTCCCCCAACAACAAATCGATCCACACGAGGATACTGAAACAGCAGTCAGCTGAGAGGCCAACGTTCAAGGCTGGCCCCCAACAACAAATCGATCCACACGAGGATACTGAAACCAGGCGTGGCGCCTACATGGCCAAAGCGAAAAAGCTCCCCCAACAACAAATCGATCCACACGAGGATACTGAAACGCAGTACGCGGTCAAGGTGCTACCGAGCGCCCGCAGCCCCAACAACAAATCGATCCACACGAGGATACTGAAACTGAAGCGCATTGCCCTCATGCACCGCAGGCACGGCCCCCAACAACAAATCGATCCACACGAGGATACTGAAACATAACGTGCGCCGCCCACCACATGGGCAACGAGGCTGCCCCAACAACAAATCGATCCACACGAGGATACTGAAACACGCAGGGGGAGTGCCAGCGTTCAGCGCCGTAACGACCCCAACAACAAATCGATCCACACGAGGATACTGAAACTTCGCCGCCGTGTATTGCCTCGCCGTCGCGTACACCCCCAACAACAAATCGATCCACACGAGGATACTGAAACTCGGTGGCGGGAACGCCTCGGCCGGCGTCCGCCTGCCCCAACAACAAATCGATCCACACGAGGATACTGAAACAGCGCCGCTCGGTGTTGCACGTCAAACTGTCCGTCCCCCCAACAACAAATCGATCCACACGAGGATACTGAAACATTCGGTCAAAGTGATGACGCCGGTAGCCATGTCGCCCCCAACAACAAATCGATCCACACGAGGATACTGAAACCTTCGCATCAGCCGCGGCCACGGCCACGCCCGCGTGCCCCAACAACAAATCGATCCACACGAGGATACTGAAACGGCGACCAGATGAACGTCACATCCACCAGCCCGCTCCCCAACAACAAATCGATCCACACGAGGATACTGAAACTTGCCCCCACACTCGCCAACCGCTCCCGGTTCGCAGCCCCAACAACAAATCGATCCACACGAGGATACTGAAACACGAACGGCGGCGGGTGTTGCTGGTCGGGCTGGGCGCCCCAACAACAAATCGATCCACACGAGGATACTGAAACAGCGCGGGCGGGTGTCAGTCGGCGCGCAGCAGCCGGCCCCAACAACAAATCGATCCACACGAGGATACTGAAACAGTCTGCATGTAGGGATTGTTGTAGACACGGTGCTGCCCCCAACAACAAATCGATCCACACGAGGATACTGAAACGCTCACCATGACCGCCGCCAACAGCGGCAACCGCACCCCCAACAACAAATCGATCCACACGAGGATACTGAAACCCAGCGTCCTGGCACGCCGGAGGCTCTTGTGCAGTCCCCAACAACAAATCGATCCACACGAGGATACTGAAACGCCGTGGTCGCGTTGGCGCTCAGGCTGGAGTACAGCCCCAACAACAAATCGATCCACACGAGGATACTGAAACGACCGACCTGCTACAGACGTTCACCTATCCGCCGTTCCCCAACAACAAATCGATCCACACGAGGATACTGAAACGGGCACGCGGCGGCAGCGTTGAGGCGGAAGTCGACCCCAACAACAAATCGATCCACACGAGGATACTGAAACGGCGGTAAAACGGTGTGGATAGAGGCAAAGACAAAGAGGCCCCAACAACAAATCGATCCACACGAGGATACTGAAACAAGCGCGTCGTACGCTGTTGGGGCGCAGACGGCGAGCCCCAACAACAAATCGATCCACACGAGGATACTGAAACTCGCCTTGAACGGATCTCCTGTTTCGTCGAATACCCCCCCAACAACAAATCGATCCACACGAGGATACTGAAACTGACAGCTACGCGGTGATCCGCCCGCCCAAGTGGCCCCAACAACAAATCGATCCACACGAGGATACTGAAACCCATGGCTGGGTTGGCGTAGAGTGCTACACCTTCGACCCCAACAACAAATCGATCCACACGAGGATACTGAAACATAGATCCACGGCCGCCGACGTGGCGCTGCTCGTACCCCAACAACAAATCGATCCACACGAGGATACTGAAACTTTGCCGGCCGGGTCAGCGATGTCCACGCGGTGGTCCCCAACAACAAATCGATCCACACGAGGATACTGAAACAAGAGGGCGACTGGGTGTTGGGTGTCCTGGTCGTCTCCCCAACAACAAATCGATCCACACGAGGATACTGAAACGCTTTTCTTTGCTGGCCTAAAAGGAATTGGCGACAGCCCCAACAACAAATCGATCCACACGAGGATACTGAAACCCTGTACCAGGGGCCGGCGCACCCGGCGTATTTCCCCCCCAACAACAAATCGATCCACACGAGGATACTGAAACGCAACGCTGTTGTCAACACGCTCCGGGTAGGTTGCCCCCAACAACAAATCGATCCACACGAGGATACTGAAACGCAATTGCAACATTCCGCGCCGCCACGGTTCTCGACCCCCAACAACAAATCGATCCACACGAGGATACTGAAACTAAATGACGTGCGGTGCGTGTTGTGTGCGTGCGTGTCCCCAACAACAAATCGATCCACACGAGGATACTGAAACTGAACGGATCGCCGGTTTCGTTGAATACCCGGCTGACCCCAACAACAAATCGATCCACACGAGGATACTGAAACAGCGCGACGCTGGCGGCGCTGAATGGATTGGAGATCCCCCAACAACAAATCGATCCACACGAGGATACTGAAACGACAACCGGTGTGATCGGCTGGCGGGCTGGCACAACCCCAACAACAAATCGATCCACACGAGGATACTGAAACTTCGCCAACCACAGATAATACGTCCCTGGATCCAGCCCCCAACAACAAATCGATCCACACGAGGATACTGAAACCTGGTGAGCGCGCTGCGGCGGGATGGGCTGCGGGTCCCCCAACAACAAATCGATCCACACGAGGATACTGAAACAGGATGTACCGCTCCGCGTCCAGCAAGTGGTACGTCCCCCAACAACAAATCGATCCACACGAGGATACTGAAACAGCCTGCTGCTGGAACAGCACATACGGCTCCTCGCTGCCCCAACAACAAATCGATCCACACGAGGATACTGAAACTGGCAACCATACTTGCCGATAGACTCTTGTTGAGCCCCCCAACAACAAATCGATCCACACGAGGATACTGAAACACGCCTGCATCGCCGTCGCCTGCTCGCCGAAGACCACCCCAACAACAAATCGATCCACACGAGGATACTGAAACTGGGTGGGGTGGTGGGTTAGCTGACGGTGTAGGTGCCCCAACAACAAATCGATCCACACGAGGATACTGAAACCCAAGCGAACAAAGTGTCCTGCGGGCGCGCTTCGTCCCCAACAACAAATCGATCCACACGAGGATACTGAAACCTTCTACCCGCACGCCCGCCACGCTGGCGATGGCTGCCCCAACAACAAATCGATCCACACGAGGATACTGAAACCATCTGCCGTGCCGGCTCCGGCATTGATACTCAACCCCCAACAACAAATCGATCCACACGAGGATACTGAAACAGGCGGCGCCGGAGGGCCTGACGGGCCGCGATGTGGCCCCAACAACAAATCGATCCACACGAGGATACTGAAACTGGCCCTGGCGGCCGCGTATGCGGCGTCGGTTTCGCCCCAACAACAAATCGATCCACACGAGGATACTGAAACCCGCCTGAGTATGTGGACTTGATCCTGATGCGCGACCCCAACAACAAATCGATCCACACGAGGATACTGAAACCTCAGATGAAGCTGATCTTCGAGGCGGCAGTGGCAGCCCCAACAACAAATCGATCCACACGAGGATACTGAAACAGTTCATGCAGACGACCGACCGCATCGTGCGCTGGCCCCAACAACAAATCGATCCACACGAGGATACTGAAACAGGTAGGCGGCGTCGGGGTCTTCGCCGTTGCCCCGAGCCCCAACAACAAATCGATCCACACGAGGATACTGAAACTCCGCGCCTGCGCTGCTTGCATGATCGTGGTGCACCCCCAACAACAAATCGATCCACACGAGGATACTGAAACTCCCAGTCTCACGCGGCTCCGGCTCGTAAGGTCACCCCCAACAACAAATCGATCCACACGAGGATACTGAAACTCGCCACGACGGGGGCGCAGTTGGGAGCGAAGCAGGCCCCAACAACAAATCGATCCACACGAGGATACTGAAACCGTTCTTGACGATCATAACCAGGGAGATCAAAGGGGCCCCAACAACAAATCGATCCACACGAGGATACTGAAACAATTCACGCCGCCGGGTTCCGTGATGACGAATTGGCCCCAACAACAAATCGATCCACACGAGGATACTGAAACCTGAGATGGACTGCGCGCCCGGCTCGTTGAGATTGCCCCAACAACAAATCGATCCACACGAGGATACTGAAACGCTGGACGGGGTACGGGTCCAGCTCAGCACGGACGTCCCCAACAACAAATCGATCCACACGAGGATACTGAAACAGTCGTGCGGCAGTCGTAGCGTTTCATCGGCTCCACGCCCCAACAACAAATCGATCCACACGAGGATACTGAAACTCTCCCGGATCATCGTGTTTAACGCCTTCATTCGCCCCCAACAACAAATCGATCCACACGAGGATACTGAAACGAGGTCGCTCGCCCGCATCCCCGTGCCAATCGTCTTCCCCCAACAACAAATCGATCCACACGAGGATACTGAAACTGAGCCAAGACCTAACCGGTACAGCTATTGCATCCCCCCAACAACAAATCGATCCACACGAGGATACTGAAACGTCAAGCTCTTACATCTGAGCGTCCACAGCGGGCCGCCCCAACAACAAATCGATCCACACGAGGATACTGAAACGCCCTATGGCCTGTTACGTGGCACAATGGCCGGATGCCCCAACAACAAATCGATCCACACGAGGATACTGAAACTTGGCCAGCAGCTCAGCAGCGTATTGTTCTACCAGTCCCCAACAACAAATCGATCCACACGAGGATACTGAAACTTGCCGGCATTGCGCGCCAGCTCCAAGATGCGGAAACCCCAACAACAAATCGATCCACACGAGGATACTGAAACAGGACGGGCGCTGCGCTGCGATTGCCTGTGTTTTCCCCCAACAACAAATCGATCCACACGAGGAGAGTGTTGCAGAATTCGATTTATGGTTAACTAGCAGAGACCGCCGATTTCTGTTATGGTAAGTTGTTGGGTAGGTTTACTCGGTTCAGGTCATCGGTCGAGCACCAAAGTGACAGTTTGGGCGGC
>Ga0209573_1006040_pt1 | contig 10408 bp, 9 predicted proteins | sample TNRBio252014_DNA_FD_185870 | JGI IMG/M metagenome (GOLD analysis project Ga0209573, IMG submission 185870) | Wastewater treatment Type I Accumulibacter community from EBPR Bioreactor in Madison, WI, USA - TNR Reactor_6/25/2014_ DNA (SPAdes)... | ecosystem: Engineered > Bioreactor > EBPR >...
GACTTCCGCTACCCTGGGCCAGACCCGCGTACCAAAGAATCTGCCATTATGCTCCTGGCAGATGTGTGCGAAGCGGCTGTGCGCGCCAACCGCCCGGCCACTCGGGACGATCTGCAAGCGCTGGTGGACCGGCTGATCACAGAGCGGGTGTTAGAGGGTGCGCTGGATTCCAGTCCCCTCACTTTTCACGAGTTGCAGACCGTCAAAAGCGTCTTTTTACAGGTCTTACAGGGCATCCACCACCCGCGCATCCAATATCCACAGCCGGTGACAGTGAAAGCCGAAGCCAGCACCGTGATAGCATCCAATCGCCCCCCCCAGCCCGCTCCAGTTGTAGCAGCCGTGACGCCGGAAAAGGTCGAACGTTAGAAAGAGCGTAACTGTTCAACCTGTGCCCAAAAGTCCCCGGCACTTTCTTGGGGAGCGAGTGGGTACGTCACAAGTAGACCGTTGCTGTGCGTGAAGTGCCGGGGACTTTGGCTTTCCGCCTGAATAGTTACGAAAGAGCCAGCTATGCCAGAATGGGAAATTACCACTGATATTGACGAACGATTTGCCCCAGCGGTGATGGAAGAGACGTTGACCGCGGCCATTTTGGCTGTCTTGACTTATGAAGGCATCGCCACCGCTGGGGTGGCGATTGTTGTTACCGACAACGAGTATGTCCAGCGCCTCAACCGGGCGTATCGGGGTGTGGACGCACCCACGGATGTTCTCAGCTTTGCCGCACAGGAGGGAGACGATCTGGACGCAGTGCTTGCACCAGAGGCAGCGGATGAGATCGATCGCTATCTGGGGGATCTGATTCTGGCCTATCCCTACGCCGCGGCCCAGGCGGCTCGCTACGGCTATCCCATACAGACCGAACTGCAACTGCTGGTGGTCCACGGCGGCCTGCACCTCCTCGGCTACGATCACGACACGGACGAGAACCAGGCCGAAATGTGGGCTGCGCAGAATGCTATCCTCATCGGCCTGGGGGTAAATGTAGACCTCACCCAACGCATGGCAGCAGAATGAGTCGGCCTGTGTTCACACCGCCCGAATCTCTTCCCCCGCACAAACCAAAAACGTCATTTTGGAACAGCCTGCGCGTGGCGTTGAGTGGAGCAGCCCACGTGCTGCGCACAGAGCGCAATGCCCAGATCGAAGGTGGAATTGCTCTGCTGGCTATTGGGTTGGGCCTCTGGCTGGGCATCGCAAGCCAGGAGTGGGCTGTACTTTTTACCCTCATCGCCCTTGTGCTCGCTTTGGAGATGATCAACACAGCCCTTGAAGCAACGGTTGATCTGGTCTGCCCGGAGCAGCACCCCCTGGCGAAGAAGGCCAAAGACAGCGCGGCCGGCGCGGTTGTTGTCGTAGCTATCGGCAGCGTCGTCGTGGGGCTGGTTATCTTTCTGCCGCGTTTGTGGTCTTTGGTGATGAATTGGGTGAATGTGTAGATACACTGCCCTCAAGCGAATGGAATGCCATTCTGTCTTGCCCAACAGCGAAAGATGAAACAGGTTGAACACGCCACAGCGGAGATCAGGGCTACTTCAGCGAATGATTGTCGTGAGCAGCATCTTTTTGGGGCTGCTTGTGGTGGGCACGTTGGGCTATGTTGCCCTGGAAGGCTGGCCCGTCATCGACGCCTTTTATATGACTGTCATCACCATCAGCACAGTCGGCTTTGGCGAAATCCGCGCCCTCAGCAACACCACACGTCTCTTTACAGCGGTGTTGATTGTTTCGGGTGTGGGCGCGGCAGCCTATACATTCAGCAGTGTGGCCGATTACATTGTGGCGGGTGAACTACGGGGTGTTCTGCGGAGACAGCGCATGGAAAATCGCATTCGCAAGCTGGAAAATCATTATATCGTTTGTGGCTATGGGCGGGTGGGTACGCAGGTGGCCCAGGAATTGTCCCATAGCCATGTGGAAACGGTTCTGATCGACCGAGCCATCGAGCGTTTTGAGGAGTTGGAGGCGGCGGGCATTTTGACTGTCGTCGGTGACGCGTCGGAGGATGCGGTGCTGCTCCAGGCCGGGATCGAACACGCGGCCGGTTTGTGTGCCTGTCTGCCCGAAGATGCGGACAATGTATTTGTCACCCTCACGGCACGCACGCTGAACCCGAAATTGACAATCATCTCCCGCGCCAACACCCAGGAAAATGAACGCAAGTTGCGTATTGCCGGTGCCGATCACGTGATCAACCCCTATTCCATCAGCGGCCATCGCATGGCCCGCCAACTGATGCACCCCAATGTAGTAGAATTTATGGATGTGGTTATGCGTCGGGGGCAGGTGGAGATGCTCATCGAGGAGATTCAGGTGAGTGCCGAATCCGCTGTCCAAGACAAAACAATTGCGGAATGCGACATCCGCCAGCACACGGGAGCCAACATTCTGGCTGTGCGTCGGCCTGGGGGGAAAACCTTCACCGGCTTGGGCGGGGATTTCGTGCTGATGGCTGGAGATGTGATGATTGCATTGGGCACACCGGGCCAACTGGCCGCCCTGTCTGGTATGGCGGATGACCAGGGGCGGCGGCGCTAGGGCAGAACCAGCACCTGGCCGATTTGGAGGAGCGTCTGCTCACCCAAACCATTTTTCTGCAAGAGCGCCCGCCAGTCAACGCTGTAGCGGGTTGCGATCACCCAAACTGTCTCACCTGCCTGCACCGTATGGGTACGGGCCGCGCTGACTGGCTCTTCTGCTGTTGTCTCTGTGCCGCTGGGGATCGTCAAGACATCGCCAATCTGCAAGAGGGAGCGTTCGCCCAACCCATTGGCCCCGGCCAGCGTCTGCCACTCCATCCCAAAGCGGAGGGCAATCCCCAAGAGCGTGTCCCCTGGAACAACAGTGTAGACACCTGCACGCTGGACAACGGCTGTTTGCGGCTCTCCACCGCCGGGTATACGCAACTCTGCGCCAATGGAGAGGAGGGTTCCATCGCCCAGGCTGTTGAGTTGCGCGATCGACTGCCAATCCACCCCGTAGCGCTGGCCGATAGAAAAGAGGGTGTCGCCCGGTGCTACCCGATAGCGCAGGCCCGAATCCGCAATCGGCGTTGCGGCGATGGGTTGGGGTGCAGCCGCAGTGCTGACTGAGATTGTCTGCCCACCCTCTGGCACAGAACCCTCCGCTCCGTTGACATTGCCTGTGGAAAAATCCACCACCAGAATCAGCCCCCAGCCCTGGGGATGGGGTGCGGTGCCGAGGCCCATTTCGGTGTAGGAGCGGTTCAATACATTCTCGCGATGGGGTGCGTCGGTCATCCACCAGCCAACCGACTTGTCTACAGTATCGGAGACAGCCCAATTCTCTCCGCTCCAGCCATTGGTGACATAACCCGCACGGGCAACGCGTGTACGGACCGAACTGCCATCGCTGCTGTAATGTCCATAGACGCCGCTGGTGGTCATATCCAGAATGTGCAGGTTAGCCGCCATTGTCAACAACGGATGGACGCGCAAGGGGGGCAATCCAGCATTGACACGCTGTTGGTTGATGAGCATCGCCGCCCGCTCGCCCTCCGCGGAGAGTTGGCTGGGGTCATCCTGTGCGTGTGCGTGGGATGGCAGGCCACCCAGCAGGATGGCCGCTCCGACCAAAAACGCCACAAACAGGCGCAAGTGACTCCGGACAGCCTGTGGAGCAGCATTGGGAAGAGAGAAGTGGTGGGGACTAGTGTGATCGAGTATACAATTCATGGCGCGTATTTTAGCAGAGTTATCGGTAGTTCCCAAAGCCTATACCCGTGGAATTGGCACTTTAATGACCACAGAATAGCCAGCGTAGCCCAATCGGTGTCTTATTGTGGGTCAAGTGGGGCGGGAAGAGCAGCCGTGGATAATTTGTAGAAGCGAAAAACACACAAAAAAATTGACTTGCCAAGCGTTGCCTGCCGTGTTATACTTGGCAAAGTCTTCCCCTCAATGACTGATTTTATCCGCTTTCCCACAAGCAATAGAAAGGGATATACGCTTTTCCATTTGGGACCGGCCCTCCTGCTGCCTACTTCGAGCATCTGCTTTGGCTGTGTATACGGAACCCGAGCCAGATGTCCTCTCGTTCACACCCGTTTGGGTACAACACTCACGAGCCTTTTGACTGGACGGTATAGGCAATGAGCCCCACCATTCCGCTTGGACGATTGCTCGCCACGGAAGCGGTGACCGAAAAATTCTGCCAGTGATCAGGCGCAAACCCTTTCAAAGGAGCAACCAAATTCCATGGCTAGTGTACAATTTGAACATGTCTACAAGCGCTTCGGTGATGTAGTGGCGGTCAATGATCTCTCCATTGAGGTGGAGGATAAGGAATTTCTGGTCTTTGTCGGCCCCTCCGGTTGTGGCAAGACCACCAGCCTGCGCCTTTTGGCCGGTCTGGAAGAGATCAGCGACGGTCAGATTCTGATCGGTGACCGCATTGTCAACGACGTGCCCCCCAAAGACCGGGACATTGCGATGGTGTTCCAGAGCTATGCGCTCTACCCGCACATGAGTGTCTATGACAATATGGCCTTTGGTCTGAAGCTGCGCAAGACACCCAAGGATCAGATCAACGAACGGGTGAAGACAGCCGCCGGTCTGTTGGGTATTGAACATCTGCTGGACCGCAAGCCCAAGCAACTCTCCGGTGGTCAGCGCCAGCGCGTGGCCGTGGGTCGTGCCATTGTGCGCGAACCTGCCGTCTTCCTTTTTGACGAGCCGCTCTCCAACCTGGACGCCAAGCTGCGTGTCGAAACCCGAGCCAACATTTCTAAACTGCACAAGCGACTGGCCACCACTTTCATTTATGTGACCCACGATCAGGTAGAAGCCATGACAATGGCCTCCCGTATCGCTGTTATGAAAGATGGCGTGCTCCAGCAGATCGATTCTCCCCAGGATCTCTACGACAATCCGGCCAACGTCTTTGTCGGTGGCTTCATTGGCAGCCCCAGCATGAACTTCTTTGACGCCACACTGGTTGCCAGCGACGGCAAACTGGAGATCAACACCGGTGGCTTCCGCCTGGAAGTACCAGCAGAGAAGGCCAAAGAATGGCGCCCCTACGCTGGCAAGCAGGTTGTCTTCGGCATCCGCCCAGAGGATATCCACGCCAAGCAATTTGCACCGCCCAACATTCTGGAATCAGACATGAGCGCCAAGGTGGATGTGACTGAGTTGATGGGCAATGAGATTTTCCTCTATCTCATGTCCAAAGACAATAAGCAATTCATCGCCCGTGTCGATCCTCGTGTGCGGGTGGCCAATGAGGATACGGTTGATTTGGCTGTGAATATGGCCAATGCCCACATTTTTGACCCCAAGACTGAAGTCTCTCTCGCGTAATCATTTTTTTGCGGAGCAGTGCTTTTTCGCTCAATGGGTTGAGTTTGTTGGGAAGAAATAGACAATAAACGGGGGGCGCTCAGCGCCCCCCGTTTATTTTTACCCCGACTCTACTCGGACCTTTTCCGTCATTTTGGTATACTGCTTTTGTAGTTTGTAACTTTTCCCGTACCAACACTCTGGAGAGTGAACAAATGTCAAGCGTTTTTACAGAATTCGATCTGATGACTGAATTGCATCAGCCTGGCGATAAAATTGTGCTGCTCGTGATGGACGGTCTGGGTGGTTTGCCTATGGAAGCTGGCGGACTGACCGAATTGGAGACGGCTGTAACGCCCAATCTGGACCGGTTGGCCGCCGAGGGGATGACTGGCCTGAGTATCCCCATCCGCCCCGGCATTGAACCGGGTAGTGGCCCTGCCCATCTCAGCCTCTTCAGCTACGATCCTGTGCGCTATGAAATTGGGCGGGGCGTATTGGAAGGGCTAGGCATCGGTTTTCACCTGACTCCCAACGATATTGCTGCCAGGGGCAACTTTGCCAGCGCTGACAGCAACGGCTTCATTACCGACCGGCGGGCTGGGCGCATCGGGTCGGACGAATGCGTGCGCCTGTGTGCCAAACTCCAGGCGGCCACGGGGAATGTGCTGGCTGACGAGGGTGTGCAGGTTTTTGTGGAGCCGGTGAAGGAACACCGCTTTGTGCTGGTGATCCGGGGGGAAGGGCTGGGCGGCGCATTGACTGAGACCGATCCCCTCTCCACAGGCAAGCAGCCCCTGCCTGTCACCGATACCAGCGGCAGTGCGGAAGGAGAGCGCAGCGCCCGGCTTCTCAATCGCTGGGTGGAGGCAGCCCGCCAGACCATTGCTGACGAACCCAAAGCCAATTCTCTCAACCTGCGCGGGATCGCCAAAGACCCCGGCCTGCCCCGTTTTCCTGACATCTACGGTATGCGTGCAGGGGCGATTGCCGTCTATCCAATGTACAAAGGTGTTGCCAGTCTGGTGGGGATGGAGATTGTGGAGTTCCAGGGAGACCGACCCAGCCACGAGATCGACGCGCTGGAACGGGCGTGGAATGATTTTGACTTCTTTTTTATCCACGTGAAGAAGACAGACAGTTACGGTGAGGATGGCAACTTTGCGGCCAAAGTCCACGAAATCGAAGAGGTGGATGCCATCATTCCCCGCATCCTGGCACTGAAACCCGGCGCGTTGATCGTCACCGGCGATCACAGCACCCCAGCCAAAATGCGCAGCCACAGCCATCACCCCGTGCCCACTCTCCTGTGGAGTCCCAACGCGCGGCCCGACACCACCACTACTTTTGGCGAGCGGGTCTGTGCTGCGGGCGGGCTGGGCATCTTCCACGCCACCACTCTCATTCCCCAGGCGATGGGCCACGCAGGGCGGCTGAAGAGAATCGGGGCGTAGATATAACGGGTATCGGATATTGAACAGTCTGCTTCAAGCCGCAGAGATGCTTCGACAGGCCACTGGCGTCGCCTGCTTGACCGGCGCGGGGGTGAGTGCGGAGTCGGGTGTGCCCACCTTCCGGGATGCCCAGACGGGGCTGTGGGCACGCTATGACCCCCAACGGCTTGCCTCGCCCCAGGGCTTTGCCGAGGACCCCGGACTGGTCTGGCGCTGGTATATGGCCCGGTTGGCCGGCGTGGAGAAAGCCTCACCCAATCCGGGCCATCGGGCCGTGGCCGCGATGGCCCAGGGGTTGCCACACTTTGCGCTGATCACCCAGAATGTGGACGATCTCCACGAGCGGGCAGGCAGCACAAACGTCATCCATCTGCACGGGAGCATTGCTCGTTTTCACTGTAACCGATGCAGCGCTTTCCACAAGCTGGGGGCCGAGGATCGTACAGCCTCTCAGCCGCCCCGCTGCACAGCCTGCGGCGGCAACGTCCGTCCGTCGGTTGTCTGGTTTGGCGAGAATTTGCCCGAAGACGCGTTGGCCGCGGCAGTGGATGCGGTGGCAAATTGCAATCTGTTGTTGGTCGTTGGCACAAGCGGTTTGGTCTATCCCGCCGCTGAATTGCCCGCCATTGCAAAACGGGCCGGGTCACGGGTGATTGAGATCAACCCCGAACCCGGCCCGCTCTCTTCTCTGGCCGACATCTGTTTGCGTGGACCCAGCGGTGAAATTTTGCCCCAGCTCTTCGCCGCTGAAGAAGGGTAGTGGCGCGTGGCGCGCACGTGCCTCCCCAGCTAAAAAATCATTGCTCCTACCGCGCTGTCCAAACAAATGTATTTTGGGTGACCGTCCCTGTAAACGCTCGATTTGCCACCTGCCAGCGAATCGGCAGAGGGCCAGAACCGGATTGGCGTTGGACCACCAGTTGGTAGTCTGCCTGACGGATGGGCGCGGGCAGGTGATAGGTGAATGTAATCTGGTGGGTGCGCCCTGGCTGTATGGAGAAAAAGGCCTCAAATACTTGCGTCCCCGCTTCGCCCGATCGGCTGACAATCGAATCACTCTCCACTCCCTGGATACTGACCAGCTCACTGCCCCGCGGCGCATACAAGCGAACGTAATCAAAATAGCAACGCTTGGTCATATCGTCGTAGGTCTCGCCGTAATAGGAATCAATCACACACTGCGCCAGACCGGGTACGGGCTGGGTGTGCTCGTAGGTAATTGTCGCCTGTACGGTGGCTGGTTGGGTGGGGCCGTCCAGCCAATAGACTCGATAGTCCAACGAGCGGCGGATCACCGCATCCACTTTGTTGTAGCCCAGATTGGTGTCTACAAGTGCCACGAAATCTGCATTCGCTTGGGGCAGCAAACCCCCATCCCAACCCCAAGCGTGGAGTTGCGCTTGCACTGTAGCATCCCGCATCCAGAGCTGGACTGCCCGTTCCGCCATAGACCTTTGGGCCGCGCCGACCAGGGCAAAATAGTTAAAGCGGCCTGTCTTCAGTTTGGCTAAGATGGCCTGGGCAATCAGGGGCATAAAATCCTTGCGCCCCTGCAGCCATTCTTTGAAGTCCTCTCGCTGATTTCCGGTTGGCGTCGTTCCCCACAACTCTTTGATGACCTCGACTACATTGGCATCGGTGATGGGCTTGTCCAACCCGTCCACTTCCACGGGACCCAGAGCACCGATCAGCAGTTCGACTGCGCGCAGGTCGACTGTGATAATGCCATCCACCTGCATACCTTTGTCCCGCGCATAGATGGTATCAATCGTGCGTGCGCTGGTGGGCAGGTCCGGCGACCAATTGGCGTCCCGCAAAAAGAGCAACTCCGTCCCCATATATTTTTGCATTGGGAGTGGTGCGGGCGGGTGGGAGACGTTCAAATTGTCCACCGCGTAACTATCGGAAAAGGTCAGATCGGCCACCCGGCCCCGTGACACCTTCAGCACACCGACGCCGGTGATAAAGCCGCCCGTGCCCCGCAGTTCGTGATTGTTCTGCACTATGACCAGATAGGTGACAGGCCCGTTCATCCCCAACAATTGGGGGACGGCCGATGTGATTTGCAATCCATCGCCCAGCAGAGGAGATAGCGGCTGCAAGGCCAGCAACGGCTCAACTAAGCGTGGATGCAATCTCGTCACATCCACAGAGGCCAAGACATCGGCGGCCCGATCCGCATAACCGGACAACTGGGCGAGGGCTTCTCCCTGACTGCCAACTGCCTGAACCAAAGCCTCAATCTCCGCATCGCCTGCGGGCAATGCGGGGGCAATGATGGACAACGAGCGTGCGGCCAATGTTGCATATTCGGCCCCCACGACCAGCAGTTCGGGCGCGGCGGCGATGGTAGAGCCATATTGAGTCACACCGTCCATCCGGCGCAAAAGGAATGCGAAGGGGCGCAACTCTTCTTCCAATCCGGTCAACGCCCCAGCCACAGCCGCCACATCCTCCCGGTGATCAATCAGCACCGCCGGGGAGCGGTCGGCGGCGAGTGCATCGCGCAGGGCCATGGCGTGCTGATAGGCCTGCCAGCCTTGGCCACCCACCCGTGCCAGCTTGAGACCCGCCAGCAACGCCAGAATCAGTAACAGCGCCAGCAGGCCATGCCGAAAGGTTACAAACCGCCGCCAATCCATCCCTACTGTAGAACGGCCGATCCCCGTTTGATCCATTGTTTTGACACCCTGTGATACACTCATCAAAGTCATTCCCATATCATTGCTTCGGCTGATACCGCCACAATAGCCCTGCCGGGACCAGTTCATCCGGCAGCGCGGGTCCAATCATCTCAGCAAAAAAAATTGGGCGCTGCCTCCCATTGGCGTGCAGGATTGCAGCAGCACTGCCCTCGACCACCCCTGGCAGGTCGGGGTATTGTCGCTGCAATTGCACACGATACCAGTCGAACTGAAAGAGCGCCACATTGACAAATACCGTCCCTGGCGCGGCTTTCAACAGTTCGCCCGACGCCCACGCCCCATACCAGAGAGCGAAGGTCTCCCCGTCCCCGCTGCTAAAGACGAGACTTCCAGGTTCCAGTAGATCGCTGGTACTCTGTAAAAAGTGGTGGGCCTTCTCCTCGCTGGTTAGCGCAAAGGCTGGAAAGCGGGCGACAGTGAGCAATGACAGCCCGACCAGCGCAGCAGCCAGCAGCAACCCCTCTCTCTCTCCCAATCCAGGCCAATAGGAGCTAAGCCAGGCCGCAGCTTTCTGCACGCCAAAGGGCAGCAGGAGCGCCATCAGCCAGACCACCGGCAGCAGATAGACCTCGCTGTCTGCGGTATTGTAGCCGATGGCATATATGCTGACCGGCAGCATCCAAAGCAGAGTCACAGTGCGCAGCCGGGGCAGGGCCTGATCCCATTTGTAAAGGCCAGTCAGCGCCAGCCCCAACCCAATCGGTGTCCATTGGCTGTTGAGCGTCCACGCCCAGCCGCTGAGACGGGAGAATACCATTGCCAGGGGTACAGCGAAAAGATAGCGACGATAAGCCGCTCCACTGATCAGCCACCAAAAGCTGGAAAAACCATCCGTCCCCCCCCAATAGACCGGCGCACTCGTGTCGGTCGATGTGCTCTACCGCATATGCAAGGGCAATGCGCGCCGTGCGTTGCAAGCCGCGATCGCCGCCTCGACGATTTCGCT
>Ga0209573_1006041_pt1 | contig 10404 bp, 11 predicted proteins | sample TNRBio252014_DNA_FD_185870 | JGI IMG/M metagenome (GOLD analysis project Ga0209573, IMG submission 185870) | Wastewater treatment Type I Accumulibacter community from EBPR Bioreactor in Madison, WI, USA - TNR Reactor_6/25/2014_ DNA (SPAdes)... | ecosystem: Engineered > Bioreactor > EBPR >...
ACGGCATCGTCTTCTGCAACCGCAAATCCGAAGTCGATATCGTCGCCAAGTCCCTGACCGTGCACGGCTTTGACGCCGCGCCGATCCACGGTGACCTGGACCAGTCGACCCGCATGAAGACCCTGGCCGGCTTCCGTGCCGGCGAGCTGAAGATCCTGGTGGCCTCCGATGTCGCCGCCCGCGGCCTGGACATCCCGGACGTCAGCCACGTCTTCAACTACGACGTGCCGCACACCGCCGACGACTACGTCCACCGCATCGGCCGCACCGGTCGCGCCGGGCGTTCGGGCGAGGCCTATATGATCGTCACGCCAGCCGATGATCGGTCCTATGACAAGGTTCTCAAGCTCATCAAGATGACGCCAGAGACCCTGGACCTGGAACTCGACGTCTCCGAGCTGAAGTCGACGCCGCGCCAGAAGTCAGAGCGCGACCGCAATCGCCGCACCGACCGCGACCGTCGCCCGCGCCCCATTGCCGAGCATGGCCAGACGGCCTCGATGCAACCGATCCAGAGCGCGCCTACGCCCAAGCCCGCCAAGCCGGCCCCGTCTCCGGTCACGGACGAACAGCCGCCGCTGGTCGCCGTCGCAGACGAGACCGCCGAGGTCACCGCCCGCCCGCGTCGTTCGCGCGGCGGACGCGGCCGCAAGCCCGACGCGACCGAGGCCCCGACGGCACAGGCCCCTTCGACCGAGGCCCCTGCGGCCCAGGCCCCTGCGGCCGAGGCCGCCACGCCGGCCGCTACCAAGGATGACCGCAACCCGGCCCCGCGCGCCCGAACGCGTGGACGCAACACCGACAAGGCCCCGGCAGCGGCCCGCGAGGACGTGCGTACCACCGGCTTCGGCGACGCGACCCCGGCGTTCCTGCTGCGGCCCGCGCTGAAAAAGGAACCGGCTTAATCCCGCCGTTACCCTTGGGCGGTTAAGGTTCGGCGTCACGGTCGGGACACCCCGGCCCCAAGGGACGCCGAATGACTGCAGACGTCGACACGACGCTTCGTGGCCCAGCCGCCTACGAGCTGGCCAAATCCGCCCTCCACGAGATGGAGGCGGCAAGCGTCTGGCCGACCCCGCTGAACTTCGAAATCTGGCTGCATTCCCTCAGCAGCCCGGAAAGCGGTCTGGCCCTCGAGCTGCGCCGGATCCTGGCTAACGGGCCGCTGACTGAGGATGAATCCGAGCGCCTGGCAGCCGAATACCTGCCGCGTGCCCGGCTGTCAGACGAGATCCGTGACGCCGGGGCCCAGTTGTCGCGCGAATTGACCAGTGTCGCCGGTGCCATTGCCGACGCCCAACGCAACCAGGCCGCCTATGGCGAGACTCTGGCCGAAGCCGACCAGAACCTGACCTCGGGGTCTGACGTTCAGAAGACCATCGAGAACCTGGCCGCTGCGACCCGAAAGGTCTCGGCTGAGAACGCCACCCTCGAACAGCGCCTGTCGGAATCCACTCGCGAGGTCGGCAAGCTGCGCGAGCACCTCGAACAGGTCCGCCGCGAGGCCATGACCGACGCCCTGACCAAGCTGGCCAACCGCAAGGCTTTTGACGACGAACTGGAACGCCAGTGCGCCTTCGCCGCTGAGCGCGGCCAGCCGCTCGCCCTCGCCGTCCTCGACATCGACCACTTCAAGCGGTTCAACGACACCTGGGGCCACCAGACCGGCGACCAGGTCATTCGCTACGTCGCCAGCGTGCTGTCGCGCCTGGCCGTGCCCCCGCGCGTCGCCGCCCGCTATGGCGGCGAGGAGTTCGCCCTGATCTTCCCCGCTGAATCCGCAGCCTCGGTTCAGGCGGCCCTGGACCATACGCGCAAGGAAATCGCCTCGCGCTCGCTCAAGCGTCGCTCGACCAACGAAGATCTGGGCGCGGTGACCATCTCCATCGGCCTGGCCGAATGGCGCACTGGCGAGACACCCATCTGCCTGCTCGAGCGGGCGGATGCCGCGCTCTATGCCTCCAAGCGCGGCGGTCGCAATCGGCTGACCCTGGCCGAAGATCAGGCCGAAGCCGCCTGACGCCTATCCCCGCTCGTTCGGGACCGGCTAGACTGACGCCATGAGAAGTCTCGCCTTCAACGTCGCCTACTGGATCCTGTCGGTTCTCTACACCTTGGCCGCTGCCTTCGCGGCGCTCGCTCCGGGACGGCAGGCCGTCCAGTGGATCATCCGCCGCTATGTAAAACGCATGGTCCAGGCCATGCGCGCGCTGGCCGGCATAAGGATCGAGGCGCGCGGCAAGGAGCGGCTGCCCACCGGGGCCTTCATCATCGCCGCCAAGCACCAGAGCTGGGGCGACGGCTTTTCGGTCTATGACCAGTTCGACGACCTCGCCTTCGTCACCGGCGACCACCTGGAGAAGTTCCCGCTCCTGGGGACGGTCCTGCAAAAACTCGGTGCCATCGTCGTCAACAACTGCGGTGGCCACGAGGCCCGCAAGGCCCTGGCCCAGTCCGCCGCCCTCGCCCACCAGCAGGGCCGCAAGATCCTGATCTACCCGGAGGGCAATCTGGCCAAGGTCGGCGAGAAGTTCCGCTATCGCACCGGCGTCTGGCACATGTATCGCGACTTCGACATGCCGGTCGTGCCGCTGGCCACCAACCTGGGTCTGTTCTGGCCGCAGGAAGACTTCCGCAAGACGCCTGGAACGGCGACCATCGAGTTCCTCGAACCGATCCCGACCGGTCTGCCCAAGGCCGAATTCATGGCCCGCCTGGAAGAGGCCGTCGAAGCCCGCACCGCCGAGCTGGTCGCCGAGGCGACAGGCCAGCCGGTGACACCGGCCGTTCAGGTCCCGGCACCCGATGAGGTTCGGAAGGCGACAACGCGCGCCAACTAGTCTCCAGACCCGACGACCTGCATCCGGTCTCCCTCCACCTCCCAGACCCTGCCGTCCGGGGGCGCCACATAGAATGGGATCTGGTGCGACAATGACAGGAACACGAATGTCTCTACGGGCAGGTCGTCGACCAACTGCGTCGTCATCAAGGCTTCCGGCTGCCCGCCACCTTGGGCCTGCAGCGGCAGCACTAGACAGCTACGCGACAGCCGATCAGCCTGCTCTATGGTCCGCCCGTCCGCACTGATCGTGAAGCGATAGTGGCCTCCGACGGGGACCCGGTTTGCGTCGGTCGTCGCCGCCAGCATCCAGACAAGCCAGCCGTCCCCGTCCACATCTGGCAGAATGATGCTGTTGTAGCGATCGGAACAGGGCTGAGTGATCGCTCGTCGTCCCAGGTCGACAGCCCGGAACATCGCCAGCTCGTCCTCAGAGAAATCCCCGGAGGCAGCCGTCACCACTGGCTCCGCATCGCCACGGAAGGTGACGTCGAACGAGGGCTCGGGCCGTGAGGCCGAGCCGCGCGCGAAGCGCACGATGTCGACGCCGTCTCGCTCCACAACGATCCAGCCGATCGTGCCCGCGAGCCGCCCTTGGGGAATTTGGGCGAGAAGCGCATCCGTCCCGACCCAGGCGAAGCGGTCCTGCTCGTATATGTCGCGGCCGAGACGCTCGATCGTCTCCACATCGAAATCACGAATGGGCGGAGCACCCGACTGCTGCGCCAAGGTCGGAGATGCCACGGCCAGGATCATGACGGCGAAGGCGGGTACGAGAAGCTTCATGCCACACCATCGCGCGCGACCGTGCAGTGCGCAACCCTGACCGTGTGACGATACGAGATGCCATTGTTCAACGGCTCAGGCCGGTCCATCAAGGTGCCTGAGAGGGCAATCATGCAACAAGATCTGACCCAGGGATCGATCACGCGCCACCTGCTCGGCATGGCGGCCTTCATCGGGATCGGCCTGATTTTTCAGACGGCCTACTATCTGGTCGATCTGTATTTCGTCGGTCATCTCGGGGCCTCCGCGATCGCCGGAGTCGGCCTGTCAGGTATCGCCTTCTTCCTGGCCATGGCGCTCGGCCAGATGGTCGGCGTCGGGGCGCTGTCGCTGATCGCGAGGGCGATAGGTGCGCAGAAGCCGCAAGAGGCCCAGGCCGTCTATCGCCAGACCTTTCTGCTCTCACTGGGCTTGTCGGCGATCATGCTCGTCGGCGGCTATCTGCTCACCGGACCGGCCATGGGCACCCTGGCCGCCGATGAGGCGACGCATCAGCAGGCGACCCTTTATCTTTACGGCTTCATTCCGGCGCTCGCCCTGATGTTTCCGACCGGCGCCATGGGCGCAGCGCTGCGCGCCGCCGGTGTCGTGCGCCAGCCGATGTTCGTCCAGACCCTGACCGTCGTCATCAACATCATCCTCGCGCCGGTGCTGATCGCGGGTTGGGGCACCGGTATGCCGCTGGGCGTCTTCGGCGCGGGTCTGGCGTCCTCACTGGCCGGGCTCGTCGGCCTGATCGCCTTCGCCCTGATGTTCGACCGCGTGCAGACTTTGATCCGACAGCCCTTGCGTCTGGACCGTTTGGACCCGGGCCTGTCTCGCCGCATCATCGGCATCGGTCTGCCGTCAGCCGGCGAGTTTGCCCTGATGTTCCTGACCGGTCTGGTCGTCTATGGCGTCATCGCCCGCTTCGGGCCGGACGCCCAGGCCGGCTACGGCGTCGGATCGCGGGTCATGCAGGCCATCTTCCTTCCGGCCATGGCCATCGCCTTCGCCGTCGCGCCCGTTGCCGGTCAGAACTTCGGTGCCGGTCAGGGCGAGCGCGTGCGCGAGACGGTTGCCAAGGCTGCCCTCTTCAGCTCGATCCTGATGCTGAGCCTACTGGCCTTTTGCCAGATCTCGCCCCACGCTCTGGTCGCACCGTTTTCGAACGATCCTGAGGTCGTCGACGTGGCCTCGCACTTCCTGCGGATTATCTCGCTGAACTTCCTGCCCTCGGCCCTGATCTTCACCGCCTCGGGCACCTTTCAGGCTCTGGGCGACACCCGCCCCGCCCTGATCGGCAGCGCCAGCCGCCTGATCACCTTCGCCGGCCCGGCCATCTGGCTGTCCGCCCAACCCTGGGCGCGGCTCGACCATGTCTGGATGCTGTCGGCGGCCTCGGTGGTTCTGCACGCGGCCATCGTGCTTTGGCTGCTGCGGGGTCAGCTTCGCTCGAAGCTGACCGTCCTGGACGCGCCGGTTAGCGCCGCTTCGGCTTCGGCCTGAGCGCTACCTCGACCGACTTGCGAGCCCAGGCGACGGCTTCGTCAGCGTCGTCGACCGCCGCCTCAGGCAGCGACCAATAGGCCATGACCATGGCTTCGCCGGACTTGGTGGAATAGGTGAACTGGCGCGCACCTTCGGCTTCCAGCTCGACCGCCAGCGCCTCATCAGCCTTCAGCCAGATCTCGCCGTCGTCCAGGATGGCGAACATGGCCCCGTCGAACTTCACCCCGGCGGCACCGAACATCGGCTTGATCTCGACAGGCCCCAGGTCTTTCAGGTGGTCGCGCACCCAGTCGCCGAAAGCCCGGTCGTAGGCCATCAGGCCTCGGGTGCCGGCACGATCGTCACGCTCTCGCCGCAACCGCAGGCGTCCGTCTCGTTCGGATTGCGGAAGACGAACTTGGACGCCAGTCGGGTCGTCTCGTAGTCGATCTCGGATCCCAGGAGGAACAGCACCGCCTTGGGTTCGATCACCACCTTGGCGCCCTTGTCCTCGACCACCTCATCCAGCGGATCGATGGTCTCGGCGTAGGAGACGACGTATTCCTGACCGGCGCAGCCGCCGTTCTTGACCCCGACGCGCAGGCCCGCTGCGGGCTTATCGGCACGGGCCATGATTTCACGCACGCGCTCAGCCGCCGCCTCGGTCAGGCGGACGACTTGCGGGCGCGGGCGGCGGCGGACAGTCTGGGCGTCCATCAGAACATGTTGAGCGAGAGTTTGGCCTCGTCGCTCATCCTCGAAGGATCCCACGGCGGATCGAACACCAGCTTGGCCGTCGCCGAGCGAATACCCTCGACCTTGGCCACTGCGTCCTCGACCCAGCCCGGCATCTCGCCGGCCACCGGACAGCCCGGCGCGGTCAGGGTCATCTCGATCAGCACGTCTCGGTGGTCATTGATGTCGACCTTGTAGATCAGGCCCAGCTCATAAATGTCGACCGGGATCTCCGGGTCGAACACGGTCTTGAGCGCCGCGATGATGGCGTCGGTCAGATTGGCGATCTCCAGCTCGGTCATGGCCCCGGTCTGAGGCGCGTCCCACGCCTTGGCGAAGTCGTCGCTGGTGCTGATTTTGGGGTCGTCCATGGTCGTCACTGAAAGAAGGTCCGGGCCTTGTTGAGGGCGTCGACAAAGACGTCCACGTCGTCAGTCGTATTATATAGGGCGAAGCTGGCGCGAATGCTCGACGTCAGTCCAAAGCGAGCCATCAACGGCTCGGCGCAGTGCTGTCCGGCCCTGACCGCCACGCCATATCGGTCCAGGATCTGGGCGATGTCGTGGGCGTGCGCTCCCTCCACGGTGAAGGACAGGATCGCGCCCTTGTCGGGCGCCGTGCCCAACGGCCGAAACCAGGTGTGGCCGCGCAGGGCTTCGAAGGCCCGCTGATAGAGGGCCGTCTCGTGCGCCTCGACGGCGGCGCGGTCAAAGGCCGACAGCCACTCGATCGCCGCGCCCAGACCGATCGCCTCGAGGATCGGCGGCGTGCCCGCCTCGAACCGGCGCGGCGGCTCGGCGTAGCGGACGGAATCCTCCGTCACGCTCTCGATCATCTCGCCGCCGCCCTGATACGGCGGCAGGGCCGCCAGGCGCTCGGCCTTGCCGTAGACGACGCCGATCCCGGTCGGGCCATAGAGCTTGTGCCCGGTGCAGACGTAGAAATCACAGTCCTGCGCCCTCACATCGACCGGCAGGTGGACCGCGCCCTGGCAGCCATCCACCACCATGGCCGCCCCGACCGCGTGCGCCAGGCGGGCGATCTCGGCGACCGAATTGATCGAGCCCAGCACGTTCGACATCTGGGTGATCGACACCACGCGCGTCCGCGGTCCGATCAGCGAGGCCAGATGCTCCATGTCGAGCGCCCCGTCGTCCAGCACGCGGGCGAACTTCAGCACCGCGCCCCGCCGCTCGCGCAGCAGGTGCCAGGGGACAATGTTGGAGTGGTGCTCCATCTGGCTGACGACGATTTCGTCACCCGGCTCGAAGGATCGGCCCAGCGTCGCGGCGACCAGATTGATCGCCTCGGTGCCGCCCTTGGTGAAGACGATCTCGTCCTCGCCGGCGTTCAGGAACCGCGCGACCGACCGGCGGGCACCCTCATAGGCTTCGGTCGTCTCATTGGCCAGCGTATGCAGTCCCCGATGGACATTGGCGTAGGAGCCGGACATCGCGCCGGCCATGGCGTCGATCACCGCCTGCGGCTTTTGGGCCGAGGCGGCATTGTCCAGATAGACCAACGGCTTGCCGTTCACCGTCCGCGACAGGATCGGGAACTGGGCGCGGGCGGAGATGGGGTCGAAACTCATGCCCATGATCCTTCCCCGCTTGCGGGGGAGGGGGACCGCGAAGCGGTGGAGGGGGCGAGACTGGGCGCCGGCTCACGCTCGAGGGGCATCGAGGCTGCGGTCGCCCCCTCCACCACGCTAGGCGCGGTCCCCCTCCCCCGTTTCGCTCCGCTTCTCGGGTGAGGATCCATTACAGCCTCTCCGCCAGCCAGTCGCGGCAACGCTCTCGGGCACCCGCGTGGCCAATGCGATCCACAACCTCCATCAGGAAGGCCTCGGTCAGCAGCGCCCGCGCCTCGTCCGCCGGCAGGCCCCGCTGCTGCATGTAGAAGAGCGCGCTCTCGTCCAGCGCCCCGATCGTATTGCCGTGCGCGCACGACACGTCGTCGGCATAGATTTCCAGCTCCGGCTTGGCGTCGACCTCGCCGCGATCCGAGGTGATCAGGGCGTGGTGGCCCATGCGTGCGTCGGTACCGTCGGCGCCCTCGCGCACAATGATCCGGCCCTGGAAGACGCCGCGCCCGGCGTCACGCACGACGCCCTTGGTCAGCTGGTCCGTCTCGCCATTGCCGCCGACGTGGTCGACCTCGGTGGTGATGTCGGCGTGGCGCGCGCCGTCCAGCAGATAGGCCCCGTCGATCTTGACCGTCGCGCCGTCGCCGCCGTGGCGCACCCGCACCTCCTGGCGTTGCAGCCGCGCGCCGGTCGTCAGCAGGGTCTGGGAGAACCGACCACCCTCCCCGACCGTCACCTCGGCCTGGGTGATCGAGATGGCGTCGTCCGGCTCGTCGCAGAGGATGATGCGCACGATTTGGGCACCGCGCGGCGCCTGAAGCATCAGCCGGTTGTGCGCGACATAGGCCGAGCCATGACCCTCGTGGCTTTCCAGGATGACCAGCCTCGAGCCAGGCCGCGCGCCGATCCGCACCGTCGCCGCATGGCCAGTCCCGCTCGCGTCCGAGACGAACCGCAGCCTCAGCAGATGATCGCCGAAGGCCGTGTAGTGATCCTCACCGACCGGTCGACCGTTGACGAACGTCAGGGCGTCGCCGCCCAACTCGAAGAACGGCCCACCGCCGTGCACCACGCCGACCGGCGACGGCGCTGGCGTCTCTCGCAGCAGCCGGCGCACATCGGTGTATTTCCAGTCCTCGTCGCGACGCGACGGAAAGGTCTCGGGCCGGGCGAGGTCGAGCGTGCTCACTTGATCCTCCTCCGCGAAGCGGGGGAGGGGGACCAGCGAAGCTGGTGGAGGGGGCGGCGGCCGGCAGGGTGCGTGGGGTCGCCCCCTCCACCGCTTCGCGGTCCCCCTCCCCCTTTCGTTTCACTCAGGGGGAGGATCACGCCGCCACCTCCGGGAGGTATTTGTCATACCCCTCGGCTTCCAGCTCGAGCGCCAGCTCGGGGCCGCCCGAGGCGACGATCCGGCCGCCGGCCAGGACGTGCACCCGGTCCGGGCGGATGTAGTCCAAAAGGCGCTGATAGTGGGTGATCACCAGCATCGAGCGCTCCGGCGACCGCAGGGCGTTGACGCCGTCGGCCACGACCTTGAGCGCATCGATATCGAGGCCGGAATCGGTCTCGTCGAGGATCAGCATCGACGGCTGAAGCAGCGCCATCTGGAGCACCTCCATCCGCTTCTTCTCGCCGCCCGAGAAGCCGACGTTGAGCGGCCGCTTGAGCATGTCGAAGTCCATCTTCAGCGCGGTCGCGGCGGCCTTGGCGGCCTTGAGGAACTCCGGCGCCGACATCTCGGCCTCGCCGCGCGCCTTGCGCTGCGCATTCACCGCCGCCCGCACGAATGTCAGAGCCGGAACGCCAGGGATTTCGACCGGGTACTGGAACGACAGATACAGCCCCCGCGCCGCGCGTTCAGCCGGGTCCAGATCGAGCAGATCGACGCCGTTCCACGACGCCGAGCCGCCGGTGACCTCATAGTTGGGCCGCCCCGCCAGGGCATAGCCCAGCGTCGACTTGCCCGCCCCGTTCGGCCCCATAATGGCGTGAACTTCGCCCGCAGGCACGTCGAGCGTCAGGCCCTTGAGGATGGGCTTGTCGGAAACGGAGACGGAGAGGTCATTTATGCTAAGCATTGCACCGGCGGGGAGAGAGAAATGCGGACCCTCGAAGTCGAGGATGTAATTTGGAGATTGGCGCAGCTGGCGTCAGCCGCGTTCCAGGATCGCTACGTCGTAAACGGATCGGTGGACAGCTACTTCCGAGACGACGAACTACTCCAAGATATTGATGCGCTTGAGTTCCGGTTGTTCCGACCTGAGAACGCAAACCTGCTAGACGAACAGCAGATGGCCGCCGTCCAGAAAGTGCTCGGAGAAGTCCGCGGCTTTGATTGGCCGGCTTGGCAGGGAAGCCGATCCCACCACACCGTTCTGACTTACCCGGCATGGATCCAGCTTCGGCTAGCGGCAAATCACGCACTAAACACGTTTGGCCTTGATGCCGAACGAATGACCGCCTCGGACGTTGATGCAATGGGACGATAGACTTCACCCCACGCTCCCTTCGAGCGAGATCGCCACCAGCTTCTGCGCCTCGACGGCGAACTCCATCGGCAGTTCCTGCAGCACCTCGCGCACGAAGCCGTTGACCAGCAGCTGCACCGCCTCCTCCTGCGAGAGGCCGCGCTGCATGGCGTAGAACAGCTGGTCTTCGGACAGGCGCGTCGTGGTGGCCTCGTGCTCGAACTGGGCCTGGCCGTTGCGGGCTTCGATGTAGGGGACGGTATGGGCGGCGCAGTCCTTGCCGATCAGCAGGCTGTCGCACTGGGTGAAGTTTCTCGCGCCCGTCGCCTTCGGGTGGGCCGAGACCTGGCCGCGATAGGTGTTGGACGAACGGCCCGCCGACACGCCCTTGGAGATGATGCGCGAGCGGGTGTTCTTGCCCAGGTGCACCATCTTGGTGCCGGTGTCCGCCTGCTGGCGGCCGTTGGTGATGGCGATGGAATAGAACTCGCCCGACGACCCCTCGCCCTTCAGCAGGCACG
>Ga0209573_1006042_pt1 | contig 10403 bp, 12 predicted proteins | sample TNRBio252014_DNA_FD_185870 | JGI IMG/M metagenome (GOLD analysis project Ga0209573, IMG submission 185870) | Wastewater treatment Type I Accumulibacter community from EBPR Bioreactor in Madison, WI, USA - TNR Reactor_6/25/2014_ DNA (SPAdes)... | ecosystem: Engineered > Bioreactor > EBPR >...
TACGGCATGTTACGCAGCAAACGGCCTTTTGATGGCCGTATGTTTTTTCGTATGGAAACAACATGATCTCTCAAAAATCATTTGCAAAAAGAGAGAGTATCTATTTATTCGTCGCACTGATCAGTGCTTTTCCCTGAGCAGCAAAGCTGCTACTCTTTTTCTTATTTATTTGAGTAATTCCATCACATTCTCGGGTGGCCGGCATAATTTGGCCTGATCACCCCGGACCACAATCGGGCGCTGCATCAAATCCGGATTCTCGACCATTGCCCTAATGATCTCTTCATCAGAAGCTTCAATCAGGTTACGTGCAGCAGGTTCATCCTTACGCAGCACATCGCGCACCGGCAAATTCAGTTTTTGAATGAGTTTGCGCAACTCCTCGACTGTTAAAGGCGCTTCATAATAATTAACAGAATCGAACTGCTGACCGCTTTCCTGCAACAAAGAAATGGTCGCCCGGCATTTGCTGCAAGTAGGCTTCTGATAAATGACAATCTTCTCGCTCATGACAACTTGAAATGATAACAAATAAAACAAAAATACTTCACTTGATGCCGCATTCCGCCGAGATTGCCTTATGGGCCGCGGTTGATCCGCTCAATCCAAAGGTATCGACCGTGCTAGTCCCGCGTGCCGATGCACCCTTAACTACCAGTGAATTACCGCGCTTGATAGCATCCGTAATCTTATTGTCAGTGGCTTGATCGGGCGCCCAGGCTGAATCATCTTGAGTAAAAAGCCGGAAGCTTTGGTTATTTACAGTTACTGTCGCATCGCTGCCCGGTTTATAGGGATAGCCGGCAATATAACTGAAAACATTCGTACTTTTCTCGGAAGGACGATGCGTAACCAAAGCATAAACATCCCCACGCTTTGTATAATTCCCCTCGGATTTTTTCGGCTGACTCACCATATAGCAAACCTTGCTATTGTTCTCCATGAACATATAGGCCGCCCAATCACCATGCTGTCCCAAAAGCTTCGGTTCAGCGGCTTGCACCGAACCGCAAAATGCAAAAACAGCACTCGCAAATATCAATTTATTAAATTTCAGCTTCATTTTCTAATGGCCTTGAAAACTCTATCGTTACGACTTCAGCAATTGACTGACCGGCCTAAGACGCCAGCCCTAAATCCAACTCACCCGTCACCGGCAAGCAATCATCAACAGCCTTCCATTTTATAGATGAAAAAACCATTTTTGTTAATTTCATCAATGACATTCGGCGGCGCGCTTTGGCTATGGCAAAAGCTGCATTCCCTGCTCGTAACCACGGCATCGCCTTCTCCGATCGTAGCAAGCCATTGCTTGGCGTATTCAACCGCTTTCTGATCATCTTTCACGGCTGTAAAAACATCGAAGTGCATCGTATGCCCATCTTTCGCTTTCACATACGTATCATACACATGAATTTGCATATCATCCCTTCCAAAAATTGATTGATTAATAATCTTGACACACTACGGCGGCACATCGCCCGCCCGTATTTTATCCCCAACTATACCAATTAATAAACCAAACTGCCAGGAGATATAACCACTTGCCCCATGTCCCGGTTTTATCGCATCGCAACGCCCGCAAGAAACTCCTGAATCACGCCGATTGAGATAAAACGGGCTACCCAAGAAAGCATGGATGACTGGTTTCCGCCAGAAAAATGCGGAATAATCCGCCTTTATTGTTAGGGATGCCCCAAAGATGACGAACCTGCTCCTGTTGATGACATTATGAAAAAATGGACCGACATCCTATTGCCGGTTCCGGATTGGCTGAGTATCTGGATTGCGAGCAAACCAACACATTTTCCCACGACGGAACATCGGATGGCATTAACGATCGATTTGGCGAGAATCAACATACAACAAGGCGGCGGCCCTTTTGCAGCGGCTGTTTTTGAATCTGCTTCCGGAAAGCTGATTGCACCTGGTGTCAACTGGGTGGTACCGGGAAAGTCCTCGCTGTTGCATGCCGAAATAATGGCGCTTGCATCGGCGGAACGATCGCTCGGCAGCTATGAGTTAGCCCAATCGGGTTCATTTGAACTGGTCGCCAGCGTAGAACCTTGCTGTCAATGTTTGGGTGCATTAATATGGGCCGGTGTCGCTTCGGTCGTTTGCGGCGCGTGCTCGGAAGACGCGCAGGCCATCGGATTTGACGAAGGTCCCCGCCCCGCAAATTGGATCGAGGAACTGCAAAAAAGAGGTATCGCTGTCACCACCGGAATCATGCGGCCGCAGTCTATGGAAATATTGCAAAGTTACACTGGAGAGCTTTATAACCGCCAGCGTCCCGGTTCCAATTCCAAGAACTGACATGGACATGCCGGATACCTCCCGTGACAACACAAAGCATAATAAGGATAATTTTTTGAAGCGCAAATTGTTACAGCATTGCCTCTATTGCTTCATCATGTCGGCAACAATGACCGGTTGCGTATCCGCAACCGTAACTGCCGTCAATCTCGGTTTTTCCGGTGAATATCTCGAACAGTGGCTGTATTCCTGGGGCATTGCTTTCCCTGTCGGATTCCTGCTCTTATTATCGCTATCCCCTGTATTCCGGAACCTGGTCGATAGAATTTTCCGCTAGCATAACGCATAACAAAGACTGCAAAAACTACCCGGGCTGATTGATTTCATTTCGGAAAATTCGTAGCAGCAGCGTATAATTGCGCGGAATTATCTGGTGGCTGCAGCCACTGCCTGAAAGACATCTTACACAAAATAAATCGAATATGACTCAAGAAAACCAACCGGCGGCCGCGCCGCTCGATGAAAACCAAATTATCGCCGAACGCCGCGCCAAATTATCCGAATGGCGGCAGGCGGGCAACGCTTTCCCGAACACCTTCCGGCGCGAGCATTTAGCGGCGGATCTGCACCGGCAATACGATGATTTAACTAAGGAGCAACTGGAAGAATCCCCGGTTGCGGTCAAAGTGGCGGGGCGGATGATGCTCAAGCGCGTCATGGGCAAGGCCAGTTTTGCCACCATTCAGGATATGAGCGGACGCATTCAACTGTACATTTCGGACGATCTCACCGGCGCAGACGTGCATGCGGCGTTCAAGCACCATGACTTGGGTGACATTCTCGGCGCACAGGGCACGTTGTTCAAAACCAAAACCAATGAACTGTCGATCCGTGTCACGGATTTGCAGTTACTGACCAAATCACTGCGTCCATTGCCGGAAAAATTTCACGGCTTGGCCGATCAGGAACAAAAATACCGCCAGCGCTATCTGGATTTGATCACCAATGAAGATGCGCGCAAGGTGTTCACGGCGCGCTCGAAAATTATTCAAGCCATGCGCGAATTTTTCGTGGCGCGCGGCTATCTCGAAGTCGAAACCCCGATGATGCACCCGATTCCCGGCGGCGCTTCGGCACGGCCGTTTTCCACCCATCACAACGCGCTGGATATGGCGCTGTACCTGCGCATCGCGCCGGAACTGTATTTGAAACGGCTGGTGGTCGGCGGCATGGAAAAAGTGTTTGAAATCAACCGCAACTTCCGTAACGAAGGCATTTCCACCCGGCACAATCCGGAATTCACCATGGTGGAGTTCTACGAGGCGTACCAGGACTTCACCTATCTGATGGATTTCACCGAGAAAATGCTGGCGCAAATCGCGCAAAAAGTGCTGGGCACGACCGAAGTCACGTATCAAGGTAAAACCATGGATTTGGCCAAACCATTCGCCCGGCTGACCATCACCGCAGCCATCCGGAAATTCCACCCGGAATACACCGACGCGCAATTGAACGACCGCGATTTTCTGACCAATAAATTGCAAGCACTCGGTATTCATTACAACCCGAAAGACGGCATCGGCGGTTTACAGCTCTCGCTATTCGACGAAACCACGGAACACCTACTGTTCGAACCCACATTCATCGTCGATTATCCGGCGGAAGTATCACCCCTTGCGCGGCGCAACGACAACAACACCGAAATCACCGACCGCTTCGAGCTGTACATCGCCGGCCGCGAAATCGCCAACGGCTTCTCAGAATTGAACGACCCGGAGGACCAAGCAGCACGCTTTCTGGAACAAGCCAAAGCCAAGGACGCCGGGGATAATGAAGCCATGCACTACGACGCGGATTACATCCGCGCGCTGGAATACGGCTTGCCGCCCACGGCAGGGGAAGGCATCGGCATCGACCGGCTGGTCATGCTGCTGACCGATAGCCCGAGCATCCGCGACGTGATTCTGTTTCCGCAGTTACGGCGGGAGGATTAGGGGAAAGCAAAATAATTCACCACCAGCTATGAAATACAGCTTTTATGGGTGAGTTATGTCAGGACATCGGAAATATTGGCAATTGGAATTGCCCAACAGCTGAGGCCGCCCAAAGCGTAGCTTTGGACTACCCATTTAACCGAAATGACTAGCTAATTTATTCCTGCCTCTGAACTACTTGGAATGACACACTTATTTTAATTGGACCGCCAGATTCCGGTATGGAGCTTGCATCAAATGCTGGGTACATTTCGGCAACAATTAAGTATATGGTTTTAATTAGATCCTGAAGTGCCAAGGTGTCTATGGATAAGTTTCTAAATTTTATGATTCGACCGGAATCGTAAAAGCAAATAGACATTGGTCCGTCACCAATTTCTCCGGAAACAATTTGAGAGTGCATATGTTCAAATTGATTTCTGATACGTGACAATTTATCAAAGCTCTGTCTACTATTCTCAATATGCATGGAAAGCTCTACATTTGTTTTAGATAAACGATCAATTGCCATATACGCTCTAAATGTAGCTGAGATACAGTTTTCTATTTGTTCGGCTATATCCAGGGTGTAAAAAATAGTTCCACTTGATTTATCCTTGCTAGGAGAATCCTGAAGAGCAACCAGTTCTCGCGCCCTTGTGTAATATCTTGCAGCACATACGAGTGTATGAAGTAACCACCCCCTAAGCTTTCGCTCTTGATCTGAGAGCATCGACTCACTTACAAGCAGGCGCACTAATGCGTGACGCCTCAGTCCCTCATAGTTAAAGTTTAATTCTGGGACATTTTCCAACTTTGGCAGGAATAGCGTTCGAGACATTGCAATAATGTGTGTGTAGTTGCCTAATTAAAACTAAGCAAATAAAATAGTTAAGAAAAAAATATCAGTATAAATTCGTTAGCCCAACACCACCCGCTGCGCAGCAAGTAGCCTGGATAAACTTGCGTCATCCAGAATAAATCACACTTTAATACCAAAACCCAACTAACATTCAATAATAAACTGCCTGTTAGTGAAGGTTTCGGAGAGTTTATCATGCCCGATAAAATGAAATGGATTCTGGAAAATATCAAGACATTGTCGTCCCATGAAAAAGCGACACTCGCGCATTGCCTGATTTCAAGTTTGGATGATGGCAGCGAGGAACATGTTGATGAGGCATGGATTCAAATCGCAGAACGCCGGTTCACTCAACTTGAATCCGGTGCGGTGGAACCGGTTAGCTGGGAAGAAATAAAACTGAAATTGAAACGTGAGTTGTGACGAACTTTTACGCTCACTTACCGTTTAACATTTGCAGTAACTTACAGACAATCAACCGAAAAAATCTATGTGATCATTGTGATGCATGAAAGCAGAAAATCCGGCTACTGGCTAAATCGAGCCGTACAATAAAAAATCAAGCAAGTAGCCCGAGCAACACAGGACCAAATTTCCACATCATCTTCCCTCCTCTTAGCAACAAGAGAAGCGTTAATTCTAATTATCTCTCTGATTCTGTAATGAGAAATTGCTCTGGCTTGTTGTTAGTAACGGTGTGCGTTACTATGTGGTCATGATAAAAACCTTTCCCAACAAGGAAACCGAAAAGCTTTTTTCGAGACAAATAACACTCAAGCTGCCCGTTGAGATTCAGCGGACAGCATTACGTAAGCTGCTGCAAATACACGCCGCCGTGGAACTTGAGTTTTTAAAGATTCCACCGGGAAACCGGCTTGAAGCATTGAAAGGGAAACGAGTGGGGCAATACAGTATCCGCATTAATGATCAGTGGCGGATTTGCTTTAGTTGGCGCGATGGCGATGCGTACGATGTGGAAATTGTCGATTATCACTAGGAGTTTGACATGAATAAGGAATATCTGGAACCCATTCACCCCGGCGAGGTGTTATTGGAAGATTTTATGAAGCCCTTGGCGATTACGCAGTATGCGCTGGCTAAAGCCATCAACGTTCCGGCGCGCCGCATCAATGAAATCGTCCACGGCAACAGAGCCATCACTGCGGATACAGCACTTAGGCTCGGCAAATATTTCGGCGTGCACCCACAATCGTGGATGAATTTGCAGTCCCATTTTGATTTGGAAGTCACCGAAAGAAATCTTGGTGATAAGCTCGACAAAGAAGTACAACCCATTCATGTAGCTTAGCGCTTCGCGTGAAATTTTCGCATTTGCCATCATCGGCAAGTAGCCCGAACAAGCTTGCGTCATCCGGGATAAAAACCCCCTGAACCTCCGATTGCCAGCCTACCCGATCAACGCAAACTAATAACCGGCCAGTTGTTTCTTCCGGCGTGGGGCCGGGAAGAGAAATAACAATTGTAATTCTTGTTCTTCGAATAAAACGAGGGTGTTGCGAATCAAGAACTGTTTCCGCATTCGTGACTTAAATCTTTTTATACCATTCCGGAGCAGTTCAATCCTCCAATAAGAAAAATCTGCGCCCATCGAGTCTATGAATCTCCTTGCGGCTCAGTGAGCCGGCGTATCGTTAGCGCGGCTCGCTGCTCTATCAGCGCAATAATTTGTTCAACCAAGGGGTTTTCAGCGAATCCAAGTTCTTTTTGCGATTGAAGCTGGCGGGCGCTCTTCGGCAGGCTCTGCGCCAGTTCCAGAATACGCTTGCGAGTTTGGGCCCGGCCCAAGCCAGCGCTCTCGGCGAACTGGTCCCAATGGCGGGCCTGCAACTCGCTGAACTTGTATTTGCTGCCGATCTTCATCGCCATCTTGGGTGTAAGGGTCTGGTATACCGCCGTCGACAGGGTATCGTACAACGGTGCCAGTACCGGAAACTTGCCGGTGTAGAGCAAGGAGAAGTTCTTGGCATGCGCGTCATGATTGCCGATCAAGGCGTTGAACACCACGTAATCGAGCAGGCGTAGCACCTGCGGTGCGCTAGGCCGGGTAACATGGCGCAACAGGCTGAAGCACGCGGCAAGATCAGGCCCCCCTTCGTTTTGATATTTCATCTCGGGCACCACACCCAGCGCCTGACAGAAATCCTCCTGATGCAAGCGTGCTACACGGCCTTGCGTGCCGGTTTGCCGGTCATAACGCGCCACCAGCAGAAACCGGCGGCCAGCAATATCGAGGATCTGCGCTTGAGCCGCTGGCAGCTTCATGGCTCGGGCCAAGGCCAGACAGAAGCCTTCATTGGTGACGCTGTCTTCCACGCCATGAATGGGTGGCTTCAGGATATGGGTGCTGGGTTGTTCTCCTTGAGGCAGACCAATGCGTTGTCCATCAAAAACAACCGGCAGTTTGTCTTGCACACCGGGCAATGACAGCCGCAAACCATCCTTGCCAGCCATCATCGGGCGGCGGGGCAATTCATCAAGGATGACAGTCAGCTCATCATCGTTCAGCCACTGGACGTGCTCATCCCCGGGTGGCGAAGGGGGTATTCCGGGCGGCAGGAATGTAATGGCTCCGGCACACTCTCCGCCAATGTGATCGAGCAAGGCAAAGTCGTTCTGACCCGATACCTGAAATTGCTGCGCGATCAAGCGGCGCAGATGACCTTCGGGGAGCAGACCGGCAAAGAATGGGCGTGTGCGGATGTCATCGAATGCATCCGATTGCAAGGGAAGCGAGCAAGACAGCGCGACGGCTCCCGGTCGATTGAACCAGTTTTCGCGGTAGCGGAAATTGAGCCGCCCCTCCTGCAGCGACAAAGTACCGGCGTGATCGGCAAACAACCAGACCTCGAGTTCATGCACCATCTTTGTCTATTTTTATCACCGCGGATTGTTCCGGCAGGCCCGCAAGAACGACTTCACCGCCTAAGGCGTCGATGACCCGTAAAACTTGCTCTAGTCGCAACGTGGGCTTTCCCGCTTCGAGATCGACAATGAAGCGTAGCCCGACACCGGCTGCCAAAGCCAATTGAGATTGTGTCAGGCCAAGCTGCTTGCGTGCTGTGCGCAGGGTGAGTCCGAGTGATTGAGTGCTGTGGATGCGGATCATGGATTTCACTTTATCGATTTTCCCGTTCGGGAAATTATGGAACAAAGCGCACATCTGAGCAAGTTAATTTTCCTGATCGGGAAAAATTATGCTTTAACTCATCTTATTTGAGAAAATATTCCCGATTGGGAATATCTTCATGCCTCTTGATCTGTTTGTGGAGTCAGGCATCAGCGGTTCGCTTGAAATTTTCCCAGCGCAGCGATCAGGTAAGCCAGTAGCCCGGATAAATTTGCGTCATCCGGGATACCCCCCCTAAACCATCAGTTGCCAACTCATCCCATCAACGCAAACTAATAACCGGCCAGTTATTTCTTTCGGCGTGGCTTTTCAGTGTCGGATCGGGATCGACGGCGACTGGGTGGGTAACTTTGCTGAGCAACGGCAAGTCGTTCAGCGAGTCGCTGTAAAACCAGCTGCGCAGGAACGACAGCCAGGTCAGATTATGCGCGTCCAGCCATTTCTCCAGCCGTTCAACCTTTCCTTCCCGGAACGAAGGCGTGCCAGATACCCGGCCAGTAAACTCGCCGTCTTTTTCTTCCGGTTCGGTTGCAATTAAGTGATCGATGCCGAGCGCGTGGGCGATCGGCGCAGTGACGAAGCTGTTGGTGGCGGTGATAATGATGCATAAATCGCCGTCCAATTTGTGCCGCTCGACCAATTCCCGGGTGCCGGGTGCGATGATCGGGGTAATCCTTTGGGTCATGAATTCCTTACGCCAGGCTTCCAGTTGCGTGCGCGGATGGCGCGCCAGCGGTTTCAGTTGAAAATCGAGAAATTCGTGAATATCCAGCGTTCCGGCTTTGTATTGCTCGTAAAACTCGATATTTCTCGCTTCGTGCAATTCGCGATCCAATGCTTTCTTTTCAATCAAAAATTGCGCCCACTGAAAATCGCTATCACCCGCGATCAGCGTATTGTCCAGATCAAATAAAGCTAAATTCATGTAGTCACCTGTAATAATTCTCGTAATAAAGGAATGGTAATGGGGCGCTGATGGATGAGCGAGTAGCGATCCAGCGCTTCCAGCGTCATCAGCAGCGACGGCAAATCGCGCCGTCCGTGCCGCAGCAGATACCTGCAAATATCGTGCGATAGCTCAAAGCCGCAATCAGCGGCGTGCGTTTGCATCGCTTGTGTTTTTTCTTCGTCGGTTAATTCATGGACCTGATACACCAACCCCCAACCGATGCGCGTGACCAAATCCTGGCGCAATTGGAGATACATCGGCGCGGCGGAACCGCTCATCAGTAAGCGAGTACGTCCGCTGTCGCGCAACCGGTTATAGAGATTGAATAACGCGATTTGCGCTGGTGCATCAAGATTCTCGATATCGTCGATTGCCAGACAATCGGCGGTATTTTCATCCATATCCTGGAAATTACCGGGTTTTCCGGCGCAGCAATATACCGCTTTTAATTTTTTTTGGATATAGGCTGCAACGGTTGCTTGCAGCAGATGGCTTTTACCGCACCCGGGCGTGCCCCACACATAGACAAAGCGCTCCGCTGCTTGTTCCGTCGGCCAGTTTTGCAATGTTTGCAGCAATTCGGCGTTGCGTCCCGGCACGAAATTCGCCAGCACCGGCGACGGCACCGGTTTAATATCGAGCAGCAATTGTTGCATGATCGTTGCGCAATGGGTGTTTGCGTAACCGCTTAATTATAGAAATTACTGCCTAGATAGCGTTGATGCAAATGGCGCAACCAGACCAGCATCACCGCACTGACCGGCAACGCCAGTAAAATGCCGAAGAAACCGAATAACTGGCCGAATGCCATCAACGCAAAAATGACGATGACCGGATGCAAACCGATCCGGTCACCAACCAGCCACGGCGTAATCAGCATGCCTTCCAGCAATTGCCCCGCACCGAAAACAATCCAGACCGGAATCACGCCTGCCCAACCCTGAAACTGCATGATGGCGGCAAAAGTGGCCAGCGTCAAACCGACAATCATGCCGAGGTACGGTACAAATACCAGAATACCGGCAACCAGGCCGATGGGCAAAGCAAATTCGAGCCCGACCAGCCAAAGACCGGTGATATAGCAAATGCTCATCAGCACGATGACTGATAATTGCCCGCGCAAAAATTCCGCCAGAACCCGGTCGGTTTCATGCGCCAGCTGCGAAACTTGCTGATGCCAGTAACGCGGAATCATTTCGTCGATTTGCTTGATCA
>Ga0209573_1006043_pt1 | contig 10403 bp, 8 predicted proteins | sample TNRBio252014_DNA_FD_185870 | JGI IMG/M metagenome (GOLD analysis project Ga0209573, IMG submission 185870) | Wastewater treatment Type I Accumulibacter community from EBPR Bioreactor in Madison, WI, USA - TNR Reactor_6/25/2014_ DNA (SPAdes)... | ecosystem: Engineered > Bioreactor > EBPR >...
TACAGTTTCCTAATCTCAGGCTTGCCCAGCGCCTGCGCGAGAGCGGGCTCGAGATTGATCCAGTGACTGCCGCCATAAACAACCAGCACGCGGTCGTGCGTGGCCAGTGCGCCCTCGATTCTTTTCAAAAGACTCTGGTCGCGCGCGAACGTCACACGGTTTGAAATCTTCTGCACAAAAGTGGCACCCGTCCCGCCGTGAGGGGCAGGATCATTGTTCTCAAAATCCATGTATTTCGCAGGAGTGGGCATCTTCGCCTTGTACCAAGCCTCAAAATCCTTAATGCCAAAACGAAGCTTTGAATCGACACGTTGGCGATAGCGTTCGAGCTGCGGAGTGACGAGGGCCTTGATGTCTGAGTGTTTAAGATTCTTCTGGCGCTTCCACTGGGGAATTTTCCTCAATAGATAAAACCCGACGAGGTCTTCCGCACGGTAGCCATGCGCCAAGACTGTTTTCAAAATTTCAGCCTCTGACGGCTCCCCGGAAACAAAACTCGTCTTAGTGCCGCGCGCTTGGTTGATCACAAAAAACGACTCTCCGCAGTCACCCTGATATCTACGCTCTCGGCACGTGTCTGCCTTAGGCAGCATCGAGGGCGGGTTCAGCTCATTCGCGGTCGGAATACCTTCGACAATGCTCATCCCGGGTTTGAGCGACGCAAAAACGCTTTCAATGGTCCGTAAGGTCGGGTGTTGAAATAAATCAGGATATTTCACGGACGAAATGTGTTCGACGGCGACAAAGCCCAAGCGTTTCTTCCCCATTTTGTATTCTGCATAGTAGGGGCCGTCAGCGAAAGGGCTGAGATCCTCGAGTTCAAAGGCATAGGATCTCACTAAATTTGAATCGAAGAGGATGGGCTCTGATTGTCGAGTCGCACAACTCACAAGAAGAAGAAGGATGAGTAGGTGGAAGCGAGTCATCATTTTCCAAAGTTTAAGTAAGCCCCTGTGCCCCGTTGAGCTACCAAAGCACATCGCGCGCTCGCTCAGTTTCAAAACCCTGAGCCCCTATGATCCACGATGGCCTCGCGGCAGCTTTCACGGTCAAAAGAGCGTGCTGAAATCATTGGCTTGCGCCGCCAAGCGCCGCGTGAATCGCCGCACCTTCGGGCGTCGCGGGGTCCACAAGACTCTTGAGCTTGCGCGCTTCACCGAGCACATCTTCGCGACCGAGCTTGCGTGCGGCCTCGTAGGCCGAGGCAAGAAGCTGCTTGAGATCCTCAAGACTGCGAAGATCCATCGTGCGGATCTTAGAGAGATCAAACATTTCTTTGAGCGTCTCGATGGCGCTGTCTTGACCGACCGAGGCCAGCGCGACAGCGGTGTTCCAGCGCACCTCCTGATCTTTGTCGGAAAGAAGTGCAGCCACGTCGCCTCCGCTCTGCGCGAAATCGAATTGTACGAGGAAGGTCGCCGCGACTTTGCGGAAGGCAGGGTCTTCGTCGACAAGCCAGCCCCTTACGACAGCGAGGTTCTCGTGAGTACGGGCCACTTCGTTTTTTGAGAGAAGCTCGATGTAGGCCCAAGCTGCATAGAAGCGCGTTTCGGGATCTGTTGCAGCGAGTTCCGATCGAATGGCGGGGAGCACTTCGGCGTTTCCGAACTGCGCGAGTGTGAGCAGCACGTATTTTTTGAAGCGCAGATCCGAGGCGTGTTCTTTTTGCATTTGCACGAGCCCATCAAAGAGCTGCGTTTTCTGCTCGGGGCTCACTTTTGTGTCCCACTCGCCACGGCTCTTCATGCGCTGAAGTTCTTGCGAGAGAGCGTAGACAGCTTGCCAACGGTCGCCCGACGAGCGCGCGTTTTTTACGGCTTCGATGCGCGCGGGAACGTCTTGAGGTTTTTTCTCGAGGAGTCCTCCGATAAGGCTCCAGGACGCCCACACGATGAAGCCGAGGCAGGGCAACACAAAAAATAGAAGCATGTGTGAGGCCGCGGGAGATCCGGGTTTAGGGGGCTGTTGTGCCGACATGGCCCTGTTTTCTTACCTCAACGCTCGCGAGTCAAATTCTGCGCAGGGATTCCGGAAACTTAAGTCCTCTCACCCCTTAAGCATTAACCGCTATCGACCGAAACACTGTCTAGTTCTTCGGGGGAGACACATGGACGTCGCCAAAGCCTTGACAGGGAAAATATCGCTCGCAATCGCTGTGATCTGCGGAGTCCTCGCCAGCCATGCGAACGCCGCCCCCAAAACCTGGATCATCCGCCTTAAGAAAGAAGAAACCAAGAGCGGGCTCGTTGCCGCTCAGGCGACAGCGCGTGCTCAAACCCGCCTCGTGGACTTCAAACGCGCACGCCTCGCAAAGAAAAAGGGACTTGTTCTGCCACGCATGGAGTTTCTTGTGACTACGGACCTGAGCGCAAACGAGATCACCGAGCTGCGCGCCGACCCGAGCGTGGCCTACGTCGAAGAAGATATCTCCTGGCGCACGCAGGACTCGCCCGGAGCCCCCTCATCCTGGCCCAGCTCCTTTGAGGAAGCTCCCTGGCTGCGGGACCTGATGGGCTTCTCGGAAAACTATCCCGATCCTGAAGTGGCCCCTGACCTCAGCACAAAACGCACGGTCGTCGCCGTCATCGACACGGGTTCGCGTTCAGACCACCCCTTCCTTTCGGCGGCACTTGAACCCAACGTGCGCGAACTCGAAGGACGCTCAGGGGTGGACGACGACCAAAACGGGTTTGTCGATGACACTTGGGGCGCGAACGCCATCACGCGCAAATCAAGCGGCACAGAGACCTATTCATCGCACGGAACCCACGTGGCGGGAATCGTGAAAACCATCCGCGACCACGCCCTGTCTGAGTTTCCGGAATCCCGACAAGTGTCGATACTTCCCGTCCGCTTTATCGGGGACGATGGCTCGGGCTCGACCGCAACGGCGATTGTTGCACTTGAGTACGCTTTGTCGCGCGGAGCTCGTGTTGTTAATGCTAGCTGGGGAGCAAAAGGCAATAGCGCATATTCCCAGGCCCTCTACGATGCGTTTGCGAAACTCTATGCAAACGATGTTTTCTTTTCGGTCGCGGCAGGAAACGCCGACGGCTTTGGACCCAACGACAACGACTCCATTCCCTATTTTCCCGCGAACTACAACATTCCAAGCCTATTGTCGGTTGCCTCCGTCACGCCCTACTACAACTCCAATGAGGAGCGCCTGGTGTCGGTCGAGCTTTCGGATTTCTCGAACTTTGGCAAACGAAGCGTGCAGATTGCCGCCCCCGGTGACTATGCCGACGGGCGCGGGAGCACGAGCGGAATCCTGAGCGCGTATTCGGGATTCGGAACCTGGGGTCATCTCTATATAAAAAAACAAGGCACCTCGATGGCCGCACCCGTGATCGCGGGAATCGCAGCCGTGATGCGCGCCGTGAACCCCGAGCTCACAGCGTATGAGATTCGCAAGCTGCTGCTTGATTCCGCCCACTCCTACCGCGCGCTTGGCTCCATCGAATCCTCTTCGCTCGTGCACGCGCGCGACGCCATCGTTCTTGCGAAAAACACCCCAAGCCAAGGTCTTCGGCCCCGGCTGCCGGCGGCACCGGTGCGCCAAAGCACCTCGCTCGAAACAGAGCCCGAGGAGCGCAGCTCGGGGTGCGCAAGCGTGAGCCCCGTAAAGCCCCAAGGCCCCTTCGGCGGAAACTCGCTGGGGCTGATCGCCGTCGCATATGCGCTTTGGGCCTTGCAGCGCTCGCAGCGCAAGAAAAGTCGCGTCTAGAAAACACGCCGCTGGAAGGCGCACGCCAAACGGGTGTATACCCAGAACATGCGAACTCTGCTCCTTGCGCCGACACCCTTGCTCGCGATATTTTTCTTACTCGGCGCTTGCAGCCGCATCTCGCTCCCCGTGCCCGAGAAAGCCAAAGACTTCCGCGTTCTGACGTATTCCTCGATGACAGGCCCTTCGAGTCTAGGCGCCGAGATCGAGCGCATTTTTGAAGAACGCTGCCGAGCCTCCAACAAAGCTCTCGTGTGTGATCTCGTGCTGGTTCCAGAAGACGGCGACTCAAGTCTCGTGTCGACCTATCTCGCGCGCCCCTCGGGGTTCGATGCGATCCTGGGACTCGAGTCCCTTCAAGTTGCCCAACTCAAGAGCAAGTCCAAGGTCGTTCGATCCGAATTTTTTGCGCGCGGACCCCATGCCTTTATTGTCGACACCCATGTCTGGAAAGACTCAACGAAGTGGCCCAAGTCCTGGAAGGACCTTTCGAATTTTCCGAAATCTGTTTTTCTCCAGGATCCGCGCGTGAGCTCCGTCGGCATCGGCTGGATCAAGGCGATTTTTGTCCACGAGCTTCTCAATCTCGACGACGCTCGAACTCTCAGCAAAAAGGTTTTCCCGTCCTGGTCGCTCTCCTATGCCGCTTTCCAAAAAGAAGGCGCCCCTCTGGTCTGGAGCTATCAGAGCAGCGAAGCGTATCACCGCTGCGAAGAGAAATCGGAACGCTACCGCGTGCTCCCCCTGGAAGAAGGTTATCCCGTCCAAGAGGAATTTGTGCTCATCCCCGGAGAGTCTCTCTCCAACGAAGAATCCCTTTTCATGGAGGTCGTGCTCTCGGACGAAGTGCAGTCCCAGATCCCTCTAAAAAATTGGATGTGGCCCGCTTCTGAAAAAACGAAACTGCCTGAGTGCTTCAAAGCAACCTCTCCCGTCAAGCCCCTTCTCGATCCCGCGCCCCAAAACAGCGCGGCCAAACTCAGTGAGTGGACAGATCGTTGGAGCCTTTAGTCTCAGGGCAGTCCAACGAGGAGCGGCGCTCCTTTTCCACGGCGCTGTTTCTTCTCACAAGCTCCCTCGTTGTTCTCCCTCTAGTTTTTTTTATTGCCGACGCCCTCCTGAGCTTCGAGAGCTCTTCTCTCACACCGATTTTTTTTAAACTTCTGTTTCGCGCGCTCACGTTTGGCGCCACTCAGGCTTTTCTAAGCGCGTCTCTGTCGATCGGAGCCGCGTTCATCTTGTGTCTTGCGTTGCTCTCGCTCGCGCCCGCGCGACGCGCTCTGCTCGAGTCGCCACTCCGCGCACTGGGGCAGCTTCTTTTTGTATTGCCGGGCACATCGATCGCGCTTCTCGTGCTTTCTTTGCCTCGCGGCGCCGTCGAGGCTCTCGAAGGCTGGCCGTTGATCATCTGCGCCCATGTGCTCTGGTCCAGCTTTTTTGTTGCCGCCCATTGTGTTGAGCGTCTCTCGGATTGGATGGAGTCCGAAGGCGGGGATCTCCTGCGTGTCGCTCAAAGTCTCGGGGCCTCACGCAGTTCTGCGCTCAGGACCACGCTGCTTCCCGTGCTGAAGGGCGAAATCCAAACTTGGTTCCCTTTGATTTTTCTTTGGAGCTTTGGGGCGTTCTCGACCGTCCTTTTGCTGGGATCGGGGCCGACGCATTCAACTCCAGAGGTTCTTCTCTTCTACACGCTTTTGAACGACGTGAACTCGTCACGGCTTCTTCTTATCTTTGTCGCAACACTCGGTCTTCAGATCGCTTTTCTTGGTCTCGCCTCCCGCAGTTCCTCGAACACGTCGCGTCTCGTGAGCCCCGCTTCTCGCGAGGTCACCGTGCGCCGCCATGAGCAGCTGCGCCTTCCTGCTGCATTTTTTTTTCGCGCCATCGCCGTCGTGCTGATTTCGGGCGCGCTCGCGCTTCTCGTGTCGCAAGTTGCTTCGGTGATCTTTGGCGGAGCGCCGCCGCCTTCTCTATGGAGCGGCCTCCTTCAGTCGTGGCTCTATGCTGCGTGCGCGACTTTGTTTTGTGGCGCGCTTCTCGTTGCCATTTCCGCAGTCGACGCACGCACGCGCACACGATTTGTTTGGGGGCTCGCACTTTCCCCCGTGCTCATCGGCGTCAGCTGGAGCCGTATGCCAGGCCTTGGAATCTCTGAACTTCCCTGGGCCACGGCACTTCCTCTTTGTGCCTTCGCACTCGCGCTTTTGCAGCTTCCTTTTTCCGCACTTTGGATCGAGCGCTCTCTATCGACCATGAATTCCGATCTCATCCTTTATGCGCGCAGCGCCGGTCTCTCGGAGAGCCAGCTTTTCTGGAAACTCCGTCTTCCCTATTTGCGCCCCGTTTTCGAGAAAGTGCTTTGTTATGTTTTTTGCATCGCCTTGGGTGAGGTGGCTCTCGCTTCGATCTGGCTGCGCGAGCGTCCCCTGCTCTCTCTCGAAGCCCGTCGCCTGGCGCAGAGTTATGACTTCAATGCCAGCGCATGGGTCTTTGTGCTCACACTCGCGTCCGCACTTGCGGTGCGCGAAATTTTATCCAGATCGTTAAGGAAGTTTCTCGCATGAGTCTCACGTTCATCGAACAAAGTCGCCTTCGACTCCATGACGGCCGTCTTCTCTCACTCGAGGGTCACGTTGGGGCGGGCGAAATCGTGGCACTTCAGGGCCCCTCGGGCTGCGGCAAATCGACGCTGCTAAGGCACCTGGCACAGGTTGAAAACACGCCGCTACCTTTTCTTCTAGGAGGTGTCGACGTCACGACGCTTGATCCCGACAAACGCGGTATCTCCCTCGTGTTTCAGAAGGCGCTGCTGTTCCCTCACCTCAGCGTCAGCGAAAACCTGCGCTTCCCTCTTCGCTTCCGAGCCCCTTATCGCTCCTGGAGTTTTGAGCTGCAAGCACGGCGCGTGGCGGATTTCCTCGAGGCCCTTTCTCTCTCTCCGCTCGCTTCGCGCAGCGTGACGGACCTGAGCGGCGGCGAAGCGATGCGCGTTGCTCTTCTCAGAGCCCTTCTCCCTTCGCCCAAGTGTTTGCTGCTTGACGAGGCATTCTCGGCATTGGACAAAGAGACAAAGGCAGGCGTGAAGTCATGGCTCAGAGCTCTCATCAAGGAACACGCAATTCCCACCCTCCTCGTCGCACATGCGGACGAGGACCTCGTGGATTTTGCGGATCGCAGTATTTCGTGGCCCCAAGATTCAGCATCGCTTCGCTTCTGAGCGTCGCAGCCCTCGCGCTCTCTGCCTCGTGCACCGGACCCCAGAATGCGACGCCAACGCCCGTGGAACAACTCCCGAATCCCGAGTTCTCGCGCAAGCCTCAAATCCATTTCATCGTCGATAGCACCAGCCGTTTTTGGAACCCACCCATTCCCGCAGAGCTCGAACTCAAGCAGCGCGTCCGCTTCACTTTTGTCCAGAGCTCAGAACTTGCGGATCTCGAGGCCGCTCTGCGAGACCTCAATTCACGCGAAGGGGACTTGCTCGTCTTTTCGGGAACGCGGCTTCTCGGCAGCGCCAAAGAAATGTCGATCTTCTCTCATCCTTCGGGGCGAAAAACGCTTTTCCTCCAAGACAGCATCAGCCCATCTCCGTCGCAAAGCGACATCTTGCGCGTCAACCTCGGCGAAGCCCTTGAGCTTCTTGGAGCCGTGTGTCCACGCTGGAAAAAGGAGCTCGCCATGAGCTGTGCGTGGGACGCCAAGATCCCAGGCGCCCCCACCGGCAGCGCACGCGAGCGCAGCGCAATCCCTATTGGCTTCGAGACTCCGAGCAACGCCCCCCTAAAACTCCAGCTCAAAATTGATTGGGTCCAGTGGCTGGAACAGTTTCTTCACGATTTCGCCAGCGCCCAAAGTGCGCCGGCAAGCTCCGAGACGTGGAAAAAAATCAGCCTTGATTCAGGAACACTCCGACTCGATCTGCAAGGAAGCGACCCCCGGCTTGTGGATCTGAAACGTATCCTTCAGGAAGAGCGCCTTAAGCGCCTTTAAGAGAAGCGCCGTGTCAAAAACACTCGTCCTCGTCCATGGCTTTATGGGTTCCGCACTCAACTGGGGGCCCATCCTGACTCGCCTCCGGAGCCGTCCCGAACTCAGAGACTGGAATTTTGTAGTCCCCGACCTGCTCGGACACGGTGGACGCCGCGGGCAGGACGCTCTGAATTATGAAACGCTTTCCCACCAAAAACTCGTGGAGGATTTGAAATCCCAAATTCCGGACGGCCCCGATCTGGTCGTCCTGGGTCACTCTTTTGGACTTCGACCGCTTCTTAGTCTTGCGACCGACCCCAAGTTCTCCGCTCGCATCAAAGCCCTAATTGTCGAAGACGCCAGTCCCGAAATCACGCCTGACAATGCGCAACGCCTTCGAGAGATTCTCTCAAAAGTTCCTGTTCCCTTTGCCTCTCGTGGGGTGGCGAAAGAAAGTATCGACGCCCTCTTCAGAGACGATCCGCGCTTGGCAGCGTTTTTGTTTTCCAATATTCGAAAGGCCGCGGACGGCACCCAAGACTGGCGCTTCGATAAGCCCGGGCTTCTCGGGCTCCTCGAAGAAGCCGAAAAGTCCCCCCTCTGGTCAGAGTGGTCAAAGTATTCAGGCCCCGTTTACGTGATCCGAGGTGAGCAATCTGAACACCTCACACCAGCCCGCCTGCAGCGCGCCCTTGAAGCGCGGCGCGGGCTCACGACTCAAGTTATTCAAATTCCTCAAAGCGGTCACTGGATTCACTCTGATCAACCCGATGTCTTTACGGAAGAATTGATCAAAATACTCAAAGTATTCTGATTAGTCTTCAGTGCCGGTCTTGCGTCGGCTGACGAAGACGGTGTTGGCAGCGTTGGAAGCTTCAAGCTTCTTGCGACGACGAATGTAAGATGCCACCAGTCCCGCAACCGCGAGGAGCACCCCGAGCAGGGCAAGCCCTTCGGTCATAGGAATAGAAGACGATGGAGCCATCTCCGCGGGGGGCGCCTGCGCGCCTTCTGCTGTAGCTACGGCGCTTTCGCTCGGAACTTGATCCGTCTGAGCAACTTGAGCACTCTGATCAACTGCAGGGTCGCTCAATGCCGTGCTGGCTTCATTTTGAACTTTTTGAACATAGGCCTGAAGGATCGCACCTGTGTCGCGCGTTGCTGGCGCCAAACGAAGAGTTTGACCAACTTCGATACGATCGGGGTGCGAGAGCAAGTCCGCATTGAGCGAAGCAAGTTCGCGCCACATCTCGGGACTGCCATAAACGTTGGCTGCAATGGAAGACAGACTTTCGCCGGCTGACACACTGACACCCGAGAGGGTCAAACCGAAATCGCTGTCAAAGGCCTTAAGCTCCGAGGTGTCATCGGGACGGAACGGAGAGTTGTAATAAACCACGGCTCCGGGCTCAATGCTCGTGTTGCCGTTCCACTGCGCTAAAAGTGCCGCTCGGTCTTCGCGTCCATAAAGTAGTTTCGAGACGGCTCCCCAGTCGCGCTCATTTCGCACGAAGACATAACCGTTCAACGAGTACCCATCTTTTTGGATCGGCGATGATGCAATCTCTGGAAACTGTGACTTCCGATACGCGGGGCCCGAAACATTTGCCTGTTGAGCGCCGCCCTCAAGCGCGGGGATCTCCGTCGAGTAGCTGCCTTCGGCTCCACCCTGCGTTTCTCCCTGGCCGCTCGCGTCATCAACAGCGTCCGCTGCCGGAACATCTGCAAACGAATAATCCGACGCATCCGTGCCAGACTTGGTCGAGCTGCAAGCCCCCAAGCCCAGAATCGACATGCTGAGTGCCCAGTACTTAATGGGCTGTCGTGATATCCAATTCGTCTTCACACGTATTCCTTATTCTGAGTCTAAGTCTTAACGACAGATCTTCAAGAAAGCCTTAGTAGAAAAATACCCTAAAAATTTGTCGTTCAGACTCGGCGTGACGGCCTGGGTTCTTGGTCTATATATAAGGAGAGCACCCTATGAAGCTTGGACTCGAAAAACTTCTCAACGACTCCCAACTCCTCACCCGCCTTTCGGGGCGCCGCATTGCCTACTTGGGGCATCCCGCTTCCGTTGACGCCAACGGCCGCCATGGCCTGGATCTTCTCAAAGAAAGCGGAAAGCTTTCGCTAAGTTCGGCCTTTGGGCCGCAGCACGGCATGCGCGGAGAAAAGCAAGACAACATGATCGAAAGCGAGCACTACCGCGACCCTGACACGGGCGTGCTGGTCTTTAGTCTGTACTCCGAGGTGCGCCGTCCCACGGCCGAGATGATCGAGAGCTTTGACGTGCTCCTTGTCGACATGCAGGACGTGGGATGTCGCGTCTATACCTACCTGACGACCCTCCTTTATATGATGGAGGCCTGCGCAAAAGCCGGAAAATCTCTGTGGGTGCTCGATCGCCCCAACCCTGCAGGACGTCCCCACGAGGGCTTCCTTCTGGATGCTTCGATGGAAAGTTTCGTGGGAGCGTCGCGCGTGCCTCTTCGTCACGGACTCACGCTTGGCGAAATCGCTTTATTTCTTAAGGCCCATCACAAGCTCGATCTAGATCTCGAAGTTGTCGCGATGGACGGCTACAAAATTAGCGCGGCCCCCGGCCACGGGTGGCCAACGGGAGAAATTCCGTGGGTCAACCCCAGCCCCAACATGCCCACGCTCTGCACAGCTCGCTGCTACGGCGGCACTGTTCTTTTAGAGG
>Ga0209573_1006044_pt1 | contig 10402 bp, 10 predicted proteins | sample TNRBio252014_DNA_FD_185870 | JGI IMG/M metagenome (GOLD analysis project Ga0209573, IMG submission 185870) | Wastewater treatment Type I Accumulibacter community from EBPR Bioreactor in Madison, WI, USA - TNR Reactor_6/25/2014_ DNA (SPAdes)... | ecosystem: Engineered > Bioreactor > EBPR >...
CCGATGGCCAAAGCCCATCAGCCGGACGCCAGAATTCTTGTCTTTGACCTTAGACATGAAGCTGTCAACATTCTTGATGTCGCCGATCTGGTCCAGCATCCGCAGCACGGCTTCGTTCGCCCCACCATGCGCTGGCCCCCACAGACAGGCGATGCCCGCAGCAATTGCAGCGTAGGGGTTGCAGCCCGAAGAACCGGCCAGTCGAACCGTAGAGGTGGAAGCATTCTGCTCATGGTCAGCGTGCAGGGTGAACAGCACATCCAGCGCCCGCTCCGCAATCGGATTGACTTCGTAGCGCTTGCCCGGACGGCTGAACATCATGTACAGCAGGTTGCCGGTATAGCTCAGATCATCACGGGGATAGATTCCAGGATCGCCGATGCTGTGTTTGTAGCAAGCGGCGGCGATGGTCGGCATCTTGGCGATCAATCGGCGGGCGGTCACCATGCGATGTTCATAATCGCGGATGTTGAGCCGGTCATGGTAAAAGGCGGATAACGAGCTGACCGCCGCCGTCATCATCGCCATCGGATGGGCGTCGTAATTGAAGCCATGAAAGAAACGTCGCAGGTTCTCGGTGATCCGATCATGCCGGACGATGCTTTCTTCAAAAATCTTCTTCTTGTCCGGGTTGGGCAGATCACCGTACAGCAGCAGGTAGCAAACTTCGAGGAAATTGCACTGTTCGGCCAGTTGCTCGATGGGATAGCCGCGATACAGCAGTTCGCCTTTGTCACCGTCCAGATAAGTAATGGTGCTCTGGCAACTGGCGGTCGACATGAAGCCGGGGTCGTAGGTAAAGTAACCGAACTCCTTGGCCAGTTTGCCGATATCGACCACGGACTGGCCGAGGGTCGGTTCCAGCACTGGCATCTGTACGGCTTTGCCGGTGACATCGTCCTTAAAGGTAATTGTTGCCATTCATAAACCTCCGGAGTGAGTGGTGGCAGGATCGGAACAAACTGGACATCCCGCTATTGTGGTTATTGGTTACCCCAATGGTTTTCAATAATGATTCTTCGTTTATGCGCTATTGGCGGTAAACCGTGGGCAATGATAACTAAATACGGTGTGCTTTGCAGCAGCCCCCCTGGGGCGGGGGGAAGTCATAATGGCAGCGGCTCAGGAAGCCAGACCGTACTTGCGGCGGAAGCGATCCACGCGACCGGCGGTATCAACGATCTTCTGCTTGCCGGTGTAGAAGGGGTGGGACTGGCTGGATACTTCCACTTTCACCAGTGGGTATTCCTTGCCGTCGGTCCATTGAATGGTTTCCTTGGCGGCAATCGTGGAGCGAGTGAGAATCGCAAAATCAGTGGAGATGTCTTGGAACACCACTTCGCGGTATGGGGGATGGATGCCTTTCTTCATGACGGCTGAAACCCTGGAAATGAGGTTGGCGGGTGGCGCTGTCGCCAGCGGAGGTTGACGCGCTGGATGTGCTGCGCGGTTAAACAATATAATCTAGCGGTTTTTGGGGTTAACTCGCAAGCCGGGATATTTCATCGGGTGGGGGCAGACAAACGCGCTATTGAACTTTTTCGGATCGCCCCAATCTCAACGAGTAAGCGTAAGCCCTTACGCCTGTCCGCTTCCCTCCCTGAGCGGACTCTATCCGGGTTAAACCGGATACCCTATTCGCCCCGGTTGCATTCCCCCTTGTCACCGGGGCTTTTTTTTGGCGGCGCACTTGACGATTGGGTGACCGTCCCCATCTCCATGATCGTTAGCGGTGAATTGTGTACAATCCCGCGTAAAACTGCGAGGCAGGAACATGGAATCATTGCATGGCACCACTGTGCTGGCTGTCCGCCGCGATGCCCGGGTGGTGATTGGCGGCGATGGCCAGGTGACCCTGGGCAATACGGTGATGAAGGGCAACGCCCGCAAGGTGCGGCGGCTCTACCAGAACAAGATCATTGCCGGCTTCGCGGGTGGCACGGCTGACGCTTTCACGCTGTTTGAACGCTTCGAGGGCAAGCTGGAAAAGCATGGCGGCCATCTGACCCGCGCCGCGGTGGAACTAGCCAAGGACTGGCGCACCGATCGCCTGCTACGACGCTTGGAGGCGCTGCTGATCGTCGCTGATCTCCAGATGACGTTGCTGATTTCCGGCACTGGCGATGTGATCGAACCGGAGCATAATCTGGCGGCCATCGGTTCCGGCGGTGCTTATGCCCAGGCCGCTGCTCAGGCGTTGCTGGAGCATACCCAGCTCGATGCGCGAACCATTGTCGAGCAGGCCTTGAAAATCGCCGCTGGTATCTGCATTTATACGAATGAAAATCTAGCCTTTGAAGAACTGGCGAGTGCATGAACCGGCGTTTATCGCCGGCGCACCCGTATTCTGTTTCCGCTTTACCCGTGGATGGTAGCCTCGCATGTCAGAGATGACTCCCCGAGAAATCGCTCAGGAACTGGACAAACACATCATCGGCCAGGATGCTGCCAAACGCGCGGTGGCCATTGCCTTGCGCAATCGCTGGCGGCGGATGCGGGTGGATTCGGAACTGCGCAACGAAATTACCCCCAAGAATATCCTGATGATTGGCCCGACCGGGGTGGGTAAGACGGAAATTGCCCGACGGTTGGCCAAGCTGGCGAATGCGCCCTTCATCAAGGTTGAAGCCACCAAATTCACCGAAGTCGGCTATGTGGGCCGCGATGTGGAATCCATCATCCGCGATTTGATGGATGGCGCGGTGAAGATGGTGCGTGAGGAAGAGATGCAAAAAGTCCGGCACCTCGCCGAGGAAGCCGCCTATGAGCGGGTGCTGGACACGTTGTTGCCGCGCCCGCGCAGCAGCGTTGGCTTCGCTAATGAACCCGCACCGCCGGATCATTCCAATACCCGACAAAAGATGCGCGAGCGCCTGTTGAAAGGCGATTTGGATGATCGGGACATTGAGATTGAAGTTTCCGTGCGCTCGGTCGGCGTAGAGATTATGGCCCCGCCGGGTATGGAGGAGATGACCAGCCAATTGCAGAGCCTGTTCCAGAATCTGAGCAATGGCCGCACCCGCACCCGCAAGCTCAAGGTCCGGGACGCCCTCAAGCTCTTGCAGGAAGAAGAAGCGGCTAAAATGATCAATGAAGAAGAACTCAAACTGCGGGCGCTGGCAGCGGTTGAACAGAATGGCATTGTGTTCATCGACGAGATCGACAAGGTAGCCAAGCGTGGCGAATATGGCGGCCCGGATGTATCCCGAGAGGGAGTGCAACGGGACTTGCTGCCGCTGGTGGAGGGTTGCACGGTGTCCACCAAGTACGGCATGGTGCGCACTGATCATATTCTGTTCATCGCTTCCGGGGCATTTCATTTGTCCAAGCCATCGGACCTGATTCCCGAGTTGCAAGGCCGATTGCCGATCCGGGTAGAGTTGAGCGCCCTGAGCATCGAGGACTTCGTGCGGATTTTGACCGAACCCGACGCCTCGTTGACTGAGCAGTATGTGGCCCTGCTGGACACAGAAGAAGTCAAACTGGCGTTTACCGAAGACGGGGTGCGGCGCGTCGCCGAGGTGGCCTATCAGGTCAACGAACGCACCGAGAATATCGGCGCCCGCCGCTTGCACACAGTCATGGAGCGGCTGCTAGAGACGATTTCCTTTGAAGCGCCTGATCGTTCGGGTCAAGGAGTGACGGTGGATGGCGTTTATGTGGACGCCCATCTGGGCGAACTGATCAAGGATGAAGACCTGACCCGCTATATCTTATGAACGTTTGCGAGATTCGACGATGAGCATTCATCCCACTGAAATCAAGCTGCATCAGACCTCGCGGTTTCTGGAAGTCGCCTTCGAAGATGGCGCCCGTTTTCAGTTGCCCTGCGAATATCTGCGGGTGTTTTCGCCCTCGGCTGAGGTGCGTGGCCATGGGCCGGGCACGGGGATGCTGGTCACCGGTAAAGAACAGGTGAGTATCACCGCCATCGAGCCGGTGGGGCATTACGCAGTTAGACTGGTGTTCGATGATGGTCATGCGACGGGCCTGTATTCCTGGAATATCCTGTATGACCTCGGCGTCAATCAGGAAAAAAACTGGCAGGATTACCTGCGCCGACTGGCTGAAGCCGGTCAGCAGCGCTCAGCCTGACAACCTTCGATTGACCCTCTCCCATGGAAAAATCCGAAACCACGCATTTCGGCTACCAGACGGTTGCCGCCAGTGAGAAAGCCCACAAGGTCGCTGAAGTCTTTGACTCGGTCGCCAACAGGTATGATCTGATGAACGACCTGATGTCGTTGGGCGTTCATCGATTATGGAAGCGCTTCGCGGTGAGCCTGGCCGGTCTTCGCCCGGGCGATCGAGTTTTGGATTTGGCAGGCGGCACAGGTGATCTGACCCACCGGATGCTGCCGCTGGTTGGGCCGAAGGGCAGAATCGTACTGTCCGACATTAACGCCAGCATGTTGGGCGGGGGGCGCAAGCGGCTGGTCGATGAAGGTGCGGTCGGCAATATCGACTATGTGCAGGCTGATGCTGAACAACTGCCGTTTTCTGATAACACCTTCCATTGCATCACCATCGGCTTTGGCCTACGCAACGTAACTCATAAGGAACGGGCGTTGGAAGCCATGCATCGCGCCCTCAAGCCCGGTGGACAGGTGATCATTCTGGAATTCTCTCATCCCGTTGCGCCCGGTCTGAAGCCGATTTATGACCTGTATTCGTTCGCAGCACTACCTATTTTGGGCCAACTGGTGGCCCACGACGCCGCCAGCTATCGCTACCTGGCCGAGTCCATCCGGATGCATCCTGACCAGGAAACGCTGTTACGGATGATGGAATCGTCCGGTTTCGAGCGCTGCCAGTATTTCAATCTAAGCGGCGGTATTGTGGCCGTGCATCGCGGCTATAAATTCTGATGCTGATGCCTGCCGCCCTTGCTGCTGGTTTGGAAACCGCGCTCAATCGTTATTTGTCGCTGGACCCTGACATATTGCCGCAACTGGCCGAATTGGCTGGTACGGTCATCGCTATTGAGCCCAAGGGGCTGGGGATGACTTTGTATCTGCTCCTCGGCGCACAGGGCGTCCAGGTTATGGATTGCTATGACGGCGAGCCGACTGTGCGGATTCGTGGAGCGCCTCTGGCGCTGATTCAGCAATGGCGGGGTCAATCGGCTGGGGAGATGACTGTAGAAGGCGACGCTGCGACGGGTCGGCGGTTTCAGACCCTTGTGGCCCGACTGGACATCGACTGGGAAGAGCACCTGTCCAATGTCGTTGGCGACGCTGCTGCTCATCAACTGGGTCAGTTCTGGCGCGGGTTCCGCAGTTGGGGTCAGCAAACATCGGCGACGCTGCTGCGCGACGGCAGCGAATATTTGCAACAGGAACTGCGCGTTTTGCCGTCGCGTCCTGCCGTTGAGTCCTTTCTGAGCGCGGTAGACGTTCTGCGCGAAGATACGGATCGCCTGGAAGCGCGGATCGTTCGTTTGCGCCGGTTATTGACCGGCAACAACGGTCCAACCTAGCATCGCGCCACAGTCATGCGTATTGGCGGCGTTCCCGGCCCTGCCCAGTTCTTGCGGTTGCTGCATATCAACCGGGTATTAGTGCGACACGGTCTGGACGAAATTGTCCTGGCGACCCATCTCTTTCGGCCCATTGGCTTCCTGCGTCATCTGCTGCCCTGGAACTGGGTGCGGCGTGAAGAATTGTATCTGTCGCGCGGCGAACGCATCCGACTGGCTCTGGAGGATTTAGGACCGATCTTCGTCAAGTTTGGCCAGATGCTCTCTACCCGCCGTGATTTGATGCCCGATGATATTGCTCTGGAACTGGCTAAATTGCAGGATCGGGTGCCGCCATTTCCCGGCGAGCAGGCGCGCACTATTGTCGAGAAGGCTTATGGCCAACCGCTGGAAGCGGTGTTCGCCGAATTTGGCGCGCAACCGTTAGCGTCGGCGTCTATTGCCCAGGTTCACGCCGCTCGACTGTTAAACGGGCGCGAAGTGGTGGTCAAGGTGTTGCGTCCGGCCATTGAGAAGGTGATTCGCCGCGACGTGGAATTGTTGTACATCGTCGCCAGCCTCGCGCAACGGTATTGGAAAGAAGGACGGCGGCTGCGGCCCCTGGAAGTGGTGGGGGAATACGAGAAGACCATTTTCGATGAACTGGACCTGGTGCGCGAGGCGGCTAACGCCAGTCAGTTGCGGCACAATTTCCAGGACTCGCCGATTTTATATGTCCCTGAAGTGTTCTGGTCGGAAACCCGACGCAACGTGTTGGTCATGGAGCGAATTTATGGCATTCCGGTAGGGGACATCACCGAACTGCGGCGGCGTGGGGTGAACATGCAAAAACTGTCGGAGCGGGGTGTAGTGGTCTTTTTCACCCAGGTGTTCCGTGACAGCTTTTTTCACGCCGACATGCATCCCGGCAATATCTTCGTCAACGCTGAAAATCCCGAAGATCCCCGCTATATCGCCGTGGACTTTGGCATTATCGGGACACTGAGTCCGACCGACCAGCACTATCTGGCCGAGAATTTTCTGGCGTTTTTTCACCGCGATTACCGGCGGGTGGCGGAATTGCACATTGAATCCGGCTGGGTGCCGGCGGAAACTCGGGTTGATGAATTTGAATCGGCGATTCGCACGGTATCGGAGCCGATTTTTGACCGGCCGCTCAAGGATATTTCCTTTGGCGGTTTTCTGCTAACCCTTTTCCAGACCGCCCGCCGCTTTAACATGGAAGTGCAGCCACAGTTGGTGTTATTGCAGAAGACGCTGCTGAATATTGAGGGACTGGGTCGGCAACTCGACCCGGAACTGGATTTGTGGAAGACCGCCAAACCGTTTCTGGAGAACTGGATGCGCGACCGGGTCGGTCCCCGTGCAGTGTTCAACCGTATCAAGTACTACATCCCGCGCTGGGCCGATCAGACTCCTGATTTGCCAAATCTCATCTATGGCGTACTCAAGCAGGCGCATACCGGGGATTTGACGGTACGACTACAGCGGCAGGAGCTGGAGCAGTTGCGGCAGGATTTGCGCCGGGCCAGTCGGCGTAATTTCCATGCGGCGGTCGGGGCGGCGCTGATTGTCAGCGCGGCGGTCATTATGGGTTTTGACGCCCAGCAGGGCGTCAATCTGTGGCATGCGCCGCTGCTGAGTTGGCTGCTGGGTGGGATGGGCGTCGGTCTGTTGTTCAGCGCTTGGCCGGGAGAGGGTTGAAGCCCTTGTCCCTGTTCCACGAGGAGTTATGAACGTTGCAATGCGGCCTCCACGGCATAGCGGTTTTCTCGCCCGCACAACAGGTCGATCAGCGTCAGGGCGAAGTCCATGGCCGTGCCAGGGCCGCGTGAGGTAATGAAAGTTCCATCACGCACTACTGCGGCGCTGCTCAACCGGACGCCGGATTGATCATTGAGAACGCCCGGATAAGCAGTAATCTCGCGGTCTTTCACTAAACCCGCGCTGACCAGCACCTTCGGCGCGGCGCAAATGGCGGCGACATAGCGGCCCTGTTCGGTCATCCGCCGCAGCAGCGCCGCAATGCGTTGATCGGCTTCCAGGCGTTGCATACCGCCTAATCCGCCCGGCAGCACCACCAGATCAAAGTTTTGATCCAGCACTGTTTCCAGCGTAGTTTCCGGGAGCAGCACCACGCCGCGTGAAGCAGTGACGGGGCCTTCCTCCAGTCCGGCGACCGTAACCCTGACGTTAGCGCGGCGCAGCAGATCAATGATCGTGACCGCTTCCAGCTCTTCACAGCCTTGGGCGAGTGGAACGAGGACATGAGCCATGGGGTTGCTCCTTGATCGGTGTGATGAAAATGTAGAGTACAAGCACACTGTACGCTATTAACCTTTGTTATCCTGTTGTGGCGCTGGAGAAGAAACCGGTTCACTACGGCTTTGCAACAGGGTCATGCCCTTGAGCATATTCAGCGCCTCGTACAACGGATAGTCGCTTTGCGCGAGATCGTTGTCAGGAACCAGGGAGGTTTTGGGGGTCGGCGCAGTTTCAGCCGGGGCGGGACGGGTTCCATTAACACCGTCATTGCGTAAATGGCCGGTCAGATCGGATTCCTTGACCAGGCTGGCGTCCACATCATCATCAGTCGCGACCTTGAGTGACTTGAGTTCAATATCCGGCTTGATACCCTCGGCCTGGATGGAGCGGCCGCTCGGTGTATAGTAGCGGGCGGTGGTCAGTTTGACCGCTGTGCCATTGCCGAGCGGCAGAATCGTTTGCACCGAACCTTTGCCAAAAGTGCGCTCGCCCAGCACCAGCGCCCGGCGGTGATCCTGTAGTGCGCCAGCCACAATTTCTGAGGCTGAGGCCGAGCCGCCATTAACCATGACGATCATCGGCGCTTTCTTAAGCAAATCACCGGCAGTCGCTTTAAAAGTCTGTTCCGAACTGTTGCCCCGGCCCTTGGTTTGCACAATGACGCCTTCCTCGAGGAATTCATCGGCTACGTCGACCGCACCGTTCAACACGCCGCCCGGATTATTGCGCAGATCCAGAATCAGGCCCTTGAGCGGCCCCTGATTCTGCTTTTCGAGGTCTTGCAGCGCCTCCTCAAGATTCGGGGCCGTCTTGGCTTGAAACTGGGTGATGCGCAAGTAGCCAAAACCCGGCTCCAGCAGGCGGTTCTTGACGCTCCGGACCTGAATGACTTCCCGGATCAGTTTGATCTTGAGCGGCTTTTTCGCGCCTTCACGCAGGATCGTCAGGGTGATCGGCGTATTGGGTTTACCACGCATCCGGGCGATGGCGTCGGACAGCGGCATGCCTTTCACCGAGGCGTCATCCAGCCGGATGATGAGATCCCCGGAGCGAATGCCGGCCCGCTGAGCGGGAGTGTCATCAATGGGCGCAATGACCTTGATAAAGCCGTTTTCCTGGCCCACCTCGATACCCAGTCCACCGAATTCGCCGGAGGTGCCGATCTGCAAATCCTGAAAAGCTTCGGCGTCCAGATAGGCCGAGTGAGGGTCCAAGTTGCTCAACATACCGCGAATGGCGTTTTCCAGTAAATCCTTGTCCTTGACCGGTTCCACGTAATCCTGCTTTACTGCGTCGAGGACGCCGGTAAACGTGCGCAACTCATCCAGCGGCAGCGGATTTTGTGGGGTATCCTGTTCCGCCCGGGCCGCCAGCGACATGCCCGCCAGAAAGCTCAACGCCAGCGCCAGACCTTGTCGGGTTGCAACACTCATAAGCTTGACTCCAGAAACCGCGGTGAAGGATCAATAGAAATTTTAGATAAGCGGATGATCTTTGCTTAAGACAACCGAGAGCACTTGGAAATTGCCAGGCCAAGACGGGAATTTTGTGCGAAAAATATAGCAAGAGGAGTAAGCTGCTGAGTCCCCCACCCCTTGGATGATTACCCAGAGTATTACCCTGGGCTAGAATTAGCGCGCCCCTTTGGGGCTTAACTGCGTGAAAAATTCTCTTTTGGCCCTGAAAGGGCGATTCAATGCAAACCCAGGGCAACACCCTGGGATGCTTCTGGAGTTTCAGTCAGGCGCTACTTGGCTTTGCCCTGGTTAGCGACGGCGTCCATCAGTTTCTTCAGTTCCTCGGGATCAGCGAGGTAATAGTTTTTGATGGGCCGCAGATTAGCGTCGAGTTCGTAGACCAGCGGCACAGCGGTCGGAACGTTCAGCGCGATGATCGCTTCATCGGACAGATCATCCAGATACTTGATCAGCGCCCGCAAGCTGTTGCCATGAGCGGCGATCACGACCCGCTTACCGGAGCGGATGGTCGGCACCAGAACATCATGCCAGTAGGGCAGCACCCGGTCGATAGTGGTCTTCAGGCTTTCCGTGCCAGGCAGCACCCGGGAATCGAGGCCAGCGTAACGCGGATCACGGGACGGATGCCGCTCATCGTTCGCGTCCAGCGCCGGGGGTGGAATGTCGAAACTGCGCCGCCAGATCTTGACCTGTTCCTCACCGTGCTTGGCGGCGGTTTCCGATTTATTCAGACCGGCCAAGGCGCCGTAATGGCGTTCGTTCAACCGCCAACTCCGATGCACCGGAATCCACGCCTGATCCAGTTCGTCCAGCACGGTCCACAGGGTGTGGATAGCGCGCTTGAGTACCGAAGTATGAGCCACGTCAAAGACGTAGCCCTCTCTTTTCAGGGTCTGGCCGGCTTTTTTGGCTTCTTCACGACCCTTGTCAGATAGATCAACGTCCACCCAACCGGTGAAGCGGTTTTCCATGTTCCACTGGCTTTCACCGTGGCGAATCAGCACGAGCTTATACATTCAGCAGCCTCCTGAGTTTCGGGATGATTGTTGTTGAGAGACCAGGTTCAGGGTGGGAGAATTTACAGGAAAATTTTACTTGGTGATCATACGCTCAGCTTGCCTATTTCGCCAGTTGCTTCCCTCCCGCTTCCCAATCACGAAAGCAGCGCTTCTCAATATTA
>Ga0209573_1006045_pt1 | contig 10401 bp, 12 predicted proteins | sample TNRBio252014_DNA_FD_185870 | JGI IMG/M metagenome (GOLD analysis project Ga0209573, IMG submission 185870) | Wastewater treatment Type I Accumulibacter community from EBPR Bioreactor in Madison, WI, USA - TNR Reactor_6/25/2014_ DNA (SPAdes)... | ecosystem: Engineered > Bioreactor > EBPR >...
CGTGACACGGTGTGATACGGGCCGCTCAGATCGTCGCGATTGGCGAACGCGATCGAGTGCACAAGGATGTCGACCTCGCCGAACTGGTCGCGGGTGCGCGCCACGATGGCGTCGATATCCTCATCCTTCGAGACGTCGCAGGGCTCGACAAAGGTGCTGCCGAGCGACTCGGCCAGCGGCCGGACGCGGCGCTCGAACTTCTCGCCGGCGTAGCTGAAGCCGAGGGTCGCGCCCTCGCGGGCCAGGGCCTGAGCGATGCCCCAGGCGATGCTGTGGTCGTTGGCCACACCGAAGATCAGGGCCTTCTTGCCGGTCAGCAAACCCATGTCACTCCTCCTCGTCCGCCGGGCTGGGGCCGGGCGGTTGTTGGGCCGTGCACCGTGGCGCTGCCGGCCAGATGAAGTTCCAGTCGATCGAGCGCCAGGGCTCGGGCGCGAAGTCGATGCCGATTCGCGGACGGGTCACCACGACCCCGGCCGGCGGTGCGGCTTCGATGAACAGGGCAGCCCCGCGTGCACTCAGGTCGAGACCGTTGGCCGCGCCTGTGATGGCCAGGGCCTGGCTGAGTTTACCGGGCCCGTCGGCCAGGATTTTATCCGGTTTGCCGCACCGGTTTGCGCGAATGCGCGCCAGGCCCTCGGTGGGCACGATCGCGCGGATTAACACCGCTGCCGGGAATCCGTCGCGCTCGCAGACCACATTCATCATCCAGTGCAGGCCGTAGTTCAGGTAGACGTAGGCCCGGCCCGGTGGCCCAAAGAGCCTCTCGGTGCGCGCGGTCCGGCCGGCGCGGGCATGGCAGGCCAGGTCCGTCTCGCCGACATAGGCCTCGGTCTCGGAGATCAGGCCCGCCAGCCTCCGTCCGTCGACGACGTGCACCAGCCGTTGCCCGAGCAACTCGCGGGCCACCGTGACGGTCGGGCGATCGAAGAACGCGCGGGTGAGACGGGGCATGGGGCGAATGGTAGCTGTTTTTTGGGGAAGGGAGAAGCGTGGGGCGAGGAGCGGGGGAGCGAGTCTCACTCAATCACAACGCACAAACGCTCTACGCTACAATCTCTGGCGTTGGGCCCGCAGCACGGCCCGGCAGAAAGCGAGACGGGTGTGAGGAGCATCGCGGTGTATTGTGGGGCATCGGGCGGAAAAGGCGACGGCTATTTGCGCGTCGCGCGTGCCTTTGGTCAGTTGCTGGCCGAAGAGGGCATCGAGGTCGTCTACGGCGGCGGCAAAGTCGGGCTGATGGGCGCCGTGGCCGACGGGGCGCTGGCCGCCGGTGGGCGCGTGGTCGGGATCATCCCGCGCGGGTTGTTCGAGCGCGAGGTCGGGCACGCGGGCGTGACCGAGCTGCGCGTGGTCGAGAGCATGCACGATCGCAAGGCCGCGATGGCCGAGATCGCCGACGGCATCGTGGCGCTCCCCGGCGGCTACGGCACGCTCGATGAGCTGTGTGAGATGATCACCTGGGCGCAACTGGGTCTGCACAGCAAGCCGATCGCGTTACTCAATCACGGGGGCTATTACGATCCATTGTTGCTGATGTTCGATCGCGCGCTCGAGGAGGGCTTCATCCCACCCGCGTTTCGCGCGTTGGTGATGGATTCGGCCGATCCGGCCGATCTGCTGACCCGAATGCGCGCACACACGCCAAGCAACCTGGCGCGCTGGTCGAACGGCATGCGCGGGTAGTGTGGAGGCTGATATGGATCTATTGAGCGTATGGTTGGCGGGGGCCGGCGTCGTCTGGATCGCTGTGACGCTGCTCTGGCTGGTCAGTGTCCGTCTGAAGGACGCAAGCATCGTCGACTCGTTCTGGGGCCCGGGCTTTGGCCTGGCCGCGACCGCGTATGCGCTCTTCGGCCTGGGCGATCCGACGCGCGCGGCGTTGGTGCTGGCGCTGGTCTGGCTCTGGGGCGGGCGGCTCGGCCTATACATCCTGCGGCGCAACTGGGGCCGCGGTGAAGACCCGCGCTACCAGGCGTTTCGCGAGCACTACGGGCGCGAGCGGTACTGGTGGTTCAGCTACTTCCAGGTTTTCCTGTTGCAGGGCGCGTTGATCGTCCTGGTCTCTGCGCCGCTTGTGCTGGCGCTGACCCAGCCCGCCCCGCTCGGCTTCTTTGACGTCGTCGGCGCGCTGGTCTGGGCAATCGGCTTTGGGTTCGAGGCGCTCGGCGATGCGCAGCTGGCGCGCTTCAAGGCGGATCCGGCGAACAAGGGCCGTGTGCTCGATACCGGTCTCTGGCGCTACACCCGCCACCCGAACTATTTCGGAAACGCCTGTCTGTGGTGGGGCCTGTACCTGATCGCGTGTGCCGTGCCCTGGGGGGCGTTGACGTTCCCGGCGCCGCTGCTAATGAACTGGCTCCTGCTTCGGGTCTCGGGCGTTGCACTCACCGAAAAGAACATGAGCCGGCGACCCGGCTACGCGGAGTACATCGCCCGCACCTCGGCTTTCTTTCCTTGGCCGCCGCGTCGACCGTGATCGGCGTGGCGCGTTCGCTACTGGAGATACCTCATGGAGTACCGTGAACTTGGACGAACGGGTTACAACGTCTCGACGATCAGCTTTGGCGCGTGGGCGATCGGCGGCACCTGGGGCGAGGTCGACGACACCGAGTCGTTGGCCGCGCTGCACCGCGCGCTCGACCGCGGCGTCAACCTCTTCGACACCGCCGATGTGTACGGCGACGGGCGCAGCGAGCGTCTGTTGGCCCGCCTGCGCCGTGAGCGCAGCGAGCCGTTCTTCGTCGCGACCAAGGCCGGCCGTCGGCTCAATCCGCACACGGCAGATGGCTACAACCGCGACAACCTGACCGCCTTTGTCGAGCGCAGCCTGCGCAACCTCGAGGTCGAGGCGCTCGACCTGGTTCAGTTGCACTGCCCGCCGACTGACGTGTACTACCGGCCCGAGGTCTTTGGCGTGCTCGACGATCTTGTGCGGGCGGGCAAGCTCAAGCACTATGGCGTCAGCGTGGAGCGCGTTGAAGAGGCGCTCAAGGCGATCGAGTACCCGGGCGTTCAGTCGGTTCAGATCATCTTCAACATCTTCCGCCAACGACCGCGCGAGTTGTTCTTTGCCGAGGCGCAGCGCCGCCGCGTCGGCATCCTGGCGCGTCTGCCGCTGTCGTCGGGTATGCTCGCCGGCAAGATGACGCGCGCCACGCAATTCGCGTCAGACGACCACCGCGCCTTCAACCGCGACGGCGCGGCCTTCGACAAGGGCGAGACCTTCTCGGGGCTCGATTACGAAACCGGGCTGAGCGCCGTCGATGCGCTGCGGCACCTTGTGCCGGCCGGGTCGACGATGGCGCAGATGGCGTTGCGCTGGATCCTGGGTTTTCCGGCGGTCACGTGCGCGATCCCGGGCGCCAAGCGACCGGCGCAGGTCGACGACAACGTCGACGCCGCCGACCTGGCGCCGCTTTCCGCCGAAGTCCTTCAGGCAATCGACGCGATCTACGACAGACAGGTACGCGCGCACGTGCACCACGGCTGGTGACAGGCGCTCCGGATGGAGCGCTAACGCCCACCGCGCCGGGATTGCCCCGGCGGGGTGGGCGTCTGGGCGTCAGCGTTTCACGAGCAAGACCAGCAAGGCCCCAAGCAGCAGCACGGCCCCGGCCCAGCCGAGCGCCGATAGGCTTTCGTTGAAGATCAGGGCCGCCAGCGTTGCGGAGGTCAGCGGTTCGAGCAATGTCAGGATGCTGGCCACTGTGGCCGGCACCGTGCGCAGCGCGAGCAAGAAGAGCCAGTAGGCCAACGCGGTCGGGACGACACCGAGGTAGATCAACAAGCCCCAGGCCTCGGTCGGGTAATCGATCGTCAACCCTCCGGCGAAGGCAAGCGGGAAAAGCAACAGGGCGCCGACCGCAAACGCGACTGTGACCGGCTGCAGCGGGTGATAGCGCTCGGCGAGCGCCCGACTGAACAACGTCAACACGGCGTAGCCAAGACCGGAGCCGAGCGCGAAAAGCAGACCGATCACGGTCTCGCCCCCAACCGGCGCGTCGACCGGGCCCTGCAGCGCAAGCAGCGAGGTGCCAAGGACAGCGGCCATCAGGGCCGTCACCACACGCGGCGTGATCTTTTCATTGAACAGCAGGGCGCTCAAGACGGCCACCATGATCGGGGCCGAGCAGATCGTGACGATCACGGCGATGGTCACCCCAAGCCGCGGAATCGCCGCGAAGTAGCAGACCTGGTAGAGCGCCATCATCGCCCCGAACCCGGCCATATAGCCCAAGTCGCGCCCCCACCGTGGCGCGACGCCGGCGCGCGGCTGCAGGATCTTGCGGCCCAGGCTGCCGGTTGCCAGCGCGGCCAAGACCGGCACCGAAATCAAAAGGCGATAGAACCCGATCGAAAGCGGATCGGTATCCGCAAGGCTGTAGATCCCACGGGTCGTCACGCCCACGGTGCCCCACAGCACCGCACAGGCAAGCACCAGAAGGGTGCCCCAGGAAAACGTTGGTTGATTCATTTCTCTTCTCGGGAGAGCGACACACGCGTCGCTGCCACACGGCCGCCGATCGAAGTATCAGGGCGGCGCCACGAATCCGACAGACTCTGGCAGGTGGGGGCGCGAGCGACGCTGAATCTGGCCGTGCCTCTCAGACGACGGCTCAATCATGCGTTACAGCTCACGCTCAGCGTGTGGTCGGAGGGGGGAGCACACCGAAGTGTTCAGGCATGGGCGTGAGTGTAGCCGAGTTGGCGAGCGAGGGCAATAGGGAGAGGTGGAGCGAGGAGCGAAGGGCGTGGAGCGAGGAGCAAGGGACGGGGAGCGAGCTAGGGGCCGCGTTGACGGACGGCTTCGTACAGGAGCAGCGCTGCCGAGGTGGAGACGTTGAGCGAGTTGACCCGGCCGACCATTGGGATCCGCACGGTCACGTCGGCGTGCGCCAGAAAGGCGGCGCTCAGCCCGGTGTCTTCGGCGCCGACCGCGATCGCGACCGGCCCCCGCAAATCGACGGCGCTGTGGGCCGAGGCCGCCGACGGCGTGGCCGCGACGACCTGGATCCGACGCGCGTGCAGCCAGGCCAGCACTTCGACCGTCTGGGCCACGGCGATGGGGACGCTGAACACAGCGCCTCGGCTCGCGCGAATGACGTTCGGGTTGTTGACGTCGGTGACCGGGTCGCACACGATCAGGGCGTGCGCGCCGGCGGCATCGGCGGTGCGCAACATCGCGCCGAGGTTGCCTGGCTTTTCGATGGCCTCGCAGATGAGAAGCAATGGTGCCTGGGGCAGGCGTAGGCCGTCCAGCTCAGGCTTGAGCGTTGGCGCGAGCGCAAGCCAGCCGTCCGGGTTCTCCTGGTAGGCCAATTTGCCAAAGACGGCCTCGGAGACTTCGGTGACGGGCACCGAGCCCTCGCTCAGTCGACGGCGAAGCCCCGATTGTTTGGCGAAACGGGGGAGAGTCGGACACAACCACGCGCTCTGCAGCGCCACACCGGCATCAAGGGCCAGCGCGATCTCCTCGCCGCCTTCGATCAACATCTTTCCCTCGGCGTCGCGCGCCCGGCGGTCGCGTAGCTTAAGCAGGCGCTTAACCTGCGGGTTCTGCACGCTCGTGATCTGCATCCCTGCATTGTACAGGGCCGGCGCGGGTGGCAAACACAGTTCGTGACGATCGATGGCGGGCTCAGACAGCCCGACCCGATGGGCGGCTGCGTCAGGCCGGAGTGCGGTGATTTCCGGCTTTCGTCGGGATGCCTGTAGCCACAATCCTGGTAATGAGGGTAAACTAAAGGCCCTATCGTGATGGCAGACCTGATCAAATCACGCGTCCTCTGGGGCGCGGCGCTCGTTATCGGCCTCGTCGCCGCCGGCTTCTGGCTCAATGCCCGATTCACCGGACCTGTGCGCGTCCAGCTCGAGACGCAGCTCGCGGCCGGCCTGCCGTTGGAGGTCGAAATGATCCCGCCGGCCATCGACGTTCAACCCGGCGAGATCGTCAACGTCATCTATCGGGTGCGGAACACCGGCGCAGAGGACCAGGCCGCAGTCGGGCGCGTCGAGCTCCTGCCGGGCTCAGCCATCGATCAGGTTCGGGTCTATCTCACAGAATGCGGTGGCCTCAACAGCTATGCCGCCGGTTCGACAAACGATTACTATGTGACGTTTCGGGTCGAAGCCGCCGGCCTATCGGGCGCGTCAACTGTGACGCTGCGCCATGTGTTCGAACGGTCGGGGGCGGCGCCCTGATGGCCTCTTTCCTGTTGCGTGGCGTCTCGGCCCTGTTGGCCGGGTTGCTCGTGATCGCCCAACCCGGGCCGTGTCCCTGCTGGTTGTTTACGCTCTGGCGGATTGAAGCCTCGGCTGCGGCTCCGGTCGTCATCGATGCGCATGCCGGCCATGAGGGTCATGCCGACCAAAACCTCTCCGGCGAGCTGAGGATCAACGCCGTATCGAGCGAGATCCCGCTTGGCCAATCGGCGGCCGATCCGTTGCGCTTTGGTGTGCAGATCCCGCCCGTACCCGTCCTCGTATCAAGCCTGTTGGCGCGCCTGGCGCTCCGCTCGATCCATTGGCGCGTACTTTGTCAGGATATCTCCCAACCGTTGACCTGGCGGCCGGCCCTGGATCCGCCACCGCCCCGCCTCGTCCTCTGACCCTGAACCGCCGTTGTTCCGCGCTGCAGTCTGGCGCGGTCGTTGAACCCGATCAAGAGGTCGTGATGCAATCCCATCGACGGTCTCCGCTCTTCGTCCTGGGGGGCGGCGCCCTGGCCGGCCTGGCGTTGATCGCCGCACTGGCCCTGAGTCAACCTCGCCCGTACATCTTCGCGGGTGTCGTGCAGCCTGACTCAGCGCCGGTTGAGGACTTCGCGCTTGAGACAGTCGGTGGGCGGGCGATAGCGCTCTCCGATCTGCGCGGTCGTTACGGCCTGATCGTCTTCGGATACACGTTCTGCCCGGATGTGTGCCCGGGGACCCTGGCACTTCTCGGGCGGGTGCTCGCCGGGCTAGGCCCTGAACGCGAACAGGTGGTCGTGGCGTTCATCAGCATCGACCCGGAGCGTGACACACCGGATCGGACAGCGACCTATGCGGCGTTGTTCGACCCGGCCTTTATCGGGTTGAGCGGCACGCCTGGTGCGATCGCGACGGCGGCCAGTCGCTTCAATGTCACGTACGCGCGCCAGGAAGCGCCCGGATCGGCAGCCGGATACCTCATGAGCCACTCGGCATACGTGTATCTGGTCGATCCGCAAGGCTACTGGCGGGTTTCGTTTCCGTATGGGGTCACCGACGATGAGATCACGCGCGACCTGCAGCATCTCATCGCCGAGGTCCGCTAAGCCGTGGCCGGTGTGGCCGCGGACACTCACACAACCAAAACTCGATCGACGGATGGTCGAAAGACCGGCCGTCGTGCAAAGGATGATTCACATATGAACAAACACCTGAACTTTCTGGCGACGGCTCTGGCCGCGGCCGCCCTGGCGCTGGCGGCGTGTCAGCCGAGCATGATGAACGGCCACGGCGATATGGGCGACATGGCCGACGGCGGCGGCCCGAACGAGGGCAAAGTCGCGGCCACGGTCGGGAGCGTCGAGATCGTTGACCCCTGGGCGCGTTCAGCGGCGATGGAGGGCGGGAACAGCGCCATCTACATGACGCTACGCAACACGTCAGGTGACGTCGACCGGCTGGTGTCGGCCAGTGGCGAGGCTGCCACGGCGATCGAGATCCACGAGACCAAGATGAACGACGGCGTGATGCAGATGCAGCAGGTCGAAGGCGGCATCGAGGTGCCGGCGAACGGCAGCGTCGCGCTCAAGCCCGGCGGCTATCACGTGATGCTCATCGGCCTCGTGAGCCCGCTCAAGGCCGGCGACATGCTGACCGTGACCCTGATGTTCGAATCCGGGAACAGTGTCGAACTGACCGTGCCGGTGATGGATCCCATGTAAACAACGCCTGTAGGGACGGGGCGGCCTCAGGGCCGCCCCGTCGCGTCCCAGAGTCGGGTCACCTCGAGCATGCGATTGCGATTCACACCGGCGTCGCCGTAGCCGAGCCGGGCCGCCGAGCGAAAATGGATCAAGCCCTGCTCGGCGTCGAGCAAGAACTCCACGTCATCGATATAGCCGATCGTCGGTGTCCGGAACTCGGCGTGCAGGTAGCCGGGGCGATCGGTGATGATCTGGGCACGGGGCATCGCCGTGATCAGAGAACGAAGTCGGTCCTGCGCGGCAGTCTGCGTGTCGGTGAACGACAACGCCGGCATGAGTTGGCTTTCGAGCCCCGTCTGCGAGGTGACGCAGTTCGGGCTGCCGGGGCAGGGCGCCAGACGCCCATCCGCAGCAACGCCCAAGGTCGTCGGCCGAGGCGCGTTCGCCGCCCACCAGCGCAGGCCGATGAATCCCACGCCCACGACGGCCACGAGGCCGAAAGCGCCAAGAAAGATCAAGTTCTCCATACGTTTCCTTTTCATAGATCGCGCCACGCTTTCTTGCTCCTCCTCCACTGTATCAACGACGCGTGGGCGAATCGGCGTTGTCACCTAAGAGCTTGATGAACGCCCGGATCGCAGAGCGCGGGTTGGGAGCGCAGCTGGCGCAGGCTCGAGGCCTGCTCCCCAGCTTCTCCAGCCCCGCCGGCCTCGTTGCGCGCAGAAAAAAACGACCTACAATCGGCCCGTCATCGACAAGCGGAGGGTTTATGTCGTACTTTAGTGCTCAAGTTCTCACCCGTTGGTTTGGCGCCGGTTTGTTGGTCGCCGGGCTTGCCTTTGCCAGCGCGCAAAGCGTCGAGGCTTCGCCGGCCGCCCAGGCGGCGACGCCCACACCGACCGCCACACTGACATCCACAGCGACGCTCACACCGACGCAGACGTCGACGGCCGCGCCATCGGCGACCGCGACTCTATCGGCGCCTGCGGGTTTCACGGCCGTCGTGGTCAAGTCGGGCGAGACCCTGGCCACGTTCGTCAACCGATACAAGGTCTCGGCGCAGGCGATCATCGCCGCCAACCCGGCGCTACAGAAAGATCCGAATCTGATCTTCCCCGGTCAGGTGCTGCTCATCCCGAATGCGGCTGCGACCACGGCGGCGACTGTCGACGCGGCCGCCACAGCCGTTCCGGGCGCAACGGCAACGCTTGCAGCCCCGGCCGGCTTTATCGCGGTCAAGGTGCAGGCCGGCGAGACCCTGGTGACCTTTGTGGTCCGCTATAAGGTCTCGGCGCAGGCGATCATCGCGGCGAACCCGGCGTTGCAGAAGGATCCCAATCTGCTGCAGGTCGGCCAGGTCCTGCTGATCCCGCTGTCGGCGCCGACCAGCGCGGCCACGCTCCCGGCCGGCGTCGCGACGGCCACGCCGGTAGTGGCAGTTGGCGGCGCGATCGAGGTGATCGTCCAGCCGGGCGACACGCTGCTGACCTACGTCAGCCGCTACGGCGTCTCCGCGCAGGCGATCATCACAGCCAATCCGGCGCTGCAGCGCGATCCGAATCTGCTTCAGATCGGCCAGCGGATCGTCATCCCGCCTTTGGCGGCGACGGCTGTGCCGCTGCCAACCTCGGCGGTTGCCGCGCCCGCGCCCACCTCGGCCGCCGTTGCGACTGTGCCGCCTGTCGTCGTCGGTTTACCGGTGCCGCCGCCCCTGGCCAACGCCCAGCAGATTACGCTCCGGGCGGGTGAAAGCCTGCTGACGCTCTCGCAGCGTTTTGGCGTCTCGGCTGTGGCGCTGCTCCGGGCGAACCCGCAATTGGGCGATGCGTCAGGCCTGGTCTACCCTGGTCAGAAGATCAACGTCCCGGTGGCGCGTTCGACAACGCCGAGCCGGACGACGCCCTTCTACTACACCTTGGTCTCGGGCGACACCTTGAACTCGGTCGGCGAGCGTTTCGAGATCTCGCCGCTGACCATCGTGTCGGCCAACCCGGGCGTGACCTACAGCGTCGGCGCTGAGATTCTGATCCCGGCCGGGCCGCGCCTGGTCACGGTCCAGGCCGGTGATGAGCTGCGCTACATCGCCGCACGCTACGGCGTGACCGTCGAGTTCCTGCTTCAGGGCAACAGCCTGCCCAACCCCGATCGGATCTATCCTGGCCAGCAGATCTTCATCCCGATCCAGTACGATCGGGCGCCGTTGGCCTTCAACTGAGTTGAGCTACGCCAAACAGCCGGCCGGACAGACACCCGGCCGGCTGTTTTTGTTTCGAAGGCGCGTTCAGGCCTGAATGGCGAGTTGGCCGCAGCCGGCGGCGACGTCGATCCCGCGGCGGACGCGAACCGTGCACGAGATCCCGTGGCCTTCGAGGATCTCACTGAAGCGCGCCACACGTTCGCGGGTCGAGGCCTGGCCGGTGTACCCGGCCGTCGGGTTGAGCGGGATGACGTTGACGTGGCAGAGCATGCCGGCGGCCCGGCGAGCAAGCGTCTCGGCCTGCTCA
>Ga0209573_1006046_pt1 | contig 10397 bp, 5 predicted proteins | sample TNRBio252014_DNA_FD_185870 | JGI IMG/M metagenome (GOLD analysis project Ga0209573, IMG submission 185870) | Wastewater treatment Type I Accumulibacter community from EBPR Bioreactor in Madison, WI, USA - TNR Reactor_6/25/2014_ DNA (SPAdes)... | ecosystem: Engineered > Bioreactor > EBPR >...
TTATGAAGAAATTATTGATTTTACTCACATTACTATGGACAACTTTTGCCTTTTCACAAATGGAAAATCCGGTCAAATGGAAAACCAATGTGGAAAAAGTAAATGACTCCACTTATAATTTGGTCATGAAAGCCACCATTGAAAAAGGTTGGCATATGTATTCCCAACACACGGCAGAAAATGGCTCATTGCCCATCGAAATCACCAGTGAACAAGCCGATAAAGATTTTAAATTCAACGGCAAAGCCGAAGAAAGTCCGACTGAAAGGAAATTCAATGAAACTTTTGGCGTAGAAGAAACCTTCTTTTCCAATGCGGCGATGTTGAAACAGTCTATTACTTTGTTGAATCGCGATGTCAAGCAAATCACCGTTGATTTGTACGGACAAGCTTGTATAGATGCTTGTATTCAGTTGGAAGAAAAATTCACTTTTGATTTGGCTCAAGCCACAACTACCATAGAACCAATGCCTACGGAAGTTGCTAAAGCAGACGTTAAAGAAGTAAAAACAACGGATGAACCCGAAGAAAACAAAGGTCTTTGGACCATTTTCTTTTTGAGTTTTCTTGGTGGATTGGCAGCCTTGTTGACTCCATGTGTATTCCCGATGATTCCCATGACAGTAAGTTACTTCTTAAAACAGAGTAAAAGCAAAGCCAAAGGTATTACCAATGCCCTTTTTTACGGTGCTTCCATCGTAGTTATATACGTATTGATAGGTTCTCTTGTAACTGCAATATTTGGGGCAGATGCCATGAATGAATTTTCCACAGGTGTTTTATTCAATTTGGTTTTCTTCCTCATATTAATGATCTTTGCCTTTTCATTTCTCGGCGCCTTTGAAATCATTTTGCCGAGTTCTTGGGGAACCAAAGTTGATGCGGGAATTGATAAAAAAGGTGGCTATGTAGGTATCTTTTTAATGGCTTTGGCATTGGCTATTGTTTCTTTCTCTTGCACTTTGCCTATCGTAGGAACGGCTTTGGTAGCCTCAACCAATTCAGGAGGTATTGCGCCTATCATCAGTATGTTGGGCTTTTCTATTGCATTGGCTTTACCCTTTACACTATTTGCAGCTTTTCCGGGTTGGCTTAATAGTATGCCCAAATCGGGAGGTTGGCTCAATACAGTAAAAGTGTTTTTAGGCTTTTTGGAATTGGCATTTGCTTTTAAATTTTTATCCAATGCCGATTTGGTATATGACCTACATTGGTTTGAAAGAGAAACCTTCATCGCTATATGGATAGCCGTTTTTGGAACTTTAGCTTTGTATATGTTTGGAAAAATCAAATTACCGCACGATGACGAAGGCAGTCGGATATCGGTAGGCCGACTTTCGGTGGGTTTATTGGCTTTGGCATTTACTTTTTATCTCATTCCGGGCATGTGGGGCGCACCGCTCAAATTGATCAGTGGATTTCCACCGCCACTCAATTATGCCGAATCACCTTATGGCGTAGGATATAGCAAGGAAGCCGCACCTACGATTGATGGCAAAGCTCAGGAATTGCCCGAAGGAGCACATTATGGACCCCATGACATCATCAGTTTTGACGATTATGAAAAAGGTTTGGCGTATGCCAAAGAAGTCAACAAACCTTTAATGTTGGATTTTACCGGCAAAGCTTGTGTCAATTGTCGTAAAATGGAAGACTATGTGTGGAGTGACCCAAAAGTGTTGGAAGTCATGAAAAATGACATCGTTGTTGTTTCACTTTACGTAGATTACAAAAAGGAATTACCCGAAGCCGAACAATTTGTTTCCAAAAAGGGTAAAAAAATCAAAACGATTGGCAATAAATGGAGTGAATTTCAAGCTGATAAATACAAAACCAATACCCAACCGTTTTATGTTTTACTCAACGCCAATGAAGAACCCTTAAACAAATCTTATTCATACAATGCCAATGTAGATCAGTTTTACAATTGGTTGAAAGAAGGCATTGGAAAATAGTTAGGATTTTTAAAATTCATTCACTACAAACCACACTTGAATTACGAGTGTGGTTTTTTGTTTTAATAGGATTCAACTACTTTTACTATCTTTGGTTTGATAAAAATTAATCCATGCCAAAATTTCTTCTAGTTCTATTTGTATTGTCGATGCAGTCCACTTTTGCTCAAAAATCGGAAACAGCTTACCAAATTTTATATGACAAATACTATCATGATCAGTTGATGTCTGACGAACTCCCCATCGAGTTGTTTGCCAATGCATCCCAAACATGGGTATTCCCAAAGGCCCACCAAGATTCTATTGTTTTTCCCTACACAGGTTTTATGGTGGATCAACATCAAAAGGTGCTCAACCAAATTACAATTTTACGAGATCACACCAAAATAGGAACACAAGACACTTTGTTTCCCCAAAAATACACTTATGAACAATCGGATGAAACCAAAGTAATTTTAGGTTATCTGTGTAAAAAAGCGCATACCGTAGTCAATTCCAATCAAATCGATATTTGGTATACCACAGCAATTCCCGATATAATGGGATCTCCAACTGTACTGGGTCAAAATCTGGGTTTGGTGCTCGAAATCAATCGCAATGGAAATTTTGTCATCCGAGCATCCCATATAGAAAAAGTAAAAGAAATCCCTTCCCAAATGACAGATAGGATACGAGATGTTGCTTTTTACAACGAAATTATTTACAAAGATTTACTGTGGAAAAGTAGGTTCCAAACCATCCGAATTTTTGAAGACCAAACCATCCATTTCTCAGATCAATCAGTCAATCTCAATCCCGAAGTCATGCGGTTTGCTCAAGGCACTGTTTGGGTCAAGAAAGTAAAGATGCCTCCTTTGAAAAAAGGCACTCAAATATTTACTGAACTCAAGCAGTATTCCCAAGGAGATGCCTATGACCGCACCGGAAGCGTGTTTATCATTCCCGTACGCAAAGACACTACTTTTTTGCAAGCCTTGCAAAAAGGTATTGAAAGCATACCGGTGCTACCTGGACTAGGTGAAAAAAAATACCAAGGAGTAATGGTCACCCCACACTACGAACCCTTGATTGAAGTGATGCGATTTTTTACTTCATTTGGAATCAAACAATACAATTATCTCGAACTCAAAGACAAGAAATGGCTGGAAGTCAATACTTATCGTCAGGACATTTCCGATTTGGCCCATTTGATCGATAATCAAGAAGTTTATATCGGCATTTTCATTGGCAATTACGATGCTCGTGGACATCATGTTGATTTGGAAATGACCTTTCACGAAGATGAAGTCAATCAAATGATCCCAACATTCATACAGCCACTTTTCAATACCGTCAATGTCATGGAAATGGCCGGACAAGAATACGCTACGATGTTTGACAATCCCAACGGTTTGAATGTGACCTTTACTTTGGAAAACGACCTCAAAGACGCCCGATTGCGGTTCATTACCACCGGACATGGCGGCTGGGAAAACGGCGATGAATTTCTCCAAAAACGCAACAAGATATATGTAGATGGAAATTTGATATTTGACTTTTTGCCTTGGCGTCAAGATTGTGGATCGTATCGGTTGTACAATCCGGCATCGGGAAATTTTGAAAACGGATTATCCTCTTCCGATTACAGTCGATCCAATTGGTGTCCCGGAACCATTACCCTGCCCGAATACATTTTCTTAGGCGATTTGAAAAAAGGAACCCATACCCTCAAAATCCAAATAGACCAAGGAAAAACAGAAGGCAATAGCTTCAGCGCCTGGAACGTTTCAGGTTTGTTGATGGGCTGGGAGTGAGGTTGAATATAAAAGAATGAATGAAGCAACTCAATTGAGAATATTAAATGGATGTTTAAAATCTCAGTTCACTATAGTTAAACGCTCCTTTTGAACCAAGTGAAAAGAAAAAACCCATTTCCTGCTCACCTGCATGGCGGCCCAATAACCTATCGCCGATAGGCGGCCCAAATAACATTTTTTTACCGTATTTTTACACACCTAAACTTCAATTTAGATTTACGCATATGAACACTTTGCGCAAACTTCTTTTTCCATTTTCCATCCTATACGATGGAATTACGCATACGCGCAATAGCCTGTATGACCGAGGAATTAAAAAAACACATACTTTTGAAGTGCCTTTGATTGTCGTTGGGAATCTCAGAGTAGGAGGTACCGGTAAAACACCCATGGTGGAATACCTCATCCGTTTATTGCAGGAGACCTACAAGGTGGCTGTACTCAGTAGAGGATACAAACGTAAGTCTGTCGGGTTTGTTTGGGGAAATGAAAACAGTACCGCCGAAACTTTGGGAGACGAGCCTTTTCAATTGTATCGCAAGTTTCCCAAATGCACCATTGCCGTTGATGCCAACAGAGTGCAGGGAATTACCCAATTACTAACAGCCATTCCAGCACCCGAAGTCATTCTTTTGGACGATGCTTTCCAACACCGTCAAGTTCAAGCGGGTTTCAATATCGTACTGACTTCCTATGATGATTTATATGTGGATGACCAAGTTTTACCAGCCGGTAATTTGAGGGAGAATTCTGTAGGTGCACAGCGGGCACAAATCATTGTGGTAACCAAATGTCCGCCTCATTTGACTGAACAACAGGAATTCGAAATCGCGCAAAAACTCAAGCCCACTCTCCAACAAACGGTTTTTTTTAGTGCGATACAGTATGCTGCTGAAATAGTTCAAGAAAGTAAGACAATCAATCTTTCCGAATGTAAGGAATACAGTGTGCTCTTGGTTACCGGTATTGCCAATCCTCAACCTTTGATGGATTTTTTAAAAAGTAAGCACATCTCTTTTAAACACCTGTCTTTTTCCGATCATCATGCCTTTACGACTTCAGAATTGGCTGAAATATCCCGAAATTTTAATGATTTAAATTCAAATAAAAAACTGATATTGACTACTGAAAAGGATTATGTTCGTATCTTTGCTACCCTTTCCCTTAAAAATGAGGCAAAGGTTGAGGATTGGTACTACCTGCCTATTGAAACAGGTTTTATCCGTCATCAAAAAGATTTTGATCAAATTATTTTAGATTATGTGGAACAAAGTACAAGAAACCATTCAATTTCTGAAAGATAAAGGAATTGTAAATATTGATTACGGGATTATTCTCGGCACCGGATTGGGAAATTTTACAGATAATGTAAACATTATTCAAACCATTCCTTACAGTGATATACCTCATTTTCCCACGAGTACCGTTAGTGGTCACCACGGTGAATTGGTTTATGGCAAAGTAAACGATAAAATAGTTTTGGCAATGAGAGGTCGCTTTCATTACTACGAAGGCTGGACCATTCAACAAACGATTTTTCCGGTAAGGGTGATGAAGTTTTTGGGAATAGATAATCTAATCGTTTCCAATGCATCCGGTGGAGTCAATGCTCAATTTAAAGTGGGTGATATCATGGTCATTACCGATCACATCAACATGATTCCCGAACATCCATTACATGGAGCCAATGACGAAAGATTCGGACCTCGCTTTGTAGATATGCACGAAGCTTATGACAAAAAAATGATTGCCCATTTGGATAGTATAGCCCAAAAGCAAAATATCAAAACCCAAAAAGGAGTTTATCTAGCCCTACAAGGCCCTACCTTTGAAACGCCTGCCGAATACGGTATGGTACGTAGACTGGGCGCCGATGCAGTCGGAATGTCTACCGTTCCCGAAGTCATCGTTGCCAAACACATGGGCATGCATTGCATGGGTATTTCGGTTATTACCGATTTGGGATTGGAAGGTATCGTAGAAGAAGTTTCTCATGAAGATGTGAAAAAAGCAGCCAAATTAGCCGAAACCGCTATGGGTGTTTTGGTCAGTGAATTTATTAAAACCTATTGATTTAGGGGACATTAATCATACAAATTAAAAACGCCGCTATTGTAATCATAGCGGCGTTTTTTTATAAAAAAAGGCTACCAAGAGGTAGCCTTTAAGAGTTTTGTATCTGAAAGAGAATTATTGATTGATAACTCTAAATTCAGTTCTACGATTTTGTTGATGTTCAGCTTCTGTACAAGTTTCTCCATCAGCACATCTGTTTTTCAAACGAGTTTCTCCATAACCTTTTGAAACCAATTTACTTGGATGTACACCTTTTGATATCAAATAATTGGATACAGCTTGAGCACGTCTTTCTGAAAGGTCTTCATTGGATTCTTTCGAACCTCTGGAATCTGTATGAGAAGCAATTTCAATAGCGACACCATCTTTTAAAACAGGTAACAATTTAGTATCAATGATGCTTTTGGCTTGTGATGTCAATTCTGCACTATTTAAATTCCATTGGATAGGAAGAATTGAATAATCTTCAACCAATTCACATGCTACTTCTTTCCATGAAGTCAAACCACCTTTGGAAACCAAAACTTCTTTTTTGTAAGTTTTATGTTGAGCAGGAACCAATTCCTCAGTAACGTGTGTGTCGTTATCTACAACCGTTTTAGTTATGGTAGCTGATTTTGCTGCAACTTCTGTCGCAACAGCTTTAGGTGAACTTGACATAACTTGTTTTGTGAAAGTTTCTGATTTGGCAGGAACTTGTATTGTTTCAACTGTGTCATCTCCTATAGTAGTAACATTGAAAGTTTCGGTTTTACCTGGTACAATGGTTTCTTTAGTTGTGGCTGCACTTGCAACAACAGTTTGAACATAAGTTTTATCAGGATTTGGAACTGAAATTTCTTTGGTAGTTGGAGGTGTAACCATTATGGTTTTGGTGAATGATTTGGTTACAGCAGGCACTTCGATAACTTTGGTAGTTGCAGGACTAACCAATACAGTTTTGGTAACCGTTTTGGTTACAGCAGGAATTTTTATCTCTTTGGTAGTTGGTGCTGATACCATTACCGTTTTTTGAATTGTTTTTTTGACAGCAGGCACCACTATTTCCTTAGTGGTTGGAGGAGTAACCATTACGGTTTTAGAAACAACTTTAGTAACTGCAGGAACCACGATAACTTTAGTGGTTGGTGGCGTAACCATAACTGTTTTTTTGATAGTTTTGGTAACAGAAGGCGTTTTGGCAATACTAGTTGTTGCAGGATTCAAAACAACCTTTTTTGTATAGGTTCCTTCTGTACAACCTGATTTAGCACCATTGGCTTCAGTACAACCATTAACTTTTAAAACGGAAGCATCTGCCACGAGTTTGTTCATAGAGATACTGGCAAATTCTGCTGGAACAGCTTTATAACACCAGTAACGACAATCATTAGGATCACTTGATTCGCAATCTGGTGCTTTAGCCGACATTTCCCATTGAGCTGATTCTGATTTCACCTCTACTGATTCTGAAAAACTTGAAAATTTTGCTGGAACTACGGTCAATTTTGAACCCGATTCCGATTTGATGTAACTCAAAGTCTCAGTTCCCCATTTGGCTGGAATAATAGTCATGACTTCTCCACCTTCGTTTACAGTGATAACTTCATTTCTAGTTTCATATTTTGCCGGAACCAATTCCAATTTTTTGTAAGAAGGTTGAACGACGATAGTCTCTGTTTTGGTTTCGTATTTCGCCGGAATAACTTCTAGTTTTTTGTAAGATTCATGAACCAAAACTTCTTCATTTCTAGTTTCGTATTTGGCAGGAATAACTTCTAGTTTTGTTGAAGCTTCTTGTACTACGATTTCTTCTGTTCGAGTTTCAAATTTGGCAGGAACCACTTCAATTTTTTGATAAGCATCACTTACCACCACTTCAAAAGTTTTGGTTTCAAAACGAGCAGGAATTACTTCCAATTTTTTTTCGGCATCTTGAGAAACAGCAAGTGTTTTAGTTTCAAATGTGGCTGGAATAATTTCTAAAGTTTTACTTGGAGAAACTGTTTCGATGCTAATAGTGCTTGCAGTTATTTTTCCTGTTACAAGTTTTAATACTTGACTAGCTCCTTCAACTTCAACTTCAAAAGATTTGGTTTCATAAGTTGCAGGAACAACAGAAAGCTCTTTATAAGCTTCTTGAACCACAACAGTTTCGCTAACTGTTTTGAAGGTTGCAGGTACAACAGTTAGTTTTTTGTGTGCAGGATTGACTTCATAACTGACGTCTTTGTTTTCCCACATGTCGGGTGTTTTACAGCGCACGTAACACTTTCCCGGTTCCGGATTGGTTGGTAAATCTTGGGCAATTAACTGTAGCCCACTCAACAATAATAATAAAAGTAAGATTTTTTTCATTGGGTATAAAAAATTAAATTAATAAAAAAAACAAAAATAGGTATTTTATTCGCAATTTGACTAGGTAGATTTTAATAAATTATTAACAATTGTTTTTTAATTTCTTTTTTTTATAAATATTAATATTTTTCCAAAACTTAATTTGCTAAAAATTAAAAAGCCGTTACAAGAATTTGTAACGACTTTTTTATAGTTTAACTTCTAAAATCCGTATTCTTCAATTCTAAGATTTCTTATTTTCAAAGATTATAGGACTTCTAACTTCTACAGGTCATTGAGCTTGTAGAAGTGCTAATTTCTAACTTCTATCCCGATATCTATCGGGATCTAACTTCTAACTTCTATCCCGATAGCTATCGGGATCTAATTTCTAATTTCAATACCTCAGTATCACAAACTCAGTACGTCTATTTTCCAAATGCTCTTTTTGGGTACATTTTACGCCATCCAAACAATGATTGACCGGCATGGTTTCTCCGTAACCTCTACCCGAAATACGATCGGGATCGGCGCCATTGGCGATCAAATATCCCACAGTTTCTTGGGATCTTTTTTCCGATAAAATGAGGTTGTAATCAAACGAACCTTGGGTATCGGTATGTGAACCCGATTCAATAATCATCGTAGGATGGGTTTTCATCAATAAGATGATTTTATCCAATTCTCTTCTGGCGGGAAGTGTCAAGTACCATTCATCCAAATCAAAATAAATAGGATTGAGGATGACTTTACCTTCTTCAATTTTGGGCATTTCTATCACCTCTTCTTCAACAAAATAAGTCATGCCATCGTCCTCTTTTTTACGCGTGTCTTCAATGATAACTCTTTTATCTTCAACCGGTCTTGTTGGATCAACTTTCTTGGGGACATAAGTAACCGGATTTTGATTGACTTCATTTTTTACATTGGAAGCTACTGCATTTTCTTTATTGGGTTCCAATAATATGGTAACATCTTTGGGGTCGCTTTTCGTATCTATGACTGCTTTGGCAATATTGTCAAAACCTTCCTTGTAGCAAATCAAAGTGTATTTGGTATTGCAATCTACGTTGTAAAAGAAGAATTCACCGGTAGTATTGGTCGATGCGGTTTCTATATTTTGACCTTCGTAATACAAATCAATTTTAACTTCACTCAAGTTCTTTTTGGTGAGACTGTTTTTAATGTATCCATTGATGTTTTTCGAACAACTGCCATCGGTAACCTGTGAGTCAGTAACCGAATTGTTTTTCACTTGAGCCGAAGTTACTTTGGTCGGATTGGTTTGAGCCACTTGGTTTTGTTCCTTTTCTTTCTTCAATTTCTCGGCGGTAGCTTTGGCTTTCTCAATTCGATCCAATCTGGCTTTTTCTTCAGCTTGTTTTTTAGCCAATTTATTGGCTTCAATTCTAGCTTCCAAGTTTTCTTGCTCTGATTTGCCTTCATCTATTTCACTCACAACCGGAGAAATGGGCTCAGTTTTTTCTTCAACAGCTAAATCAACTTTTTCTTTTTCAGCTTTCAATCTTGCGGCTTCTTCTTTTTTAATACGCTCGGAAGTTGCTTTGGCTTCAGCAATCATTCTCTGACGTTCTTGCTCAGCCGCTTCTTTTTGAGCATTTTGTTTGTTTTGTTGATCAGTTACCGGATTGGTAGGAGTGCTGTCTTCCACTACAGTTTTCACAGGGTTTTCAGTACTGACATATGCATCTCGTGAATCATTTAAAACCTGTTTATTGGTAACTAGTAATTGTTGTCCTTCCTTGATATTGTCGGAGGTTAAACCGTTTATTTTTTTCAATTCGGCTACGGTCAAGTTGTTGTTTTTGGCAATAGAATACAGTCCTTCTCCTTTTTTGACCGTATGGTAGACCGCTTCATTTTCGGAAACGGACGGGTTTTCAAATGTTTTCGTTACCGGATCGTTAGTTTGTTTCGTTTGAGCCAATTGTTTTGCCTCATCTCGTTTTTTAGCATCGATGATGGCTTGTTTTTGTTGGGCCAAATTCTTTTCGATTTCTAGTTTTTTAGCTTCAGCTTCTTGGGCTTGCGCCAATTGTTTAGCTGCTTCGTCTTGTTTCAATTGCTCGGAAGTTGCTTTGGCTTCAGCTATTCTTCGCTGACGTTCTATTTCGGCTAATTCTCTTGGAGTAAGTTGTTTTTCCGTTTCCTTTTGAACATAGGTCAATGGATCTTGAGAAGTTTTTTCATTTGAATCTACTGCAACTTGAGCAACGTCTTGAGGAACTTTTTT
>Ga0209573_1006047_pt1 | contig 10396 bp, 4 predicted proteins | sample TNRBio252014_DNA_FD_185870 | JGI IMG/M metagenome (GOLD analysis project Ga0209573, IMG submission 185870) | Wastewater treatment Type I Accumulibacter community from EBPR Bioreactor in Madison, WI, USA - TNR Reactor_6/25/2014_ DNA (SPAdes)... | ecosystem: Engineered > Bioreactor > EBPR >...
CTGGTTGTAAACATGGAGGAAAAATGAAATACGGCGACCTGATCCAGTTTGACCCGATTGAGTCGGTCGTCCAGTTGCGTGACGCAGACAAATCGAGCGCCGCGCATCACCTGGTGAAGACCTATGTCATTTCCGATGAAATGGCGGAACGGCTCACGCATCTGGTCATTCCTCAGATGCAGTTCGATCAGCCGGTCGATAACAAGGGCCTGCTGGTCGTCGGCAACTACGGTACTGGTAAGTCGCACTTGATGTCGGTGGTCTCCAGTCTCGCCGCAGACGCCTCCCTGCTGGAAGGGCTGAAGAACGATGGGGTCCGCGACGCCGCCGCTCAGATCGCCGGTCGGTTCAAGGTCATCCGCACCGAGATCGGGGCCACCACCATGTCCCTGCGCGACATCCTGGCAGCCGAACTGGAAGAGCATCTCGAACAACTCGGTGTGGAATACGTCTTTCCCGAAGCTGGGACCATCACCAGCCACAAACGGGCCTTCGAAGACCTGATGGCCCAGTTCAGCGAGGTGTTCCCCGAACACGGCCTGCTGCTGGTGGTCGACGAGCTGCTCGACTACCTGCGCACTCGCAAGGACCAGGAACTGATCCTCGACCTCAACTTCCTCCGTGAGGTCGGCGAGGTCTGCAAGGATCTGCGCTTCCGCTTCATGGCCGGTGTCCAGGAAGCCATTTTCGACAGCCCGCGCTTCGCCTTTGTCGCCGACAGCATCCGCCGGGTGAAGGACCGCTTCGAGCAGATCCTCATTGCCCGCAGCGACGTGAAATTTGTGGTGGCCGAGCGCCTGCTCAAGAAGACCGTCGAGCAGCAGGTCAAGGTCCGCGACTACCTGATGCCCTTTGCCAAATACTATGGCAGCCTCAACGAGCGCATGGATGAATTCGTCCGGCTCTTTCCGGTCCACCCCGATTACATCGACACCTTCGAGCGGGTCACCGTGATGGAAAAGCGTGAGGTGCTCAAGACCCTGTCCATGAGTATGAAAGGCATCCTCGGCAAGGACGTGCCGCAGGACGAACCCGGCCTGATCGCCTTCGACAGCTACTGGAACACGCTCAAGCAGAACGCTTCCTTCCGCGCCATTCCCGAGATCCGGGCGGTCATCGATTGCAGCCAGGTGCTGGAATCCCGCATCGAAAACGCCATCACCCGCAAGCAATACAAGCCCATGGCGCTGCGCCTGATCCATGCGCTGTCCGTCCACCGCCTCACCACCGGCGACATCTATGCCCCCATGGGCGCATCCGCCGAGGAACTGCGCGACCGCCTCTGCCTGTTCGATCCGCTGATCGCCGAGCTGGGCAGCGACGAGCCCGACAAGGATCTGCAGACCCATGTGGAAACGGTCCTGCGCGAGATTCATAAAACCGTCAGCGGCCAGTTCATCTCCTTCAATACCGACAACCGCCAGTTCTACCTCGACCTGAAGAAGACCGACGACTTCGACGCCCTGATCGACAAGCGGGCCGAAAGCCTGGGGCAGGCTCAGCTCGACCGTTTCTATTACGAAGCGCTCAAGCGGGTCATGGAATGCCAGGACGCCACCTATATAACCGGCTACAAGATCTGGCAGCACGAACTGGTCTGGCAGGAGCACAAAGCCGCCCGCTCCGGCTACCTCTTTTTCGGCGCTCCCAACGAGCGCTCCACCGCCGTTCCCCCACGCGATTTCTACCTCTATTTCATCCAGCCCAATGATCCGCCCCGTTTCAAGGACGACAAGGTGGGCGACGAGGTCTTCTTCCGCCTGAAGGGCGCCGACAAGGAATTCCAGACATCGCTGAAGAGCTATGCGTCCGCCCTGGATCTCGCGGCCACTTCCTCAGGTCATGCCAAGGCCACCTATGAGTCGAAGGCCAACGGCTTCCTGAAGAAGCTGGTGCAGTGGCTGCAAAAGCACATGACCGACGCCTTCGAGGTCACCTACCAGGGCCGCGCCAAGTCCATGACCGAATGGGCCAAGGGCAAGTCTATTCGCGACCTGTCCGGCCTGTCGCCGCATGAAACCATTAACTTCCGCGACTTGGTGAACACCCTTGCCGGTATTTGCCTGGCGCCTAACTTCGAGAACCAGGCCCCAGACTATCCCTTTTTCTCGGTCCTGATCACCGGCAACAATCGCGCCCAGGCTGCGCAGGACGCCCTGCGAGCCATCGCTGGGCAGAACCGTACCAAGCAGGCCACGGCCGTGCTGGACGCCCTGGAGCTGCTCGACGGCGAGAAGATCGACCCCTACAAGTCGAAGTACACCCAGTTCATCCTCGATGCCGTCAAGGCCAAGGGCCACGGCCAGGTGGTCAACCGCAGCGAGATCATCCAGGATGACCACGGGCTGGAATACATGAACCCCGGCGGCGGTCGGCTTGAGCCGGAATGGGTGGCTGTCGTCCTGGCTTCGCTGGTCTATTCCGGCAACATCGTGCTCGCCATCCCGGGCAAGAAATTCGACGCCACCGGCCTGCAGCAGCTTGCCGCGGCCGGTATGGACGAACTGGTCCGCTTCAAGCACCTGGAGCAGCCCAAGGAATGGAACCTGCCCGCGCTCAAGGCGCTGTTCGAGCTCCTCGGCATGACGCCGGGCATGGCCCAGCTCGTCACCCAGGGCAAGGACGAGCCGGTACAGAACCTGCAACAGGCGGTGGGCAAGATCGTCAAGCGCATCGTCATGACCCAGCAGATGCTGCGCGAGGGACTTTCCTTCTGGGGCATGGACCTGCTCGCGGGCACCGATCTGGCCAGCCAGGCCAGCGGGCTGGACGAGGCCAAGGGCTTCTTTGAATCGCTCCAGGCCTATTCCTCGCCGGGCAAGCTGAAAAACTTCCGCTACAGCGTTCCCGAGGTCATGGCCCACAAAAAGGCCGTAAAGGCTCTGGATGAACTGGATGCCCTGCGCGAGTTCATCATGGATCACAGCCCGACAGCATCCTGGCTCTCTACCGCCGAGGCGGTGCTGCCTGCCGACCATGACTGGGTAGATCGCCTGAAGACCTCCCGGCAGGATGTGCTGGATGCGCTCAAGCAGGCCGACCTGACCGCGCTGGCCGCCCAGTCCCAGAGCATCGGAGCCAAGCTGCAGAAGCTGAAGAAGGATTACACCATCGCCTACATCGGCCTGCACACCAAAGCCCGGCTAGGCGTGAACGACGACCAACGCAAAGCAAAGTTGATGAACGACGAAAGGCTGCACGTCTTGGATAAACTGGCTGTTGTTGAGTTGATGCCCAAACAACAGCTCATTGAATACAAGAACCGCCTGGCTGAACTGAAGAGTTGCTTTGCCCTGACCGAGCAAAACCTCGACGCAACGCCCATCTGCCCACATTGTGGATTCCGGCCGTCGGTGGAACCCGGCGCGGCGGCAGGCTCGCAGATGATCGCCTCGATGGATGCTCAGCTTGATGCCATGGTAGCGGCCTGGACCTCCACCCTCCTCAGCAACCTGGAGGACCCGATCACCCAGGCCAACATGGACCTGCTGAAGATCGACGACCGCGAACCGCTGGAGGCCTTCATCAAGTCGCGGGAGTTGCCGGCGCCGCTGGACAGCAACTTCGTTCACGCCCTGAAGGAGGTGCTTTCCGGTCTGGTCAAGGTCACCGTCAAGGCGCAGGAGCTGCAACAGGCCCTGCAAGTCACCGACGGCCCAGCCACCCCGGCGGAAATGAAGAAACGCTTTGAGGCCTACATCGATCACCTTACCAAGGGTAGGGACCCGGCCAAGGTGCGGATGGTGATGGAATAGGAATACGCGATGAACCTGGAAACAAAAACAGTCGATTTTCAGCAGCTTGTCGGAACGATTCACAACATTCACGATGAGCTGACGGCACAGGCGAGCCGGGCGGTCAACATCAGCCTGACCCTGCGCAATTGGCTGATCGGCTGCTATATCGCCGAGTATGAGCTTAACGGTGCGGATCGGGCGGCTTATGGCGAAAAGGTATTGTCGGAACTGGCTGACCGGCTGACCGATATCAGCAACTGCAACCGGCGACAGCTTTACCGCTACCTGCGCTTCTACCGCCTCTATCCTCAAATTGTGGGGACGCTGCCCCCACAATTTCAAAGGCTTCTGCCTGTATCTGTATATCCAGGAAAAGTGGGTACGGCGTCCCCAAAATCAGAAGCTCAAGGGCTGCCGCTGCTGGAAAGACTTTCCTATAGTCATATTGAGCAGTTGGTCGATATCGAGGACGACACCAAACGTGTCTTCTATCAGGTGGAGTGCCTCCGCGGCAACTGGTCAGTGCGGGAGCTGAAACGCCAAATCGGCAGCCTCTACTACGAACGCTCCAGTCTGTCCCGCAACAAGCAAAAGCTGGCCGATCTGGCCAACCAAAACGCCGAGACCCAAGCGCCGAGCCTGAACATCCGCGATCCCTATGTCTTCGAGTTTCTGGGTTTGAAACCCAAAGAAGTGATGAGCGAATCCCATCTGGAAGATCAGCTCATCGACAAGCTCGAAGAGTTCCTGTTGGAATTGGGACACGGCTTCTGTTTTGAAGCCCGGCAAAAGCGCATCCTGATTGGCGGCGAACACTTTTTTGTCGATCTGGTCTTCTACCACCGCATTCTCAAGTGCCATGTGCTGGTGGAGCTTAAGCTGGAAAAGTTCAGCCATGAAAATATCGGCCAGCTTAATACTTATGTGAGCTGGTACCGTCGGCACATGATGACCGATGGTGATAACCCGCCCATCGGCATCCTGCTTTGTGCCGACAAGAACCAGTCGTTGGCTGAATACGCGCTGGCCGGCATGGATAATCAGCTCTTCGTCTCCAAATACCTGATGGAATTGCCAGGGAAGGAAGAGATGCAAACCTTTATTGAAGAACAAATGAAGGACATTGGAGTCAAGCAGTGACGACAGAAGAACAGGGTTTTGATTTCGAACCTGGCGATGTCCGGCAGGGACCAACTGGCCCGGTGACTTGCCTCGGCATGACGTTCGAGAACAATGAGGCCCGCCGCGCTCACTTCACTGAGGAGTTGCGCAAGAAGTTGCAGGACCCGGAGTTCCGCAAGATCGAAGGCTTTCCCATCGGCAGCGACGAGGACATCCTGAACCTGAGCGATCCGCCGTATTACACCGCCTGTCCGAACCCATGGATTTCCGACTTCATCGCCGAGTGGGAGGCGCAGAAGCCGAAACAGCCTGAAGGCTATCACTATCACCGTGAACCCTTTGCGGCCGATGTGAGCGAGGGAAAAAACGACCCGATTTACAACGCGCACTCCTACCACACCAAGGTACCGCACAAGGCCATCATGCGTTACATCCTCCATTACACGCAGCCAGGGGATATCGTGTTTGACGGGTTCTGCGGGACCGGCATGACGGGCGTGGCGGCGCAGATGTGCGGTGATCGCGAAGTGGTCATGTCCCTCGGCTATCAAGTAAAGCCAGACGGGACCATTTTCCAAGAAGAGACGGATGAAGATGGCAAAAAGACTTGGCGGCCGTTTTCAAAACTGGGCGTCCGAAGAGCCGTTCTGAATGACCTGTCGCCAGCAGCTACATTCATTTCGCACAATTACAATACGCCGACCGAAAAAGAGAACTTCGAAAAAGAGGCGATACACATCCTCAAAGAAGTAGAGGCCGAGTGCGGATGGATGTATGAGACAACGCATACCGATGGAAGGATTGGGAGTATTAATTTCACTTTATGGTCGGATGTTTTTATATGCCCTCATTGTGCTGGTGAACTCGTTTTTTGGGATATTGCAATCGACAAGAATGAAGGAAGCGTAAAGGATAAATTTGATTGCCCCCACTGCAAAGCTGCCCTTACAAAAAGAAGCGTTGAAAGATTGTGGGAGACAAATTTTGATAACTCGATTGATTCAGCGATCAGACAATTAAAGCAGATTCCAGTTTTAATTAACTACTCCGCAGGTGGGAAAAGATTCGAGAAAAAACCGGATGAAAATGATCTTAGGCTGATATCTGAAATTGAGAAAAACTCCATAAACAATTGGCACCCTATTAACGTTATACCTGAGGGTGACAAAACTGGTGAGCCTGTACGCATAGGCATGACTCATGTACACCACATGTATACTCCTAGAAATCTTTTGAGCCTTTCTGCATTCTATAAACGCATATTTTGCCGCCTTTCCGACTGCAGACAGCTTGGTCTATGGTTTACATCCTCACAGGTCTGGGGAACGAAGCAGAATCGTCTACTAACCTCTAATTATTTCAAAAAAAAAGGTGGCGTAATTGGACAAACACTCCAAGGTACGCTTTATATCAGCTCTTTATCAATTGAAACAAACATTATTGAGAGATTTCGTTTAAGAATTTCTTCCGTACCTTTTACAGCTAATGGAAAGTCTGCAGTTTCTGAGACAGGGTCAGCAACGAATCGTCGTTCAGGAGCAGAAAATTCTATAGATTATGTGTTTATTGATCCTCCTTTTGGTTCAAATCTAATGTATTCTGAGTTGAATCTTTTGTGGGAGTCTTGGCTAAAGGTTCGTACAAATAACCAAGAGGAAGCAATTGAGAATAAAACTCAAAAGAAAGGGCCTGAAGAATACCGAAATTTGATGATCAAGGGATTTTCCGAAGTTTTTCATCTGCTAAAGCCAGGCCGATGGATGACAGTTGAATTTTCTAATACGAACGCTGGGATTTGGAATGGTATTCAAACTGCCATTTCTAATGCAGGTTTCATCGTTGCAAATGTGTCTGCACTTCAAAAAACGCATAATGGATTTAATGCGGTAACAAACCCAACATCGGTCAAGCAAGACCTCGTCATCTCGGCATACAAACCCAATGGTGGTTTTGAAGAGCGCTTCCAGAAGGAGGCGCAAACCGAAGAAGGCGTGTGGGATTTTGTCCGAACACACTTGAAGTATCTGCCGGTAACCAAGCTTCAGGGGCCGTTGATGCTTTTCGTTCCCGAGCGTGACCCGCGCATCCTGTTCGATCAGATGGTTGCCTACTACGTCCGCAAGGGTTACCCCGTGCCGATCTCCAGCCAGGAGTTCCAGCTCGGATTGGTGCAGCGATTCATCGAACGGGATGGTATGTACTTCCTGCCGGATCAGGTCACTGAATACGACCGCAAGAAAATGACCTCCGGCGAACTGCCCCAGATGTCCATGTTCGTTTCTGACGAGGCATCTGCGATCCAATGGCTGCGCCAGCTCATCAAAGAAAAGCCGCAGACCTTCTCCGACATCAACCCGCAATTCATGCAGCAACTGGGCGGCTGGAGCAAGAACGAGGCCCAGCTCGACCTGCGCGAACTGCTGAACCAGAACTTCCTCTGCTATGACGGAAAAAGCCCGGTACCCGAGCAAATCCACGCCTACCTCTCCACCAACTGGAAGGAACTCCGCAACCTGCCCAAGGACGATCCGACCCTAGTGACCAAGGCCCGCGACCGCTGGTATGTGCCCGACCCCAACAAGGCAGGTGACTTGGAGAAGCTGCGCGAGAAAGCGCTGCTCAAGGAGTTCGAGGAGTACAAAGAGGTCAAAAAGAAACTCAAGGTCTTCCGCCTGGAAGCGGTCCGCGCCGGATTCAAGAAAGCCTGGCAGGAACGCGACTACGCCGTCATCGTCGCCGTGGCTGACAAGATCCCCAACAACGTCCTAGAAGAAGATCCCAAGCTGCTCATGTGGTACGACCAGGCAGTGACAAGAATGGGAACTTGAGGCTTGGATTGAAACAAATTAAGGAGATAAATATATGAATATCAACGCCAGTATCATTGATCAGCGGGTTACCGGTATTGTAGAGGATCATCCTGAGTGGTTGCCAGAAGGCAATGATCTAAACAAGAAAAAGTCAGTGGCATTTGTGCTGCTGTGCATCTCGACTTGCCTTGAGATGCCTCTGGATGAGGCCGCTGAATTGATTACCGAAGGCGGTAATGATGCCGGCGTTGATGGGCTCCATGTCGGCGAAGTGGAGGATGGGGAGTTTTTGGTCACGATCTTCCAAGGGAAATACAAGGTGAAGGATCTGGAAGGCGAAGCAAATTTTCCAGAAAACGGTGTCCAGAAAGCTGTTGATACCGTACAAGTGCTGTTTGACCCATACCGAAAAGTCGCACTAAATGAAAAGATAGCGCCAAAAATTGAGGAAATTCGTTCTCTTATTCGCGACGCCTACATTCCCAATGTGCGTGTTATTTTGTGCAACAACGGTGCACAATGGACTGGGCAAGCTGACAATTGGATAGATGAGGCGAAAAAGGATTATGGCGATAAAGTTGACTTCGTCCATTTTAATCATGACTCCATAGTCAACATCCTGCAAAGAAGCAAACAGGTTGATACCACATTGACCTTGAATGGCCAGGCAATTGTCGAGGACATGAACTACATGCGTGTTTTGGTCGGACGCGTTTCCGTGCAAGAGATTCATAGACTGTTTAATGACCATGGCGACAAGCTTTTGGAGCGAAATATTCGCCGTTACCTCGGCCTGCACACCAATCGCGTCAATACAGCTATTCATGAAACGCTTTGTGATCCGCAACGATCGGATAAATTTTACTTCTACAACAACGGTATCACCGTCGTCTGTGACAAGTTTGATTACAATGCCTTTCAGAAATCGGACTACAAGGTGCAACTCAAGAATATGCAGGTCATCAATGGCGGTCAGACCTGCAAAACGATTCAGGAAACATTGAATGGTGTTCTTCCCGGCATAGTGGGCGAATCGGCCTATGTCATGATTCGCGTTTATCAGCTTGCCGAAACACACAAGGATTTCGTCCAGGATATCACCTACGCGACCAACAGCCAGAATCCCGTTGATCTGCGGGATCTGCGGTCGAACGACGAGATCCAAAAACAACTTGAAATCGGCATATCTGATCTAGGTTACACCTACAAACGACAGCGTGAAGAGGGTGGCGGCGGCTCTAATGTCATTACCAGTTCCATTGTTGCGGAATCGGTTCTGGCAATTTGGAGAAAACGACCGCATCAAGCAAAATTCCGTCGCAAAGAGCACTTCGGTAAGCTGTATGAAGATATTTTCAAGGAGTTGAATGCTGCGCAAGCGCTCCTTGCGGTTCTGATTTTTCGGGCAGTTGAAAACGAGAGGAAACGACCGACATCTTTGACACTACCAGATTACATACCTTATGCATCGCATTACATTTCGATGCTGATTGGCCGAAAGCTTCTGGACGACATGGGTGTTTTGCTGACGGAGGTCTCGCATCGTAATTTCCAGGTAATTCTTAAAAAATTTGAAGATGATCAAGCGGAATATCACGCGAGCGCTGTTAAAGATGTGACAGATGCACTGAAGGCTTGTTACGGAGATAGAGAGATCTCACTCCAACAACTTTCTGCTACCTTTAGGCGCGGCGATCTTCTTGAAATGTTGGGATCGCATGAGTAATGCCTGGCAATACAGTACCATCCATAACAGCGCCTGCAAGGTCATTGAAGAACAGACCTTGTGGGGGCAGACAGTGTGCCGTGTCTGGTTGCCGAACCAGGACGCGGTGGTGCGCGTGCCCCGCTCCGCTTTGCGGCCGCTGAGTGCCGACCTGCAGCCGGAGATCGAGGCTGGACGCATTGCCTATGTGGCCGCCGCAGCCAAGGTGGCCGAGGTGCTCGAAGGTTCCACCAGCGCCACCGAGGGCCATGTGCTGCTGGCTCCCATGGAGTCCAACGTCATTCCGCTGCCGCACCAGATCCACGCCTTGTCCCGGGCCATCTCCGGCGACCGCGTGCGCTATCTGCTGGCCGACGAGGTGGGTCTCGGCAAGACCATCGAGGCCGGTCTGGTCATGCGCGAACTCAAACTGCGCGGGCTGGTGCGCCGAACCCTGGTTGTCTCTCCCAAAGGGATCGCCACTCAGTGGGTGGCGGAAATGCAGACGCACTTCAATGAACAGTTCCAGCTCGTGTTGGGCGACGACATCGGCACATTGCAACGCCTGGCTCCCCACTTGGATAGGAGCGCGGACCAGCGGAGCTCAGCCTGGTCGATGTTCGATCAGGTCATCGTCTCCCTGGACTCGGTCAAACCCATGGACAAGCGGCGCGGCTGGACGACGGAAAGGGTCGCCGAATACAACCGCAGCCGGTTCGAGGATCTGATGACCGCCGGTTGGGACTTGGTGGTGGTGGACGAAGCGCACCGCTTGGGTGGCAGCACCGATCAGGTCGCTCGCTACAAGCTCGGCCGTGGATTGGCGGAAGCCGCGCCCTATGTGCTGCTGCTTTCGGCCACGCCTCACCAGGGCAAGACCGATGCCTTCCATCGTTTGATGAGCCTGCTGGATGACGATGCCTTCCCGGATATAGAGAGCGTCTCCCGCGAGCGGGTGGCCCCTTATGTCATCCGCACCGAGAAGCGCAAGGCCATTGATGCGGATGGCAAGCCGCTCTTTA
>Ga0209573_1006049_pt1 | contig 10393 bp, 6 predicted proteins | sample TNRBio252014_DNA_FD_185870 | JGI IMG/M metagenome (GOLD analysis project Ga0209573, IMG submission 185870) | Wastewater treatment Type I Accumulibacter community from EBPR Bioreactor in Madison, WI, USA - TNR Reactor_6/25/2014_ DNA (SPAdes)... | ecosystem: Engineered > Bioreactor > EBPR >...
ATCCGCTGTCCTTCATCCGCTGTAGTATCTCTCTCCCCCGCGCCGCCATCCGCTGTCCTTCATCCGCTGTAGTATCTCTCTCCCCCGCGCCGCCATCCGCTGTCCTTCATCCGCTGTAGTATCTCTCTCCCCCGCGCCGCCATCCGCTGTCCTTCATCCGCTGTAGTATCTCTCCCTCTCCCCCCCCACAGTTGCCGCCGCACCCTCCCTGCGGTATAATCCCATCCACATCGTCAACTACCGACCGAGAGGAATCAACGCACGTCATATGCTCAAACGCACCCATACCTGCGGCGACCTACGACCGTCCGACGCCGGCCAGGAGGTCGTGCTGGCCGGCTGGGCCTACCGCCGCCGCGACCACGGCACCATCGTCTTCATCGACCTGCGTGACCGCTACGGCGTCACCCAGGTCGTCGTCACCCCCGACACCCCCGAGGCCCACGAGGCCGCGCAGCGCGTGCGCAGCGAGTTCGTGCTGGCGGTGCGCGGCGTAGTGCGCCGCCGGCCAGCCGGCATGGAGAACCCCAGCCTGCCCACCGGCGCGATCGAGGTCGTGGCCGGCGAGCTGGTAGTGGAAAACCCCGCCAAGCCGCTGCCCTTCGAGATCCGCGACGACCTGGAGGCCAACGAATTCGCCCGCCTGAAATACCGTTACCTGGACCTGCGCCGGCCGCGCTTGCAGCGCAACATCGTGCTGCGCCACCGGGCCGTCAAGCTGATGCGCGACTACCTGGACGCCCACAACTTCCTGGAGATCGAGACGCCGATCCTGACCAAGTCCACGCCCGAAGGGGCGCGCGACTACCTGGTGCCCAGCCGCGTCCATCCTGGCAAGTTCTATGCCCTGCCGCAGAGCCCACAGCAGTTCAAGCAGCTCCTGATGGTGGCTGGCTACGACCGCTACTTCCAGATCGCCCGCTGCTTCCGCGACGAGGACCTGCGCGCCGACCGCCAGCCCGAGTTCACCCAACTCGACGTGGAGATGTCCTTCGTCGGCCAGGAGGACGTCATCGATCTGATCAGCGGACTGTGCCGCGATCTTGTGGCGCAGTTGACCGACGCCGAGCCGCCCAGCCTGCCCTTCCCCCGCCTGACCTACGCCGAGGCCATGGCCCGCTACGGCAGCGACAAGCCCGACATCCGCTTCGGCCTGGAGCTGCAAGACCTGGACGACCTGCTGGCGGACACCAGCGTTGGCTTCCTTAAGGCCGCGCTGGAGGCAGGTAACGCCGTCAAGGCCGTGCGCGCCCCCGGACTGGCCGGCCTGAGCGGCACGAAGCTGCGCGAGCAGGTCAAGGCCTACGAAGAAGTGGTCAAGATCTACGGCGCCAAGGGGCTGGCATGGCTGGACTATCCCACCGAGGGCGCGCCCCGGTCGCCCATCGCCAAGTTCTTCAGCGCCGCCGAATTGGCGGCCATTGGCGAGCGCTGCCAGGCTGAGGCGGGCGACGTGGTCTTCATCGTCGCCGACACGGCCAAGGTGGTGACGGCCGCGCTGGGCGAGCTGCGATTGCGCCTGGGCCGCGACTGCGATCTGATCGCACCCGGCCAGTTCAGGTTCCTCTGGGTGGTCGACTTCCCGCTGGTGGACTGGAACGAGGACGAAAACCGCTGGGATGCCATGCATCACCCCTTCACCTCGCCCAAGGCCGAGGACATCGGGCGCATGGAGAGCGATCCGGCCAGCGTGGCTGCCAACGCTTATGACATTGTGCTCAACGGCATCGAGCTGGGCGGCGGCAGCATCCGCATCCACCAGCGCGACGTGCAGGAGCGCATGTTCAAGCTGCTGGGCCATTCGCCCGAATCCACCGCGCTCAAATTCGGCCACATGCTGGACGCCTTTGAGTTCGGCACCCCGCCCCACGGCGGCATCGCCCTGGGCATCGACCGGCTGATCATGCTGCTGGCCGGTGAGCAGTCGATCCGCGAGGTGATCCCCTTCCCCAAGAACCAGCAGGCGCTGGAGCCGATGACCGGCACACCTGACGTAGTGGACGCGGCCCAGCTCGACATTCTGCACCTGGTCTCGACCGCCAAAAAGGACACGCCATGACAGTCACCAAACTGCAACTTCACCCGCGCGGCGCTGATCTGTTGCACAATTCCCTGTTGAACAAGGGCGCCGGCTTCACCGAGGCCGAGCGCGATGCGCTGGGCCTGCGCGGCCTGTTGCCGCCGCGCGTGGCCACGCTGGAGCAGCAGGCCGCGCGCGTGCTGGAAAACGTGCGCAGCCTGCCAACGCCGCTGGCCCAATACCGCTATCTGGTCGGCCTGCTGGACCGCAACACCACCCTGTTCTATCGGGTGCTGATCGACAACCTGGACGAGCTGATGCCCATCGTCTACACGCCGACCGTGGGGCTGGCCTGCCAGGAATACGGCCACGTCTTCCAGCAGGCGCAGGGGCTGTTTATCAGCATGGAAGACCGTGGCCGCGTCGCTGAGCTGCTGCGCAACTGGCACTACGACGACGTGCGCATCATCGTGGTTACCGACGGCGAGCGCATCCTGGGCCTGGGCGACCTGGGCGCCAACGGCATGGGCATCCCCATCGGCAAGCTGGCGCTGTACGTGGGCTGCGCGGGCGTCCACCCGGCCCAGTGCCTGCCCGTCACCCTGGACACTGGCACCAACAACCAGAAGCTGCTGGACGACCCGCTCTATATCGGCCTGCCGCACCAGCGTGTGCGGGGAGAAGCCTACGACGCGCTGGTGGAGGAGTTCATCCAGGCCGTGCAGCAGGTCTATCCGCGGGCTATCGTGCAGTTCGAGGACTTTGGCAACGCCAACGCCTTCCGCCTGCTGCACGAGTACCGCGACCGCATCTGCACCTTCGACGACGACATCCAGGGCACGGCCGGCGTGGTGCTGGCCGGCCTGTATGCCTCGCTGCGCCTGACCGGTGGCCGCTTGAGCGACCAAACCTACCTTTTCTACGGCGCGGGCGAGGCCGGCATCGGCATCGGCGATCTGATCGTCACGGCGATGATGGAGGACGGGCTGAGCGAGGCCGAGGCGCGGCAGCGTTGCTGGTTCTTCGACTCCAAAGGGCTGGTGGTGGCCGAGCGCACGGATTTGGTGGCGCACAAGCGGCCTTACGCCCATGAGCATCCCTTTGTCGGCGACTTCCTGGCCGCGGTCGAGGCCTTGCAGCCCACCGGGCTGATCGGCGTGGCCGGCGCGGGCAAGGCCTTCACCCAACCCGTCGTCGAGGCCATGACCCGGCTCAACGAAAAACCCATCGTCTTCGCCCTCTCCAACCCCACCTCCAAGTCGGAGTGTACGGCCGAGGAGGCCTACACCTGGTCAGACGGCAAGGCCATCTTCGCCAGCGGCAGCCCCTTCCCGCCCATGGAGTACCAAGGCAAGCGGCTGGTGCCGGGCCAGGGCAACAACTCCTACATCTTCCCCGGCGTCGGCCTGGGCGTGATCCTCTCCGGCGCTGTCCGCATCCCCGACGAGATGTTCCTGGCCTCGGCCAAGGCGCTGGCTGGCCTGGTCACCGAGGACGACCTGGCTCTGGGCCGCGTCTACCCGGCGCTGGACCGCATCCGCGAGGCGTCGGCCTATGTCGCAGCGGCCACGGCTCAGGTGGCCTACGACCGCGGCCTGGCCACCGTGCCCCAGCCGGCTGATCTGGTAGCCGCAGCCCGGGCGGCGATGTATGAGCCGAGGTATGAGTCGTACGTCTGTTGATCTTCGCTCCAATATGACTGGGCACCCAAGGACGTCAATTTCCCGACGAGTGAGAAACATTACATGACACGCCAATATGATAGCTCAACCGGGGATGTTGCCCAAGGGATCTTGACTTTCATCGAACTGGCCGTCTTGGTAGGCCCGCCTTTGATCGCAAGGTTACGAAAAGGTATGTCTGGCAAGACAGACCCGTATCTCAATGACGATATCGATTACTTGCTGAAGCGCTACTCGGATGAGACACCGATTGCTGAGGGTGTGCCATATGTCGAGGTCATTGATTTACTCGGCCCTACAGACCGAGAGATTCAGATCAAAGTCCTGCCAGGGAAGTTTCCTTTGAACCGATGCAAACAAGGCCAGCTCTGGCGCACGCTCTCTGACGCAGGTTATCAAGCGCTAACGCAATCCGGTCGGGTGGCTCCTGATTGGGATGACAATATAATACGCTTGGGTTCGGTGATAATTGAAGGCGATACATGTTACTTGACTATCCAACGAGCAAGTTATCTGCAACAAGCACGATCCAACTTGATCCTTGATTACCATCCGATGCCAGATGCGGAGTCAGCTACGTTACGCAACGAGCTGATTCGCCAATATGGTGGAAAGCTTCCGCCATTGAGCGATCGAAGATTGGCGAACACCGTAGGTATCGCGTGCCTGCTGTATTACCGTGAGGATAACCGATATGTACCGTATCTGGTCAAGAGGGTAAACAGGGTCGGCGTGATGCCTGGTGGCGTGCATTGTACCGCTTCAGGTGCTGCAGCATGGCCTAAGCATGTTGAGGATACGTTCGACGGTTTCTTCACGATCGATATGTATCGGGAAATCGAGGAGGAAGTTGGACTGACGCAATCAGACATTGAAGATCTTCGCCCTGTTGCCCTATGTAGGGAATTCCTGCGGGCTGGAAAACCACAAGTGTTCTACGCTGGGATTGTGCGTCTATCGCGTAAGCAACTGCGCGAACGACGCCTACAGGCTGCGCAAACAATTGAAAGGACCAAGGGCTGGCCGGAGGTACAACGCGACCTATTTTTGAGATCAACCGATGTGGTCATTCCGCCTGAGGAGCTTGAACAGGCACTTAATAGCAGGGGCGTCACGATTGAAGGCATCGCAGCGTTGCGCTTTGGGTTGCGATATCTTGTTGATCGCTTTGGTGCTGTATCGGAGTGAGGAGCATCTTCTTCAAGCCCACTGCTCAAGTCGCTCCTCAGTCCGCAATAGTAATCGATCGGAGAGTACATGTCCACCCCCATTAAAATCAACCAAGCCGCCGACCACGTCGGCCAAGACGTCACCCTTACCGGCTGGGTGCAGAAGCGCGCTGACAAGGGCAAGCTGCAGTTCATCAGCCTGCGCGACGGCAGCGGCGCGATGCAGTGCGTCGTCTTCAAGAAGAACCTGCCCGAAGAGCAGTTCGAGGCCGCGCGCCACATCACACTGGAGTCGGCTGTGGCCATCAGCGGCGCGCTGCGGGCCGAGCCGCGCGCGCCCGGCGGCTATGAGCTGGACGCCGCCAGCTTCGAGGTCGTCGGCCGCGCGGCCGACCCCTACCCGCTGGCGCCTAAGCGCGACGGCGGCGAGCACGGCACGGACTTCCTGCTCAACCACCGCCACCTCTGGCTGCGCGACCCGCGCCAGACCGCCATCCTGCGCACGCGTGCCACCCTGGTTAAGGCGATCCGCGACTGGCTGGACAGCAACGGCTTCACCCTGGTGGACACCCCGATTATCACGCCGTCCGCGGCCGAGGGCACGACCAATCTGTTCGCCACCAAATACTTCGACGAGCCGGCCTACCTGGCGCAGACGGGCCAGCTCTACAACGAGGCCAACATCTACGCCTTGGGTCGCGTCTACTGCTTTGGCCCGACGTTCCGCGCCGAAAAGTCGGACACCCGCCGCCACGCCATGGAGTTCTGGATGGTGGAGCCGGAGATGGCCTTCACAGATCTGTGGCAAAACATGGAAATAATCGAGCAGTTCGTCAGCTACTGCGTACAGACCGTGCTGGCGCAGCGCGCCGACGACCTGGCCGTGTTGGGCCGTGATACCAGCCGCCTGCAGGCTGTCACGCCCCCCTTCCCGCGCATCCACTACGATGAGGCGGTGGAGCTGCTGCATGCCAACGGCTACCCCGACTTCCCTTGGGGCGAGGACTTCGGCGCGCCGCACGAGGACGCCATCAGCGCGCAGTTCGACAAGCCGGTCTTCGTGCATCACTACCCGCGCGGGGTCAAGGCTTTCTACATGCAGCCCGACCCGGAGCGGCCTGACACCGTGCTGGCCTGCGACCTGATCGCGCCCGAGGGCTACGGCGAGATCGTGGGCGGCAGCCAGCGCATGCACGACTACGGGGTGCTGCTGGACGCCATCGACGCCCACAAGCTGCCGAGGGAAGCCTACGAGTGGTACCTGGATCTGCGCCAGTACGGCACGCAGCCCCACAGCGGCTTCGGCATGGGCCTGGAGCGGGTGCTGATGTGGCTGGGCGGCCTGCCGCACATCCGTGAGGCGCTGCCGTTCCCGCGGTTGTATCGGCGGTTTTATCCGTAGATCCAATCTCATATTCGCTATGGCAGGACTGCAAACCCGGCATCATACAAGGATGATGCCGGGTTTGACAGTTGACCTGATGGATGATTGACGTTATACTCTCTCCATACACCGGAGTTTGACCAGAGGAAGCAACTGCTGCTGCTGAGACTGTGACAGAGGAAAACGGCACGGAGGGAGTCAGATACAAAATGCACATCATCACCCGCAAAAGACTTAACGATTTCGCTGCCATACATCCAGACACAAGAACAGCCTTGCAACAATGGTATCGACTCATCAAGTCGCGAGACTACTCATCCTTTGCTGATTTGAAATCTGTATTTCCAAGCGCTGATCAAGTTGGTAAGCTAACGGTATTCAACATCGGCGGAAACAAGGTACGACTGATTGCCGCCAACCATTACAATCGGCGCAAGGTATACATTCGTGCCGTTTTGACGCACCAAGAGTATGATCATGGCAAATGGAAGGATTAGCACAATGTTAGCAACAAGAGCACAGCAGGTCGTGAGGATCTGGCCAACGGTGGCTCCTGTGGTTCACGTGCCAACCAACGAAAGGGAGTACGATGAGACAGTCAGCTTGCTCGACTTTCTCATCGATGAAGTAGGTGAAGACGAGACGCATCCCCTGGCTTCGCTCATGGAGGTTTTAGGGGTATTGATTGAAAAATACGAAGACGAACACGTTCCCGACATCTGATAGTAATGGCAGAACTATGACAGAAGACAGGTCAAATGGTCGCCCTACCTGTCATTGGACGACGCCGATAAGCTGGATGCAGTTCGCCAGGCATTGAGGCGCGGCGACCTGGAGCAAGCGAGTGCGCTTGCGCGCGGGTTCGAGCTCGTTCCAGTAGCCGCTTGATCGAATGGCGCAGTCGTGGTCAGAGCCTGTTCCGCACGATGAAGAAGTCGAGAAAATGGTGCTGGCGTGATCATGATCGGACAGTACCATTGCGAAAACGCTGTGCTCCTGCCTTACCCCCATGTCTGACATCTACCCATCCCCCCCCTTCACCTGCCGCCGCCTGGTTTTGAAGCTGGGCACCAGCGTGCTGACAGCCGGCTCGCCGCAGCTCAACCGGCCGCGTATGCTGGATATCGTCCGCCAGTGCGCTCAACTGCACGCGGCCGGCGTCGAGGTAGTCGTTGTCAGCTCGGCCGCCATCACCGCCGGCCGCGAACGGTTGGGCGGCCGGCCGCTGCCGCAGGCCATACCCGCCCGGCAAATGCTGGCCGCGGTCGGCCAGAGCCGGCTGATGGCCCACTACGAGCAGTTCTTCGACATCTACGGCATCGTGGTCGGCCAGGTGCTGTTGACCCGCTCCGACCTGGACCACCGCCCTCGCTACCTGAACGCGCGCGATACCCTGCAAGCCCTGCTGGCGGCTGGCATCACGCCGATCATCAACGAAAACGACGCCGTCTCCACCGACGAGATCAAGCTGGGCGACAACGACAACCTGTCGGCGCTGGTGGCCAACCTGGTGGAGGCCGACCTGCTCCTGCTGCTCACCGACCAGCCCGGCCTGTTCACCGCCGACCCGCGCAGCGACCCCAACGCCCAACTCATCGCCGAGGTGGAGCACATCGACGATCAGGTACGCGCGCTGGCCGGCGGCAGCCGCAGCGGCCTGGGCACGGGCGGCATGAGCACCAAGCTGGCCGCGGCCGACCTGGCCCGCCGCGGCGGCGCCGAGGTGGTGATCGCGGCCGGCAGCGCGCCCGACGTGGTGCTGAGAGTTGCCCAAGGCGAGCGGGTCGGTACCCGTTTCCGGCCGCTGGCCAACCGGCTGGAAAGCCGCAAGCGCTGGCTGCTGGGCGGGCCCGCGCCGGCCGGCCGCATTCTGGTCGACGACGGCGCAGCGGCGGCGCTGGGGAGCCAGGGACGCAGCTTGTTGCCCGTGGGGATAGTAGGTGTTGAAGGACAGTTTCAGCGCGGCGACACCGTGCGCATCTGCAACGAGGAGGGACGGGAGATCGCGCGCGGCCTGAGCCGCTACGGCGCAGCCTCGCTGGACAGGATCAAAGGCCGCCGCTCGGAGGAGATCGCCGCCATCCTGGGCTACGAAAACAGCCCGGAGGTGGTGCATCGCGATGATTTGGTCGTGCTGTGAGCGGCCAGCGCTAAGGGGTCGAGGCTGGCACAGGCTCGTACAACGTCCCGCCGGCCAGCTTGCCACAGCGACAACGTAACGAAGAAGGGCGGCCTGCGCGCTGCAGAACCGCCCTATAAGCCTGTGGATGGGCCAGCCAAACCAGCGTCAGGCGCGCTGGCTGATGGGCGTGTAGTCGCGCAGCCAGACGCCGTCGTAGACCTGGCGCGGGCGGGCGATCTTCTGCTCGTTGTCGGTCAACAGCTCGCGCCACTGCGCCAGCCAGCCAGCCGTGCGCGGGATCGAGAACATCACGGTGAACATGCTGTCGGGCAGGCCGATGGCGCTGTAGATGCAGCCGGTGTAGAAATCGACGTTGGGGAACAGGTGGTGGTCGACGAAGTAGCTATCCTGCAAGGCGACGCGCTCCAACTCCAGCGCCACGTCCAGCCGGGTGGTCTGGCCGCTGGCTGCGATCACCTCGTGCGCCAGCTTTCTGACCAAGGCCGCCCGCGGGTCGTAGGTCTTGTAGACGCGGTGGCCAAAGCCCATCACCAGGCGCCGGTCGCGCTTGGCCGCTTCGATGAAGGCCGGCACCCGGCTCGGATGGCCGATCTCGTCCAGCATGGTCAGCACCCGGCTGGTAGCGCCGCCGTGTTTGGGGCCGCGCAGGGCGGCAATCGCCGCAGCCACCGATACGAACGGGTCCGCGCGCGAGCTGCCCACCATGCGCATGGTGGTAGCGGAGGTAGACTGGCCGTGGTCGGCGTGCAGGATGAACAGAATATCCAGGGCGCGCTGGTAGAGCGGATCAGGTCGGTAGCCCTTCTCCATACGCTTGAACATCATGCGCAGAAAATCGCCGGTGTAGGTTGGCTCGTCGGCCGGATAGACGAAGGGCCGGCCCAGCGAGTGACGATAGGCGAACGCAGCGATGGTGGGCATCTTGGCGATCAGGCGGCGCGTCTGGAGATCGACCGAGGCGGGATCGGCGACGTTGCGGGCGTCGAGGTAGAAGGTCGACAGCGCCGAGATCACGCCGATCATAATGCCGATGGGGTCGGCGTCATGGGGAAAGCCGTTGATGAAGGTCAGGATGTTCTCATGCAACAGCGTGTGGTGCTTGATGTCATATTCCCACTGGTCGTACTCCTCCTGCGTCGGCAGCTCGCCGTAGATCAGCAGGTAGGCTGTCTCCAGGTAGTTCGACTGCTCGGCCAGTTGCACAATGGGGATGCCGCGGTAGCGCAGAACGCCTCGGGTCCCATCGATCTCGGTGATAGCGCTGCGGCAGGAAGCGGTGTTGAAGAACGCCGGGTCATAGCTCATGATGCCGAAGTCGTCGGCGTCCACCTTGATCTTGCGCAGGTCGTTGGCCCGGATCGTGCCGTCGGTGATGGCAAGATCGTAGACCTTGCCGGTGCGATTGTCGGTGACGGTCAGGCTGTCACCCGTCTGCGGCTTGTGCTCTGCGGCGGTGGCGCCGGTATGGCGCTGGTCGATAGGCAGATAGTCGCGTTCGGCAGTTCCCACGTAGTACTCGGCCGGCCGTGAGATGCGCTGCTCAGGATCGGCCAGCCCTTCCCGCCATTGGGCCAGCCAGCCCACCGTGCGCGGGATGGCGAACATGACGGTGAACATGCTGGTCGGCAGCCCCAACGCCTGGTAGATCACGCCGCTGTAGAAATCGACGTTGGGATAGAGCTTGCGCTCGACGAAGTAGTCGTCGTTCAGAGCGATGGTCTCCAACTCGGTGGCAATGTCCAGCAGCCGGTTTCGGCCGGTCACTTCGAACACCTCGTAGGCAATGCGCTTGATGATGCTGGCGCGCGGGTCGTAGTTCTTGTAGACGCGGTGGCCGAAGCCCATCAGCCGCCGGTCGCCCCGCTTGACGCTCTGGATGAAGTCGGGAACGCTGGAGACGTGGCCGACTTCGTTCAGCATGCGCAGCACGGCCTCGTTGGCGCCGCCATGCAGCGGCCCGAAGAGCGCTGACGCCGCCGCCGCCACCGCGGCGTA
>Ga0209573_1006050_pt1 | contig 10392 bp, 7 predicted proteins | sample TNRBio252014_DNA_FD_185870 | JGI IMG/M metagenome (GOLD analysis project Ga0209573, IMG submission 185870) | Wastewater treatment Type I Accumulibacter community from EBPR Bioreactor in Madison, WI, USA - TNR Reactor_6/25/2014_ DNA (SPAdes)... | ecosystem: Engineered > Bioreactor > EBPR >...
ACGAGCATCGTCACGGCCAAACAGCTCTTCTCACGCGGCGGACGTTTCGCCCGCTCTTATGGCACGCTGGTGCATGCTTTCTTCGAGCAGATCGAGTGGCTGGACGAGGCTGACGATGCCGCGTTGTCCGCCCTCTGGTCCGCTGTGCCGTGTGTGGATGACGGTTTGCGAAACCGGGCCGAGGACGAGGTGCGTCGCTGCCTCACCGCGCCGGAGGTGCGGGCCATTTTGAGCCGCCCGTCGCCGCAGGCCGAGTGCTGGCGTGAAAAGCGCTTCGAGATCCTGCTCAAGGGCGAATGGCTCAGCGGCACCTTTGACCGCGTGATGATCGAGCCGCACCGCGCCACGATCCTCGACTTCAAAACCGACAAGCCTGACACCGACGAGGCATTCGCCGCCCGTGTGGATGGATACCGGCCGCAGCTTGAAACCTACCGCGAAGTGCTGGCCCGCATGACCGGCTTGCCGCATTCACAAATCGCCTGCCGCCTGCTCTTCACGCACCGGCGCGAGGTGGTGTCGGTGTGAAGGCCATCTGCGCAGCAGGCACATCGAGTCTGATTTTCGTGCCGTAGCCGAGTCCTTCGGTCCAAGGCAGCAGCAGCTCCAGCACGTCGGGGCTCTGAAAATGCTCCGGCTTCGTCTCGGGATGCGGAAAGTAGACCAAACCGATCACAGGTGCCGCATCATCGCGATTCACCACGACATCAAAGAACGAAAAATCCTCGGCTGGCTCGGTGGGATGCCATTTCACATCGCGAACGGTGTACTTCGGCTGCACGACTCGATAGCTGAGCGGCGCGATGCTCACATTGAGCGTTCCGAGGTGGTAGCCGCTCAGATCGAGTCCCAGATCGCGGAAAAACGGCCGCTGCATGCGCAGCGTGCCACCAGGGAAACGTGGGTTGCCGTTCAAACCGGAGGCGACGCGGTGACCTTGGACGATCGTGGCTGGGATCATGCGAGGATCTGCTTGATCACCTTGCATGGCTCGACGCCAGTGAGTTTGAAATCGAGTCCGGCGGCGCGGAAAGACAGGCGCTCGTGATCCATGCCGAGCTGATGCAGGATCGTCGCGTGGATGTCGGCCACATGGACTTCGTCCTCGATGATGTTGAAGCCCATCTCGTCCGTCGCGCCCACCGTGATGCCGCCTTTGATGCCGCCGCCGGCCATCCACATGGTGAAGGCCTGCGGATGGTGATCGCGGCCCATGCTGCGGCCCAGCGACACGCTGGCCTCGACCATCGGCGTGCGGCCGAATTCGCCGCCCCAGACCACGAGCGTGCTATCGAGCAGGCCGCGCTGCTTGAGGTCTTTGACGAGCGCAGCACTGGCCTGGTCGGTGTTCTTGCAGTTGTTGCGCACGTTCCCCTCGACGTTGCTGTGCGCGTCCCAGCCTTCGTTGTAGATGTTGATGAAGCGCACGCCGCGCTCGACCATGCGGCGTGCGAGCAGGCAGGCGCGGGCAAAGGACGGCACCTTCGGATCGCAACCGTAGAGTTCGAGCGTGGCTTTGTCTTCGCTGGTAAGGTCCATGAGTTCTGGCGCGGAAGATTGCAGGCGGTAGGCCATCTCGTAGTTCGCGATGCGTGTGGCGGTCTCGCTGTCACCATCGAGTTTGAGGCGGCGCTGGTTCATCGCGTTGATGAGGTCGATGGTGTCGCGCTGAGTTCCGGCTTCGATGCCCTGCGGTGTGCTGACATTCAAGATGGGATCGCCTGTGTTGCGGAAGCGCGTGCCGGAATACACGCTTGGCAGGAAACCGCTGCTCCAGCAGGCCGCGCCGCCGCTGATGCCGCTGCCGGTGCTCATGACGACGAAACTCGGCAGATCCCGCGACTCCGCGCCGAGGCCATACGTCACCCACGAGCCCATGCTGGGCCGTCCGGGCTGTGAGAAGCCCGTGTTCATGAAAATCTGCGCTGGAGCGTGGTTGAACTGCGTCGTGCGGCAGGACTTCACGATGGCGATGTCGTCCACCACCGTCGCCAGATGCGGCAGCACTTCCGAAAGCTCCGCGCCGCACTGCCCATGCTTCGCAAACTTGAAGCGCGGCCCCAGCACCGCCGCATCCGGCCGGATGAAGGCGTATCGCTGCCCGCCGATGACCGACGGCGGTAGCGGTTTTCCCTCATACTTCGTCAGCATCGGCTTGTGATCGAACAGCTCGAGCTGCGACGGCGCTCCGGCCATGAACATGTGAATCACGGCTTTGGCCTTCGGCTGAAAATGCGTCGGCGACGCGACATTCGGGCTCTTCGCCGCTCCATAGGCCGATTCCGCCAGCAACGAAGCCAGCGCGATCTTGCCCGTGCCGACGGCGCAATCATTGAAGAAGTGTCTGCGGGTGATGTTGGGGGTGTTCATGGATGCGTGATGCTTTCGTCGAGGTTGAGCGCAGCGCGTGAAACGGCGGACCAAAGCGCCTCGCCTTCGAGTTTTTTGTCGCGTTGCTTTTGGAGGAAGATTTTGAGCATGGCGAGCTCATCGGAGGCGGCGAGGCGGGTGGCGCAGCGGCGGAAGATGTTTTGGAGGCGGGTGTCGTCGTCTTGGGATTCGGCGATCACGGCTTTGGCCATCGCCTGCGCGGCTTCCATAAACATCTGGTCGTTGAGGAGCGTGAGGGCTTGCAGCGGGCTGTTGGAGACATCGCGTTTGGCGAGGCAGGCCTCGCCAGTGGGGGCGTCGAAGGTGGTGGACATGGCGAAGGGGGCGGTGCGCTTGATGAAGGTGTAGAGGCTGCGGCGGTAGCGGTCCTCGCCCTCGCTGGTCTTCCACTCGAATTTGCCGTAGGTGCCCTCGGAGGTGATGCTGGCGGGCTGCGGCGGATAGACACCAGGACCGCCCATTTTTGGCGACAGGACGCCAGCGGCCTTCAACGCGGAGTCGCGGATGATCTCGGCATCAAGACGGAAACGAGCGCCGCGAGCCAGCAGGATGTTTTCGGGGTCGCATTGCGCGAATTCGGGCGTGATGCGGCTGCTTTGCTTGTAGGTGGTGCTGGTGACGATGAGGCGATGGAGTTTCTTCATCGACCAGCCCTGCTTCACAAACTCGACGGCGAGCCAGTCGAGCAGCTCGGGATGGCTCGGCGGCTCGCTTTGATAACCAAAGTCCTCCAACGACTTCACGAGGCCGCGACCAAAGAATGCCTGCCACTGGCGGTTCACCGTGACGCGGGCGGTGAGCGGATTTTCGGGCGCGAAGAGCCACTTCGCGAAGGTGAGTCGGTTTGCGGGTTCATCCTTTGGCAATGAAGGCAGGAAGGCAGGCACGGCGGCCGGCACGGTTTCCTTGGGCGAGAGGTATTCGCCGCGATGGTAACGATTCGTGGGCCGTGGATTGCTGGCGGGACGTTCACTCATGACGAGTGTGGGCTGGCCGCGTGGAGGGTTTTTGCGCAAGGCGGCGAGTTGGGCGGCTGCTTGCTTCATCTCAGGCGCGGTTTCGAGAAAGCGACGCAGAAGGATGGCGTGATCGCGATCTGTCGTAGGCCGGGTGTGTTCGGCGGGAGATGTGCTCGCCGCGGGATTGGCCTGCTTCGCCGAATCGCCCGGCTCTGTGGAGGTGGAGGCGCTGGGAGATGTGGAAGCCGTCTGAGACGGGCGGGCTGTCGCCACACCCGTCCTACGGTTGGCGAGCAGCTCCTCGACCTCCGCAGGATGCCCGGTGGCAGTCGCGTGATCGCTGGTGGTCACGGAGATGCGGAAATGGCCGAGCGGGCAGGCGAAGTGTTTTTCAAAGAGCATTTTCAAATCGAAGCCGCTGTTGAGATCGACGGGCTGTTCGAAATGAAACACAGCGGCATGCTGGACGCCGACACCGCCGAGCACCTGCCAGCCGCTGGACATCTCCGCGTCGAGCGCGGCGCTGGCGTTGTTGGTTTTACGAGCCTTCGCGGCTTTGGCCTTCGCCTTGGGTTTCGCGGTGCCAGCGTCGTTGATCTTGTCCTCTTCCTCGTCGTTCGTGGCATCCGCGCTGGTGATTTTCACTCGCTGGCCGTTTTGGAAGGCTTGCAACTCGCTGAGGAAGAAGCCGCCGAGCGGGCCTTCGTAATTGGTGAGGCCGGGGCCGTCGTTTGGCAGGCTGGGATGACTGGCGACTTCGATGCGCAACGCGGTGACGCCTTTGATCGGCGCTTTGAGGCTCAAATCATAGACATCGCTCTTCGAGATGTCGCCGCTGCCGAGGATGAAGCCGTCGCGCTGCTGCTCAAGATGCGGCATGGTGGTCTTCATGGCTGTGGGGCGCACGATTTGCCATTTCGAGGCGCGTTTCGATTCGCCTTCGATCCAGCCAGCGAAACGGCTCTGCATCGCGGACTCACCACCGGGGAATTTTTTCGGCAAATCCGCCTCCAACTGCGCGATCTTCGCCGCGTGAGCCTTTTGCTGCGCTTCGATGTCCGGCGTGGGGATATGGTAAGTGGGCTCGTCGGCGTTGTTGAGCAGCGCCATGACGCTGTAGTAGTCGGTGTGCAGGATGGGATCGTATTTGTGCGTGTGGCACTGGCAGCAGTTCAGCGTGAGACCCATCCAGGCCGTGCCGGTGACACCGACGCGGTCCACCATCGCGTAAAAGCGGTATTCATTCGGGTCGATACCGCCTTCTTCATTGAGCATCGTGTTGCGATGAAAGCCGGTGGCGATGAGGTCTTCGGCGCTGGCGTTGGGAAGCATGTCTCCGGCGATTTGTTTGATGCTGAACTGATCGAAGGGCATGTCGTCGTTCAGCGCCTTCACGACCCAATCGCGATACGGCCAGATTTGTCGTGGACGGTCTTTCTCGAAGCCGTTCGTGTCTGCATAACGTGCGAGGTCCAGCCAGCGGCGTGCCCAGCGTTCGCCGTATTGGGGGGAGTTTAAGAGGGTGTCGACGAGTTTCTCGTAGGCGGAGACTGACCCGTTTGACTGGATTGACTTGGCTTTCACGAAGGCATCCGCTTCGGCGGGCGTCGGTGGGAGGCCGGTGAGATCGAGATAGACACGCCGCACGAGCGTGTAGGCATCCGCTTCCGGCGAAGGTTTCATGCCTTCTTTTTCGAGACGCTCGTGGATGAAATGGTCGATGCTCGCTTTCGCGTCGGTGGAGGGTTTCGGAGGCGAGTAGGCCCAATGGGCCTCATACTTTGCCCCCTCAGCGATCCAGGCTTTCAGCGTGGCCTTGTCCTTGTCCGACATGACCTTCTTCGTGTGCGGTGGCGGCATGACCTCGTCTTCATCGGTCGAAAGAATGCGTTTGATGACTTCACTGGCGTCCGGTTTGCCGGGGACGATGGCGATCTCGCCGGATTTTCCCGCCCCGTGCGCGGATTCGGCCAGATCGAGGCGCAGCTTGCCTTTGCGCGCGTGATCATCCATGCCGTGGCAGGTGAAGCACTGCTGCGCTAGCACGGGACGCACGTCGCGATTGAAATCGACGGCGTGGGCGGAGGCAATGAGCAGCAGGAAAAGAGCGAAGGAAGGCTTCATCACCTTCACTAACGACGCAAACCCTGGCTTTTCACGGCAAGTTCAGCCAATGACAAGACAGGACAAGTCCACAGCATGATCCGACAACTCTCGTTTCCTTCAGCGGTCACACCTTCGGCTTGATGAAGATCACCTCGGCGCGCTCGATCCAGCCTTTGCGCAGGTCCATGCGGAACCAGCCGTCGCTGTTCTTGCGGTGAATGCGGCAGCCGGAGCGCGGGCCAAACTCCTTCAAGTCGTGTTGCGCCCAGGTTTTGCCCATGTCAGGCGAGTAGATGATGCCGCAGGCATAGGTCGAGGCCGGGGCGCAGTGCGTGGCGAGCATGACGCCGTCCTGCACGAGCATGTTCGCGGATTCAAACATGGGATTGAAGAGCAGCGTGTGCTTCGAGGTGTCGGTGATGTCTTTCGGGTCGCACACGAAGATGCCGCGGTCATGCCGGTTGGCGATGGCGGGGCCGTTCGCGTCGGCGATCCAGTAGCATTTGCCGTCGATGAAATTGATGCCGCCGCACTTGAAGCGCGAGTTGGAGTCCACCGAGATGACGAGCTTCCAGTCCCACGCGTCGGCCTTGGCATCGTAGGTGCCGCGCAGCCAGTGGACCTCCTTGCCATGCGTGCGGTCGATGTCGCCGGTGCAGGCGTAGAAGGCGTTTTCACCGGGGTTGTAGGTCACGTTGTGGACGTGGCGGGCGATCAGTTTGTTGTTCGGATCGCCGAGGAGCTTCGCAGGATCACCGTCTTTCTCCTGGAACTTCGGGTTCTGGCCAAAGGCATAAGCGAGCTTCACGGTCTCGCCGTTGTCGGTTGAGTAGTAGATGTTCACCGGCACCGGGCCGCCAAGGACGTTGCAGTAGTTCCCCCACACGAGCATTTCCTTGCCATCGACCTCGAAGCAGTGCTCGCCATCGAGCGAATGGAAATACCAGCCCGGCTGGTCGGCCTTCACGGGCGTGTGTGGCCGGTAATCGCTGCCATCGGGCTTCTTCACGATGATCTCGCGATGGGTCTTGAGATTGTCGGTGCTGAGGAAAAGCTGCGCCAGCGTGGCAAAGAGGATGTTCCCATTCTTCAGGATGACGCTGAGTGTGATGTTGTCCGCCTCGGCGAATGCTGCGCTGTACGGCCAGGTTTTGCCGTTGTCTTCCGACAGGTAAATCTTCCCACCACCAAAGCCGAAGGCCTTGTTGTCGCGCTGCGAGTCGATGTACGGCCCCTCGGGCGCGAGGCGATAGAAAAAGTGCTCTGTCTCGGCCACATCCGACAGAGCCGCATTCAGTTTCGAGCTGTCTGGCAGGAAAAGCCCGCCGACGGCGGCTGCGGTGGTTCCGAGAAACTGGCGACGATGGAGTGAGGATGGGCGTGTCATGGCGATCCACATCAAACGCTCCTAGAACTGCGAATCGAACGCTTCAGGCATCAATACCCGCCCGCGCCGATTTTCCCACCGGCGGAGTCGAGCGTGCCTGCGGCTTCGCGTTTGCGGTAGTCGTCCATCATTACGGCGGTGGCGGTCGCGCCGCAGCGGCTGCCACCGAGGTCGCGGACTTTGATCAGCCCGTCGAGATCGCGCACGCCACCGGCGGCTTTGACCTGGACTTTCGGCGACACGCTGGCGCGCATGAGCGCCAAGTCGTGTTCCGTCGCACCCTTGTAGTTGTAACTGCCGTCGGCTTGCTTCACGAAACCGTAGCCGCTGCTCGTCTTCACCCAGTCGGCTCCGGCACGCTCGCAGAGCTGGCAGAGTTTAATTTTGAAATCATCGCTGCTGAGCCCCGCGCCGCCTGCAGTGAGGTAGTCGTTTTCAAAGATGACCTTCACCTTGGCTCCGTGCCGGTGCGCCTCATCGCAGACCGCCTTCACATCGGCTTCGACGTAGTCCCAGTCGCCGCCGAGGGCCTTGCCGATGTTGATGACCATGTCGATCTCGGCCGCGCCGTCTTTGCACGCGAGTTCAGTCTCGTAGCGCTTCGATTCGGTGGTGCTGTTGCCGTGCGGAAAGCCGATCACAGCGCCGACGAGCACGCCGGAGCCGCGCAGCCACTCGACGGCCTGCTTCACGGCGTACGGTTTGATGCAAACCGAGGCCACCTGGTATTTGGCGGCCACCTTGCAGCCGTCTTCGAGATCCTTGTCGGTCATCGTCGGGTGCAGCAACGAGTGATCGATCATCTTGGCGAGGTCCGAGTAGGAGTAGTTCATGGCAGGGGTCACTCATTAGACCGGAGCCACGAATGAGAGCAAGCGCGGCTTGATCCTACTTCAGTCGCAGTTCCGGGCTGGAGATCGTCAAGGTTGAGCCGTTCTCGGCGTGCGCGTGGACGGTGATGACGTTGAGTGTCTTCACGTCGCCTTCGACGGTTGTTTCGCCTGTGTAGGTGGAGACGCCGGACTTTTGCAGTGGCGCTGAAGTCCACACATCGAACTCCATGGCGATGGAGTAGTCAGGGTGGCGGTTTATCGACCACCACACTGCGTTCTCCTGCGGTTCGCTGCCATCGGGGAAGACGACCTTCACTGTGAGGTGCTTTTTGGCCTTGTCCCATTGCGTGGTGACTTTCGGAGGAGCGACCATGCGGCGTGCGCTGAAGAAGTGATGTGTGGCGAAGGCATAGAGGTTTTCATCCACCTCAGGCAAGCCGCCGACGGATTTGACGAAGCCCGCTTCCTTCGCGCCGCCGTGCTGACCACCGGGGACGATGAAAATGGGCAGCTCGGGGAAGCGGCGGCCGAGTTCGACGAGTCCGGGGCTCACGTTGTCGTTGGAGCCCTGGTTGTAGAAAACCTCCGTGCCGCGCTGCTTGAGTACATCGAGGTAGTTTGTCGTGCGGCAGGCTTCCCATGCGGCGTTGCAGGCGGTTTTCATCTCCGCTTCGCTCCAGCCGGCATCGCGGGCCATCTTCACGGTGATGCGCTCGTCGGAACGTGCTTTCTGGCGGATGAGCAGCTTTTCGCGGCCCACGGGATCGGTCATCGCTGCGATGAATGCCTCGTTCATTTGCGTGATCTCGGCGGGCATCATGCCTTCGACATACGGACCGCCGGGACTTTCAATCACCGGCGCGACGACGGGCATGATGGCGGTGAAACGATCATCCGCGATGCCTGCGGCGGCGGTGGCGACGCCGCGCTTCGAGCCGCCGGTGGCGAGCACCTTTTTCGGCTGAAACACGTCCTTTTCCGCCATCGCGGTGGTGAGCGCGCGCATGTCGCTGATGCCCCAGATCCACGCGGGTGTGTAGCGCGTGTTCTTGGTCTGGATGAAACGCGCCTCCATCATCGTGTGGAGTTTTCCGACCGGTTCCATCGTGTCGATCGGCACGCAGCCGATGAAGACGAGACCCACGCCGTACTCCTTGAGCAGACGGAGCTTCGCGCCGGATGCGGCCGTCACCTTCAACTGTGCGCTGGTGTTCTCGATGAGCACGTTGGTGCAGACACCCTTCGCAGGCGCGAGCATCGTCACCGGCAGGCGCACCTTCATGCCAGGCCACCATTCGCAGACGGTGATCTCGACGAGTTTTTGACGGATCGTGGCGTCTTTGGGGTTCGGATGCCAGTCCTCGATCACTTTCGTTTCCAGCGTGGAGACATCGCGAATCTCCTTCAGATCAAACTTGCCGATGGTGATGTCCGCGTGAGCGATGAGTGCGCTGAGAACGACGAAGGCGGCTCCGGTGATGAGTTTCATGACTTATCAACGGAGCCACGAGACGATTTGAACCAAAAAAGACCGGCCTTGCGGACACAGGTCACACAAGGCCGGTTGGGGAGACTGTTGAATGGGTGTCCTACTTGGCGAGAGCGCCGGCGACGTTGCCGACGAGATCCTTGCCGGGTGTCAGTGTCTTGGCACCGGGCTTCCAATTGGCAGGGCAGGCTTCGTTCGGGTTCGCGAGCAGATGCACATTGGCTTCCATCTTGCGGACGAGTTCGCTGGCGTTACGACCGACGTTGTAGAAGTTCACCTCGGAGGTCACGAGCTTGCCTTCAGGATTGATGATGAAGGTGCCGCGCAGAGCGAGTCCACTGCCACAGTCATAAACGCCGAAGAGACGGCTCACGGTGCCGGTCGGGTCGGCGGCCAAAGTGTACTTCACGTTCTTCATGAGGCCTTCCGTGTTGCGCCAGACCATGTGGGCGAACTTGGTGTCTGTGGACACGGCGATGACGTGCGCTCCAAGGGCGGCGAGCTTGTCCTGCTGATCGGCGAGGTCGGCCAACTCAGTCGGGCAGACGAAGGTGAAGTCAGCAGGATAGAAGACGAGAATGGTCCACTTGCCGGACTTCTTGATGTCGGCGAGCGAGACCTTGCCGAAGTCGCCCTTGGCAGGCTCGTAGGTTTCCATGCTGAAGTCGGGGACGTTGCCGCCGACGGAGACGGTGAGATTGGCTGATTCCATGAGAGTGCGGTAGTTTTGGGGTTGAACAGGCGCTTTGAACAACGCCGGGAGCGCGACTTTTGACGCCCGGAAGTTCTTTGGTCAAACGCTAACGCGGCGGGAGGCCGGAATGACGGCTCTAGAAACGTTTGCGCGGTCCCTTGGAGCCTTTGGAGGCGGGACGGCGGCCTGGAGGGCCGGAGCGGCTGCGGGGCTTGTCACCGCGTGGCGATTCCTCGGAGCGGCGGGGCTTGAAACCCTCGCGCTTGGGTTTGAAACCGGTTTTTGGCTTGCGGCTGGCAGCGGCGGGAGACGGGCGCTCGGGTTTGTATTCCTTCTCAGCCGCAGGTTTGCGGGCCAGGGCGGGCTTGGCCGGGGCTTCTTTGAAGAAACGCTCGACCTCGGTGGCCGTCAGCTCTTTCCAGCCGCCTTTGGGCAGGCCTTTGAGCTGCAACCAGCCGATGCGGGTGCGGGTGAGGCGCTCGACCTCGTAACCGAGGTAGTAGAGCATCATGCGAATCTGGCGCTTGAGGCCC
>Ga0209573_1006052_pt1 | contig 10390 bp, 9 predicted proteins | sample TNRBio252014_DNA_FD_185870 | JGI IMG/M metagenome (GOLD analysis project Ga0209573, IMG submission 185870) | Wastewater treatment Type I Accumulibacter community from EBPR Bioreactor in Madison, WI, USA - TNR Reactor_6/25/2014_ DNA (SPAdes)... | ecosystem: Engineered > Bioreactor > EBPR >...
TGGTCACTGTCTCGGAATGCAGTTGATGGCGCGCAGGAGCGATGAAGGGCAGGAGATGGGACTCGGCTGGATCAAGGCGGATTGTGTCCGGTTTAAATTTGACGCCGGTCAAGCCCAATTGAAAGTCCCGCATATGGGGTGGAATCAACTTGATATTAAACGCCAGCATCCGGTGATTTCCAACCTTGACCCGGAGGCTCGTTTTTATTTTGTCCATACCTACCATATGATCTGTGCTGATGATGCGGATATTGTCGCTTACACGGATTATGGATATAAGTTTGCATCGATCATACAAAAGGGAAATATCATTGGTGCGCAGTTTCACCCCGAGAAGAGCCATAAGTTTGGAATGCAGTTTCTACGAAACTTTGCGGAGTGTTCCATATGATCCGTCCGCGTGTCATCCCTTGTTTGCTGTTGAAGAATGAAGGCCTGGTAAAGACGGTTAAATTCAAAAACCCAAAATATCTTGGCGACCCGATCAATATCGTCCGGATATTCAACGATAAGGAAGTGGATGAACTGATTTTTCTTGATATCACAGCCACCTCCGAAGGTCGCCATCCTAACTTTGATCTTTTGGGGAAAATCACCAGTGAATGCTTTATGCCACTTGGGTACGGAGGCGGGATCCGGGATTTGGAGGATGTAAAAACGCTTCTTTCCCTCGGCGTTGAAAAGATTGTTATTAATTCAGCAGTTGTTGAAGATCCTAATTTGATTCGCGTTGTGGCTGATTATGCGGGAAGTCAGGCCATGGTTGTCTCCATGGATGTTCGAAAAGGACTATTCGGACGATATGAGACATTCACGCGTGCTGGTACCAGGGCGACCGGTCAGGATCCGGTGGCGTTTGCTGTTAGGATGGAAAAACAAGGTGCTGGAGAACTCTTTGTGAATTCCATCGACCATGATGGAATGATGCAGGGCTATGACCTTGAATTGATCCGGCGTATCTCATCGTCTGTCACAATTCCTGTTGTCGCCTGCGGCGGGGCAGGGAACATTCACCATTTGGGAGAGGCGATTCGGGCGGGCGCATCTGCGGCGGCCGCCGGAAGCATGTTCGTATTTCAAGGCCCCTTGCGAGGCGTATTAATCAGCTACCCGTCGCAGGAAGATTTGAAAAAGGTGCTCCCATAGTTCCTTTTTTCGAGATGAAGATAAGTCAAAACAAAGCCGGAATTTCCCGGTTTTGTTTATAATTGCACCGCTTTTGGAGAATTTATGGCTTCTGAATATAAAATTTGCACTCGATGTTTGATGGACACTAGCGATCCAGAGATCGTATTTGATGGGGATGGGATCTGCAATCACTGTCATGATTATGACCGTATGATGACACAAAAGGTCATTGGAGGAAGCGCGGGAGAAGCCTACCTCCAGCGGTTGGTTGAAGAGATCAAGTTTTCCGGCAGGGGAAAACCATATGACTGTATGATTGGGGTGAGCGGCGGGGTGGATAGTACATATGTTGCCTATCTGGTAAAAAAGATGGGGTTGCGTCCCCTGGCTGTTCATATGGACAACGGCTGGGACTCAGAAATGGCAGTGAAAAACATTGAAGATACCCTGAAAAAACTGAACATCGACCTGTATACAGAAGTGCTGGATTGGGAGGAGTTCAAAGAATTGCAGATCGCCTTCTTAAAAGCCTCAACGCCGGATTCGGAGATCCCCAGTGACCATGCCATTTGGGCTGTTTTGGGAAAAATGGCTGATTCACTTAAGATCAAATATATTATTTCGGGATTTAACGTTCGAACCGAGTCGCACCTTCCGCGAGCCTGGTCCAATGGCCATTTCGATTGGAAGTACATACGCAGTGTATACAGCAGGTTTGGCAGAGGTAGCCTTAAAACCTTTCCGCATTTTGGGTTTTTCACATATTACCGCCGTTTGTTGACTCAGCGCCGGGTGGATATCCTGAATTACATTGATTACAACAAGATGGAAGCGATGAAGATTCTTGAGACCGAACTTGGATGGCGCTATTACGGCGGCAAACATTATGAATCCATTTATACGCGCTTTTATCAGGGATACATCCTGCCGTTAAAATTTGGTTATGACAAACGACGCTCGCATCTTTCAAGCCTGATTTGTTCCGGTGAATTGTCGCGTCAGACTGCGCTGCTCGAACTGGAGAAACCTTCCTACTCCCCGGCGATGCAGGAAGATGACCGCGAGTATGTGGTCAAAAAACTCGGTTTGACCAATGCTGAATTTGAACAAATCCTGCAGGCTCCTAAAAAGAGTTTTTACGATTATCCGTCCTATGGGCGCGTGCTTGAGGGCCCTTTATTGAAAGGCGTTTTTACACTGTTGAGGGACATTTATCGCCGCCGCCAGAAACGCCAGCATCAGGGCGGATGATATGCGTATTGCCTATGTAAGCCTGCACTGGCCCCGCCTTCGCAACAGCGGGGTCGGGAAAAAGATACATTCACAGGTCACGACTTGGAGGCGAATGGGGCATGAAGTCCGCTTGTTCATGCACACGCATAACCATGAGCCCGTGTCCGATCTGATCGATGCTTCCTTCCATTTCTATTCTTCATCGGGAAAATTGTTCGCAGAGTTCAGCCGGATCGATGCAATGCGGCGCATGCTCCGTGATGTTAGAGATTATTCTCCGGATATCATTTACCTTCGTTACGGTATCTATGTTTATCCTGCCCATTTGTTGATGAAGATTGCCCCGGTCGTAGAGGAGATAAATACGAACGACCTGACACAGCATGAAGGTCTGGGCAGAGTTCACAGCCTGTACAATCGTTTCACCCGGGGTATTTTTCTTCGCCAGGTCCGTGGATTGATTTCCGTATCGCAGGAATTGGCGGACTCGCCGGCGTTCGCCGTTTATCGAAAGCCGGTGAAGGTGATTGCAAACGGCATCGGCTTGAAGGATTTCCCCGCATTGCCGCCAGCGCAAAATACGATACCCAGACTCGTCTTTATTGGAAACCCGGGAAATAACTGGCATGGCATTGATAAGTTGATAGCGCTTGCCAGGCTTGTCCCTGATATTATCGTGGATATCATCGGGTATGACGAACTTCCCGGTTTCGCCCCGCTTCCCGAAAACGTCATTTTGCACGGATATTTATCCGTCGAACAATATAAAAATATCCTTGCCAGGGCGGATGTTGCGATCAGCTCTCTTGCATTGCATCGGATCCAATTGGAGGAGGCGTCGCCGCTCAAAAGCCGCGAATGTCTGGCATTCGGACTCCCATTGGTGGTCGCGTACAAAGACACAGATCTTGATGGTCTGGGATGTGATTTTGTGTTAAAAATACCGAATACTGAAGATAACATTCAGACACACGCATCAGCGATCCGTGAATTTGCTTATCGAATGCGGAATGTACGTGTGCCGCAGGAGGCTCTGCAGGTGCTGGATCAGGATATCAAGGAAATGGAACGTCTATCTTTCTTTCAACATGTGATTGGAGTATGGAATGATGCAACGAATTAGCCGGTTCTTGGGGTTTGCGGCAATGGCTTTTCTCCTATTCCGGTCGGTTGGGGAGTTTCAAGCGACCGCTTGGGGAACCGGTGTTTGGTGGGGGGAATATTCCCTGAGCTGGGCAGCGGCATATCTACTTTATTTTTTGTTCTGCCTGTTCTGCTTATTCCTTGCAGGGTTGGTTTTTTGGCGCGGGGATGTAGCCGCGCTAATTTTTGATAGGATGGCCTCCATCCGCGAACGATTGGGATGGCTCCGTTGGATTTTGGCTGTCATCGTCCTAGCTTTTCCGGTTTGGTTTCTGCAATACACGATCTGGGGGATCGTGTTTGAAGAACCTTATACCCGCCTCTTCATCTGGGGACTTGCTTTTCTCATCCTCGGCTTCCTGATTACGCGCGGGCAATCTGCCCTAAGGTGGAAGGAATGCATGGTTGCCGCACTCCTGACCTCCAGTAGTTTTGTGGTCGCCGTACCGTTTCAAAACGTGACAGATTATCCCTTCTCTTTAGGTTGGTCGGAGGGAAATCGTATGTGGGATTATTCCATCCTATTCGGCAGGGACTTGTATGATTACCCCGCAGACCAAGATATTCCTGTATTACTGGATATCGGCAGGCAATTTGTCGGCGGACTGCCTTTTATCATCCCGGGCTTGACTATTGGAATGGAACGGTTCTGGATCGCCCTGACCGTATTGATTCCATACCTGTTGCTTGGATTTGCCGCTTTTAATTTCACTCGTTCCGATCTCAAGTTATGGATTTTTGCGACCTTGGGAGTTTTGATCTTCTTGAAGCAGGGACCCATTCACCCGCCGCTCGTACTTTGTGCTGCGGTAACGGCATTACTTTGGAAAAAGCCTCTTTGGCTTTCACTTCCTTTGATTGCTGTAACTGGTTTTATTGCAGAGGAAAGCCGCTTTACATGGATATTTGCCCCCGGGATGTGGCTTGGTATGCTGGAATTGGCAGGGGCAGATTTGCAGGATAAGAAACTCACCCGTGCCTCGTGGGTCCGCGCCATCTCATTGGGATTAGCGGGAATGCTTGGTGGGCAATACGGTCAAAAGATCATGGGATACTTCCAGGGGAATATCGATATTGGAGCAGCAACTTCTGTTGACAGCGTGATATCCTCGGTTTCTGCCCCGCCGGAACCATTATTATGGTATCGCCTCTTGCCGAACGCAACCTATGGTCCCGGGATCGTATTGGGATTGCTGATCGCCATTGCGCCTCTGGTCATCCTTTTGACCTATTTGGCTGTCACCAAAAAATGGAATCTAAACATCTGGCAATCCCTGGCGATTCTCTCTCCGTTGGCGGCGTTTCTGGTTGTCGGGCTTATCGTCAGCACAAAGATGGGTGGCGGCGGGGATCTTCATAATATGGATATGTTCCTGATCGGTCTCGTCTTTGTAGGTGTGATTGCCTGGCAAAAAGGTGGATATGACTGGCTCATGAACAGTCATATTGAGCAAACATGGGTCAAGGGAGTCATCCTGCTTTTTTTCCTGCTGCCGGGGTATCCAGCCCTCACTGATCTGCGCGGGCATGATTTTTCCAATCAGGCATCGAAACTGGCTATCCTCACGGATATTCCGCCCGCTATTGCAAACAATGAAAGGACCCTTCAGAGAGCGCTTGACATGATCCCCTCAAGGGAAGTCGCGGAGCGCTCTCTTGAGATCATCCAGAGCGAGGTGGATCTGGCCGTCTCAGAAGGCGGCGATGTATTGTTCCTAGATCAACGCCAACTGCTGACCTTCGGTTTTATTCAGAATGTCCCCTTTGTACCGGAGTACGAAAAGAAAAGATTGATGAACGAAGCCATGGGCGAGGAGGCGGCTTACTTCGAAATATTCTATGCTGATATTTCAAAGCAGCGATTTTCCCTGATTATCTCTGAACCACTGCGGACTCCGGAAAAAGACAGCACAGTAGTGTTTGGGGAGGAGAACAATGCCTGGGTGAAATGGGTCTCAATTCCTGTACTTTGTTATTACGAACCGAAAATTACGCTCACCGAGGTCAATGTAGAATTGCTTGTCCCCAAAGCCGTGCCGGATGATTGTTTGGATAAGATGCCCTAAGGAGCCGTGTGAATCTATTTTACCTATACCTGCGACTCATCCGTCACTTTATGCCGGAAAGCCTGGCGCGCTTCCTTCTTAAGCGACGCTGGATCATCAAACCGGGGCTTGAGTCGAACGACCCTGCTGCGGCGGTGGAACAGTATGTCGATGTTCTTGCGAAGAATGGGCTGATGCTCGAAGGAAAGCGGATACTGGTCTTCGGATATGGCGGGCGGTTTGCCGTTGGCGTGGATCTGCTCAGATGTGGCGCGGCGCATGTGGTTTTGTGCGACCATTTCGTGTTGTTGGACGAGGAACGGAACAGGGAATTGCTCCCGGCGTATGAAAGTTATCTGAAATTGGAAGGGGATCGGGTCCAGCCGCGAAGCGAATATATCACCCTGCTGCATGGTGATATCCGCGAAGAATCCATCCAGAAGCAGATCTCGCAAGTGGATGTTATCCTCAGTACTTCTGTGTTCGAGCATTTGGATGATGTGCCGGGGATCACAACGGCGCTGGCAAAACTGACCGCGCCCGGCGGCATCCATTTACATTTTGTGGATTTACGCGATCATTTTTTCAAATATCCGTTCGAGATGCTGAAGTTTTCAGAAAGTGTATGGAGAAGTTTCCTGAACCCGACCAGCAATTTGAACCGTTATCGTTTGAACGATTACAAGCGCGTTTTCGAGTCGAATTTTGTGAAGGTTGAGTTTACGGTGTTGGAACGATTGATGGCTGAGTATCACAAGTCGAAGGACAAGATTCGTCCGGAGTTCAGGACTGGTGAAGATGATGTGGATGCGGTGACGCTGATTTATGTGGTGGCGAGGGAGCCGAAATAGTTCGGAGATTTAAGATGCGTGTCAAAATAGACCGATTCATTTCGCGGTATGAGTTTCTGATTCCTCTTTTTATTTTTTTTCTGTTTCTGGCAGTGTCTGTGCCAGGTGTGAGTTGGGGTGCGCCTGCTTTGTGGAATCCTGACGAATTAGTCTGGCGTGTGGATCTGGCGTTGAATGGGGAGCTTCAGTTCGATGTGACCGAACCTGATTTCAATTATCCCTCCCTGCCGAAGCAAGTGATGTATTTGATCGGGTTGCTTACCTATGGAATGGGGCGCTCTGCGTTTGCATTTATTGTGGCAGCCCGGATCTTTTCCGGTATTCTTGGGGCTTTGGTTGGCGTTTTCGTTTATAAGACCACGCGGGTGATCGGTGCGGGGAAGGCGGTTGCAACCCTGGCTGGTGTTTTATACATTGTGAGCGGAGTCGCCGCTGCCAACAGCCGGTTTGCGCATAATGATCTCTATGTGCAGTTCTTCACATTTTTGTGTTTGTATTTTGTTTTGAAGTTTCATTACACCAATAAATTGGGCTGGCTTTTTGCCTCGTTTGTTGCGGTGGGGATGGCTGCCTCAAGCAAGTATACCGGCGCCAGCATGGTGCTCCTGCCGGTGGGTGTGCTTGTTTTCATGAATTGGGGATATGTTCGCGCCAATATGCGACGGTTTTTAGGCATTCTTGCTGCCGGGGCATTCCTGGTGATTCTGGGGTACGGAATTGGCACTCCCCGCCTTTTGATCTCGCCTGTGGAATACCTGAGCAACGCGATTCCCGCTGCTCTGCGCTTCTCTCAATACGGATTTAATTCGGGCGCCCCCATCGGCTTGTACGGTCAGTGGGCGGTGTTCAAGGATGCCGTTGGTGTTTTCGCCTACTACTTTTTCCTGCTGGGAGTTGCTTGGTTTGTCGTCCGCCTGGTGTTGCACCGATTTGGCAAAGCGGGCATGGAACATGAAATGATGGGCGGAATTTCAATTCTTCTAATAAATGTGCTTATCTTTGACCTGCCCTTCCTGATTTCGATCAATTACATTCCACGCCACTTTATACCTTTTGTGCCGTTGATGGCTGTGTTAGCCGCGCTTTTTCTGGACGATGTACTGGGCATTGCCCGAAAAAAGGATTGGCGGTTTGTCCCATCTTTTGCCGCCGTTGTTTTGGTGCTTGGTTTGGCGTACTCGACCCTGCGTCTGGTTAGTATTGCATTGTTGTTCATGAACGACGCGCGCATCCCTGCGACCGAGTACATTGCACGGATCCGTGGGTATGGGAAAAGCATCGAATACACCCTGTATCCTCCCTTTGTGGAAAAGAGACGTTTTATGCGGGCGCATAATTATCCGATCTATTTTATAAAATATGTGGATGATGTTGTTCCCACCGGTGGACGTTATGAATACAACCTCGGCGAACAGGGGCTGCTGGAAAGAAATACGGACTATTTTGTTATTGACAGCTACACCTATGATCGTTTCTTTACACCTTCTGTCTGTGAGACCAACCCGGTGGAATGTGACTTTTTCAGGCAATTGATCGCAGGCGAGGTGTCGAGTTACCGTTTGCTTGCAAGATTCGCATACCGCCTTCCGGCTTGGCTTCCGCAAACAAGCGTGTCGGCGGTTAATCCAGATATTCTCATTTTTGAACGGGTGTCAAGTCCATGAGGTCTGTTCCCCTTTGTCATTTCATGCGGTAGACGGATTTATTTTTCCGGCGAGGGCGAGCCGGATAGCGCCAAACTTGGGTATGCTGAATCAGAAGAGCCGCGGCTGGTCTTCTTTGTTGTGGGGTCTTCCAATGGGCTGGTCGTGTTTTATTTGGAAGATCCGCCGGATTTTTTCCCGCATGCTTCCGATGTATATCTTGTGGGCAAATGGTCTGAAGCGGGGTATTTCTCCCCGAGGGAAGCGTTTGTGGTACATGGCGGGCAATCAGCAAAGTATCGATTGCCGTGAAATTCAGACAAATTTGATCCGTCTTGCGGCGAATGCCACCATTCTGAAAAGCAGGATGCCGTGTTTCCAGCGCGAGATGTTGGTCGTGCCGTAGGTGCGCTCCCGGTAGCGGATGGGGAGATCGACGATTTTCCGGTTCAGTTTTGCCGCGCCGAAGATCAGGTCAAAATCTCCAAAGGGATCGAAGTCGCCGAAATAAGAGCGGTTTGCCGCGATTGCCTCGTAATCTTTGCGCCAGAGGACTTTCGTGCCGCACAGTGTATCTTTGATAGGCTGACCAAGCATCCATGAGAATGCCATGCTGAACAGTTTGTTACCAATGAAGTTAAGTGTGCGCATCGCCTCTTTTTCCATTGGATAGACCAGGCGCACGCCGTTGATGAACTCTCCCGTGCCGGAGGCAATGGCATCGTAAAATCGCGGCAGGTCTTCCGGTGGGACGGTCAGGTCGGCGTCGAGGATCATGAGGATGTCGCCTGAGGCTTTCTCGAAGCCGAGCCGAATTGCGTCGGCTTTGCCAATGCCCGGCTGGCGGAAGAGCAGGCTCGAGGTCCCGGGGTGAAGCGCCATTTCCTTTTTAATGGTTTCGTACGTTTTATCCTTGGAATGCCCTTCGACAAAGATCAACTCGGTCTTTGATCCCATTTGTGGAAGGCGCTCGAAGATATTTTTGATGTTGCCTTCTTCGTTGCGCGCTGCAACCACAACAGAGACGCTGGGGTTTTCAACCGGCTGCGGGGCGGGACGGGCAATGACAAAGTTGGAGAGCGCCAGATTGCGCAGGAGCCAGAACCGCACGAGGTAACGGTTGGCGAAACCGCCCAGCGGAAGGGGGAAGAGAATTTCGTTGGTGGTGCGAATGGTCTCAAAACCGGCGAGGCGCAGGAGGTTTGTCACGTCTTCGGGGGTAAGCCAGTTCTGGTCGAGCATGGGGGCGGCTAAGTTGAGGCTTTGTGCGATCTTGAGGGGGATCTGCCATAGATGGCTGTAAAAGTTCAGGATGAGGCGTGTGTGCGGCTTGCAAAATCGTTTGACCTGCTCCAGTGCCCGTTGGACATCCCACAAGTCGTTGATGCTGTCGGAGAAGATGATGATATCGAATTCGCCTTCAAGGCTGGAGAGGTCATGTGCGTCGAGATGGTGGAATTCGAGCGCAGGGTGGCGCTTCTTTGCGCGCTCGATCATCTCAGCCGAAAAATCGACCCCGACCCCGTGCGAGGGATTCAAACTGGCTAGCAGGTCGCCCATGCCGCAGCCGATCTCGAGAATGCGCAGGCGGGGGCTGGCTAGAAATGTGTAGATCTCGTTCAAGCGGCGATGATACCAGCCTCCCATACCGCTCCAAGAATCGCGTTTTTGAGCAATATGATCCCAGTGCGCCATACGGGTTTGCTGGTAGTGTTTTCCTGCTTCATCGAAAAGAGGGGTGGGTGTCATGAGGATACTTTGTCCGTGCCTGAAAAGTGGGTTATAATTCAGTGACTGAATTTTGGAATTATAAAGCATGAGTGTTGAATCTACAAACGAAGAACTCCGTGAACTGACCCTTCTGGAGCAGATCGAAAACGACCCCGATGTCAATCAATCCACACTGGCTACCCAATTGGGTGTGGCAGTTGGCACGGTCAATTGGCATTTAAAGCGGCTGATCGCAAAAGGCGCCGTTAAGGTTTCACGTGCCGAACGCAAGAAATTGCGCTACATCATTACCCCTGAAGGGCTTGCCTTGCGCGCGCGCCTGGCTGTGAACTATGTTGAACAATCTTTTTCGGTTTATCGCCGCACTCGTCAACGTGTGAAAGATCACCTCTTAAAGATCAAGAACGCCGGTTTCGACCGTGTGCGCATTGTGGGCGCCGGGGATGTGGCAGATATTTGCAAACTCACCTGTATCGAGCAGGGCATTGCTGTGGTGAATGACAAGTCGGTGCCTGCGCTTGTTCTGGATGGATACAAGATCAGATTGGAGGGCTTGGAATGACGGAACGTCATATCTTGATCACGGGTGGCGCGGGGTACATCGGTTCTCTCTTGA
>Ga0209573_1006053_pt1 | contig 10385 bp, 8 predicted proteins | sample TNRBio252014_DNA_FD_185870 | JGI IMG/M metagenome (GOLD analysis project Ga0209573, IMG submission 185870) | Wastewater treatment Type I Accumulibacter community from EBPR Bioreactor in Madison, WI, USA - TNR Reactor_6/25/2014_ DNA (SPAdes)... | ecosystem: Engineered > Bioreactor > EBPR >...
TTTGCCCATGGTGTCGCAGCGCTTTGCTCGGCTACAGGCGGATCGAAGTGAATTCAGAACTGAAAATGCAGCTGGTGCGTCAACTCGAAAGTTCGATTGGGCCCAAGATCGTTGCATAAATTTAAGAAGTGAGAGGACCACAATGGCAAAGGAAAAATTTAACCGCGATAAGCCCCACGTCAACATCGGCACGATCGGTCACGTCGACCATGGCAAGACCACTCTGACGGCTGCCATCACGAAAGTGTTGTCCGAATCCGGAGGCGCCATCTTCAAGGGTTACGATCAAATCGATAACGCGCCTGAAGAAAAAGCCCGCGGTATCACGATCAACACCTCGCACGTCGAGTACCAAACAGCGAACCGCCACTACGCACACGTCGACTGCCCTGGTCACGCTGACTACGTCAAGAACATGATCACGGGCGCCGCACAGATGGACGGCGGGATCCTCGTCGTTTCTGCAGCTGACGGCCCCATGCCTCAAACGCGCGAACACATTCTGCTCGCTCGTCAGGTCGGCGTTCCCGCTCTTGTTGTTTTCATGAACAAGTGCGACATGGTCGACGACGCCGAACTTCTCGACCTCGTTGAGCTCGAAATCCGCGAACTCCTCTCTAAGTACGAGTTCCCTGGAGACGATATTCCGATAACCCGCGGTTCTGCTCTCAAGGCCCTCGAGGGCGACAAGGGCGAACTCGGTGCTCCTTCCATCCTCAAGCTGATGGAAAGCGTCGATAAGTACATCCCCCTTCCTGAACGTCCAAAAGACAAGGACTTCCTGATGCCCGTCGAGGACGTGTTCTCAATCTCGGGTCGTGGAACGGTCGTTACCGGTCGCGTTGAGCGCGGTATCATCAAGGTTGGCGAAGATATCGAAATCGTCGGGATCAAGCCCACCACGAAGACCACCGTCACCGGCGTCGAAATGTTCCGCAAGCTCCTCGATCAAGGCGAAGCTGGCGACAACATCGGAGCCCTTCTTCGCGGCACCAAGAAAGAAGAAGTCGAGCGCGGCCAAGTCCTCTGTAAGCCCGGATCTGTGAAGCCTCACAAAAAGTTCACTGCCGAAGCCTACATCCTCAAGAAAGAAGAAGGCGGCCGTCACACGGCATTCTTCAACGGCTACCGTCCTCAGTTCTATTTCCGTACAACCGACGTCACCGGCACGATCGAGCTCCCTGCAGGAACCGAAATGGTTATGCCTGGCGATAAGATCTCCGTTACCGTCGAGTTGATCACCCCGATCGCGATGGAAAAAGAACTCCGCTTCGCTATTCGCGAAGGCGGCCGTACCGTTGGTGCTGGCGTCGTTGCTGGCATCATTGAGTAATCGGAAACGAATTTTTGAAGCTAGGGGAGCCCTCAACGTGAGGGCCCCCCTTTTTTTCGTTAAGAGGGTCAGTAGCTCTAATTGGCAGAGCGAGGGATTCCAAATCCCTAGGTTGTAGGTTCGAACCCTACCTGACCCGCCAAATTTTTAGTATTTAGGTAGTGAAGATTATGACGTCGATTCAAAAGTATGTGAACGCTCTCTTCCTTTTTGCAGCTGCCGTAGTTTGGTTGGTGGTGAACCACTACACGTCCGTGACTGTGGGCTATTTCCAGTTGGGCCGTAGCTTGGGTGGAGCTGTCGACTTCATTGAGCACGGAGTTCCGCTCCTTGCGGCACTTTTGACATTCATGATCCTGCGTCGCAACACCCAGACCTCGCGCTTCGCTACCGATGCTATCGGCGAGCTGGTTCGTGTTCACTGGCCTACTCAAAAAGACGTTGTCCTTGGAACTATCGTCGTGATCGTGACCGTGCTCTCTGCGGGAGTTATTCTTGGCTTCCTCGATATGGGGCTCGTTGGTCTCGTTCGCAGCATCATTGGGGCCTGAAAAAAGTCAAGTTCCCCGCATTTTCAAGTTGAAAGCGGGGCGTCTATTGCTTAGGAAGTCGAGTCTATGTCCGAAGAAAATACGCAAAACTCAGGCCAAGTTGATGCTGCTGCGCCCGCAAAGCCTGATCGCGCGAACTTGAAGTGGTATATCGTCCACGCTCAATCCGGCCTTGAAAATAAGGCAAAAACCTCTCTTCTCGAGCGCGCCAAGCGTTTGGGTAAAGAAGACTTTTTCGGCGAAGTTCTGATTCCCACTGAATCCGTCGTTGAACTCAAAAAAGGACAGCGCAAATCCAGTCAGCGTCGCTTCCTTCCCGGTTACATGCTTGTGCAAATGGTTCTGAACGAAGAAACGTGGCACATCGTCAAAGACACTCCCCGCATCAGCGGTTTTATCGGAAACGCTCGCAACCCGCCTCCCGTTCCGGAAGCCGAAGTGCTGCGTATCTCGAGCCAGATGGAAGAAGGCGCGGCCAAGCCCGTCGCCAAGTACTCCTTCAAGGACGGCGACACGGTTCGCGTGATCGACGGCCCCTTCTCCAACTTCAACGGCACCGTCGAAGAAGTGAAACCCGAGAAGAACAAACTGCGTGTGCTCGTTTCGATCTTTGGTCGCGCGACACCCGTGGAACTCGACTTCATCCAAGTCGAAAAAATGTAACCCGCGTAGGGCAACCCGCTAGCGGGGAGCCTTACGTTCAATACTAGGAGAATGACGTGGACCTTAGGGCCTGCGGAGTTCGCAAGGACTAGGAGAAAATATGGCTAAAAAGGTCACAGGATTTATTAAGCTCCAAATTCCTGCAGGGAAGGCCAATCCGGCTCCTCCTGTAGGTCCTGCCCTTGGTCAGCACGGCGTGAACATCATGCAATTCTGCAAAGAGTTCAACGCCCGCACCCAAGCGCAGTTGAAAGACGATCTGATCATTCCCATCGTGATCACCGTCTTCTCGGACAAATCCTTCACGTTCATCACCAAGACACCCCCCGTGGCGGTCCTGTTGAAAAAAGCGGCGAAGATTCAGTCCGGCTCGGGCGTACCTAACAAGACGAAAGTCGGTAAGGTTTCCGAGTCTCAGGTCAAAGAGATCGCAGAACTCAAAATGAAGGACCTCAACTGTCACACCGTCGAGTCGGCCATGTCGCAAGTGCGCGGTACCGCTCGTTCGATGGGACTCGAGGTCAAGTAAGGAGAAGCCATGAGCAAAAGACATGAAAAAAATCTGGCTCTCTACAACTCCGAGAAGAAGTATCTCGCGGAAGAAGCGTTTGGTATCCTCGAAAAATTCGCAGGCACCAAATTCGACGAAACCGTGAACGTTGCTTTCCGTCTCGGAATCGATGTCAAACAAGCTGACCAACAGGTTCGTGGTGCAACTACCCTCCCGAATGGTCTCGGTAAAAAAGTGCGTGTCGTGGTTTTCGCAAAAGGCGCAAAGGTCCAAGAAGCTCAGGACGCAGGTGCTGACTTCGTGGGCGCTGACGATCTTGTTCAGAAAATCACCGAAGGCTGGCTCGATTTCGACAAGGTCATTGCAACCCCGGACATGATGGCTACGATCTCCAAGGTGAGTCGTATCCTCGGACCCCGCGGTCTGATGCCCAACCCCAAACTGGGTACGGTCACTCTCGACGTCGCTAAGGCGATCAACGAAGAGCGCAAAGGTAAGATTGAGTTCCGTGCCGAAAAGGCCGGTATCGTTCATGCCCCGATCGGTAAGAAGTCCTTCGGAGCCAAAAAGCTCCAAGAAAACTTCGAGTCGCTTGTGGAAATGATCCTCAGACTCAAGCCTGCTGCCGCCAAAGGAACCTACCTGAAATCAGTTACTCTTTCAGGCACGATGAGCCCAGGCATTCGCCTCGAAACGTCTCAGTTCACGTCGACGGTTAAAGAGTGAGGTGACAGATGAAACGCGAAGAAAAAGCTCAGAATATTGAAGTCCTTAAAGCGAACTTCGGCAAAGCGAACGCGGCTTTTGTCACGCATTACCGCGGGATGACTGTTGAAAAGCTCTACGAACTTCGCAAAAAAGTTCGTGCGGGTCAGGGTGAAGTTTGTGTCATCAAGAACCGTCTCGCGAGGATCGCCGCCAAAGGCACTTTCCTCGAGGGAATCGCTGATGATTTCAAAGGCCCTGTCGCTCTCGTCCTTTCCTATAAGGATCCTGTAGGCGTCGCTAAGGCTCTTGTTGAGTCTTTGACCGATGACAGCCCGCTGGCCGTGAAAACGGCCTCCTTGGAAGGCAAGAAAATCAACGAGGCTGACATCAAGGCCTTGTCGAAATTGCCCGACAAGCAAACCTTGCTTGCGATGCTTTGCAGCGCTCTCCAAGGTCCGTCCCGTAACTTCGTTAACGTTCTCGCGGCGATGCCTCGTGGACTGGTTAACGTCATGGTCGCCGTCAAAGATCAAAAAGGTAACGCTTAACTTCAACTTTTAAAGAAAACTAAGAAATTAGTACGATAACTAGGAGGAATACCAAATGTCCGTAACTCAAGATCAACTCATCGACTCTATCGCCAACATGTCCGTTCTCGAGCTTTCCGAGCTCATCAAAAAGATCGAAGACAAATTCGGCGTTACTGCAGCCGCTCCCGTTGCCATGATGGCCGGCGGTGGTGCAGCTCCTGCTGCTGCTGCTGAAGAAAAGACCGAATTCAACGTCGTCCTCGTCGACGGCGGTGCAAACAAGATCAACGTCATCAAAGAAGTCCGCACCCTCACCGGTCTCGGTCTCAAAGAAGCGAAAGATCTCGTTGAAGGCGCTCCCAAGGTCGTCAAAGAAGCCGTCTCCAAAGACGAAGCTGCGAAAGTTAAAGCAACTCTCGAAGCTGCTGGCGCTAAGGTCGAAGTTAAGTAATTTTGATGCTGCTTAAGCAGACATCGTCCCTGAACTCCCCTGGAACCTATTAAAGATAGGTGACCGGGGGAGCTTTGTTCGTTTTCAGCTTTCTATCCGCATAAGGGTGGGGAGCAAGAGCGCCCTTTTCGCTGCGCGTGACATTGAAGGAAAGCTTTAGGGTTCCTTCAAATCCATAGACCCAAGAAAATTTTTTTGAGGAAACTCGATGGCAATCACGGAAAATTTCAACACCGTTAAACGGGTTCGTAAGAGCTTCGCGAAGATCACTTCCCCGATTGAGACGCCCAATCTCGTCGACATCCAAAAGAAGTCTTTTGAACAGTTCCTTCAGGCCAATGTGGCTCCCGAAAATCGCGAGCCCGTCGGTCTTCAAGGTGTGTTCAAATCAATCTTCCCCGTGACCGATTTCAACAACACCTGCTCTCTCGAGTTCGAGAGCTATTCCGTCGAGAAGCCCAAGTATGATGTCGACGAATGTCGACTGCGCGGGATGACCTTCGCGGCTCCGATCAAAATCACAGTTCGTCTTGTTGTCTGGGAAATGGACGATCAGACCAAGACCAAGAGCATTCGCGACGTTAAAGAGCAGGAAGTGTACATGGGCGAAGTTCCGCTCATGACCGACACTGGCGCTTTTATCATTAACGGCACCGAGCGCGTCGTTGTATCGCAGCTTCACCGTTCTCCTGGTGTCTTCTTCGATCACGACTCGGGCACCACTCACGCCAGCGGAAAGCTCCTTTTCAACGCACGCGTGATTCCCTACCGCGGTTCGTGGCTCGACTTCGAGTTCGACCACAAGGATTTCCTTTATTCACGTATCGACCGTCGCCGTAAGTTCCCTGCGACGCTCGTTCTCAAGGCTCTCGGTTATTCGACCGAGGAGCTGCTTAACTATTTCTACGACTCCGAGGAAGTGACGATCGACAAGCAGGGCAATTTCGCCCGTAAACTCAATCCCCAGCTTCTCAGCGGTCAGCGCGCTACCCAGGACCTCGTCGATCCCAAAACGGGCGACGTCATCCTTAAGAAAAGCCGCAAGTTCACCCGTGCCGTTCTTGCGGAGCTCGAATCAAGAAAAATCAATGAGATTCCGATGTCCGTAGAGGAAGTCGTCAGCAAGGTCATTACCTCTGACGTGCTTCACCCCAAGACTCACGAAGTACTCATCGAGGTGAACCAACAGATCACCGAAAGCGACCTCGAAAAACTCCGCGCTGCAGGCGTGACGAGTTTCAAAGTCGCCTTCATTGATGGCGTCACCGTGGGGCCCTATCTGCGTGACACGCTGCTCGTCGACAAGGTCGATTCCCGCGAAGAAGCCCTCGTCGAAATCTTCAAGCGCATGCGTCCCGGCGATCCACCGACTGTGGAAAGTTCCCAGAACTTCTTCAACGATCTCTTCTTCAATGAAGCCCGTTACGACCTCTCCAAGGTCGGTCGTCTGAAAATCAACCACAAGTTCAATTTCGGCGACGTCAAACTCGACACGATGGTCCTTCGCAAGGAAGACATCATGGCGACCGTTAAACGCCTCATTGAACTCAAGAACGGTAAGGGCGTCGTCGATGATATCGACCACCTTGGCAACCGCCGCGTTCGTTCGGTGGGTGAGCTTCTTGAGAACCAATACCGCATTGGTCTGGTTCGCATGGAGCGCGCCATCAAAGAGCGTATGAGTCTTCAGGACATCGAAACCCAGATGCCTCATGACCTCATCAATGCCAAGCCCGTGACCGCGATCGTCAAGGAGTTCTTCGGGTCCTCCCAGCTCTCGCAGTTCATGGAACAGACCAACCCCCTCGCGGAAATCACGCACAAGCGTCGTCTTTCCGCTCTTGGGCCAGGCGGTTTGACTCGCGAACGTGCTGGCTTCGAAGTTCGCGACGTTCACGTCACCCACTATGGACGTATCTGTCCGATCGAAACTCCTGAAGGACCAAACATCGGTCTGATCTCGTCTCTCGCGACCTTCGCCAAGGTCAACGACTACGGCTTCGTGGAAACACCGTATCGCCGTGTCGACGCGGGCAAGATCACCTCCAAGACTGAGTACTTCTCGGCCCTCGAAGAAGAAGGTCACACGATCGCTCAGGCCAACGTTCCTCTCGATGCCGGCAACAAGATCGCCACCGAGTTCACCGAAGCGCGCCGTAACGGCGAGCCGACCCTGGTGCGCTCCGAAGAAGTCGATCTCGCCGACGTTTCACCGAACCAGCTCGTCTCCGTGGCCGCCTCCCTCGTCCCGTTCCTCGAGAACGACGACGCGAACCGCGCGCTCATGGGATCGAACATGCAACGCCAAGCCGTTCCTCTCATGATCTCGCGCGCTCCGCTCGTCGGAACCGGCGTCGAGCGCGTGGTGGCCAAGGACTCTGGTGTGACGGTTGTTGCGAAGAGCGATGGTATCGTTGAGTCGGTGGATTCGTCGCGAATTGTTGTTCGCACAGAAGGCAAGACCGACGGCGCCGAAGTCGATATCTACAACCTCGTTAAGTACCGCCGTTCCAACCAGAACACGTGTGTGAACCAGCGTCCGATCGTCAAGGTCGGCGACCGCGTTCGCAAGGGCGACGTCATTGCCGACGGACCTTCGACCGAACTCGGCGAGCTCGCGCTCGGTCAAAACGTTATGGTCGCGTTTATGCCTTGGGGCGGTTACAACTTCGAGGACTCGATCCTCATCAACGAGCGCCTTCTTCGCGACGACGTCTACACGTCGATCCACATCGAAGAGTTTGAGTGTGTTGCCCGTGACACCAAGCTCGGCAAAGAAGAGATCACTCGCGATATCCCGAACTGTGGCGAGGAAGCCCTCCGCAACCTCGACGCGACGGGCATTATCCGCATCGGCGCTGAGGTCTCCCCCGGAGACATCATGGTCGGCAAGATCACTCCAAAAGGCGAGTCGCAACTCTCTCCCGAAGAGAAACTGCTTCGCGCGATTTTCGGCGAAAAGGCCGGCGACGTGCGCGACACCTCGTTGCGCGTTCCTCCTGGTGTCTACGGCACCGTGATCAACGCCCACATCTTCAGCCGCGAAGGCATCGACAAGGACGAGCGCTACCAACAAATCGTCCGCGACGAAGAAGAGCGTCTCCTGCGTGACCAGGCGATTGAAATCACGATCATCCGTCAGGCGACTCTCAAGAAGGTCTCCGAGCTTCTCAAGGGCCAAAAGACCACCGGCAAGCTCCTTTCCGAAGACGGCGAACTCGAGCTGCTCGGCAAAGACCAGGCTCTCGACAGCGATTCAATCGGTCAAGTTCCCTTCAATCTCATTCGCCACATTCCGGTGAACCCTGAGACTGAAGAAGAACTCGTCCGCATCATGGACTCCGTTGAAGAGCAAATGGACCTTGTGCGCATCACCTTCAACGAGCGCATCGGCAAGCTCAAAAAGGGCGACGAGCTCCCTCCCGGCGTCATCAAGATGGTTAAGGTCTCTGTCGCGATCAAGCGCAAGCTGTCGGTCGGTGACAAAATGGCCGGTCGTCACGGTAACAAGGGTGTCATCTCGCGCATTTTGCCTTCCGAAGACATGCCCTTTATGGCAGACGGAACTCCTGTCGACATCGTTCTCAACCCCCTCGGCGTTCCTTCACGTATGAACGTCGGTCAGATCCTCGAGGTTCACCTCGGGTGGGCTGCAAAAGGACTGGGTGACCGTATGAACGAGATGCTCGAGAACTTCAAGCCTCAGGCCGTTCGTGAATTCCTCAAGGGTGTTCACAGCGGAACCGAGCACTCGAAGTATCTCGACAAGGCTTCTGACGACGAGATCAAACGCGTCGCCGAAACCTACAAGCGCGGTATGCCGATGGCGTCTGCGGTCTTTGACCGTGCCTCCGAAGCCGACATCCGCAGCATGCTCGATCTCGCGAAGTTGCCCACCACCGGTCAGACCGTTCTTTTCGACGGCCGCACCGGCGAAGCCTTCGATCACGAAGTCACTGTGGGTATCATGTACGTCCTCAAGCTCCATCACCTTGTCGAAGACAAGATTCACGCGCGTTCGATCGGTCCTTACAGCCTCGTCACTCAGCAGCCGCTCGGTGGTAAGGCCCAGTTCGGTGGTCAGCGTCTCGGGGAGATGGAAGTGTGGGCGCTCGAAGCCTACGGTGCCGCATATGGCCTCCAAGAAATGCTCACCGTTAAGTCCGACGACGTCGCAGGTCGTACACGCATGTACGAAGCGATCGTCAAAGGCGAGAACATTCTCGAACCCGGCATGCCGGAATCCTTCAACGTTCTGATGCAAGAACTCAAGGCCCTCGCCTTGAACGTCGAGCTCGTTGAACACAACCCGGAAGCCTGAAGAAAGACGACGGAGACTGAAAGATGAAAGATCTTCTCAACTTTTTTGATAAACCTATTGATCCGCTTCGTTTCAACGCGATCCGCATTGCGCTGGCTTCGCCTGAAATGATTCGGAACTGGTCTCACGGCGAAGTTAAAAAGCCCGAGACCATCAACTACCGCACCTTCAAACCCGAGAAGGACGGACTCTTCTGTGCGAAGATCTTCGGCCCCATCAAGGACTACGAATGTCTCTGCGGCAAGTACAAGCGCATGAAGTATCGCGGAGTGATCTGTGAGAAGTGCGGCGTCGAAGTCACACAAAGCAAAGTCCGTCGCGAACGTCTCGGTCACATCGAGCTCGCGTCGCCCGTCGCTCACGTGTGGTTCCTTCGCTCGCTGCCTTCGCGTATTGCAACGACTCTCGACATGAGCCTCAAAGAGCTCGAGTCGGTTCTCTACTGCGAAGCTTACGCGGTGACCGATCCCGGAGACTCTGATTTCCGTCTCGGCGAAATCGTCGTCGAAGATCGTTACCAAGAAGCTCTCGAAAAGGGTCACAAGTTCGACGCAGGCATGGGCGGCGAAGCGATTCGCAGCCTCCTCAAGCGCATCGACATTATCAAGACCTCGGACGAAATCCGTCAAGGCCTCGAAGACACGAACTCTGAGACCGTCCGCAAGAAATACACACGCCGTCTCAAGGTTATCGAAGCCTTCCGCGAGTCGGGAAACCTTCCTGAGCACATGATGCTCGAGGTGATCCCCGTGCTTCCTCCGGATCTGCGTCCTCTCGTCCCTCTGGACGGTGGCCGTTTCGCGACGTCGGATCTCAACGACCTTTACCGCCGCGTGATCAACCGAAACAACCGTCTCCGTCGTCTCATGGAACTCAACGCCCCCGACATCATCATCCGCAACGAAAAGCGCATGCTGCAAGAGTCGGTCGATGCGCTCTTTGACAACGGCCGTCGCGGAAAAACCTTCACCGGTCCCAACAAGCGTCCTCTGCGTTCGCTGTCCGACACCCTGAAGGGTAAATCGGGCCGCTTCCGTCAGAACTTGCTCGGTAAGCGCGTCGATTACTCGGGTCGTTCGGTTATCGTCGTGGGTCCCGAACTCCGTCTGCACCAGTGCGGTCTTCCCAAGAAGATGGCGCTCGAGCTCTTCAAGCCCTTCATCTACAACAAGCTCGAAGAAAAGGGCTTCGTAACGACCATCAAGTCCGCCAAGAAGATGGTCGAAAAAGAAAAAGAAGAAGTTTGGGACATCCTCGAAGAAGTTGTTCGCGAGCACCCCGTTCTTCTGAACCGCGCTCCCACGCTTCACCGTCTCG
>Ga0209573_1006054_pt1 | contig 10384 bp, 10 predicted proteins | sample TNRBio252014_DNA_FD_185870 | JGI IMG/M metagenome (GOLD analysis project Ga0209573, IMG submission 185870) | Wastewater treatment Type I Accumulibacter community from EBPR Bioreactor in Madison, WI, USA - TNR Reactor_6/25/2014_ DNA (SPAdes)... | ecosystem: Engineered > Bioreactor > EBPR >...
AACTCGTTACTAAATTGCTTTCTTGCCACGTCGATCTCCTCGTTCGTAACGTGGCATTCTATCTAAGCCCCTGGTCCATTTTTCGGGGTCCACTATAATGATTAGGTAGCCCACCGCGTTAGCCAGCCCGCGTAGGATGCGCTTCGTTCCTAAGCGCATCAATCGCATTAACCCCACAGGTCTAACGAATCGCTCCAGTTGACCGCCGCTATCGCGGCGGCAACTGATTTCATTGGTTAAGATAACGCGATATTCGACTTTTCAGGCGATCAGACCCTCAAACTGCAGGTCTGAGCGACCGATTTGCCGGTTCATAAAAATACCCAAGGTGTGCGCCAAGATTTTTCCTCCTGTAAATTTTCCTGTGATGAAATTTTAGCATATATGTCGGGTCCCAAGTGATTGGGTTCATTAAAGGGAAGAGTGCGATCCACATAGCGCGGGTATATGGGGAACATCGGTGCAATTTTACGGGACAGCACTTTCGGGCGCGAGGCTACTTTGCCTCGACGGTCGGTCGAGATGAAGCGGTGATTCGTGACTACATTCGTCGGCAGGAAGAGGAAGATCGCCGATTAGATCAACTGAACTTTGAGGTGATTCTTGATCACTGGGGCCGCGTTAGCGACCCCGTTTAGCTGCTTTGAGCGGCTCATGAACGAAAGCCCCCGGCTCTGCCGGGGGATGGTTACTAAAGGAAAAAGATCCAATGCGGTACTTCTGTCAGAGGAGGATTGGAACGCTATCAATGAGACTCTTTATCTGGTTTCAATTCCGGGTATGCGCGAGTCCATAATGGAAGGGATGGCAGCAGGTGTGGATGAATGCAGCAAGGATCTGAATTGGTGATGTGGGAACTTCGATATACCAATCAGGCCAAGAAAGATGCAAAGAAGTTGGCTTCGTCCGGGCTCAAAGGCAAAGCGCAAGAGTTGCTGGAAATTGTCAGCCATAATCCTTATGCCGAGCTTGCCAATTTTTCATCATCCCATAGTTTCGGGGACTCCCCTCGCCCGCAGACCGGAGAGTGAGAACCGACGAGGACCGCTTCATGATGACCGAATTCTTCTTCAAACTGCGCCAGGCCGGCATTCCGGTCAGTCTGACCGAATTTCTGACCTTGCTGGAGGCGCTTAACCAGCGGGTGACTGCGCACAGCGTCGAGGAATTTTATTACCTGGCGCGGGCGGCGCTGGTCAAGGACGAGCGCCATTACGACCGTTTTGATCAGGTATTTGGTTCACACTTCAAGGGCGTGGCGACCGTGTTTGACGAAATGATCGGCGCGAAGATCCCGTTGGAATGGCTGCATCGGCTGGCGGAACTGACCCTGAGCGACGAAGACAAGGCGCTGATCGAGTCACTGGGCGGCTGGGAAAAACTCATGGAAACCTTCGCCCAGCGCATGGCCGAGCAGGAAGGTCGTCACCAGGGTGGCAACAAATGGATCGGCACGGCGGGCACGTCGCCGTTCGGCGCTTACGGCTATAACCCGGAAGGCATCCGCATGGGGCAGGAAACCTCGCGCCATCGTCGGGCGGTTAAGGTCTGGGATCGCCGCGAGTTCCGCAATCTGGACGATACCGTGGAACTGGGCACCCGCAATATCAAGGTCGCGCTGCGCCGGTTACGCCGCTTTGCCCGCGAAGGCGCGGCCCAGGAACTCGATCTGGATGACACGATCCGCTCCACCGCCCGCAACGCCGGCTATCTCGATCTGAAAATGGTCCCGGAACGGCATAACGCAGTGAAAGTGCTGCTCTTCCTGGATGTCGGCGGCTCCATGGACGATCACATCCAGGCGTGTGAAGAACTGTTTTCAGCAGCGCGCAGCGAATTCAAGCATCTGGAATATTTCTACTTTCATAACATGGTTTATGAGGGCGTGTGGAAGGATAATCGCCGCCGCTACACCGAGAAGACCGACACGCTCACGGTCTTGCGCACCTTCGGCCCGGATTACAAACTGATCCTGATCGGCGACGCCACCATGAGTCCCTATGAAGTCACCTATCCGGGCGGCAGCGTCGAGCATTTCAATCCCGAGGCCGGCGATGTATGGATGCGCCGATTGCTGGCAGCTTGGCCGCACGCCATCTGGCTGAATCCGCAGCATCAGAACCGCTGGAGTTATATCCCCTCGATCCAGATGGTGCGGGAGTTGATGGGCGACCACATGTATCCCCTGACCCTGGAAGGGCTGGAACAAGGGATTCGAGCCTTGCAACGGGCGCGCTGAATCACTCTCCTGGCTCAGGGTTCATCCTGGATCAGGACTTTCACGCCGCCAGTCTTGAGCTAACCAGCGGTGAATCTGATCATACACCTCGCGGCTACTGAGCAGGTCGAAGTGGTTCAATCCGTAAAAGATTTCCTGGCGCGAGGCGGGAATGGGCAACGTCAGCACCGCATTCTCATGCTGGCCGAGCGCACTTTTCACGGGAACCAGTCCGTCTCCTGGCAGATGCCAACCCGGGTTGCCGGCTGACTGCTGCGCAGTCGCCGCGATCACGAAGCACTGCACACTCTCGGGCAGCGGCGCCTGCCGGCGTGGATCGTGCGGGTGTTCGCTGCCGTGTTGTTTCCAATCCTCATCCAGAATATTGCCATAGCGCAGGTCTTTGACCCCGGCGCTGCGAATTTTGCCCAACCGGGTGAACGGAGCCGTATAGGGGCTAATTCCTACGACCATGTTGACCCAATTCCCGGCTCGCTCCAGCGGGGCGCCATGGTGGGGTGTCCCCAGACAGATGAGCTTTTTCAGGTGACGCAGCCACTGATAATCCGCCTGTTTGGCGTAATGACAGGCGCTGCGCGACACCAGACCGCCCATGCTGTGGCCGATGAGGACCAGTTCGCTGACGGGAACCGGCCATGCCTGAACCAGCCGTTCCAGAAGGGCGGCGAATTCCTGACCATTCGTGGAAATATGCTGGCCGCTGTTGTAATGCAGATAGAGCGGGATATATCCCAAATCCCGGGCCAGAAAAGCGCCGTGATCGTGCCCTTCGCGCCGCCATTCCAGATCGTTCATGCATAATCCATGCGCCAACACCAGCAATTTGCCATTCGCGTTCGAGAAGCGGGCGGCGAGCGCCGGTCGATCCAGTTCCAGTGGCCGTCCCTGCTGGCGCAGGCGCATGGGAATGGCCAGCGGATTCTGCGAGGCTGCCAGATAGTCCCCCAGGACGCCATTGAGCGCCGCCAACAGTGCTTCGCGGCGCGGTGAAGGAGCGTGGTGAATTAGCAGGGGCGTGAGAGGCGCCAATGCCGTATCAAGACTGAAGCCGACCAGCCGGGTGACGCCGCGCACACTGCGATAAACCAGTCCAGAGAGACCGCGCGCCCGACCTGGGGGCGCGGCGCCGACAATGGGCGAAACGCGGGCAATATTGCGATGCATCTCTTCCACAATGTTCGTGACGCCTGCCACGGCAGCGACGATCAATTGGCTGACGCCGCGCAAATCAGCAACCGCTCCGGTTCCATGCGACGGAGCCAGATGCCCTGACGCGGCCTCCTGGCCTAACGGAGGCTTGGCCCAACCGTTCTTCATCGGCGACTCACAGAGGCGTTAATTGTTGCCCAACGCGCACTTCATCCGTCCAGACCTTGAAGTGGGTCAGCGTATTCGGGCCGAACGTATTGCTGAGGGCGACATCGGCGGCGTCGCGCCCCTGCGCGATCAGCACGCGGCCAATGCGCGGCGTGTTGTTTCGCGCATCAAAGGTATACCAGTGACCGCCCAGATAAGCCTCAAACCAGGCGGCGAAATCCATCGGACCATAAGGCGGCGGCGTACCCATATCGCCCAGATAACCGGTGCAGTAACGAGCCGGGATATTCAGGCAGCGGCAGAATGCAACGGCGAGATGGGCGTAATCACGGCAGACGCCGGTCTTTTCATGGAACACTTCCCAGGCCGTCCGGGTGGCGCGGGCGTATTCGTAACCAAACGTGATGTGTTGATGCACGAAATCACAGACCGCCTGGACGCGCGCCCACCCTGGCGGCGATGCGCCGAACAAATCCCAAGCCGTTTGCGAGAGCCGATCCGTTTCGCAATAACGGCTCCCTAAAAGGAACACCAGCGTCTCATTAGGCAGGTCTTGCACCGGAATCTGCGGGGCCGTCGAGGCGACGATATCGACCTTGCCGGAATCGTTCACGACCGCATCGGTGGACAGCCGGATTTGGCCTTTCGGCGCAACGATCCGGCTGCACCAGTTGCCGAAGGCGTCGCGATAAGCGGTGATGGGAACAGAGGGATGGGTGATCAGGTGGTCGGGAACGAGGATATCGGAGACGCGCGTAAAGTGGATGTTGAGCGTCAGGATCATCGGCGTCGGTTGAGGACAGTCGTAGATCAATTCGTAGCCAACCCGGATTTGCATAAGGAGCCTTTTCAGTGAGGCGCTGTCGTTAGCGCGCACCGGCACACTACTGGATTAACGAAGGGTCAGCAACGAATGACGTGAGCGGATTCCCAAATGCTGGCCGGACGATCAACTGGCTAACGCTCGCCCGGCAGACTGCCGACCGTCTCCAAATTCAGCGCGGCGGCCAGCAATGTCTGGGTATAGGGATGCCGGGGATGGGTAAATATCTGTTGCGCCGAACCTTCTTCCACTACCCGGCCCTCTTTCATCACCAGCAGATGATGGGCCAGCGCCCGCACGACGCGCAAATCGTGGCTGATGAAGATATAGGCCAGCCGGTAACGGCGCTGCAAATCGCGCAATAAATCGACAATCTGCGCCTGTACTGACACATCCAGGGCGCTGGTTGGTTCGTCGAGAATCAGCAGGCGCGGTTGCAAAGCCAGGGCGCGGGCGATGGCGATGCGCTGACGCTGGCCGCCGGAAAATTCATGGGGGTAGCGATCCTGCATCGCCGGGTCCAGCCCGACTTCCTCCAGCGCCTGCGCAATCCGGGCGCGGCGGGTTTTCCGGTTGTTGGCCAGCCCGTGAACCCGCAAGCCTTCCTCGATGATCTCACCGACCGACAAGCGCGGACTGAGCGACCCATAGGGGTCCTGAAACACGATCTGCATGGCCTGACGCAACGGGCGCAGCGTCTTGCCTGGCAGGTCATCAATGCGTTGACCGTCGAAGCGGATCGCGCCTTCACTGGATAACAAACGCAGCAGCGCCAAGCCCAGGGTGGTTTTGCCGGAACCGCTTTCGCCGACCACGCCCAGCGTCTGTCCTTCCCGCACCCGGACACTGATTCCATCCACCGCCGTGAGGCGCTTCAGCACCCGTCCAAAAATGCCCCGCTTGAGCGGAAACGCAACCGTCAGCGCATCGCTAGCTATCACCTCTGGCGCGTCGCCGACTTCTGACAGTGGTTCGCCTTTCGGCTCGGCGGCCAGTAGTTGCCGAGTATAGGGATGCTGCGGGCGGGCGAAAATCTCGGCGACCGCGCCGGTCTCCACGACCACGCCAGCCTGCATCACGCACACCCGATCCGCCATCTTGCGCACAATGCTCAGATCATGGGTAATAAACAGGATCGCCATGCCGAGCCGCGCCTGCAATTCCTTGAGCAATCTGAGAATCTGCGCCTGGATGGTCACGTCCAGGGCGGTGGTCGGTTCGTCGGCGATCAAGATGTCGGGATCATTGGCTAAAGCCATGGCGATCATCACCCGCTGGCGCTGACCGCCGGACAGCTCGTGCGGCAGGGCGTTCAAGCGCTGCACCGCATCCGGCAACCCGACCAGTTCCAGCAATTCCACAATCCGCGCCCGCAATCGGTTGCCGCGCAAGCCCTTGTGCAGCAGCAGCGTCTCACCAATCTGCTTTTCGATGGAATGCAGGGGGTTGAGCGAGGTCATCGGTTCCTGGAACACTATGGCGATCTGATTGCCGCGAATCTCGCGCAGCCGGGCCGGCACGGCGCCGAGCAGTTCCTCACCGCGCAACCGGATGCTGCCGCCGGGATGGCGGGCGTGGGGATAGGGCAGCAGTTGCAGCAAGGACAGCGCGGAAACGGATTTGCCGGAGCCGCTCTCGCCGACCAGCGCCAGGGTCTCGCCGCGATGCAGCGTGAAAGAAACCTGCTGCACCGCCACGGTTGCGCCGAAGGCGACGGATAAATCGCGGACTTCGAGAAGCAGTGTGGATGCAGTCACTTCAGTATTAGCCTTTCACTTCAGTATTAGTCTTCACGATTCGTCCAACACGGCGGCGCATCGGCCCCGGCGAAGTTGGCCGGCACCAGCACGGTATCCTGCACCGGCGTCGATTCAGTGGCTTGGGGATAATCCAGCGTGTAATGCAAGCCCCGGCTTTCCTTGCGCGCCAGGGCGCTGCGGATGATCAATTCCGCGACCTGCGTCAGATTGCGCAACTCAACTAGATTGCTACTGATGCGGAAATGACCGTAATACTCGGTAATTTCCCGCAATAACAACTCCACGCGATGCTGGGCGCGTTGCAGCCGCTTGTTGGTGCGGACAATGCCCACGTAGTCCCACATGAATTGCCGCAATTCCGCCCAGTTGTGACTGACCACCACCTCCTCGTCGGAATCTGTCACCCGGCTTTCATCCCAGTCCGGCAGTTCCGGGGGCGGCGGCGTATGATCCAGTTGCGGCAGGATATCCCCGGCGGCGGCGGCGGCGAACACCAGACATTCCAGCAATGAATTGCTGGCCATGCGGTTGGCGCCATGCAGGCCGGTGAAGGCAATTTCGCCGATGGCGTACAAACCCTCGACATCGGTGCGCGCCCGCAGGTCGGTCATTACTCCGCCACAGGTGTAATGCGCCGCCGGTACGACCGGAATCGGCTGCCGGGTCATGTCGAAACCGTACTCCAGACACTTGGCGTAAATGTTCGGAAAATGCGCACGGATAAAATCCGCTGGCTTGTGGCTAATGTCCAGATAAACGCATTCTGCGCCCAGCCGCTTCATTTCATGGTCAATCGCCCGCGCCACAATGTCGCGGGGAGCCAGCTCCATGCGCACATCGAAATGGCGCATAAACCGGGTTCCATCCGGCAGCAGCAGATAGCCGCCTTCGCCACGCACTGCCTCGGAAATGAGAAAATTCTTGGCCTGCGGGTGATAGAGGCAGGTAGGATGGAACTGCATGAATTCCATGTTCGCCACCCGGCAGCCCGCCCGCCAGGCCATGGCGATGCCATCGCCGGTGGAGCCGTCCGGGTTGCTGGAATAGAGATAGACCCGGCTGGCGCCGCCAGTCGCCAGGGCCACAAACCTTGCGGCCAGCGCCTCCACCTGTCCGCTGCGCCGATCCAGCACATACGCGCCCAGACAGTGGTTACCGGCCAGACCCAGCTTGCGGCGGGTAATCACATCCACCGCAATATATTGATCCAACAAGGTAATGTTAGGATGTTCGCGGGCGCGTTCTTCCAGCGTCGTCTGAATCGCCCGCCCGGTGGCGTCGGCGGCGTGAGCGATCCGCCGGTGACTGTGGCCGCCCTCCCGATGCAGGTGATAATCCGCCACACCCTCGATATTCGGTTCACGGGTGAACGGCACCCCTTGTTCACTGAGCCATTCGATCACTTCCCGGCCATGCTCTACCGTACAGCGCACGGCATCGGCATGGCACAGACCGGCCCCGGCAATCAAGGTATCGTGAATATGTGAATCAATGGAGTCGCCGGCATCCAACACGGCGGAGACGCCGCCTTGCGCATAGTAAGTGCTGCCTTCATGGACGGGTCCTTTGGCCAGAACGACGACGCGGGCCACGTCGGCCACCCGCAGCGCCAGACTGAGACCAGCAGCACCGCTGCCGATAATGAGAACGTCAGGATGGGGGAGCAAGATCATAAGCTTGTGAGCGACTCCGTGAATCAGGTATTGTTCTAGGTGCGCTGGCGTTGCCGCGTTGGACGCCGGGGCGCCAAGCTTTATTCAAAGCTGCAACTATAACCATATCCCGGCGGGTCTGCGAACTTACGGAAAGGGCTTCGGTCTACCGTCATGTCCGCACGGAGATTGCCATTGAGTCGAAAGGGGTCTGCCCGGATGGGCGAAGGGCATCTGGACCGTGATCTGGTCCAAAGGGTAAAAAAAGGCGATAAAAGCGCGTTCGATGTGCTGGTGCGCAAGTATCAGTACAAGATCATTAAGTTGATCTCCCGCTACGTGCATGATCCCAGCGAAGCCCTGGACGTTTCCCAGGAGGCCTTCCTCAAGGCGTACCGTGCCTTGCCGGGATTTCGCGGCGACAGCGCGTTCTACACCTGGCTTTATCGCATCGCCATCAACACGGCGAAGAATTACCTGGTCGCGCAGGGCCGGCGCCCGCCGGGTTCCGATATCGATGCCCAGGAAGCGGAACAGTACGAAGGGTCATCACTGCTCAAAGAGTACGAGACCCCTGAGCGACTTCTGCTCAAGGACGAGATCGAAACCACCGTGTTCAAGGCGATTGAAGATTTGCCGGAAGACTTGCGCACGGCGATTACGCTCCGCGAACTGGAGGGAATGAGTTATGAAGAAATCGCCCAAACCATGGGGTGTCCAATCGGCACAGTGCGTTCCCGCATTTTTCGGGCGCGCGAGTCGATTGACGCCAAACTGCGTCCACTACTGAGCTAGTTTCGAGTATAGAGTCATGGCTGAGAAAACGGCTGAACCACGGCCAACGCAAGCCGCCCATGAGGTTGCCCCGGTCGATTTGGCGGCGAGTCAACTGTCGGCGCTGGTCGATGGAGAACTCGCTGATGCGGAAATGAACCTGGTCTTGCGCCGATTAAGCCGGGATGGCGATGCGCAGGGGCGCTGGGAACGCTACCACTTGATCAGCGATGCGTTGCAGGGCCATTTGCCCGCCGCATTGGACGTTGATTTCGCCACGCGCCTCCGTCAGGCCATCGACCAGGAACGCCTGCCGCAACCAGCCACCTGGCCGCTGCCGGCCTGGTATAAGCCGGTCACCGGCTTCGCGCTTGCTGCTTCTGTGGTGCTGGCCGCCCTGGTCGGGCTTCAGTTGACCCAGCCCGACCCCGGGTTGACTCCGAGCAATCCCGTGGCTGCCGCCCCAGCTTCAGCGACTCCCCTCCCGGTGCAGGCAGTTGCGTTGAATTTGCCGGCTGATGAGGCCAGCGAACCCACGGAAGCCCGGCTGAACAGCTATCTGGTCAATCACAACGGCTATGCCTCCAGGAGCAGCGTCAATGGCATGCTGCCTTACGTCCGTATGGTTGGCTATCAGACGAACCGCTGACGCCCCGAATGAAGCGAAAATTGTTGCCCTGCGCCGCCCTGGCGCTTGCCGGGTCGCTGTCTCCTGTGGGCTGGCCGCAACCCGCCCCGCCGGTCGCTGATGAAGCCAAGCAATGGCTGGAGCGGATGGTCAAAGCTACCCAGACCCTGAACTACGAAGGCACTTTCATTTATGTTCAGGGACCGCATGTAGAGGCCATGCGAATCGTTCACGGCAGCGGTCCGGACGGTGAGCGACAACGGCTCTTTTCCCTGAGCGGTCCCCCCCGCGAAGTCGTCGTCGCTAATAACAATGTGGTCTGTCTATTACCCAAACAACAGGCCACGTTTGCGGGTAACAACTACCAACGCTCACCCTTCCCGCTGTCGATTCCCCGGGAAATTGGCCGACTGGAAAGCCACTACCAGTTTGAAATAATCGGTACTGATCGGATTGCTGGCCTCGATGCACGCATCATCGCCATCAAACCGCGTGACGCTTGGCGTTTTGGCTACCGGCTGTGGCTGGATGAACGTAACGGCATGGTGCTGCGTTCCGCATTGCTCGACGAACGGGGACATCCGCTGGAACAACTCATGTTCACCGATTTTCAAGTCAAGCCGCAGATCGACGCGACAGCGTTCCGGTCTCCGGCATTGCTGGAGGATTCATCACCCACAAGCCGGAATGATCCCCCGGCGCTGCATCCAACGGGTGAACCCATCCAGGAATCGACCTGGCGTGTGGAATCGTTGCCAGAAGGCTTTGTTAAGGTGTTGCACAATCGGTTCGCGGAAAGCGCCGGACGGCATCCGACCGAGCATCTGGTATTTGCTGATGGCCTGGCAACCATCTCGGTCTTTCTGGAAAAGCTCGACGGTGCCCCGGCGCTATTGCAAGGCGTTTCCCAACTGGGATCGATGAACGCCTTCGGCAGGGCCGTTGATGGCTATCAGGTGCTGGTAGTCGGTGAAGTTCCTGCGGCCACCGTGCAACGGATTGCCGACACAATTCAGCGCAATCCCGGAGTCGCCCAGCCGTGATCGAAGAGCGTGCGGTTGTGGCCGAAACCGGCGCAGGCTATGCCTGGGTCGAGATCCAGCGCCGTTCAGCCTGCGGTAGTTGTCAAGCCAGCGATGGTTGTGGGGCCGCGACGCTGGCCAAGGCGTGGGGCGTCCGGTCGATGCGTAC
>Ga0209573_1006055_pt1 | contig 10383 bp, 8 predicted proteins | sample TNRBio252014_DNA_FD_185870 | JGI IMG/M metagenome (GOLD analysis project Ga0209573, IMG submission 185870) | Wastewater treatment Type I Accumulibacter community from EBPR Bioreactor in Madison, WI, USA - TNR Reactor_6/25/2014_ DNA (SPAdes)... | ecosystem: Engineered > Bioreactor > EBPR >...
ACATTGAAGCCCTCGGACTTGAGCATCAGTTCGATGCTCTGTGCGGTGGCGCTGTCGTCTTCGATCAGCAGAACGCGCATTCAGTGCCCCTCCAGGCGAATCTAGATGTATGGCGGCGATGCGAAAAGGTTACGCACCTCTTCCCCGCACGCTCACTCCGAAAGACTTAAGAAAGGTTAATCGGACCCCTCAAACGAATCGATAGGCTGATTTGGGAGTCGCGGTCCAGAGCCTGAGTCAACGATTCGATTCCGAGCCGAAATTCGGCTGTGGGGCGAGTCCGAAAAGACCCACAGGGCCACCCGGAGCTGTGCGATTCAGGCTAGAAGGCAAGGCCAAAGGAAGGTTTGTCCGTGCTGTTCATCCTGTCTCCCGCCAAGCGTCTCGATTTCTCGGAACATCCCATGGCCGCGCGCGCGACCCGACCGCGCATGGGCGAGGACACGGCCCAGCTGGCGGTGGCGACCCGGCGGCTGACCAAGGCGGATCTGAAACGGCTCATGGGATTGTCGGACGACTTGGCCGGCCTGAACCGAACTCGGTTCCAGGCCTTCGACGCGGCGGCGGCGGGCACGATGCCTGCGGCCCTGGCCTTTGCCGGCGACGTCTATCAGGGGCTGAAGGCGCGGGACCTGGATGCGCCCGCCATGGACTGGGGCCAGGAGCATCTGCGGATCCTGTCGGGCCTCTATGGCGTGCTGAGGCCGCTGGATGCCATCCAGCCCTATCGTCTGGAGATGGGGACCCGGCTGTCGACGCGGCGCGGGCGGGATCTTTACGCGTTCTGGGGTGACCGGATTGCGAAACAGCTCGATACGGATCTGGCGGGACAGGCCGACCCGAGCATCGTCAATCTGGCGTCAGAGGAATATTTCCACGCGGTCGATCGCAAGGTGCTGAAGGCCCCTGTGATCGATGTGCGGTTCGAGGAAGAGAAGGACGGTCAGCGCAAGGTGCTGTCGTTCTTTGCGAAGCAGGCGCGCGGGCGGATGGCGCGCTGGGCCATCGACAACCGGATCGAGCGGGCGAAGGATCTGAGGGGCTTTGAGGTCGATGGCTACCGGATAGATGCTTGTCGTTCGACGGATGAGGCCCTGGTGTTCTGGCGGCACCAGCCGCCGCCGGTGGCGCAGTTGCGAAAGGTCGCCCGGGAAACCGCCTAAGCCGTCGTCAGGTTTGCGAACTGACAAGGTTCGACCAACGCGTTAGAAGCTTCCTCGAGATGGAGGGTGCCGATGGCCGATGTGTTCGTCAGTTATGATCGTCGCGACCGTGACCTGGCCGACAAGGTCGTATCGGCCCTGACCGAGCAGGGACTGACGGTGTGGTGGGACGACCGGATCACGCCGCACGAGACCTGGGACAAGACCATTGAACGCGAAGTCGACGCCGCCAAGAAGGTGCTGGTGCTGTGGACCAAGAACTCGGTCGACAGTGACTGGGTTCGGACCGAGGCCGGGGCCGCGCGGGAATCGACGCCGCCCAAGCTGGTCCAGGCGCGGTTCTCGGACTGCAAGGTGCCGCTGGCCTTTCGTCTGCTTCAGCATGTCGACCTGATCGGCTGGACGCCCAAGCGACGGCACTCGGGTTGGGATCGGCTGATCCTGTGGTTGAAGGACGGCATCGACCAGCCGGCCGCGCCGGCCCCGGGGGCCGGTGGACCGGTCCCACCGGTAGAGGCCGCGCCTGCAGAGGCGCCGGCCCCGACCGCCCCGCCCCAAGCGCCGGACACCGCATCGGAGGCCGGGGCCCGTGACGGCGCACCGGAGACGCCCGTGACCACGCCGGCTGCGGCCATGGGCCTGGGGGACTTCTCCAGCCTGGCGGGATCGCCGGCGCAGCCCGAAGCTCCGACGGGGTCGGAGCGCCAGCCGGCCGCTGAAGACGCCGCTGAACCGGCTCCGGTAGCGGCGCGCCCGGTTCCGGTATCCCTTCAGCCGCAAGGCCAGACCACGCCCGGTACCGGCGGCGGCTCGGGAACCGGTATCGACAAGCGCCTGCTGATCGGGGGCGGCATTGCGCTGGGTGCCGTGGTCCTGATCGGGCTGGCGATGATGCTGTTCTCCGGCGGCGGGGGCGGGTTCTCGCAAGAAGAGCGCACGACCATGGGCGGCTATCTGAACGGCTATGCCGAACGATATGCGGTGGGCCTGACGCCGGTTGGTGACGATGAACTGGCCTGGTTGGCCGGCAATGCGACCCATGACTACGAGGTGCGGCTGGACGATGGCGGCAACTATCGAGTGCTGGGGGCCTGCGATACCAACTGCCGAAACGTCGACCTCATTGTGTTGGGTCCGTCAGGGCAGGAGGTCGGCAGCGATACCCTGAGCGACGACTTTCCGGTCGTGGATATCCCCAATGCCCAGGGAGGCACCTATACGATCCGCATCGGAATGCCGGATTGCGGGGCGGACGAATGCCTGAGCGCCGCGCGGGTCTATGAGGCGAACTAACCCGCTCCGTGGCGGAACCCCAGCGTTACGAGATCGGCCAAGGCTATGGTTGCTCGTCTGCCCCGCCTTGATCGCGGAGCCAGCGGATGAAGCGTCGCGTCTTCGCAGGCGGCTCGCCAGCTCGGTGGAAGATTGTGAAGGCAGCGCCGTCGGCGGTGAAGCCGTGAGGGGCAACGAGGCGACCGGAGGCCAGGTCGGGCTCGATCAGCGGGCGCTGGCTGACGCAGACGCCGAGGCCGGCAAGGCAGGCCTCGATCATGGTTTGCTGGTGGTCGAATAGTCGGGGTGCTGTGGGATCGCCGAGGGCGCGGCCCGTACCGGCAATCCAGTCGTCGATGGCGGACGGATGTGACCGCGAGACAAGGCGGCGGGCGTTGAGCGGGTCGAGACCCGGCGCGAGGACAGGGCCGCTCTCATTCACCATGAAGGGGATGGCAACCAGGCCGGGCGGCGGCTCGGTCCCGGCGGCCAACATGCGGATGGCCAGATCGGCACCGTCGAGCATTCGATCCAGGTCAGCGTAGGACTCCGTCAGCTCGATGTCGTCACCAAAAGGCCAGTGCGCCAGGCGCGGTATCAGCCACCGTCCGGCCAGGGTGGACAGGCACGAGACGCGCAGGCGGCGATCATCGTCAGCGTGCACGCTCATGGCGATGGCGAGGCGTTCGAAGGCCGGCCCGACGTCGAGATACAGCGCCTCGGCCGCCGCGGTCGGGCGGCGCGCATTTCGGGGGCCCTCAAACAGGATGAAGCCGAGCCGGTCCTGAAGGGCGGCAATATTGCGACTGATCGCACCATGGGTGACGCCGAGTCTCTCGGCAGCGCGCGTCATGGACCCCAGGCGCATCACGGCCTCAAACTGGCGCATGGCGGTGAGGGGCATCGGCGGGAGTTTGTGCGCTGAACTCACAAACAAGGGCGAATAAGTCGTTAGGCGAGGTGGCGCAAGCGCGGCAGACAGGCGCGGTCCGAATGAGAGGGAGAGATCATGCTGAAACCGGTCGACTACAATGAACGCCAACACATCGGCTATCGCGTCGGACGGGCGATGCCGGCGGATAGCCAGGCTGTCTGGGCAGAAGCCTTTGCGAGGCGCGCGCCCCAGCGGCGGCCGTTGAGCGTGTTGGACCTGGGGTCGGGGACGGGTCGGTTGACGCCGATGCTGGCCGAGACCTTCGGCGGGCCGACCTGGGGCGTGGAGCCGCACGCCCGGATGCGGGCGCAGGCCGAGGCCGATCCGCATCCTGAGACGGTAACTTATCTGGAGGGGAGAGCCGAGGCGATCCCGCTGGCGGACGGGGCGTGTGACCTGATCGTGATGTTCCTGTCGCTGCACCATGTGCGCGACCGGGCGGCGGCGGCGCGCGAGATCCGGCGGGTGCTGAAGCCCGGCGGGCGGGTGCTGGTGCGTAGCCAGTTCTCGGACCGGTTGCAGCCGGTGGACTGGCACGTCTGGTTCGAGGGCGCCTATGAGGCCGAGCTGAAGATGTTCCCGACCACGACCGAGATCGAGCCGATGTTCGCGGCGGTTGGTCTTGAACGGCTGGCCCTGGATGTGGTGCGCGAACGCTATGCTGCCAGCCAGGCCGAACAGGCCGAGCGGTTGAAAACGCGCGCGATTTCGACCTTCGAGCATCTGGACGAGACAGCCATCGAGGCCGGGTTCAGCAAGCTGGACGAAGCCGTCGCGCGTGATCCGGGCGGGCCGGTCTATGGGGATGGGGATCTAGCGACGTTCGGGTAAGGGGAGGCCATTTTCTCCGTCGGCTTGTTCAGACGGCAGATCGCGCAGCAGTCTGGTTGGCTTATTGAGTGAATTGTGAATTTGGCATCGGAAGGCTATCCATATTAAACAGTTCGGATAATAACGGGCTTGTTGAGGTGCCAAATGCGCGAAACGAATAGCAAGGACGACGCCGACCGCGCCGGTCGCTATGTTCGCCAGCCGAGGGGCTACAGTGCTTTCATCCCTGAACCTCTGCCGCCGGTTCTCACCATCACCGACGCGCTGACCGAAGCGCGTGATCGCGCCAATCTGGCGCTTGGGCGCCTGGACAGCGCGGTCGAAACCCTGCCGCACCCGGAACTGTTCACGGCCATGTACGTGCGCCGTGAGGCTGTGCTGTCGAGCCAGATCGAAGGCACCCAGGCGTCGCTGGATGATCTCGTCGCCGTTGAGGCGCGTTTGCGGGGCGATCAGCCTCTCGGTGACGTCAATGAGGTGCTGAACTACACGGCTGCGCTGCGTCACGGTCTGGAGCGCTTGCAGACGCTGCCCATATCCGGTCGGCTACTTCGGGAGATCCACGCCATCCTTATGCGCGGCGTGCGTGGGGGCCATGCGACGCCCGGAGAATACCGCACCACCCAGAATTGGATCGGTGCGGCCGGTGCCGGGCTGCAGAATGCAATCTTCGTCCCGCCGCCACCCGAGGACGTCGCTGAGCACGTCGGAAACCTGGAGAGGTTTCTTCATGGTGACAGCCGGTTGTCTGTCATCGTCCAGATCGGACTCGCCCATGCGCAGTTTGAGACCATCCATCCGTTCGTTGATGGCAATGGGCGTCTGGGGCGCCTGCTGATCACCTTCCTGCTTTGCGAACGCAAGGTGCTGAGCAAGCCGGTCCTCTATGTTTCGCTGACCCTCAAGAAGCGGCGTCAGGAATATTACGAGCGGCTCCAGGCCGTTCGCGACCGGGGCGCATGGGAGGCCTGGCTGGTCTTCTTCCTCGATTGCGTGACCGAGGCGGCTCTGGATGCTGCAAACCTCGCGCGCCAGATATTGCGACTACGCGAAGACCATCGTGATCGGGTTGTTGATGCCATGGGCGCTCGCGCCGGCAAGGCCTTGAAGGTTCTGGAACGGCTATACCGGGACCCGTACATGGACGTGAACCAGGCGACGGCGCTCCTGCAGGTCAGCTACGCCAACGCCAACGACATCATCGCAGACATGGAACGGCTCGGCCTGTTGCGCGAGGCGACGGGCAATCAGCGCAACCGCGTCTTTGTCTATGAACCGTATCTGGCGCTGTTCCGCGAGATCTAGACGACCCCTACCCCCGCTCCTTCGTCCGGCTGAAGGTGATTTTGGGGAATTTCTCACCGACGTAGCCGGTTTCCCAGGAGGATTTGGCGAGGAAGACGGGGGCCTGGTCGATGTCGACGGCCATCTGGGGGCGATATTTGGAGGCGAAGTCTTCCAGCTCGGCCTTCGTGCCGGCGGACACCCAGCGCGCCTCGGCGTAAGGGCTGGGCTCGAAGATGACGTCCAGGCCGTATTCTTCGCCCAGACGGTCGGCCATGACCTCGAACTGGAGCTGGCCGACGGCACCGACGATGAAGTCGGAGCCGAGCTCGGGGCGGAACAGCTGGGTGACGCCTTCCTCGGCCAAGCCTTCGAGGGCCTTCTTCAGATGCTTGGCCTTGAGCGGGTCCTTGACCCGCACCCGCTGGAGAATTTCCGGCGCGAAGTTGGGCAGGCCCTGGAAGCGGACGAGGCCCGTCTCGGACAGGCTGTCGCCGACACGCAGCACGCCGTGGTTGGGGATGCCGATGACGTCGCCGGCATAGGCCTCCTCGGCCAGCTCGCGGTCCGAGGCGAAGAACAGGATGGGGCTGTTCACGCTCAGCTGTTTACCGGTGTTCTGGACCTTCAGCTTCATGCCGCGCTTGAAGGAGCCCGAGGCCATGCGGAACATGGCGATGCGGTCGCGGTGGTTGGGGTCCATATTGGCCTGGACCTTGAAGACGAAGCCGGTGACCTCTGCATCGCCGGGCTGGACGGTGATGTCGACGGGGGCCGGCGCGTTGCGGGTTTCGGGCGGGGCTTCCTTGCGGGCCGGCAGGGCCTTGGGGGCAGGAGCCCAGTCGGCGATGGCGCGCAACAGCTCGTCGATGCCGAAATGGCGCAGGGCCGATCCCCACAGCACCGGCGTCATATGGCCCTCAAGGAAGGCCTGGCGGTCGAAGGGCTTGTAGCCGGCCTCGACCAGCTCGAGTGCGTCAGCCAGGTCGGCCTGTTCGCCAGCCTCGAAATGCCGGGCGGCCTCGGCCAGCGGCAGGGCGCCGGGATGCTCAGGGTCGTGGTCGGCCCCGGCGTCCTTCCTGGCATAGGGCTGGAAGGTCCCGTCACCGACCCGGGCCATGCCGCGCAGGCGATTGCCGCTCTCGGCCGGCCACCAGACGGGGGAGGGGTCGAGCTGAAGCCGGCTGGCGATCTCGTCCAGCAGGGCCATGGGATCCTGGGCCTCGCGGTCCAGCTTGTTGATGAAGGTGATGATCGGAATGTCGCGCAGACGACAGACCTCGAACAGCTTCAGCGTCTGCGGCTCGATGCCTTTCGCTGCGTCCAGCACCATGATGGCGCAGTCGGCGGCGGTGAGGGTCCGGTAGGTGTCCTCCGAGAAATCCTCGTGGCCGGGGGTGTCCAGCAGGTTGAACATCCCGCCTTCGAACTCGAAGGTCATGACCGAGGCGGAGACCGAGATGCCCCGCTCTTTTTCGATCTTCATCCAGTCCGAGCGGGTGCGTCGGGCCTCGCCGCGGGCGCGCACGGCTCCGGCCGCGCGGATGGCCCCGCCCGCCAGCAGGATATGCTCGGTCAGGGTCGTCTTGCCCGCGTCAGGGTGGGCGATGATGGCGAAGGTGCGCCGGCGCGCAGCTTCCTGGGCGATGGAGAGCTTGGACATTGGGCGCGGGGGTTAGCGCGGACAGCGCCGATTGTCACCGTCCCGGCCGAGATTGGGTGGCGCGCGTGCGCCGCAAAGGGCTTGGGGGGCTTGCGTTCAAAGGCGGCCCCCGGCCTCAGTTCATGCGCCCGAACAGGTTGCTGATCGAATTGACCGCATCGCCTAGCCCGCCAAAGCCGGTGTCGGCCCCGGCGGTGCGATTTGTGCGGACGGTCTGGTCGATCTCGAAGCGCGCCTCGGGACTGAGGCTGTCATAGCGTTGGGGGTCGCCCGGTGAGGTGGCCGCAATCGTGCAGTCGCGACTGAGGCTCTCTTCGGCATAGGCCATGCAGCGCTGCAGATAGCGGATCCCCTGCTGCTCTTCCCCGTCGAGCAGGGAGATGGCGATGAGCGAGGGCAGGAAGGCCTTTTCCCCCAGTTCGCCCCCGCCGTAGCGGTCCGCACCCTGCTGGATCACCTGGCGGGCCCGGTCGCGCCGACCGGCCCTCATCAGCATCTGGACATGGGCGACATGGCCTTCGAGGCTGTCGTCGTCCTGGGTGTGCGCCTGGCTGTACAGCCGGTCTGCCTCGTCGAAGTCGCCCGCGTCCGCGTGGATGGCGGCGGCGGCGTTCAGGATCGCCGGGGCGCGGCCGAAGCTGGTGGCCTGAGCGCGTGAAATCTCCACGAGAGCCCCCTGGACGTCACCGGCCAGGCGTCGTTCCTGGGCGGCCTGCATGGCGTCAACGGCGATGACGGCCTGCTGAAACTCGTTGGAGGCTCGCATCTCCAACAGGGCCGTGTCGCGCGTGTCCATGAAACCGGAGCGGTCAGGATAGGCCTCATCGGCATAGGTCGACAGCCCTTCGGAGCGCGCCTCCGGTGGCCTGTGCCGCTGGCCGAAATAGCCGGACGCCAGCTGAAACCCGCGTCGGGCCCCACGCCGGGCGAAGCTGCCGAGCAGGCCCTCGACCACGCTGCCGGCCCCGCCGTTCAGGGCGGCGGCGAGATTGCTTTCGGTCAGGGCTTCTTGAGCCGTTTCATTGAGCTGGGCCTCCATGGCGACCGCCGTGGACCTCCGCAGGTCGAAATCGGCCTCCATGCGCCCAAACGCAGAATCCGCCCCGGCCAGGCCGTTGAACCCAACCGCCTCGGAGAGGTCGAAGGCCAGGGCGTCGGCCTGATCCTCCTGGGAGCGGGCCCAGGCCGGCTCTGCAAAGACATTGACCATCACGTTCAGGGCGTTGGCCGCCGCTGCGGCCCGGGCGCGCTCGCGCTCGGCCTGGGCGGGGTCTGCCTGATAGGTGCGGAACCCGCCGCCGGAGGCGTCCGCCCGCATCTGGTACAGGGTCGCGGCTATGCTGTAGGCCTGTCCCAGGCGCTGGCCGGTCTGGCGCTGCTGGCGAAAGCCCTGATCGTCGGCGAAGTGGCCGAGCCGCACATGCGACATCTCATGCGCGAGGATATAGGCCAGCTCATCGTCAGTCTCGACCTGGATCAGAAGCCCCAGGGGCACGAGGATGGACCCGTCGGGCAGGGCCGTGGGCGCGTAGAAGCCGCTGGCGAGAATGTGGACCTGGACCGGACGGCGCGGGTCGTGCGGCCAGACGGTGTCCATCTGCTGGATCATGGCGGCGATGGCGGCTTCGGTCTGGGGCATGCGAAGGCGCAGGCCGTGATGCTCCCCCCGGTTACCCGCCTCGTCGGCGAAGGCGAGGCCCGTGCCGGAGCCCAGCCGCTGGCTTATCTCGGCAGGATCGACCTGGCTCAGCATCGAGCCGCGTTCGCCGTCGACCGAATAGCCGCGCCCCGGCAGGAACCGGCCGAGCTGGGCGACCGCCGGCGTGCCGACCGAAACTGCCGCAATCGTAAGGCCGAGCACGGTCAGGCGGTGGAGGGAGGAGGTCATCAGTTGCCCCCGACGCGGCAGTCGCGGCTGGACCCGCCGCCGGCGTAGGTTCCGGTGGACATGGCTCCTTCGGCGCGCTGCTGGGCCCCGCTGGCCGCGTTGCAGGCGGCCACGCCAGAGTTGTTCAGCTCGAACTGAACGTCGATGCCGCGAACATAGAGGAGGCGGTTCTCGAAGATGATGCCGAGGCCCCCCCCGGACCGAATATCGACGATGGTGATGTCGCGCGACATCTGATTGCGGGGGACGGTTTCCTGCAACCGACCGTTGGCATCATAGAGGCGGATGGACGGTCGGTTGTAGCTCACGATCCGTCCGTAATTCCCGGTCTGGGCCTGGCTCTGGGTCTGGGCCTGGACGGGATCGGGCGATGCGGTGAGGAGAACGGCACCGACGACGGCGATGAGGCATTCACGAAGACGCATCCGGTTGTTTCCTTCTGGAGCGAGGCCGTCGGGTGCCCGGCGGTGTCGCGTTGGATGACGGCGTACGGCGTTGACGTTTGGGGGGGGGCGGAACACCAGAGTCCTGAGGCGTTTCGTCCGGGCGTCGGCGCCGGGTCAGATTTCGGTCGCCGAATTCAAGCTTGCGGGTCCAGGTGTCGACAAAGGCAAGGGGGCCGCCGACATCGGTGATGAAGGTCAGGCGCGCGGCCATGAACAGCACGCCGAAGGCCAGGCCCATGATCCCGAGCCAGTTGATGACGGCCTGGTCCCAGGCCGACTTGCCGATGAGGGCGATGAGCCAGGTCAGGCCGACGACAAGCACGATCAGCGACGCATAATAGGCCACCGTGGCCCACAGCGGCGGCCTTGACTTCCACTGCGGGCGAAAATCCTCCAGCAGCGTATTGCGCCCCATGACGGCCAGGATCACCGCCAGCAGCAGGATGAAGGTCAGGATCACCTGAAACAGGTCATCGGTGGAGAACCAGGTCGTGTCGGCCCGGCGATACCGGCTGTCGAGCGACACCAGATTGTCCAGGGCCATGGCGTGGTAGTGAACGCCGGGAAGCTGGCCGTGGACGGGCGTCGGCACCCAGTCGCTGTTGAGCATGTGGCTGCCGACCAGGATCAGCCGATCCTCGAAGATATAGCGGTAGTCGTCCTGCTCCAGGCCGAAGCCGGCAACGATGCGATCATAGCCGAGGTTGAAGGTGTAGGCGCAGGCGGTCGATTGCGGCAGCGCGTTGAACAGGCTGCGCAGGCTCCGCTCGACCACGCCCATGCGATCCTCGCATTCGGGCACGATCCCGGAGCTGACGCGGGCGGTCAGCTCGGTCTGGCGGTCCGGCTGCCGACTGCCCCAGAGCACGGCAACCGGGGTTGACCAGATGTCCCGGGCCTGT
>Ga0209573_1006056_pt1 | contig 10382 bp, 10 predicted proteins | sample TNRBio252014_DNA_FD_185870 | JGI IMG/M metagenome (GOLD analysis project Ga0209573, IMG submission 185870) | Wastewater treatment Type I Accumulibacter community from EBPR Bioreactor in Madison, WI, USA - TNR Reactor_6/25/2014_ DNA (SPAdes)... | ecosystem: Engineered > Bioreactor > EBPR >...
TTGACCACGACGATGAAGTCGCCGGTATCAACGTGCGGCGTGTAGATGGCCTTGTGCTTACCGCGCAGGCGGCGGGCGACTTCGGCAGCGAGACGGCCAAGCACCTTGTCCGTGCCGTCGACAACGAACCAGTCGCGCTTGACCTCGTGCGGCTTGGCGGAAAACGTCTTCATGTGAATCCTCGATCTTTGTCGGGCCTTCGGAGATGGCCGTCAAACGGAAAGCTCGAAATTCTACTTTCAACAGGCGCTGCATGTCAATCATTGAAGCTGCCGCGCGAGCGAGCACAAAAAAAACGCAGTCCGGTCGGACTGCGTTAAATCCACACCAAAGGAGGAGGGTGGAGGAGACATCGTGTGGATCGGCGCGAAGGCTCTGTCGTGCGGGCTGCTGCGTCTGCGATCCGGCTGGTGCAGATTATCCATAGCGACCCAAGCCCGCGCAAGGCATTTTTGTGCATTGCGGAAGAAAATTTCTAATTTCTCGATCACACAATTCTATCATTGCGCAGCTTATTGTTTCAGATCAACTTAACCGCCTGGCTCAGGCCAGGATCACCATCCGGGCATTCGCTCCGCAGCGCACGCAAAATCATATTTGGTGCACTGCATCACTACGCCTCCGTATTGAATTGGGCCTGCCGCTTTGCGTCGGACGAGATCGCAAGTCGCTGACGCAACGACACTCGGCATCCCCTACTGCAATGCAGCGAGTTCAGGCTCCGCTGCGGTAAGATCATCGCCCTCCGGCACACAACCTCGACGACGGGCGGACGGCCCCGGGAGCAGAACGACATGGAATGCACGATCAAGTGGCTCGACGGCATGAGCTTCATCGCCGAGACCGGCACCGGCCACCTCCTTGCGATGGACGGCGCGCCCGACGCTGGCGGCCGTAACCTGGCTCCGCGCCCGATGGAACTGCTGCTCGCCGGGGCCGGCGGCTGCACCGCGTTCGACGTCGTGCTGATCCTCAAGCGCGGCCGGCACGACGTACGCGGGTGCAGCGTACGCCTGGAAGCCGAGCGCGCGGAAAGCGATCCCAAGGTCTTCACCCGGATCCGCTTCGTCTACACGATCACCGGCCGCAACCTCAAGCGCGAAACGATCGAGCGCGCCGTGCATCTGTCGGCCGAAAAATACTGCTCGGCCTCGATCATGCTCAGCAAGACCGCCGAGATGATCCACGAGGTCGAGCTGATCGAAGCTGACTGAGGCGCGCCTCGCGGAGTGGGCAATGCCTGCTCTCTCTCTAGAAAACGTCTTGCAAGCGCTTGCTTCTTTGCGAACGCCTTTCACCGCTTGCGGGTGATGGGATGCTCAGAGACGATAGGCGAGCGTGGTCATCAGGCGCGCGGCGAGGCGCATCGCCCCCTTCGCTGGCGCCGGCAATTCGTGTGCGCCCAGGCGGACCGCGGTTTCGGCGTGCTCCGCTTCATCGACCTTCATCTGCTCGACGATCGCCCGCGAGCGGCGGTCGACGACCGGCAAGGTGTCGAGATGACCCTTCAGGTGGTGCTCGACCTGGCGCTCGGTCTCGGCAAGGAAGCCGAGGTTCCAGCGCTCGCCGAAGCGTCCGGCAACCACGCCGAGCGCGAGCGCACCGCCATACCAGAGCGGGTTGAACAGGCTCTTGCGCCCACCCAGCTCCGCAATACGGCGCTCGGTCCACGCGAGGTGCTCGGTCTCTTCCTGCGCAGCCTGGCGCAGCGTGTCGCGGATCGCGGCATCGCGCGACATGATGGCCTGACCCTGGTAGAGCGCCTGCGCACAGACCTCACCGACGTGATTCACCCGCATCAGCGCCGCCGCGTGCCCGCGCTCGGTCTCGCTCAACTCGGCGTCCGGCAGATCCTCGCCGGGCATGGCGCGCACGCTACGCGCCGGAGCGAAGATGGTGCGTAGCGCCTTGTCGAATTCGATGATGGCCTGATCGATCATTGATGGGTTCCAAAGCGGTTGTTCGGATCGCGCTTGTGCCGCAGCAGCCGCAACGCGTGGTCTCGATCCCGCGGACCGGCCGGGCCGTCGCAGAAATAGTCCCACGCGAGCGCCGCACGCGGGCGGTTGTAGCCGTTATCGACGATCGGCGACCAGGCGCTCGTCTTCAGCGGCGTCCAGCTGCCGTCCTTGCGCCCGCTGGCGTAGAGGCGATGCTCGCCGGTCGCGCAGCGGATGCCCTCGAAGGTCACGTTTTCCGCTCCGCCTGGTGTACGCACGACCAGGGTATAGCGCACGACGCCATCCGCGCCGACACCAACACTGCTTTCATCGACCAGGAAGATGTTGGGCGAGGGCGTGCCGATGTCGATCACGCGCAGCGTGGTGTCCCGTGGTGCGGAAGGCATGCTCACTTCGCCTTCGCTCCAGTCGGGATCGGCTTCGACCAGCACGGCGGCCAAAGCGGGCGCAGAAAGCCCTGCCAGCGCCAGCAGGCCCGCGCGCACCACACATTTCAGGATCGGACTCAAGGGGTCGGGACTCCACTGCAGGGTTGAACGGCCATCGACTGCGCCTACCTCCGGATCGCATCCCGCTGCGCGCGCTCGCCGAGCACCACCCGCACAGCCTCGGGCGCAGGCTCCGGCTCGGCCACGCGGTAGCTTTCCGGCAACTCGAAACCGCGCACGCGAAACAGGATCCGAGCCAGTTCGATCAGCGCCAGCTGATAGACCTGGCGCTTGAACTCGATCACCGCATCGAGCGGCACCCAATAGTTGCTCCATCGCCAGGCATCGAATTCCGGATGCGTGCTCGCGCGCAGGCAGACGTCCGAGTCGCGCCCCACCAGCCGAAGCAGGAACCAGATCTGCTTCTGTCCGCGGTAGGTGTTGCGCCACTCGCGCCGGATCCAGTGCTTCGGCACTTCGTAGCGCAGCCAGCCGCGCGTGCGACCGAGGATCCTGACGTGCTCCGGGCGCAGACCGACTTCCTCGAAGAGTTCCCGGTACATGGCCTGCTCGGGCGATTCGCCGTGCTTGATGCCACCTTGGGGAAACTGCCAGGAATGTTCGCGGATACGCTTGCCCCAGAACACCTCGTTGCGCGCATTGACCAGAATGATGCCGACGTTCGGGCGAAAGCCTTCACGGTCAAGCATGAGTAACCTTCAAATTCGGTTGATTGGTCACGATTTTTTCACACTTGCGCACGCATTGAAAGCGCACCATCCGCGCGCATCCACTAAGCTCGACGGGCGCGAAGCGTTGCGGGCCGATGCCATGCGCTAGAATCGCGGGCTTGCTCACGTCCCATCACGCCCCAAAGTCGAAGATCCTCATGCGCGCCAGTCAGTTCCATCTCTTCACCCTCAAGGAAGCCCCCTCCGACGCCGAGGTCGTCAGCCAGAAGCTGATGCTGCGCGCCGGCATGATCCGCAAGACCGCCGCCGGCATCTACAGCTACATGCCGATGGGCCTGCGCGCGATCCGCAAGGTCGAGACCATCATCCGCGAGGAGATGAACCGCGCCGGCGCGATGGAGCTGATCATGCCGCTGGTCCAGCCCGCCGAGCTGTGGCAGGAAACCGGGCGCTGGGACAAGATGGGCGCCGAGATGCTGCGCCTGAAGGACCGCCATGAACGCGACTTCGCGCTCCAGCCTACTTCAGAGGAAGTCGTCACCGACATCGCGCGTCAGGAGTTGAAGAGCTACCGCCAGCTCCCGAAGAACTTCTACCAGATCCAGACCAAGTTCCGCGACGAGCGCCGGCCGCGCTTCGGCGTGATGCGCGGGCGCGAGTTCACCATGAAGGACGCCTACTCCTTCGACCGCAGCGAAGAGGCCGCCGGGCGCAGCTACGACATCATGTTCGCCGCCTACAAGCGCATCTTCGACCGCCTCGGCCTCGAGTACCGCGCGGTGGCGGCCGACACGGGCGCCATCGGCGGCGATCGCTCGCACGAATTCCAGGTCATCGCCGACACCGGCGAAGATGCCATCGTCTATTGCCCCGACTCCGACTACGCCGCCAACATCGAGCTGGCCGAAGCCGTCTCGCTGCTCGCGCGTCGCGCCGAGCCCGCCAGGCCCCTGGAGAAGACCCCCACGCCGGGCAAGGCCACCTGCGCCGACGTCGCCGACCTCCTCGACGTGCCGCTGGCGACCACAGTGAAATCGCTCGTGCTCGCCACCGACGATGTCGATGAGAAGGGCAATGCCGCCGGCGTCACCGTGTGGCTGCTGCTGGTGCGCGGCGACCATGCGTTGAACGAGGTCAAGGCGGGCAAGCTGGAAGGGCTCAAGGCCGGCTTCCGCTTCGCCACCGAGGCCGAGATCGCCGGGCACTTCGGTTGCAAGCCGGGCTACCTCGGCCCGATCGGGCTCAACAAGCCGGTAAAGGTCATTGCCGACCGCAGCGTCGCGCGCATGGCCGACTTCATCTGCGGCGCCAACGCCGAGGATTTCCACTTCACCGGCGTCAACTGGGGCCGCGACCTGCCCGAGCCCGATCTGGTGGCCGACATCCGCGACGTGGTCGAGGGCGACCCCAGCCCGGACGGCCGTGGCGTGCTCGCCATCCAGCGCGGCATCGAGGTCGGCCACGTGTTCTACCTCGGCACCAAGTACTCGAAGGCGATGAACGCCACCTTCCTCGACGAGGACGGCAAGCCCAAGCATTTCGAGATGGGCTGCTACGGCATCGGCGTCACCCGCATCCTGGGCGCCGCGATCGAGCAGAACCACGACGCCCGCGGCATCATCTGGCCGCGCGCGATCGCGCCCTTCGAAGTGGTGATCTGCCCGGTCGGCTGGAGCAAATCCGAGGCCGTGCGCGACGCGGCGCACACACTTTACGACGCGCTCATCACCGCCGGCGTCGATGTCATCGTCGACGACCGCGACGAGCGCCCGGGCGTGATGTTCGCCGACTGGGAGCTGATCGGCGTACCGCACCGCGTCACCATCGGCGACCGAGGCCTGAAGGAGGGCCTGGTCGAATACCAGGGCCGGCGTGACAGCGAGGCCGCCAAGCTGCCGGCGGGCGAGGTCCTCGGCCACGTGCTCGAGCGCCTGCAGGCGGACTGAGCGCCTGAATCGTCACGCGCCAACGCCATGCCTTGCCTGCCCGCCCCGCTCCTTCTCCTCGTCGCCGCCTGCGCATTGGCGCTTGCGGCCGGCGGTGCGCAGGCGGGCGCGCAGCAGTACGAACCGATGGCGGCGAGCGTGCGCGCTGCGCTCCACGCCGCGGTCAGTGATGCAGCGGCACCGATGCTGCCGATTCCCGACGCCGGCGAACGCGCGCAGTGGCTGGCCGAGATGTCGCGCCGGCTGCAAAAACGCATCCCGGACGAGGCCTACCGCAAGGAGCTCCTCACCACCATCCACTACGAGGCCACGCGCGCCGGGCTGGACCCACAGATGGTGCTCGGCCTGATCCAGGTCGAGAGCGCCTTCCGCAAGTACGCGCTGTCCGCGGCGGGCGCGCGCGGCTACATGCAGGTGATGCCATTCTGGATCAAGGTCATTGGCCGTGAGGACGACAACCTTTTCCACATGCGCACCAACCTGCGCTACGGCTGCAACATCCTGCGCCACTACCTCGACATCGAGAAGGGCGACCTCTACCGCGCGCTAGGCCGCTACAACGGCAGCCTGGGCAAGCCGCAATACCCCAACCTCGTACGCTCCGCCTGGGAAAGGCACTGGGGCTGGGCACCGCAGCAGCTTGCTGCCGCGAGCGAAGCGCGAGCGCGCGCCGCCACGACCGCGCGCTGAACCCTGGACGGCGCCGAACCAGCCGAAGATCACCGACCCGGGACGCCCCGAAGGCTCACCGCCCGGCGGCGCGGAACCCGGAGACGCGGCCAGATCCGGGCGCAGACCTGACCGCACACATCGCCGGCGCGGCCGCTGCATTCGCGGGCAAGCCCGCAACCACGGCGGGATATGTTCCCTCGGCACCGTCTCAGCCCGCCACCGCGGCCAGCACCCGCGGCACCTGTGGCTTGTCGTCCACCGCGCGCAGCTCCTTGGCCGCAGCACTCAGCGAGTGCACATCGCCGGACAACTCTCCGCCCTCCTCGATCAGGATCTTGCCGTAGCGGATCTTGCCGCTGACCCGACCGGTCGCGTGGATCACCAATTGCTGGCGCGCGGTGAGCTCGCCCTCGAAGTGACCATGGATCTCGGCGATGTCGATGCCGACAGTGCCCTTGTAGGCCCCCTTCTCGGCGATTTTCAGCACGCGGCTGTCCATCGTCGCCTCGACCCGGCCTTCGACCACCAGCGTATCGCAGTCGAGGATCTCCGCACCCTTGAGCTTGACCTCCGGGCCAACGATGAGGCGGCTCTCGCTGGTCCCGCCCGCCATCGGCCCGGCCGCGGGCACGGTGTCCACGGCAGTCGCATTCGCTGGCCGTGCAGGCTTCTGCGCCGCGTTCGCAGCTGCCGCGCCGGCAACGGGTGCATCGGCGGCCAGCGTGCCGGGAGTGGCTGCAGCGCCCCCGGGCGGACGCTGGCCATTGCGCAGGGTGGGGGTTTCGGCGCTCTTGTGGAACAGATTGGGCTTGTTGAACATACTTTCTCCTCGGACCTTGCGCAGACCGGTCACTGCGCTCTGCCCACTCTTCAGCAAGACCCATGCCAGCCAATGCGTTCATCAGCAGAAACAAGGCCTTGCGTGGCCCTGCCGACACCCGCGAGGCGCAATCCGGCGGGCTCCCCGCGCATGACTGTCGCCGCATCCCGACAGATTTCCTGCACCAGCCTGCAGCGCCTTGTTCTGCAGGCCTTTTTCACTGTCGCCCGACAGCGACGGCCACCGGCCACGGCGCGCACTTACTTCGTCTTGCACTTCCTCCACCATGTGTCTGCGCGCGGCCACCTAAACTTACTGGCTTGCCTGCTCCCCTCCCCCGACGCACCGACATGCCCCGCCCTTCGTTTCGCAGCACGCTGGTGGCGAGCTTCCTGCTTGTCGCGGGCACCCTGGCCGCCGCAGCTGCCAGCGGCTGGCTTGGCCTCGAAGCGATCGCGCGCGCCATCCAGGACGACAATCACGACGCCCTCGTGCTCAGTGCGGCGGCGCGCGAACTCGGCGAGCGCACGGTGAGCCTGGAACGCAGCGCCCGCCAGTTCATCGTCCTCGGCAATCCCGCGCTGGCCGAGCGCTTCGAGGCGACGCTCGAGGATGCGCTCGGCGTGCTGGCGCGACTGACGGCCGCCGACCCTGCGCTCGGCGCCGCGGCCAACGGCTGGCGCACGAGCGCGCAGCGCATTCGATCGCGCCTCGAGAACAAGGCGCGCAATTCGATGCCCATCCCCGGCGCGGCCGCGGGCGCGGCGGGTCCGGAGGAGCCCATCGATGCCGAGTTCCAGCGCTTGTCCCGGACCGTCACCACGCTCGCGGACGCGGTGCGGGCCGCGCAGGCGGCGCGGCACCAGACGGTTGTGCACGCGCTCGAGAACGAGCGCGCCCGCGTCTCGGCGCAGATCCTCGGCGCTATCATCCTCGCCGCCGCACTCGCCGCAGCGAGTGGCTGGTGGCTGCTGCGTCCGCTCGCGCGGATCGAGCACGCGATCGCCAGGCTCGGCGACAACCGGCTCGCCGAACCGATCCGCATCGACGGCCCGGCCGACCTGCGCCAGCTCGGCGAGCGCCTCGACTGGCTGCGCCTGCGCCTCGCCGAGCTCGAGGCGAACCGCAACCGCGTACTGCGTCACGTCTCGCACGAGCTCAAGACGCCACTGGCCTCGATCCGCGAAGGCGTGGCGCTGCTCGCCGACGACGTGCCTGGGCAGCTCAACGCCGACCAGCGCGAGGTGACGCGCATCCTCGACCACGGCGCACGCACGCTGCAGGCGCGCATCGAACAACTGCTGCGCTACAACGCCAGCCAATTCGACGCGCGCAGGCTGGATCTGCAGCCCACGCCGCTCGCCGCGCTCCTGCGCGAGGCCGCCGACGAGCATCGGCTCCCGGCGCACGCGCGCGGCGTCGCGATCGACATCGGCGGAACCGGCCCGATCATCCACGCCGACGCCGTCAAGCTGCGCATCGCCTTCTCCAACCTGCTCGCCAACGCCATCGCCTTCAGCCCGCAGGGCGGGCGCGTCCGCGTCGCCATCGTCGTCCATTCCGGGGGCGTGCGCATCGACTTCATGGACGAAGGCCCCGGCATCGCCACGGACGAACTCGAGGCCATCTTCGACCCTTTTTTCCAGGGCAGTCGGCGTGCCCCAGGCCCTGCCCAGGGCAGCGGCATCGGCCTGGCGATCGTGCGCGAATTCATCACCGCCCACGGCGGCAGCGTGCAGGTGCTGCCCGCTGCACAGGGCGCCCATTTCCGCATCGAGCTTCCCCATGTCTAAGCGCCGACCGCCCGCGCTTGCCGCCCTCGCCGGCATGTTCAGCCTCGTCGGCGCGCTCGCCGGCTGCACGAACCTGCCGCCCGCAGACAGCGGCACGGGCGCTCCAGCGGCGGTGCTCGACCGCAGCGCCGACGACGACGCCCGCAGCAAGCTCCACGCCGCCGTGCAGGCCACCCAACCGGGCAGCACCCGCCTCGGCAGCGCCCGCCGCACCCTCGAGCGCCTGCTCGCCGACGACGGCGCCGAAGCCCGCGCTTGGCATCCCTACGCGCGCGCGCTGCTCGAACAGATCCGCGAACGCCAGCGCCTCGCCACACTCAACGAACACCTCCAGCGCGCGCACGAGGCGCTCGACCGCAGCGCCGGGGAGCGCGCACGCGTGCTCGCCGAACTGCGCCGCCAGCACCACGCGCTGCAGGGCAAGCTGGACGACCTCACCGAGATCGAACGCCGGCTCGAGCCCTCCGCAACGCCCACGCCGGCGGCCGATCCTCCTGCCGACGCGGCGGAGCGCCGATGAGTCCGCCGACTTCACGCGCTGTCGCTCGCCCACGCCTGTTGCTGGTCGACGACGACGCTGACCTGCTGCGCCTGCTGTCGATGCGCCTCGACGCGAGCGGTTACCGTGTATCGACCGCAGACGGCCTGCAGGCTGCGCGCACCCGCCTCGGCGTCGAGCGCTTCGACCTCGTGCTCAGCGACGTGCGCCTGCCCGACGGCGACGGCCTGGCGCTTTTCGAGGACATCCGCCGCCAGCATCCGGCGCTGCCGGTGATCCTGCTCACCGCCCACGGCACCATTCCGGATGCGGTCGAGGCCACCTCGCGCGGCGTCGCCGGCTACCTCACCAAGCCCTTCGACAGCCATACCCTGCTCGCCCGCATCGCGCAGGCCCTGCTGCTGTCAGGCCCCGCGGACAGCCCACCCACGGGCGAAGCTGCAGGCTGGCGCGCCGGCATCATTAGCCGCAGCAGCCGCATGCACAGCCTGCTCGACGAGGCCCGGCTGATCGCCGCCTCCGACGCTTCCGTGCTGATCCGCGGCGACAGCGGCACCGGGAAGGAACTGCTCGCACGCGCGATCCACCTCGCCAGTCCGCGCGCTGCCGGCCCCTTCATCGCGATCAACTGCGGCGCCATCCCCGAGCCCCTGCTTGAATCCGAGCTCTTCGGCCACGTGCGCGGCGCCTTTACTGGCGCCGCCAGCGCCCGCGGCGGACTGATCCAGGCCGCGCACGGCGGCACCCTGTTCCTCGACGAGATCGGCGACATGCCGCCGGCGCTGCAGGTGAAGCTGCTGCGCGTGCTGCAGGAGCGCGCGGTGCGCCCGGTCGGCGCCACCCGGGCCGAGGCGGTCGACCTGCGCATTGTCTCCGCCACCCACCGCGACCTCGATGCGGCGCTCGCCGATGGCAGCTTCCGCGACGACCTCTACTACCGCATCAACGTGGTCGGCCTTGACCTGCCGACGCTCGCGGAACGGCGCGAAGACATCCCGCTGCTGGCCGAGCACTTCCTGCGCGGGCTGGCGAAGAAATACGCCAGGCGCCTGTCCGGCTTCGCGCCAGACGCCCTCGAGGCGCTGGCCACTGCAAGCTGGCCGGGCAACGTGCGTCAGTTGCACAACGTCGTCGAGCAGGTCTGCGCACTCGCCACCACACCGCTGATCCCGCGCACCCTGATCGAACGCGCGCTACGGATGAAGCCGATCGAGGCCCTGGGCTACGCCGAGGCCAAACGGCGCTTCGAGCGAAACTACCTGATACAGCTGTTGAAACTTACTGCAGGTAATGTCTCGGACGCTGCACGGCTGGCAGAGCGCAACCGCACCGAGTTCTACCGACTGCTGCAGCGGCACGGCCTGACCCCCGACCTGTTCCGTGGCGAGGGCCCCGATGTCGAACAATGAACGAGAACCTCGAAGGAGCCAGACATGATCACACGTCAGACCATCGCCGCCATCCTCACCACCACCGCCATGGCCTATTCGATCGCCACGCCGGCGCAGGCCGCCCGCCTGCTCGACACGCCCCGGATCGACATCGCCGCCTGCAGCAGCGACAAGCCCGCC
>Ga0209573_1006057_pt1 | contig 10382 bp, 8 predicted proteins | sample TNRBio252014_DNA_FD_185870 | JGI IMG/M metagenome (GOLD analysis project Ga0209573, IMG submission 185870) | Wastewater treatment Type I Accumulibacter community from EBPR Bioreactor in Madison, WI, USA - TNR Reactor_6/25/2014_ DNA (SPAdes)... | ecosystem: Engineered > Bioreactor > EBPR >...
CACGGCGCGGTGTACCGGCTGGATGAACCGATTCTCGATATCGCCTCGGTGTTGACCGTATTGAAGAAACGCTACCAGGACGCCATCGTCCGTAATCGCGGACCCGCTATTTTGAAAGCGGACGGCAATCTGACCCTGCATCATCCCGAACGTCCGCAATGGGTAATCCGGCCATCGGTCACGGTGTTCACCGCCGGAGCCGGCAATGCCGGGCTACCCTGGGCAACCTTGCAATTGCGTCCCCTGCATATGGTCATGGCGCGTGGCGTTAATCTTCCCGGGCCGTTATACGCGCACTGTGTGGGCGTCAGCGATGTTCCCCGCCTGACCGTCACCAGCCATTACGACGCCAGCGGCCGATTGATCTGGTATCTGGGCGGCGGACTGGCCGAAGAGGGCGTCAAGCGCGACCGCCGCGAGCAAATCCGGGCCGCCCGGCGGGAATTGCAGTCGTTGTTGCCGTGGGTGGACTGGAATCCGGTGGAATTCGCCACCTTCACCATTCAACGCGCCGAAGCCCACCAGCATGGCGGCGGGCGGCCCGCTACGCCCGGCGTGTTCCGCGATGGACGGGCAATCGCCGCCTGGCCCACCAAGCTGGCGCTAGCGCCACTACTGGCGGAACAGATCGAGGGGATGTTGCAAACGTTGAACGTCCAGCCCCAGCGGAAGATGGATTTAAGCCCGCTAGCGGACTGGCCGCGCCCGGACATCGGCGTCTATCCCTGGGATCGGGAGAACATGGAGTGGAGTTGAAGCCCCTGGGATCGACCGGCCTGTCGGTCAGCCCGCTGGGCCTGGGAACAGTCAAGTTCGGTCGCAACCAAGGCGTCAAATATCCCCACCCCTTCGCCCTGCCCTCCGATCAGGAAGCGCTGGCGCTGCTGGAACTGGCCTGGGACTTAGGGATTAACCTGCTGGACACGGCGCCAGCGTATGGCGAAAGCGAGGAGCGCCTGGGCCGGCTGCTGCGGCTATGCCGACGGGACTGGGTGATCGTGACCAAGGTCGGCGAGGAATTTTGTAATGGCTTCTCTTCATTCGACTTTTCCGCCGCCACAACCCGCGCCAGCGTCGAGCGCAGTCTGCGCCGGCTGGGGGTGGAAACGCTGGACGCCGTTCTCATTCATTCCAGCGGCGATGACCTGGCGATTCTGGAGCAGGAAGAGGTTCTGCCCACTCTGCGGCGACTGCAACAGGCCGGTCTGATTCGTGCCGTGGGGATGTCCAGCAAGACCGTCGCGGGCGGTCTGCGGGCGGTGGAATGCTGCGATGTGGTCATGGCGACTTACAACCTGGTTCAGCGCGAGGAATTGCCGGTAATCCACGCCGCACACGCCGCCGGCAAGGGCGTATTCATCAAGAAAGGTTTACTCAGCGGGCATCTGGACCTGCTGACGAACGCCGATCCGGCGCCGGCGTCCATGGCGCTGATCTACGCCGAACCGGGGGTGAGCAGTCTGATCGTGGGAACGCTGAATCCGGAACATTTACGGGCTGACGTTACAGCGGCAAAATGGGCGTTGCGCAGCCTGGCCTGAACAACGCCGACCTCAACGCAACGCCCGCCGGAGTCGCTCGACGCCTTCCGCCAGTTGCGGAATGGCGCTGGTATAGGCAAAGCGGACATGCTGGTTCGGGCGGTGATGGCCGAAATCCAGACCGGGTGTGATCGCGACGCCGGTCTCCTCCAGCAGGCGCAACGCGAAGTCGTAGCTGTCGTCGGTAAAGCGGCCGCAGTCGGCGTAGAGATAAAACGCCCCCTCCGGGTTGACGGGAATGGTGAAACCCAGTTCCCGCAAGGCCGGCAGCAGAAAATCCCGCCGCGCCTGAAATTCCCGCCGCCGCTCCTCAAAAACGGTCTGCGCCGCCGGAGTGAACGCCGCCAACGCCGCGTACTGCGCCGGGGTCGAGGCCGCCAGAAACAGATTTTGCGCCAGTTTCTCCGCCGCGTTGACGCTATCTTCCGGCGCCGCCAGCCAGCCCAGCCGCCAGCCCGTCATTCCGTAATATTTACTAAAGCTGTTAATGACAAATGCTTGATCGGAAAACGCTAGCGCCGTTTGCAGCGCCGCGCCATAGACCAGCCCGTGATAAATTTCATCCATGATGACGCGCCCGCCGCACGCTTGAACAGTGGCGATGATCGCGGATAACTCATCAGGCGGAATCACTGTGCCGGTAGGATTCGCCGGCGAGGCCAGCAAGACGGCGACTGTTCGTTCATTCCAATGCCGTTCCACGAGTTCGGCGGTCAACTGGTAGCCGGTCTCCGGCCCCACCGGAACGCCCACCGCCGCGCCTTCCACCAGCCGCACGAAATGCCGGTTGCAGGGATAGCCGGGATCGGCCAGCAACACCCGGTCGCCGGGATTGATCAGCACCGCCGTCGCCAGTTGCAATGCGCCGGATGCGCCGGGGGTGATCAAAATACGCCGGGCGGGCGCTTCAACCGCATACCGTTCCCGATAATGGTCGCTGATCGCCTGACGCAGTTCCGGCAGGCCCGCTGCGGCGGTATAGCGGGTGCGACCCTCCGCCAGCGCCCGCTGACCGGCGGCGATGATCGGCTCGGCGGTCGGAAAATCCGGCTCGCCAATTTCCATGTGAATGATGGAGCGGCCCGCCGCTTCCAGTTCCCGGGCGCGGGCCAGCAACGCCATGACATGAAATGGCGCAATATCCGCCATACGACGGGCCAGCACGCCGCTCATATCCCGAATCGGCTTCCCCGGTTGTCTTCGTCGTCTTCGTGCAGGGTCAGGTCGGCTATGTTGACGGATAATTTACTACCGCCCGACTCCATGCCCTCCGACAAGCGGATTTGCAACGCCACATTGTTCTTGGAATCCGCATTCTTGATCGCCTCATCCTTGGAAATTTTGCCTTCCTTGTAGAGCTTGAACAGCGCCTGGTCGAAGGTCTGGGTGCCGGACTCGGTGGACTGCTCCATGGCGTCCTTGACGTAATCGATCTTGCCCTTTTGAATCAAGTCAGCGATATAAGGCGTGTTCAGCAGCACTTCCACCGCCGGCACCATCCCCCCAGTGAGTGAGCGAATCAACCGCTGCGAAATAATGGCCCGCAGGTTCAGCGACAGATCCATCAGCAACTGGGGACGTGCGTCTTCCGGGAAAAAGTTGACGATGCGCTCCAGCGCGCCATTGGCGTTATTCGCGTGCAAAGTGGACAGCACCAAGTGGCCGGTTTCCGAGAAGGTCAGCACATACTTCATCACATCGCGTTCGCGGACCTCGCCGACCAGAATCACATCCGGCGCCTCGCGCATGGCGCTGCGCAACGCAAATTCATAACTATGGGTATCAATGCCGATTTCACGCTGGGCCACCACCGATTTTTTATGCTGGTGAGTGAATTCAATCGGGTCTTCAATGGTGATGATGTGGCCGGGCGAACTGGAATTGCGGTGATCGATCATCGCCGCCAGCGTGGTGGACTTACCGGAACCGGTCGCGCCAACCAGCAAAATCAGGCCGCGCTTTTCCATGATGATCTGCCGCAGCAAGGGCGGCAGGCCCAATTCCTCTACCTGCGGGATGTCGCCCTTGATGAAGCGAATCACCATGGACACCTCCCCGCGCTGTTTGAAGACGTTGGAGCGGAACCGGCCCACTCCGTGCAGCGGAATGGCGAAGTTCAGCTCCCACTCGTGTTCAAAGTCCTTGATTTGGTCATCCTTCATGACCGAGTAGGCAATTTCGCGCACCTGTCCTGGCCCCAGCACCTTGTTGCCAATGGGCCGCACGACGCCGCCAATTTTAATGTTGACGGGAGCGCCAACATGAAAGAACAGGTCGGAGGCATTCTTATCGACCATCAGTTTCAAATAGGGGGTGATATCCATGGAAAATTCTTCCTCAAGCCAGCCGATTCAGACCGTTCAACGCTGCGACACGGTACGCCTCGGCCATAGTGGGGTAATTAAATGTGGTGTTGACGAAGTATTGAATCGTATTCGCCTCGCCCTTTTGCGCCATGATGGCCTGGCCAATATGGACGATTTCCGCCGCCTGATCGCCGAAACAGTGGATGCCGAGAATTTCCAGCGTGTCGCGGTGAAAGAGCAGTTTGAGGATGCCTACGGTGCGTCCGGTGATCTGGGCGCGCGCCAGGCTCTTGAAATAGGCGTGGCCGACCTCGTAGGGCACCCGCGCCTCGGTCAGTTCGCGCTCGGTGCGCCCCACCGAACTGATCTCCGGCGACGTGTAGATGCCGGTCGGAATGTAATCGACCAGATGATGGTCGCAACCGCCTTGCACCAGATGCGTCGCGGCAAAGCGGCCCTGATCATAAGCGGCGCTGGCCAGGCTGGGATAACCGATCAGATCGCCCACCGCGTAAATATGCGGCAGCGCCGTGCGATAATTTTCATCGACTTTGACCTGACCACGACTGTTGGGGGTGATGCCCAAGTCTTCCAGGCCCATGTTCGCCGTGTTGCCCGTGCGGCCATTCGCCCACAACAGCACGTCGGCTTTGATACGCTTGCCAGATTTGAACGACATCGCCATGCCATCCGGCAAACCTTCGACCTGTTCATATTCTTCATTGTGGCGGATCATGACGCCTTGATCGCGCAAGTGATAACTGAGCGCATGGGCGATTTCATCGTCCAGGAACGACAGCAACTGCGAACGGGTATCGACCAGATCCACCTTGCACCCCATATTGCGGAAGATGCTGGCGTATTCGCAGCCGATCACCCCGGCGCCATAAATCAAAATCGAGCGCGGGGTGGTGGTCATGCTGAGAATGGTGTCGCTGTCGAAAATGCGCGGATGATTGAAATCGATGTCGCGGGGCCGGAACGGATGGGAACCGGAAGCGATGATGAACGCATCGGCGGTCAGAATAGTCGGTTCGGAGCTGCCAGACCGCACTTCCAGGGTATGGGCGTCAAGGAATTTGGCGTGACCGTGATAAAGCCGAACCCGGTTACGCTCGTAAAAATCCCGGCGCATGGCGGTCTGGCGGGCGATCACCGACTCAGCGGAACGTAGCAAATCGGGATAAGACAGCTTAAGGGCGTGACCGAGTGCGTTACGAAAGGCCGGGCTGGTGTTGAATTCCAGCATCCGGTTGATGGAATGCCGCAGAGCCTTGGATGGGATAGTGCCCCAATGGGTGCAACCGCCACCCACCAGATGGTGTTTTTCGATCACCGCGACCGACTTTCCGTCTTTAGCGGCTTTCATGGCGGCCCCTTCTCCTCCCGGGCCAGTGCCAATCACGATGACATCGTATTTTTGGTCGTTCATGTCGCGCTCGTCGGTGGTTGTTCTTACTCTATAGTCTAAACCCTTTCGGGGAAGGCGCAAAAACAGCCCCTATTCTTTTGGAACGCAACCGAGACAATGAAGACCCGGTCAGGCCATCAGCGCCAGCTTTACCTTTTTTCTGGAATGATTGCGCCAGACACAGGGGTGCATTCCCAGAAAATCCGCTTTCTATCACTCCACCGTGACCGACTTGGCCAGGTTGCGCGGTTGATCCACATCAGTGCCTTTGAGAATGGCGACGTGATAGGCCAGCAGTTGCAAGGGGATGGTAAAGACGATAGGCGCAATGGACTCGGGTACGGCGCCCAGCGATAGAACATGGGTATCCACGCCGCTGAGTTGGGTATCCACTTCCCGGTCAGCGAACAGGAACAACACCCCGCCCCGCGCCCGCACTTCCTGGAGATTCGACAGCACCTTCTCCAGCAAGCCATCCTTTGGCAACACGCACACCACCGGCATGTCGCTGTCCACCAGCGCCAGTGGACCGTGTTTAAGCTCACCCGCCGGATAGGCTTCGGCGTGGATGTAGGAAATTTCCTTAAGCTTGAGCGCTCCTTCCATAGCGATAGGGTATTGCGGGCCGCGCCCCAGGAACAGAGCGTGATGCTTCTCGGCAAAATGTTCAGCCAATCGCTCAATGGCGCTGTCCAGCACCAGCGCCTCTTCCAGCGCTTTCGGCAACCGCTCCAGGTCTCGCACGGAAACCGCCTCCTCCACCTCGCTCAAGCCATATCGCCGACCCAGCCGCAGCGTCAGCAATCGCAATGCGACCAATTGAGTGGTGAAAGCTTTAGTGGATGCAACGCCGATTTCCCGTCCGGCGCGCGTCAGCAGGGTCAATGCCGATTCCCGCACCAGCGAGCTTTCCGCGACATTGCAAATAGCGAGCGAGGACAAATAGCCGCGCTCTTTCGCCGCCCGCAGAGCCGCCAGCGTGTCCGCTGTTTCGCCGGATTGCGAGATGCTGACAAACAATGTTCCGGGCGGCGTGACTCCGCGCCGATAGCGATATTCGCTGGCCACTTCGACCGTGCAGGGGACGCCCAGATTTTCCAACCAGTAGCGGGCCACCATCCCGGCGTGATAGCTGGTGCCGCAGGCGACGATATGCACGCCCTGCGTCTGGTCCAACACGGGTCCCGCTTCCGGCCCAAAGCATTCGTCCAGCAACCGGCCCTGATGGATGCGCCCCGCCAGCGTTTCGGCGACCACGGTCGGCTGCTCGAAGATTTCCTTGAGCATAAAGTGGCGATAGCCGCTCTTGCCCACGGCGCCGCCCTGTTGCGCCGCATAGGCGAGCGGCCGCTCCACAATCTCTCCCATACGGTCGTAGATCGTGAAGCTCTCGCGCTGCACATCGGCGATGTCGCCTTCTTCCAGGAAGACGAAGGTCTGCGTGACGGGGGCCAGGGCGAAGACATCCGAGGCGATAAAGTGTTCCTCGATGCCGATGCCCAGCACCAGTGGGCTGCCCGCCCGTGCGGCGATCAGGCGCGTTGGGTCTTCGCGGCAAATCACCCCCAAGCTGTAAGCGCCGGTTAAACGGGTTACGGCCTGCTGAACGGCGGCCAGCAAATGACCGGTGTGCTGCATCTGCTGGTTGATCAGATGGGCGATCACCTCGGTATCGGTGTCGGACTCGAAGCGGTAGCCAGCGGCGATCAACTCGTCCTTCAGTTCGCGGTAATTCTCAATGATGCCGTTATGCACCACCGCCACTGAATCATTGCTGACATGCGGATGGGCGTTGCGCTCGCAGGGTTCGCCGTGGGTGGCCCAGCGGGTATGGGCAATGCCCAGCGCGCCGCGCACCGGTTCCTGTTGCAGGCGGTCGGTCAGCATTTGCACCTTGCCGACCGTGCGCAATCGATGCAACTGACCGTCCCGGCTGTCCAAGGTCACGACGCCGGCTGAGTCATAGCCGCGATATTCCAGCCGCCGCAGCCCTTCAAGCAGGATGGGAGTGACATTGCGTTCAGCGATAGCGCCGACGATTCCGCACATAACCGTTTTAACCTCCCAATACCAGTCGCTGGGTATGCCGGGCAATCACCAGCTCTTCATTGGTGGGCAACACCCACACCTTTGTCCGACTGCCCGCCCGGTCGATTCGTTGCGCATCGCTGGCATTAGCTGCGGCATCCATCTCGATACCCAGCCAAGCGGAACGGGCGCAGACCTGTTCACGCACCGCTGCGGCGTGTTCGCCAATGCCGCCGGTGAACACCAGGGCGTCCAACCCACCCAGCGCCGCCGCCAGTGAGCCAAGTTCGCGGGCGATGCGGTAGCAGAAATAATCAACCGCCAGCTTGGCGCTCGGATCGGAACTGGCCAGCAATTCCCGCATGTCGTTGCTAATTCCCGACAATCCCAGTAACCCCGACTGCTTGTACAGCAGGTTGGTCAGATCCTTGGCGCCCATGCCGTGCTGTTCAATCAGATAAATCAGCACGCCGGGATCGAGCGAGCCGGTGCGGGTGCCCATCGGCAATCCTTCCACCGCCGTGAAGCCCATGGTGCTGGCGACGCTCCGACCGTCATGCATGGCGCACATGCTGGCGCCATTGCCCAGATGCGCGACGACGACGCGCCCGGTGGCCGAGGCGCCCATCACCTCCGAAAGATGACTCGCGATAAATTCATAGGACAGTCCGTGGAACCCGTAGCGGCGCACGCCTTCTTCGCGGTAAGCGCGAGGCAGGGCGAACAGTTTCGCCAGTTCCGGCTGGACATAATGGAACGCCGTGTCGAAGCAACCCACCTGCGGCAAATCAGGCCGCACCGCGCTCAGGGCGTGGATGCCGGCCAGATTATGCGGCTGATGCAACGGCGCAAGCGGGATGAAATGCGCCAGACGAGTAATGGTTTCCGGGGTCAACAACTGCGGGTCGCTGTACTCCTCGCCGCCATGCACCACCCGATGACCGACGGCGATGATGTCGGGCAGGCCCGGAGTTTTTTTGAGCCAGGTCAACAGATCGCGGAGCGCCGCCTGATGATCGTAAACTGCCGTGGAGACAGGCGTGGAAACGGGCGGCGTTATTAAAGGCGGGTCGGACGCTCTGCGGCGCAATTCGGGCCCGATCTTACGATATTGACCATCAGGCGACGTCAAATGACTATCCGCCAGCACCCGGCCGGCGTGATCGAATGCCTTAAAACGCGGATTATCCTCGCCGATATTCTCCTGGAGGCCGCGACAGACCAACTCCAGTTCATCGCTGCCCACCGGCAACGCAAACACCGAAAATTTGATGCTGGACGAACCGGCGTTTAAAACCAGTAATCCTTGGGACATAGGTAGGCGTTTCCTCTGAATCAACCGCTATTCAGCAGTCCCCTCTTCCTGCGAGGAAGAGGGAGTGAATGGTGAAGTCGTCGGCGCAAGATCGCCAAACTGGCAACCGTAAGATTGCAGATAGGCGCGGAACCGCTCGCCCAGTTCGGGATGACGCAGGCCGTATTCGACTGTAGCGACCAGGTAGCCGAGTTTGCTGCCGCAATCGTGACGCCGCCCGGAAAACTCATAGGCCAGCACCTGCTCTTCGTTGAGCAATGCCGCAATGCCGTCGGTCAACTGAATTTCGTTGCCGGCCCCGCGTGGGATGTTTTCCAGAAGGTCGAAAATGCGTGAGGTCAGGATATAGCGGCCCACCACCGCTAGATTGGAGGGCGCATTTTCCGGTTTGGGCTTCTCGACAATGCCGTCCACGTTGCTCAACCGGGTGGCGAAGGACAGCGGATGGACGATGCCGTACTTGTTGGTTTCGGACTTAGGCACCCGCTCCACGCCCAGGATCGAGCACTGGTATTTGTTAAAATACCGAACCATCTGGCTCATTGCCCCGCCTTCCTCGGCGTCATCCTCGATCAAGTCATCCGCCAGGATGACCATGAACGGTTCATTGCCGACCACCGGCCGGGCGCACAGCACGGCATGGCCCAGTCCCAGCGCCTCGGCCTGGCGGACGTAGACGCATTCCACGCCGTGCGGCACGATGTTGCGCACGACATTGAGCAGGTCCGTTTTGCCTCGCGTTTCCAGTTCGACTTCCAGTTCGTAGGCCTTATCAAAGTGGTCGGCAATCGCGTTCTTGGTGCGGCCGATGATGAACACCAGCGTGTCTACCCCCGCCGCCACCGCTTCCTCAACCGCATATTGAATCAGCGGCTTGTCAACGATGGGGAGCATTTCCTTAGGGCTGGCCTTGGTCGCCGGCAGGAACCGCGTCCCTAAACCGGCCACCGGGAAAACCGCCTTGCGCACTCGCCGTTTCACTGTGTCTACCTCGTGGATTAGCGTACTGTGGTTATGGGTAGACGCATTGTCCGGCAAGCGGCGGGATTGAACAAGCCTGCTGGAAGCCCGCCAGCCAGAACATGCGAACTCCCTATCTAACGTGAGTTCTGGATAAAGATTAGGGAGGTGGCCCTTGGAGTGGAACCGGCTAAGGTTGCCGGTATCATCCCTGCTGCTCTAGGAGCCGCCATCATGAGCTTAGAAGACCTGTTCTGTGACGTTTTGAACATCGGGTCACGGCGCAAGGCATGGGCGTCGTTGCCATCATTCGTAATCACTGACGATCTGATCGATGCGCTGGGCAAAGAGATCGCGCAACGGGTGTTCGATGTAGTTCGGATGGCTCTGGTCGTTAAAGACCGCGGCTAACCGCTCGATCAAACCGATCTGGCGGTCGATGCCGCGTAGGATCACGGGATCGAAATCCAACGACAGCGCGCTGCCATTAAATGTTCTACGGAGGCTCAAACCAGCGATGGGGGAAAACACAGTAATTTTGGGGTAGACTCAGGCATGGGCGATCTCGTTGAGCTTCTTCCGAAGCGCTATTAGCGTAACGCTCATTATATCAATAAGTTAAACGGTTTTTTTACCCCTTTTCTTGAATAATTCGGGAGTAATTATCCGCAACTTCCACCCGACTGTATATCCATAGATGGTCCTTCTGGTGGCAAGATTCCAGCTAAGGTTGAACAAGAGACATGATCATGCGGCGTTTTTTGCTGGCATTCATCGGAATCGGGTTGCTGCTGTACGGCGTGGTATACCTGCCACCGGTG
>Ga0209573_1006058_pt1 | contig 10382 bp, 9 predicted proteins | sample TNRBio252014_DNA_FD_185870 | JGI IMG/M metagenome (GOLD analysis project Ga0209573, IMG submission 185870) | Wastewater treatment Type I Accumulibacter community from EBPR Bioreactor in Madison, WI, USA - TNR Reactor_6/25/2014_ DNA (SPAdes)... | ecosystem: Engineered > Bioreactor > EBPR >...
CGAACATCGAGACGAACATCTCGTCGCAGTTCTTGGAATGCACGAACAAACGGTCGCCCTTGCTAAGGCCGCGCGCCTTCAGCGCCGCCGCCAGCGCCGAGACCTGCGCGTCGATCTCCGCCCAGGTCCAGGTCCGGTCCCGCCAGATGAAGCCGGGGTGACCGGGAAAACGGCGGGCATTCTGGGTGAGCAGATGGGCGAGGTTCATCACCCGGCGCGAGCAGGGCGCGACGCCGCCCCTGGGGTTTGCGGTGGAGGAAGCGGGCATGGCGGCCTCGGACTGGTTCGGTTCGTCAGTATGATGATGACCGGGCTTGCCGGCGCGGGCAAGCCGGTGGACGTGTCAGCTGCGCTGTTCTCCGCGCAGGGTGGACAGGCCGATGCCGGCGGCCTCGAAGCCGCCATCCACCGCCAGCGTCTGGCCGGTGATGTAGCTGGCCTTGTCCGAGCAGAGGAAATAGATCGCCTCGGCCAGTTCCTCCTCCAGCCCGTAGCGGCCGAGCGGGATGGAATCGCGGTAGTCGGCGCGCACGGCCGGGGTGTGCACGGCCTTGGCCATGGCGGTTTCCACAGGGCCGGGGGCAACGGCGTTGACGCGGATCTTCACCTCGGCCAGTTCGGCCGCGAGCTGCTTGGTCAGATGCGCCAGCGCCGCCTTCGAGGTGCCGTAGGCGACGCGCATGGTGGAGCCGCGGAGACCGGAAATCGAGGTGATGTTGACGATGGCGCCGCCGCGGGCCGAGAGCAGCGGAACACTGGCGAGCGTGGTGTAGAACGGGCCGGACAGGTTGACGTCCATGACGCGCGACCACTCGGGAATCGTCGTATCGAGCACCGGCTTGAACACCGCCACGCCGGCGTTGTTGACCAGCGCATCGAGCCGGCCAAAACGGGCTCTGACCTTGTCCACCGCCGCCGCGACCTGATCGGGCAAGGCGACATCGCAGACCAGTTCCAGCGTGTGGTTGGGGTCGGCGAGGGCGGCCATGGTGCGGTGCAGATTGTCGCCGTCGATGTCGAGCAGGGCGACTTTCCAGCCCTCGGCCAGGAACTTGCGCGCCGTGGCTAGGCCGATGCCCCGCGCGGCGCCGGTGACCAGCGCTACCTTCCTGCCCTCGGTGCTCATGCCGTGATGCTCCCTGATGTGCCGGCCGCGCGATGCGGATTTCCCGCTTGCCATTTCGGCCATTATGCAAAATGGTGCCTGCCAGTCATCATACAACCGCGCCGGATGCAAGGCGCTCGCCCCCGGAGAAACGTAAAATGTCGGTTCCGTCCGTTCAGCCCTACCGTGGCGTTTTCCCGGTCATGCCGACGATCTTCGACGCGCACGGCAATCTCGATATCGACGGGCAGAAGCGCGTCACCGATTTCATGATCGATGCGGGCTCGCAGGGGCTGTGCATCCTGGCCAACTTTTCCGAGCAGTTCGTGCTGACCGACGCAGAGCGCGAGCAGCTTCAGGATGTGGTTCTGGCGCATGTGGCGGGCCGCGTGCCGGTGATCGTGACGACGACGCATTTCGGCACGGCGATCTGCGCGGCGCGCTCGAAGCGGGCGCAGGAGGCCGGGGCGTCGATGGTGATGATCATGCCGCCCTATCATGGCGCCACCATCCGTGCGCCGGAAGCGCGCATCTACGAATTCTTCCAGACGGTCTCCGATGCGATCTCGATCCCGATCATGATCCAGGATGCGCCGGTGGCCGGAACGCCGCTGTCGGCGCCGTTCCTGGCGCGCATGGCGCGGGAGATTGCCAATGTCTCCTATTTCAAGATCGAGGTGCCGTATGCCGCGGCCAAGCTGCGCGAACTGATCGCGCTCGGCGGCGAGGCGATCGTCGGCCCATGGGACGGCGAGGAGGCGATCACGCTGATGGCGGACCTCGACGCCGGTTGCACCGGGGCGATGACCGGCGGCGGCTATCCCGACGGCATCCGCCAGATCATGGACCCGTGGCTTGCCGGGGATCGTGCGGCGGCGCGGGCGGCCTATGCGCAGTGGCTGCCGCTGATCAACCACGAGAACCGACAGTGCGGCCTTGCCGCGGCGAAAGCGCTGATGAAGGAAGGCGGCATCATCCGCTCGGACATGCTGCGCCATCCCCAGACCCCGCTCAACCCGCATGCCCGGGCACAACTGATCGAACTGGCGCGCGAGCGCGACGTGATGGCCCTGCGCTGGGGCCGATAGGCGATCAGTCCCGGACGGCGCCGCGCGCTTCCTCGCGCAGCATCTCGATCATGCTCTCGGCAAAGGTGGAGAGCGGCACGTCGGTGTTGGTGGCGATATAGGTCATGAAGGTGGTGGGCGGATCGACCGGGATGCGCACCACATCGGCCAGATGCCGGGTGGCGACGGAGAACGTGTCGATGACGGCAACGCCGAGACCCTGCGCCACCAGCCCGATCACCGTGTGGGCATAGCGGGCCTGGATGGCCAGCGAGAATTCCAGCCCCTGATTGAGGAAGAAGCGGGCGATGTGCTGCCCGTAGGGATCATTGCGGTCGAAGCCGATCAGGGGATAATCAAGCAGGTGCGCCGCCGTCACGCTCTTCAGCGTGCTGAGCGGATGGCCGGGCGGCACCACGGCCACCAGCGAATTGGCGCCGAGCTGCTGGAACGACATCGAGGGATGGTCGAGCTTGTAGCTGAGCGCGGCGATCTCGCCCTTCTTGAGCAGGATGTAGTCGATCGCCTCGTCGATCTTGATCACATCCACCTTGATGCGCAGGTCGGGATGCTTGCGGCGCAGGGCGCGAATGGCGCGCGGCACCAGATATTGCGAGATCGACGAGACGGCGGCGAAGGAAAAGGTGGTTGAGCCGCCGCGCTTGACCATGTCGATCGAGTACTGGAGGTCCTCGACCTTGCGGAACACATCCTGGATCTGATTGAAGATGTCGGAGGCTTCCTGGGTCGGCACATAACGGCCGTGCTGGCGCGAGAACAGCCGCAGCCCCAGCAGCCCTTCGGCGTGCTTCATGATGCGGCTGATGCCGGGAGCGGAGACGTTCAGCATCTGGGCCGCACCGTTCACCGTGCCGGTGACCATGATCGCCCGGATCACCTCGATCTGCCGCAGTGTGAGCATCGCCATCTCCTCGGCATGAAATTTAACAGAATGTTTGCTCGTAAGCAAATCTCTGTATTTGTTGTTATCGACCGGCCGGCGTAGGTCTTCTGGCATGACAGCGCGAGGGGGAAGAGCGCCATGCTGGAACTTGTTCCCGAGGTTCTGATCGAGGACGAAGCGCTGCGCGACGGTCTTCAGATCGAGAAGCGCCTGTTTTCGGTCGAGGAGAAGCTGCATTTCATCGCGGCCATCGCCGCTGCCGGGGTGCACCGCATTCAGGTCGGCTCGTTCGTGCATCCCAAGTGGGTGCCGCAGATGGCCAACACCGACGCGGTGTTCGCGGCGCTGACGCCGATTCCCGGCGTCGTGTTCTCGGCCCTCATTCTCAACATGGCCGGGCTGGAGCGGGCGCTTGCCGCCAGGGTTCAGCACCTGTCGATCTCGGTCTCGGCCAGCGAAACCCATTCGCGCAAGAACACCAACAAGTCGGTGGACGAAGCGCTGGAGGGCATCACGCCGACGCTGGAAAAGGCGCTGGCGGCAGGAATCGGCGTGCGCGCCGGCATCCAGTCGGCGCTGGGCTGCGGTTTCGAGGGGCGCATCGACCCCGCGCAGGTGCTGCGCATCGCCCGCATCTATTCCGACATCGGCGTTCACGAGATCAACATCGCCGATACCGCCGGGCTGTCCAATCCGGTGCGGACTTACGAGCTGTGCAGCCGGGTGCGCGAGGCGATCGATCCGAAGATCAGGCTGAGCCTGCACCTGCACGACACGCGCGGCCTCGGCCTCGCCAACATGGTGGCCGGATTGCAGGCCGGGGTGGCGATCTTCGACGCCGCCGTCGGCGGGCTGGGCGGCTGCCCGTTCATTCCCAGTGCCACCGGCAACATCGCCACCGAGGACGCGGTGCATGCGCTGGAGGAGATGGGCGTGAAGACCGGCATCGACTGGCGCAAGCTCAAGGCCGTGGCGCTGGAGCTGGAGGCCCTGCTCGGGCGCAGCCTGCCGAGCCGCATGGCGCACCTGTCGAGCGCCGCGTGACCCCGAACGGAGCGACCGCCATGACCCAGACCTATTCGCTCGCCTACCTCACCGTTCCGGGCCATACGCCGGCCGAACTGACCTATATCGCGGCCCGCACCGGCTATGACTGCGTCAGCTACCGGCTGGTGAACATGGGCGTGCCCGGCGAGCCGGACATCGACCCGACCAGCCGGCAGGCGGTGCGCGAGGCCAAGGCGGCGCTGGCCGAGACCGGGCTGACGCTGCTCGACATCGAACTGGCGCGCATCCTCGTCGACAAGGATCCGAAGGACTATCTGCGCGCCATGGAGGCGGGGGCCGAGATGGGCGCGCGCCACCTGATTTCCAGCGCCTGGACCGGCCGCTACAGCGACCGCGACTTCGTGGTGGAGCGCTATGCCGAGATCTGCGATCTGGCAAAACCGTTCGGGCTGACGGTCGATCTGGAATTCCCCACCTTCTCGCGCCTGTCGTCGCTGCGCGAGGCGGCGGACATCGTGCACGCCGCCGGGCGCAGCAACGGCGGCATTCTGGTCGATACGCTCTATTTCCACTTCTCGGGCTGCTCGCTCGACGATCTGGGCGCGCTGCCGCGCGAATGGTTCCACTTCCTGCACCTGTGCGATGCCGGCCTGCCGGTGCCGGTGACCAAGGAAGGCAAGATTCACATTGCCCGCGAGGACCGGCTCTATGTCGGCGAGGGCTGCATCGACTTCAACGCCATCGTCGACCGGCTGCCGCCGCTGCCGTTCGCCATCGAGCTGCCCAACGACCGGCGCGTCGCCGAACTGGGCGCCGAGGGTCATGCCCGGCGCTGCCTTGAGGCCGCCAGGACCTATTTTTCCAGTTCCATGCCGGATGCGGCGCCCCGCCGCACCGGAACCACGGGCTGACATCCGCCCGGAATGCACGATCGATTTGAGGAGACCCGCCATGGCTCGTGACGTGACCGCCGAAGAACAGCAGCTTGTTGCCGAGATGATCGCCCGCGCCCGCGTGGCGATGGACAAGATCAAGGACTACGATCAGGCACAGGTGGACCGGCTTGCCCAGGCGCTCGGCTGGGCCTGCGGCAACGAGAAGACCTTCGTGCGCATCGCCCAGATGGGTGTCGACGAATCGGGCATCGGCGACCGTGCCGGCCGCGCCGGCAAGCGCCACAAGGTGCTGGGCGTGCTGCGCGATGCGCTGCGCGGCAAGTCTGTCGGCGTCATCGAGGTGGACGAGGCCAAGGGCATCACCAAGATCGCCAAGCCGGCCGGCGTCATCGCCTCGCTGATCCCCACCACCAACCCGGAACTGACCCCGCCGGTCACCGGCATCTATGCCATCAAGTGCAAGGATGCGGTGATCTTCTCACCGCATCCGCGCGCCAGGAAGACCACCTTCGAGATGGTGCGCGTGATGCGCGAGACGCTGAAGAAGCTGGGGGCGCCGGAAGACATCTTCCAGTGCGTCGAGCGCCCGTCGATTCCGCTGACGGGCGAGTTGATGGCGCAGTGCGACCTGACGCTGGCGACCGGCGGCAAGCCGATGGTGAAAGCCGCCTATTCCTCGGGCAAGCCGGCCTATGGCGTGGGCGCCGGCAACTCGACCATGGTGATCGACGCAACCGCCGACATCAAGGAAGCGGCCTATAACAGCCGCATTTCCAAGACCTCGGACTTCGGCTCGGGCTGCTCGGCCGACGGCAACCTGCTGATCGACGACACCATCTATGACGCCCTGCGCGCCGCGCTGGTGGCCGAGGGCGGCCATCTGTGCAGCGCCGAGGAGAAGGCCAGGCTGGAACGCGCCCTGTGGGACGACGAGGGCCACCGCACCATCGACACCGTGGCCGTCTCTGCCCAGAAGATCGGCGAGATCGCCGGCTTCACCGTGCCGGCCGACCGCACCTTCATCATGGTCGAGCACGACAAGATCGGCAAGGATCAGAAGTTCTCGTCCGAGAAGCTGTGCGTGGTGATGGCGCTGTTCAGGTTCCACGGCTTCGATGATGCGCTGGAGAAGGTCAAGCAGGTCTACGAGGTGGGCGGCAAGGGCCATTCGTGCGGCATCTATTCGTTCAACGACGATCACATCGCCCGCCTTGCCGCCGTGGCTCCGGTCAGCCGGATGATGGTGCGCCAGGCCCAGTCGAAGGCCAACGCCGGCTCGTTCACCAACGGCATGCCGATGACCTCGTCGCTCGGCTGCGGCATCTGGGGCGGCAACATCACCAACGAGAACGTTTCGCTCAAGCACTACATGAACGTCACCTGGGTCTCGCGCCCGATCCCCGAGGATCGCCCGTCGGATCAGGAGCTGTTCGGCGAGTTCTACAACACCGAAACGATGTAAGGCGTCAGGGGGCGGGGGCGCGCGCTCCCGCTTGCCCGCACGGGGAGGATGACATGCAGGACCTGATTTCCAACCAATTGGTGCGCTATCTCGAAAACCGGGGCGTCACCCATGTGTTCGGCCTGTGCGGCCACACCAACATCGCCGTGCTCTCGGCGATGGCCAACACCAAGCTCACCTTCGTCAACGTGCGCCACGAGCAGATCGCGGCCCATGCGGCGGATGGCTATGCGCGCGCCACCGGCAAGGCCTCGGTGCTGCTCTCGCACCTGTCGCCGGGGCTGACCAACGCCGCCACCGGCGTCGCCAACGCGGCGCTCGACTGCATCCCGATGGTGGTGATCGCCGGCGACATTCCCAGCTATTACTACGGCAAGCATCCGCATCAGGAAGTGAACCTGCATGCCGACGCCAGCCAGTACGAGATCTATCGCCCGTTCGTGAAGCGGGCCTGGCGCGTCGATACGCCGGAACTGTTCCCCGAGATCCTCGAAAAGGCCTTCCTGCTGGCCGAGAGCGGCCAGCCCGGCCCGGTGCTGGTCAACGTGCCGATGGATGTGTTCTCCAAGCCGATCGACACGGCACTGTTCGACCGTCTCAAGGGCAACACCAAGGCGCTGGTCAAGCCCTCGATCGACGATGAGACCGCGCGCACCATCGTCAGGACGCTGGCCGAGGCGGAAAACCCGGTGATCTATGCCGGCGGCGGCGTGGCGCTGTCGAAGGCCTATGCCGAACTGGCCGAGTTTGTCGCGCACATCAACATGCCGGTGGCCCATTCGCTGATGGGCAAGGGCGTGCTCGCCGATGACAACCCCTTCACGCTGGGGATGACCGGTTTCTGGGGCACCAAATTCACCAACGACACCTGCCTTGCAGCCGATTGGGTGTTCGGCATCGGCACCCGCTTCAAGGAGGCGGACTGCTCGTCGTGGTATCGCGACTACACCTTCAATTTCCCGCCGTCGAAGCTGATCCACATCGACATCGAGCCGCAGGAGATCGGCCGCAACTTCCCCACCGAGATCGGCGTCGTGGCCGATCTGAAATCGGCGCTGAAGGTGCTGAACCGGGTGGCGCGCGAGATGTATCCGAACGGCGTGAAGCGGCCGGAACTGGCCCGGGCGATCGCCGAGGAGCGCAAGGCGTTCGCGGCGAAGAACACGAAGATGGCGACCTCCGACGCCTTCCCGATGATGCCCGAGCGTATCCTCGCCGATCTGCGCGCCGCCATGCCGCGCGATGCCTTCCTCACCTCCGACGTGGGCTGGAACAAGAACGGCGTCGCCCAGCAGTTCCCGATCTACACCCCCGGCTCGATCCTGATCCCCGGCGGGTTCGCCACCATGGGCTTCGGCCCGCCGGCGGCGGTGGGCGCCAAGATCGCCTTTCCCGACCGGGTGGTGATCTCTCTCGTCGGCGACGGCGGCTTCGGCCAGAACCCGGCGGTGCTGGCCACCGCAGCCGAGCAGAACGCCCCGGTGATCTGGGTGATCATGAACAACAACGCGTTCGGCACCATCGCCGGCCTGCAAAAGGCGCATTACGACCTGACCTACGGCACGGTGTTCCCCAAGGATGCCTCGATCGAGGAGCAGAAGCCCGACTATGCGGCGATTGCCCGGGCCTATGGCGTCGATGGCGTGCGCATCAAGTCCGCCGCCGAGTTCAGGCCGGCGCTGGAAGCGGCGATCGCCTCAGGCCGGCCGACGGTGATCGATGTGGCGATGATCAACAACCCGACGCCGACCTCGGGCCACTGGAACATCCTCGACATCTACTCGCCCGACCGGCATGTGAGCCACGTGACGACCGACTGAGCGGGCGATGTGATCGGGTGAACCATCATGGCCGGGCGCAAGCCCGGCCATCTGCGTTCTGGGGACAGAGGAGGATGCCGAGCGCCCTCAGCTGATCTTCACCGCCTGCCCGGTGCGCGCCGCGATATGGATCGCCTCGATCACCTTCAGCGTCATCAGCCCCTCGCGCCCGGAGACGACCGGCGGCTCCTCGCCGCGGATGACCCTGGCGAACTGCTGGATCTGGATGCGCCAGGGGTCGGCGGGCGGCGCGACGATCTGTTCGACATTGAAGGGTTCGAACCAGCTGCGCTTGTCCGGATTGGACCAGAGTTCGAGGCGCGGGATGGAGAGCGAGCCGTGCGTGCCGCCGATGTAGACACAGGTCTGGTCGGTGTGGGGATAGGCCGGGTTCTCGCCGGCGGTCTGCTCCCAGCTCCAGGGCGCGACGGCGGTGTCGGTGATGTTGACCGTTCCGAGCGCTCCGCTGGCAAAGCGCAGAATCGCGGTCGTCGTCTCGTCCACCGGATACTTGCGCACGGCGCTCGACTGGAAGGCCTGCACCTCGCTCACCTCGCCGCAGAGGTGGCGCAGCACGTCGATGTCGTGGATCAGGTTGAGCAGCACCGGGCCGGCGCCGATTTCGCGCCGCCACGTCACGTCGAAATACTCATCCGGCTTCATCAGCCAGAAGAAGGAATGCACCGTCACGATCTTGCCCAGACGGCCCTCGTCGATGATCGCTTTCGCGCGCTGGATCATCGGGTTGTGGCGGCGGTGGTGGCCGGTGAGGATCGGCACGTTGGCCCGGGCGGCGGCGGCGACGAGGCGCTGGCCGCCGGCAATGTCGTCGGCCAGCGGCTTTTCGATCAGCGCCGGCAGGCCGGCGGCTATCGCCTGCAATCCGTGCTGGACATGCATCTGGTTGGGCGTGGCGATGATCACGCCATCGGGGCGATCCTCGGCCACCATCTCCTTGAAGTCGGTGAACCAGCGCACGTCGTGCTTTTCGGCCAGAGCGCGGCCGGCATCCGCCGGGTCGACAATGGCGGTCAGCATCACCTCGGGCTCGGCCATGATGTGTTCGATATGGCGGCGGCCGATGATGCCTGCGCCGAGCACGGCCAGTTTGACAGGTGGTTTCATGCGTCGTTTCCTCACAGTGTCGGCGCGTCTCGGGCGGTGCCTCTTTCGGGCGCCCCGGACAAGACTATGCGGGGATCGGCGCAAGGTCCATCAGGTGAGAGGGATCGTCAGCGTCGTGATCATCCGGGCCGTGTCGGGCCTGACGCCGCGCCACCAGACAAAGGCCTCCGCCGCCTGCTCCACCAGCATGCCGACGCCATCGGCCAGACCGGCGACAGTGTGTGCCTGTGCCCGGCTGAGGAAGGGCGTGAGGCCCTTGCCATAGACGAGGTCGTAGGCGAGTGCGGCACCGCCGAAGGCGCTGTCCGGCAGCGGCGGCATTTCGCCGCGGAGGCTGGCCGAGGTGGCGTTGACGACAATATCGAAGCTCATGTCATTGAGATCGTCATACCCGCCCGAGGTGATCGGGCCATGGCTGGCCAGATGGCGGGCCAGCGCGTGGGCCTTCTCCACGGTGCGGTTGACCAGCATCAGCGCGGCCGGTCTGGCCTCAAGGAACGGCAGCAGCGCGCCGCGTGCCGCCCCGCCGGCGCCCAGCAGCAGCACCCGCCTGCCGGCCAGGGGCTGGCCGAGGTTGATCTCGATGTCACGCAACAGACCGATGCCGTCGAAATTGTCGGCGACGATCTCGCCGCCTTCCACCTTCAGGCAGTTGGCGGCGCCGGCCAGTTCGGCCCGCGGCAGGCGGCGGGTCGCCAGCGCGTTCGCTTCCAGCTTGAACGGGGCGGTGACGTTGCAGCCCCTGCCGCCGCCGGCAAAAAAGGCGCTCAGCGCATCGGGGAAGCGGCCGGGCGGCGCTTCGATCGCCTGATAGTCGATGTCCTCGCCCGTCTGGCGGGCGAAGGTCATGTGGATCAGCGGCGACTTGGTGTGACTGAGCGGATTGCCGAAGACGGCGTAGCGGTCGGTCATCGGTCAGGTCTTCAGCGTGCTGACAACAGGGTCGGCATAGAGCACGCCATCCTTGACCATGGCCTCGATCTCGGCCTCGGGGA
>Ga0209573_1006060_pt1 | contig 10381 bp, 10 predicted proteins | sample TNRBio252014_DNA_FD_185870 | JGI IMG/M metagenome (GOLD analysis project Ga0209573, IMG submission 185870) | Wastewater treatment Type I Accumulibacter community from EBPR Bioreactor in Madison, WI, USA - TNR Reactor_6/25/2014_ DNA (SPAdes)... | ecosystem: Engineered > Bioreactor > EBPR >...
ATTCTGTGCATGGGGATCGGCGATGTCCTGTATGACCAGGCGCCGCTGCAAGTGACCCAGTTTGAAGCGGACATCCGCATTGCCCGGCAACTGGAACAACTCTGGCTGGAGAAGGGTGGAGGCGGCAACGCCTGCGAATCCTACAACCTGCCGTGGTATTTCGCGGCCCTGCACACGCAGATTGATTGCTTCGAGAAACGGGGCCGCAAGGGTTATCTGTTCACCGTCGGCGATGAAGAGCCGCCGCCGGGCTTGTCCGCCAAAGCTATCGCCCGGGTCATGGGCGACCGGGTGCAACGCAATTTCAGTTCCCCGGAATTGCTGACCATGGTCAGCCGCAGGTACCACGTCTTTCATGTGATCGTCGAGGAAGGTTCGCACGCCCGCCATGATCTGCACGGAGTGCGCAGTGCGTGGACCGAACTGCTGGGTCAGCGGGTGATCGGTTTGGCGGACCATACGAAACTGGCCGAGGTGATTGTGTCGGCCATCGAGATCAACGAAGGCCGGGACCGTGACGCCGTGGCCGACAGTTGGTCGCGGGAAACCGCCAGTGTCGTGCAACGGGCGATGCAGACGCTGGAACCGATAGGACGGCCTGGCGCGCGGGGCGTGCGGTTTTAGGCCAGCGGCGAGTAGGGAGATAACGAGAATGCGTTGCTCGCTACTCGCTGATCGTTAAACAGGAGGAAGGCGCATGCGTTTGGAAAAAACCGCTCAGGTCGTGATCGGCGCGCAATTTGGCGACGAAGGTAAGGGACGGCTGATTGATTATTACGCCGCATCGGCCGGCGGCGACAGCATCGTAGTCCGCTTCAACGGCGGCGCCCAAGCGGGTCATACCGTGGTGACGCCGGAAGGCCGGCGGCATGTGTTCAGCCATATCGGCAGCGGCGCGTTCGCCGGGGCTGCTACCTTGCTGTCACGGTTCTTTGTATCTAATCCGATCCTGTTCCTGAAGGAATTGAATGCCTTGGCGGAGTTGGACGTGACGCCGACCGTGCTGATTGATCCGGCCAGCCCGGCGACCACGCCGTATGACATGCTGATCAATCAGATCATCGAGAAAGAGCGGGGCGCTGGCCGGCATGGCAGTTGCGGGATCGGCTTTGGCGAGACCCTGGAGCGCCATCTCCATCCGGCTTACGCACTGACAGTAGGCGATCTGGCGGATGACGCATTGGCTGACCGGCTGGATGCCATCCGCTGCGACTATGCGCCGGCCCGGCTGGTCCGGCTGGGTTTCGGCGATGCCTATCTTCGCGAAGCGGGACTGTTTCAATCCGACGCGATTCTGGAGCGCTATGTCGAGAACGCACGCCGCTTTCTCGACGCCGTGACCGTGATGAACGCCCCGGCGGCCATCCAGGGTCGGCGGATATTGTTTGAGGGCGCGCAGGGATTGCTGCTCGATCAGGAGCGCGGATTTTTCCCGTATGTAACCCGCTCCTATACCGGCTTGCGCAACGTCCTGTCGCTGGCCGATGAGTGGCGGCTGACCCGGCTGGAAGTGACCTATGCGACCCGCGCTTATCTGACCCGGCATGGCGCTGGTCCGTTGCCGGGAGAATTGGCGGAGAAGCCGTATCCAGCCGTGGCCGACCCGACGAACATTCCGAACGATTATCAGGGAACGTTACGGTTCGCCTGGCTGGATGTAGACCTGCTCGGTCGAGCTATCGCCGCTGATTTAAACGATGCGCGCCGATTTGCTGGTATAGCGGTCAAGCCACGGCTGGCGACAACCTGTCTGGATCAATTGGGCGACGGGCTAGCGATTTATTGCCAGGGTGGACGGCGCTGTCAGGCTCGATTGGAGTCGTTGATCGCAGCGGTCAGGCAGGCGACGGATATGAACGAGGTCTGGCTGAGCCGGGGGCCGGAGCGGGACGCCGTGAGCGGTTATTTGTGATAAACGCCGCGCGCGATGCCCGGCGGTGTTTTGTCCTCGTTGATGCTGAAAACGCTCCAGCCCCGGTATTGGGCGGCGGCGAACAGCGCCAGCACCAACAGGCCGCTGATTAAATAGGTTCGGAACATAGGGCGCTTCGCTCTTTAATCCATCAATCCTCATCGTCCGCCATGTCCGTGCCGGGCGGGCCATGATCGCTTTCCGCCCAACGGCTGCGCTCAAAAGCCCTGGCGCGCCAGTAAAACAGAGCCGGCGCGATCAGCAGGCCAACCAGGGCCAGCAAGAAATTGCTCCAACTCGGCGCATCGCGGACCAAGGTGAAGGTGGCGGTTACGGTCGGCGCGGTGGGCGGGCGTTCGGCGTCGATGCTGAGATGATAAAGACCGGCGGGAATCGCCGATAGCACCGCTTCATCGCTGGTGCTGCCTTCCGACCAGCGTTCTCCGTCATCGACCCCGTAGTAATAACTCAACTCGCGGCCGATGGCATAGCTGGCCCCCGTTTCCCGGTTGGTCAGCGTCATGTCGAAATAAATCCACTGGTTGTTGAGACTGGTTTCGGCGCGAATGACCAGGTTCGACGGGCGTCCGCTGATGGCGAAGGCATCGCTGGTCAGCGTCTTCTGCTGAGCGGCGGCGTCGAAGGTGAAGGTTTGTTGATGCGCCCGTTGATCGGAGGACAGCAGGACCGTCGCGATTTGACCAAGGATGAGCAGGCTCAGGAACGCCCAGAGGCAGCGCCGGAATTTGGGCTGCTGCGCGGCGTAGGGTGAGGGCTGGTTGGGAGCGATACCGACCGGGACCGGCAGCGGCGCGTCGAGGCGAAAGGCCGTCCTGACCGCCGCCGGCGCCAGATATTCGGCCTGCGACCAGACGATTTCCTGCGCGGTACGTTCCCGGCTGAGCTGAAGCGGCGGGGCGATGTAGTCGCTGACCTCGCAGCGCTCGCCGACCTGAACCCGCCAGTAGAACTCGCCCAGCACATAGCAGACCTCGGCCTCGGCGGTCTGGAAGTGGCGGTAGCGCTGATCCTGGTAAGCGGCGTAGGCCGCCGCGCCATAACCGCCAACCTGCGGCGGCTCGGTCAGGGTCTGAACCAGACTCCAGTGGCCGTTGTATTCCACCAGCCAGCGAAAACCCTGGGTGCGGTGAAACAGCAGGTATTCGCTCCACTCATAATCGACGCCGTCCACGGTGATCCGTCGCCGCAGATAACCGATGGCTTGGTAATCGGTCGCTTTCAGCGTCCCGCATGCGCCCAGCGGGATCAGTGGCTCGTGCGTCATCTGCGCCTGAAATTGCGAGAGGATGCGCCGATTCGGGTCAGTGATGTCGATGATCGATCCACAAACGCCGCAGGCCAGCGTCTCGGTAAAGCCGCTGGCGCGGATGGTCAGGGCGCTGCCGCAACCGGGGCATTGGCAGGATTGCGCCTGAATGCCGGCGTCGGGTTCCCAGCCGGCCGGTGGAACTTCACGCAACCCGGTCAATTGCAGGTCGTTGAAGCGCACTTGCTCGCCGACAAACGCCAGCGGCGGGGTTTCGCTGTAATCCAGTGTGGCGAACCGTTGGCCAGCGCTTTGCAGGTCAGCCACCGGCGCATCATAGCCGGGGCTGACCTGGATAGGTAATTCGCCTTCGCCGGCGATGCAGCGGGCGCTTTCGATGTTGGTGATCTGGTAGGGATGGCTTTTGAGAACGACGGTCTGACCGGCGCGCAGTTCAGCGAAGGAGGGCAGGGGTTCGGGCGGATGGATCAGGAACGTCACCGCGTAATTGCCCAGCGTCTCGCCCAGCCAGCCGCTGCGCTGGTTGTCGAACAGCAGGTGCCACTCATTCCACAACCCTTGGCCGTAGCGCAACTGAATGCGTCCGACGACGATGAAACGGACTTTGCGATAAACCCCGGCGACGCCGATCTGAATCGGTGAAGAATCCGGCAACAGTTCCGCCATCCGGCCAATGTTTTCCAGCTCCAGATCGTGGCGAATCAGGGTGCTTTGGCAGTATTGACAGACGGTGAGAATGGAAACCGCCGAACGGAAAGTAATGACCGCGCCGCAGGAGGGACAGGAAGTGGTTTTCATGAGTTCTTATACCATCACCTCACAGCCTAAACGGCTCTAACGCCCAAGCGGGCGCGTAAATCGCGCTGCCAGAGCAGTGAGTCCCAGGGCGACTGCCAGCAGCACTGCTGAAATGACCAGACTGTCAAGCAGCGCCGGCGCTATCGTCAGCAAGAGGCCCAGTTCCAGCATCATGACGCCGGATAGCAGTTTAAGCAGTCGCCCTTCGCGTTCGGTGAGCTTGCGAGCGCCCAGCGTGCGCACAAAAGCGAACACGATCAGCGCCAGAGGCAGTACATAGATCAGGTTGTAGAAAGCCAGATAAGCATAGCGGGCGCCGGGCGATAGATCGCTCAAGGTGAGCAGGCGCGTATACACCATCGGAAAGCCGGCAGTGCAGAGCAGTTCGTAAAAGTTGGCCGCTACCGCGAGGATAATGGTCGCGCCCAGCATTGCCGGCAGCTGGTCAGCGTTGAGGATCGCCCGCGCCCGCCGATAAATATCAGACTTGCGCGATTCAGGAATCGACAGGGTCGGACCCTGGCCGAAGATGAAAAAATCCTTGATGTTGACAAGACCAACCCCGATGGCCAGCAGGCCAGCGGCCAGGGTGATCCACGTCAATGCGCCCAACAGTTCAAATACATTAAGCCAGGCCGCCATGAAGGCGAAATACATCAGCCCGGAGGTCAGGACAAAGACCCCGCCGATCACTGCCATGCGCCGCCGATTCTGCTGGTGGGCTAGCAGGCTCAGCAAAAACAGCAACACGAAGAAGGCGCAAGGGTTGAAGGCGTCCAATCCGGCCAGCACGGCCGTGAAAGCTGGCAGGGACAAACGGTCGGCGGCAACCTCGCCAAGCAGCGGAATGCGCAGTGTGGCGACCTTGGGTGACGGCGCAGTCACCGGAGGAGCATGGGACAGGGCGCGCGCCCGGCACTCATCGAGCCATCGCAACAAGGCGGCGCCGGTGGCAGCGTCCCAGCCTGTTTCCATCACTCCGCAAGCGATCAGGGCGGGTACAGCTGAAGCGGTTTGTCCCAGGGACTGGGCCAGGGCGACGAAGCGCCGGGCATTTTCCGGGTGGCGCGTTACTTCAAGCGAATGGACGTCGACCCAGGGGCGCACGGTGGGAATCGCTTCGACGACGGGCCGTGCTTCCAGGCAATGTGGACAGGTTTCAGACCAGAAGAAATAAAGATGCACCCGGGTTTCTCCAGCCGCGTTGTTTTCCACCCACAGCGGTTGTGCGAATGCAGCAGCGATCAGCAACCAGGCAGCCAGGACGCCCAACGATAATACGGATCGCTTAATCATGTCTTGCTGCCTCCCCGGGTCATCTTGAGTGAGCCAGATTGAATAACGCCTTTGTCACAAGTCAAGGATTTCGATAAAGCTACCAAGTCCTTTTTTAGACTAAGTGCAGGGTTCGCCACTGTGCTAAACACGCCACCCTGCATATTTTCTGCGTTGTGAACCACACCCCTCAACGCCTAATTCAGGCCGTTCGAGGCGGGCGACCCGACTTCATACCTCCCTTGCAAGAAAGGTTGGCGATTTTCGCGACCGCCTTGAACCTGTTTGCACGATCCTGGGAAAGACAGAGCAAGGGAGCGAATGCCGCAAGGCATCGAGACAATCAGCGCTTTCACTCTGACGACGGTGTAAGGTCGTTAACAAGGATAGCGAACGGTTTCCGATGCGCAAAGTTGATGGAGCGCCTCCCCTATCTGGAACGGGGCCGGTTGCGATCAGTGAATCGACGCCTCGTTGAAAAGCAACGCATCCGAATCCGTGGCCCGGCCGTCGATTGGATGCAACCCAAGAGGAGAGACATCATGAAATCGCACAAGACACGCTTTATCCCCGGAATGCTGGCGGCGCTGCTCGGGTTTGCCACAACCCCCTCGTTCGCGCTGCCCACCAGTGAAGTCGAGGTTATCTATTTTAAGGATGCCACCTTCACGCGTGAGGTCGGCAGCGTTTTTCGCGGCTGCCAAGGGGAGGTTTATCGCCAAGGCACGACCAGCCGCTATCAAGCCCGCTCGTCCACGCCCTGCCATATCAGTCGACCGTTCAACGAGATTGCCTGTTATGTCGACGGAAGACAGACGACCTGTCCCACGAACCTTTGCGACTCGTCGCTGTTCGACTGCCAATAAGCGCGCGCCGGCGAAGAGGAGAAAGCGCATGAACGCAAGACATTGGTTGAGCAGAGCCAGAACAAGCCGCGCGATCATGGCCCTGGTGATCGGGCTGGCCTCCACATCGGTGGCGGTCGCGAGAATAACGGCGCCCGGCACGATCCCGCCCGACGGCGGAGTCATTAGTGGCGGCGGTGGTGGATCGTCGACCGAATCCAACGACCCGTTCAGCAAGCCGGTCCGACCGGATGGCCCGATTCTCGACGAGAGAACCGCCACTTCGATCCGTTTCCATTGGTGGGACTTATCCTCCTACGAGTCCGGCTACGAGGTCCATCGCGCGCCCGCTTACGGCGGTCCATGGACCGAGCTGGCGGCCTGGGGTCCCTATAATGGCGGAGCCGTGCCGATGTCGTATACCGACGATTTCAAGATCGATCCGGACACGCTGTACTACTACGAGGTGCGGGTCTTCAACGCTCACGGCGAATCATCCGCCATTCAAGCGTTTTCCAGCCTCGATGTCGAAGGCCGTGGGGTCTCGCGCCTGCAACTGCGCGTGCGCACAGCGGACGTCGCGGACGCCGACACCGACGATGATGTCAACGTGTCGGTCAAGGACTACGAGCCCGACGGGACTTGGCTCGATTATGGGCGCGACGATTTCGAGCGGGGCGACAAGTTCACCTACGAGTTGCTCCCCCCGGACGTGACCGAATTGAGCGACATTCACCAGATCCACATCCTCAAGCCCGGCACTGATGGCTGGTGCATCGCGGAACTGGCGCTGCTGGCCGATGGGATCAAAGTTTACGAGCAATACTTTGGCGAGACCGCCGCCACCTGTCGCTGGCTCGACGACGCGAACGGACAGCAAAATCACCTGACCATCGGTCGGGACGCACTCCGCGCCCATCCCTCGTGGCAGGCGTACAAACAGCGGATTCCTTCCCTGTCGCTCGAGCGGGTCGATCTCGCCAACCGCATCGAGGGGATCGTGGGTCATATCATCCACGATGACGTATCTGTCGATGCATTGCCTTTTTACATGGGCAATGTGGACGTGTCCTGGACCGGCGACGCGCTCGACGGAACACGCCATGTCAATATATCCAAAAAAGACGAGCAAGCCGTGCACGTCGATTTTGAACTCGACGTTAATACTCCTGGCCCGGGCGGTCTGACGGGAGGACTGGGCTTCGATCTGCGCTTCAAGTCGGAATGCCGGACCGAGACCACGCCGGCCAGAATCCTGATCAGCATGGAACAGGTTCAGACTACAGCGGATTTCGACTGGACCACCGAAGCGCTTACCCTCTGGTTGGCGAACCTGGGAGAGAATGCCATTGCGGACACAATCAAAGGTTCCTTGCCAGACTTCTCGCAGACCATCAATATCGATGAGACAGTGAGCTGCATCACTATCCTTATCGATTCGGATGGCGATGTCGATTTTGAACCGATCTTCGAGTCGGCGCCCGGAACCGGCGGCGGAACGAACGGGACCGGAACGATCAGTTCCAAAACACGAGGGAATGGCGGGAGCACCGCGACTCCGGCGGCCGTGAAGTAAACCCCTGTCCACGAAAGGAACTCCATGGAGATGGAGGCCGCCAACATCGCCGCCCCGTCCCGGACGCGGGCGGCGAACCGAAACATCAAGTTGCCTCGAATTTACCCTTGACTTCCAGCGTGTTCTGCATCTTCGTTGCCATTGCGGTGTTGTACGCCTTCGCCGGGGGAATGTTCAGCAACTGGGCGGTCATCTACCTGCGGGGCGCGCGACGGAAAGGTGAATTTCCGGCGGCGCCTGTCCAATGCAGGAAATCACCTATGCGGTGACGGGCGAACAAAACCACAGCTTGTTGCCTTCGCTGTCGAGAAAACTGCCTACATAAAAATCACCGTAGGGCCGTACCTCGTCGGCGATGACGATCCCACGGGCGCGTAAGGCCTCCTCGGTTGCCGGCGCGTGCGCAGTCGCCAGGGTAATACGCGGATTAGGCCGGTTGGTAGGCGTCGCCCAATCGGGTTTCAGCATCAGCATCAGGATCACCGGATCCAGCCACCAGCCGACCTGTTCCCCACTCTCAAACGCGGGCGGTAGACCGAGTTGCTGGCCGTAAAACTGGTTAGCACGATTCAGATCGGTAACCGCCAGGGCAATGACTTTAACCCGTTGCAAGCCGAGAGGGGGCAAAGTAGTGTGCATAGCCTCGTTCTCCGGGACAGCGTGGCGTGGCGGCGATGCCCCAGGAAGTTCGATTTAAACCTGCTGTAGGACAGTCAGGGCCTTGGCGGCGTCTTCGGCGGAATCCAGGCCGATATACAGGATAAACTGCGTCCCGAGTACTGCTGCCGAGAACCCGCGCAGATTGATGCCTGCCGCCGCCAGTTGGGCAGCCAGTTGGGCGGCTAATCCCGGTTGGTTTTGGCCTTCGACCCGCACTGAATGCACCCGTGCGGTCAGGTTGAAGCCCAGGATAGCGGCGGCTTCGAGTTCCGCATCGCCTGTTAGGGGGGTGATATAGACGACCGACTGGCCGGGTTGGTCTGGCTCTCGCCGAGCGAGGATGAAGTTGAGATCGGCGCCGGCTTCTCGCAGGCCGGCCAGGATATTCGCCAGGCTGCCGGGTTTGTCTTCGATACTGGCGGCCCACACATCGACGCGTTCAACGATCAGGTTCATGGTTTTGTCCTCCTCCGCCATTCGGGCGGGTCACAAAACACCTACGTTGGCTTACCCATCGCGAATCGCCCGGGGATGACCTCAAGGCGGCTCGTTTAAAAGATAGTCCAGAAATCCAAAAATACCAGCGAAATACTCAAGAATGCAGCACTCGGCAGGCCTGAGCCGTGCGCTCTCAGGAGAACATTATGCAAAAACCGCCCCGCTACTCTGGTATCCCTCGTTCTGCTCTGAGACTTTCATGAGGGCGAGTTTCGTTTCAGGCCGACGGACTGCGGGTCCAGCCAACGCACCGTGCGGGTTTCCGGTTCCGGTTGCAGGGTGGCGTGCTGGATATTGAAGCGCTCGCCGAGCAGGGCGTGGCAAGCGTCGAGGACGGTTTCCCACTGGCGCAGGTCGCGCACCACCAGATGCGCAGAGAGCATCACCTGTTCCGGGGCGACGTTCCAAATATGCAGGTCATGCACCGAAGCCACGCCGGGCACCGTCGCCAGCGTTTTTCCCACGTCCTCCGGCGCAATGCTGAAAGGTGTTCCTTCCATCAACCCATGCAGCGCCTGGCGCAACAGGCGCAGGCTGGACACCACGATCAATGCACTGATGCCCAGGGACAGCAGCGGATCAATCGGGGTCCAGCCGGTAAAGGCGATGATAACGCCGGATAGGAGTGCGGCCACCGAACCGAGTAGATCGCCGAGAACATGCAGCAGTGCGGCACGGACATTGAGATTGCGTTCGCCGCGACGGAGCAGCCAGGCGACCAGCAGGTTGACCGCCAGTCCGACTCCGGCAGAGACGGACACCGCGACGCCGCTGACCGGTTGCGACGTGTGCAAGCGCTGGACGGCGGACACCGCAATCCAGGCGACCAGGATCAGCAGCGCCAGACTGTTGAGCAGCGCCGCCAGAAATTCGGCGCGCCCGAAACCGTAGCTGTGCCGGATTGAAGCCGGACGGCGGGCCAGCCAAGCGGCGATTGCGGCTAAAGCCAGCGCGGCGGCATCGTTGACCATGTGTCCGGCGTCGGCGACCAGCGCCAGCGATCCGGCCCACCAGCCCACCCCGGCTTCTATCCCGGCGTAGGCCAGAGTCAGCCCGGTGGCCAGCCACAGCATCCGGCCAGCGGTTTCAGGATGAGGATGCGAGTGATGATGATGGGCGCGCATAACCCGCAGAATACGATTCGCCGTTCAGGCGCTCAACAGCGTTTTGATTTCTTCAACCGACAGCACCTTGCCGGCGCTCTTGATCTCGCCGTTCACCGCCAGCGCCGGCGTGCTCATCACCCCGGCGTCGATGATGGCGTTCATATCAGTGACTTTCTCCAGTTCATATTTCAGACCCAGCCCTTGCGCGGCGGCTTCCGCATGTTGGCCGAGCGTTTTGCATTTGGCGCAACCGCTGCCGAGAATTTGCAGTTTCATCATGATCTTCACTCCTCATATTATGGATAGAACGTACCAAACACCACGCCGGTCAGGGTCGCCATGACCACCACCAGCGAACAATAAATCACCGTCTTTTGCGTACCGAGAATGCCGCGAATGACCAGCATGTTCGGCAGGGACAGC
>Ga0209573_1006061_pt1 | contig 10380 bp, 9 predicted proteins | sample TNRBio252014_DNA_FD_185870 | JGI IMG/M metagenome (GOLD analysis project Ga0209573, IMG submission 185870) | Wastewater treatment Type I Accumulibacter community from EBPR Bioreactor in Madison, WI, USA - TNR Reactor_6/25/2014_ DNA (SPAdes)... | ecosystem: Engineered > Bioreactor > EBPR >...
CTCTTGTCGATTTTCTCAATGATTTTTGGCTAGATGTTTGTGAGGTGGTTTTATCTGCTATCGCCGGGACTGTTGAATCAATCCCGACTCCCGGATTTCTTGAATCCATTTCTCTTGGTTCTCTTATATCTCTATTGCCGGGTGATGTTCTCTATTTTGTCGGATACCTTGAATTACCTCGTGCTTTTGGGGTTATTTCAGCGGGTGTAGCTTTTCGTCTTGCGCGGAAGCTTGTTACGTTATTCCAATGGTAAGAGGTGGTTCATGTTAATTTTCCATGAAGGTTTACCGGGGTCAGGTAAAAGTTATGAGGCGATGGCTAAGCATATTTTGCCGGCTGTTGAACGTGGGCGTCGTGTATATGCTCATATCGACGGGATTAATGATCCTAGTTGTTTATCTGCTATTTCTGAGTGTTTAGGTTTGCCGGTCTCTACCGTGCAGGATCGTTTGATTTATTTATCGGCTGATCAAGTCAAGCAGATTTGGGATCATGTAGAACCTAATTCGCTAGTTGTGATTGACGAGTTGCAGAATTATTTTCCTGTGACTCGCGAAAAGCCTCGGCCTGAATTATCGGAGTGGGTTTCTAAGCATCGTCATGACGGAATAGATATTCTGGCGTTGGGTCAATCTTTGAAGGATGTTCATAATATCTGGAAACGTCGCATTGATCGTAAGGTAATATTTCAGAAATTAGATGCTCTTGGGGCGGTTAATCGCTATCGTTGGGTAGCGATGAAGGCGGTCGGTGAAATGAAGTTTGAAAAGACGGTAGAAGGGATTGAGTCTTATCAAGCTCGTTATTTTGGCACCTACAAATCTCATCATTCGGATGAGATCTCAACTGCTCACTATGCAGATAAAAGGGCTGTTATCTGGAATAGTCCTGTGATGCGTTTTGTTTTGGTGTTTATCGTCTTGGGGGGGGTTTTAATTCCTTGGTATCTTTATCGGCAATTTCATTCAGACACAACTTCTCTGATTTCTGTCCCTGCTGCTGATCCCGTGCAGGCCACCAGCAGGTCTATTACTCCAGCAGCTTCTGCTCCCGCTCTAGCAGCTCCCGCTCCAGCAGCTCCCGCTCCAGCAGCTCCCGCTTCTCCTCCGTCTGATTCTCGGTCAAAAGGCTTTGAATATGCTGACTACCTATCTACTGCCTACCGCATCCGCCTGTCTAGCGTGTTGCAGGGGAGTGGCAAAACCTATGTCGTTGTTGAGTTCCGGGATGATGCCTTGCGAATTCAGGACCGTCTTGATCAATTCACGTTGCAGCACCTCGGCTGGTCTGTCCAGGTCATCAGTCTCCAGTTTGTCGTGCTCACGAAGGGCGCGCGTGTCCTTGTCGCCACGCCTTGGCCCTTACAGTCGTTAGGTGAAGTCTCGGATGAACATAACCGTCAAGTTTCTGAAAAGCCGATTCGTTCTGATTTATAGAGCGAACGTTGTTGATAGGCAGGCAGGATGCCGTAACCGTGGAGGTTACCAGTTCATGGATGAACGGTTCTCGTTTTCTAGGCTCTTGGCTCGCGGCTGCTCTCGTTTTTCTCAGCAGTGTCTGGTCTCGCGGCTGCTTGCTGTGCGGATTTTGTGGATCGCGTACTGGTCCGTTCCGCGCCTTAAATGCTCGCTGCTTCGCGCCCGGATACCCGTCTGTCTGTGGTCGCTCTCGAACTGTTTGCCCGTGGTTGTGGGTGATGCCCTGCAGCGGGTGGGGGCCTGCCGGTTTCTGCGCCGCTGCGCGGCAGCAACGGAGCTTGCGAGTTGCGCCGCGCCCGGCGCAGGGAAGACGGCCCCTGTAGCACGTCTCATAGAATCCGCGTGAAGTCCACATAAAGCCACAGAAAGACACAATGGTAAGGTGATAAAAATGAGCTTCCAAACTTGGGAAAGATACTCTTTGGAGTCCATTGCTAATCAGTCTCAAGATCCGTTGGGTCGTATTTTCATTTCGGGTCTTGGTCAAGTGAACTTGTCGGCGGTGAACTTGTTGCATGAAGGTGTGGATACGGTCCGCCAGTTGTATCATGGCTTCCTCAAGGAGGATGTTCTTGAAGAGATTCGGGCAACTTACGAGTTGGGTCCGTCTCACCGTCTCATTGATGTCTTGGGTCGCCAGTGGCTTCTAGGATCAGGCGGCAAGTCGGGCTATCGTTATCGTCTCCAAGATAATGATTTAGGATTGATTTTGCTGATTGGCTCTCGCTATGTTGAAGCAACTTCTCCGGGTTCTCATCTCAAGATCGAGCTTTCTCCCCACTTCATCGATGCTCGTAATGAGGAGGCGATTCAGGGTTATCTGAATACATTGGCTGCCCGGCTGCTCGTTAATCCTCGGCCAGTGGGTTGTCAGGTTCATCTTTGTGTGGATGTTCAAGGGTGGGAACCGCCGAAAAACTTCCTTGATTTGCTGGTGACTCGTTCTCGGCGTCGGGTTGATCATACAGGTATCGACCGGGCCGAATTCAGCCTTTCTGAAATTGCTGCGGTCTATGGCAATTCTCAATCTTATCTGTTCGGCTTGGCCTCTGGTCTCCAGTTCTCTATGTATCGGAAAGATTTGCAGGCCAAGGTGGTTGATAAGACTCATTTCTGGTCTGCGGTTTGGACCCGGCGTACTGATGAAAATTTTGTGCCTCTATACAATCCTGAAAAGCCGGTTTGGCGCTTGGAATTCCGGTTTCATCATAGTGTTATCAATGAGTTTGCTGAGTTTCTTGCTGAGCCGCTCATGTCTTTCTCTGATTTGGCACCACACCTGACTGGCTTATTTCGCTACGCCATGGGGAATTTTCGATTGAATGCTGTTTCCTCGGCGTCTTCTGGTGCTTCGTCATCCTATCGGGGGCTTTATATCGATCCAATGTGGCAGTTGCTTCTGCAAGATGTTCGTATTCTCGCGCCGGATCAAGGGCTTTGGTACAAGCGTTCTCGCAAGCAACCGGGTCGGGGTTGTGAAAAAAACATCCTGCTGGCTGTGGGTAACATGTTAAGCATCTATGCTCGTAATGGCCTTGATTCCTTGAAGTCTCTTGCCTATCTCATGGAATCGGGAATTTTTGAGGATTATGCTGAATATATCCGTTCTCGTTATCAGCTTCCCACCTTCCAGCAGGTTAAGAATAAGATTCTGGAGAAAATTACTGAGGGCTTGGCTATTCGTAGGCTTCAAGGTGCCTGTACGTAGTCAACCAAGTGTCAACATTCTTGTCGGATAACAAGTCTTGACAGTGTTTGAAGTTCTTTCAAGATGCTGTTTTTATTAGTTATAGTGGGTTATTGTAGTTCTTCGGGATGAACTCAAAATCCACCGGTAGTGATACCGTGAGAGTTCGAGTCTCTCTCCCGGCACCAAGTAAAACAGTCAGTTAGGACTGTCAGCGGTTTTCCCTTCCGGGCTGCCGGTCAGCCAGCGCAGTCAAAAACGGCCTCAGCCAGCGGGCGCAGGATTCGGGGTCTTCCAGATGGGGATGATGTCCCCCGGGCACGATTTTAACGCTCAGATCAGCGATACAAGCATAGCGATCCTGCATATAAGCCCGTTTGACCAAATAACCCGTATCACCGCAGATCAACAATGATGGGGCCTGAATTCGCTCTATGTAGGCCAGAATCTGTGGTTCGCTGAGATAGAGCGGCGAAACAAAACGCAACCGTGGATCAGTGCGCCAGACGAAGCCTTGGCCCACAGGGTGCAAACCGCGTTCGACCAGTCGCGTTGCTGCCGGCCAGGACAGGCCACTGCCCTCACAGCGCGCCTGAATCGCCGCTTCCACGCTGGAATAGATCGGGGGGCTTTTACGCCGCAGGGCATCCATCTGCTCCATGGACTTGCGCAGGTTGACTGGACCGTCGGCAGGCTGGCTAGTCGGCGGCCCCAGCCCTTCAATCATCGCCAGTCCGGTTACTCGCTCTGGCAGAATCGCCGCAATGAAACTGGCAATGCCGCCGCCCAGGGAATGGCCCAGCAAGGCAAAACGTTCCCAACCCAGTGCATCAGCGGCGGCAACCACGTCAGAAATGAAGTCCACGAAATGATACGGGACGCCGGGTGGGCGATGACCGGACAGGCCATGCCCTGGTAAATCAACCGCCGCCAGCCGCAGACCCGGCAACAGTGGCGCCAGCGCATCAAAACTGGCGGCATTATCCAGCCAGCCATGCACCGCCAGCACCGGCATCCCATCCGGGGGCCCCCAAACTCGTGCGGTTAACCGCAGCCAGGGCGTTTGCAGGTCCAGTTCCTCAGCCATCCAGCGCTGCCGGATCATGCCAATCCGCATCAACTGGAAACAGATTGACGTATTTCACGCTGCACCGGGGTTCCGCCATCAGGTCGGCCACCGCATCGCGCCAGGCGGCGTAATGAGCTGTTTCCTTGTGCTGCGCCGGAGCGATGGCGGTGCGATAAATCTCGACCAGCACAAAGCGGGTGGGATCGTCGACTTGCTGGATCACATCGAAGCGGACGATGCCTGACTCCTGGACGCTGCGCCGGGCGTTCTCCAGCGAGGCCGCCTTGAATGCTTCAACGCAATCCGGCTTGACATGGACGAAGACATGAACGATCAACATGGAGATCTCCTGTCATCAGCACTGAGAAGCGGTTTTTTGCAGATTCCGGATGCTCTCGCCCATCTATTGGCGAGAGAGCGATATCCGGTTTTATTTTACCCTTCGGCAGGCAGTCGCAGCACCGTCGACAAACTATCCAATTCGACCATGCTGGACTGCACTCGGTCCAGCGCTTCCATCGCCTGTTCACGGGTGATGCCCAAGGTGAACATTACCAGAGCCGGCAACCGGTGATTGGATTCCTCGCCGAGGCCAGCATAGCGCAGCAATCGGTTGGCAATCAGCACCAGGTTGGAATATTCAGCATGAGGTTGGGTGCAATCCTCATTGTGGTGCCAGCGCACCGCCGCGATCACTTCCTCGGGCATCGCCCAGGATTGCATCAGCCAAGCGCCGATATGCCAGTGTTCAACGCCCAAGACATAACGTTCCACGGCATCGAGCGGCACACTGCGATTGACCGCCAGAAAGTGGTTGAACAGGAAAAAGCGGGCCGGGAAGACATGACCGAGCACCAGATAACCGAAATCGTGCAGCAATCCACAGAGATAGGCGAGTCCAGGTTTGACATTCGTGGGTTCGGGCAACAATTTGACGAGTTCGCTGACTAATGAGGCGCAATAGATGCTGTGCCGCCAGAACGTTTGCAGACCGATCGGACCATCGACCGGAATATGAAACGTCTGGCCCATGCAGGAACCAAGCAGCAGATTGAGGGTGTTTTCGATCCCCAGCACCTGCTGAACAGCGGTCTCCAGCGAATCGACTGGCCCCTGATAACCATGCAACGGAGAACGCGCCCAATACACCACCTGGGCCGCAAGGCTGGGGTCATACTCAATGATCTGTAAAATTTCCTCGATCGTCACATCCGACTTGGCTCGCAACGCCATAATCCACTGCACGGTTTGCGGCATGACGGGTAGCTCGGTGATGGCTTCAATACCCTCGCGTAACTGCGCGGGGGTATAACGCCGGGTGAGATTCACCAGATTTTGCGGAGTCATCGCCTGCTGGCCGAGCAGGGCATCCAGGTTTTCAGTCGATACCGCAAAATGGCCCCAGCGCGCTGTGGCGAGCACCTGACGGAAATCAGCCGCCCGCATACTTACCAGCACATCACCATTGCCACCATCGAAGTAAACCTCGGCATCCTCGTCCGCAACCAGGCTGGCGTCAGCCAGGGCGGGTATAGCGAACACACCGGGCAAAGGCGGATGGCTGCCGGTCTTGCAACCGTACTGTTCGAAAAAACGATGGGTTTCGATGCCGTAGAGCGGATCCAAATCGCGCTGTAGCGCTTGGCAAAGCATCGAAAAATCCAGGATATAACTACACGGCAGAATCGCCATCACCAACCCTGCCTTGTCTCTGAGCAGAACCGCACGCGCTATTTGCCGGGGAGGAATGCCGAGTTTTGCCGCCGCCTGGACGAGGCTTTCGACTGATGGACAGTCAACCAGCCGGTAGGGGAAACCGTGTTGGTTCAAGTGGAGCCGAACGACGTCGGGGAGGTTCATGGCGTTAGCTTTGAGCCGTCTGATCTAGTGATTAGTCATTTTAACCTCAATTATAGCGTTGATTGTATCCTGCACCGGTTTTCATTACCGGATATCGACCTGGCGCCTGGGCAGTTCGGTATAGAAATCGTACTTGGGTTTAAGGGACTCAGGAGCCTCTGGTAGAGGGACGACAACTGCTGGCGCTGGCGAAGTCACGGGCGCAAGGGGCGGCGCAGCAGCGACTAAAGTTCCCTCAGGGCGGTCATCCTTGATATAAGCCAACAGACCGCCAAACAGGCCCACCAGGATGAGGGTAATGACCAGCAGACCGTGCCGGCGTACTGACCGGCGGCGCTGCCGGGGCGAGATGGATTTGTAATCACAGCGCATACTCACATGACCTCCGGGGCTGAAACGCCCAGCAGAGCGAGACCGTTTTTGATGACCTGTCCCGTCGCCTGGCTCAGATTCAACCGGGCGTCGCGCAACGCATCGTCGTCGACCAGTACCCGGTGCTCGTTGTAATAGGTGTGGAAAGCATTGGCCAATTCCCGCAGGTAGTGCGCCAGTTGATGCGGTTCGTGGCTGAGCGCTGCTATTTCGACGATTTCCGGGTAGCGTGACAAGGCGACCAGCAGGGCTTCCTCGTGGGGTTCCGTCAGCAACGCCAGATGCGCCAGGCCGCGCATTTCGTCACGGGGCAGACTCTTCTCCCGCAGTTGTTTTAACACGCTGCTGACGCGGGCGTGGGCATATTGAATGTAGTAGACCGGGTTGTCCTTGGACTGGGATTTAGCCAAGTCCAGATCGAAATCCAGATGCTGCTCGCTCTTGCGCATGACATAGAAGAAGCGGGCGGCGTCGTTGCCGACTTCCTGGCGCAGCTCGCGCAGGGTCACGAATTCGCCAGAACGGGTGGACATGGGAACCCGTTCGCCATGGCGGTAGAGAATGGCGAATTGCACCAGAAGGACGTCCAGTTGGTCGGGATTCTCGCCCAGCGCCTGCAGGGCGGCCTTGACCCGGGGGACATAACCATGATGGTCAGCGCCCCATACGTCGATCACCCAATCGAAACCGCGTTCGAGCTTTTCCAGGTGATAGGCGATGTCGGAAGCAAAGTAGGTCATCTGACCGTTTTCCCGCTCCACCACCCGATCCTTTTCGTCACCGAAGGCGCTGGAGCGAAACCACTGCGCCCCGTCCTGTTCGTAGACATAGCCCGCGTCGCGCAGCCGGTTGAGGGTCTTGTTGACCGCACCGCCTTCCGCCAGGGCGCGTTCCGAATACCATTCATCGTAGACCACGCCGAATTGTTGCAGGTCATCGCGAATGTCATCGAGAATCGTGTTCAGGCCCAGTTCGAAGAGATAGCGGTAGCGCGGCTCGCCGAGCAGCGCGCGGGTGCGCTCCACCAGGGCGTCGATATGCGCCTCCTTATCCCCTGGTGTGATCACGTTGCCTTTCTCATCACGAATTTCATCCTGGGGCAGATCCTGGAAAATCTGCCGGGCTGAGACCATATAGGCGCCGCCATGCTCGATGTAAAGCTGTACAGCGATGTCGCGCACATACTCGCCCCGGTAACCGTTGCTGGGAAACCGGAACTTTTCGCCGCAATGCTCCAGATAGCGTAACCAAAGGCTGGCGGCCAGGATGTTCATTTGCCGGCCCGCATCATTGACGTAGTACTCGCGATGCGCTTGGTAACCCACCGCTTCCAGCAAATTGGCGACGGTCGCGCCAAACGCAGCGCCGCGACCATGGCCGACGTGCAGCGGCCCAGTGGGATTGGCAGACACGAATTCCACCTGTACCCGTTGATCGTTGCCCAGTTTGCTCCGACCAAAGCGTTCGCCGCGTTCCAGAATCTCGCCCACAACGGCTTGATAAGCGGCGGGCGCCAGAAAGAAGTTGATGAAGCCTGGACCGGCAATTTCTACTTTGACAATCTGATCGGAAGCCGGCAGGGCGGCGACAATCCGTTCGGCCAGTTCGCGGGGTTTGCGGCGGGCGGTTTTCGCCAACACCAGGGCGATCGTGGAAGCGAAGTCGCCATGCGCCCGGTCGCGGGTGCGCTCCAGCGGGATGGCTGGCCGTTCAGTGTCAGGCAGCCACCTCTCCTGCTGAAGGGGTTGCAGGGCTTGAGCGATAAGGTTTTGCAGATGCGTTTTCAAGGGAAAGCCTCTTGTGGGGTTTTCCGGTTAGCTGATCATGCCCAGCTTGAAGTGGTAGGTAATGAATTTCTTGAATTCGTTGACGATTTTGAACGAATCGCGAAGCAGCTCCCGTTCCAGCTTGTTTAGCTCCTTGGGATTGAGGTAATTGTCCTGCGGCAGACCCTGCTGGATTTTGTTCAGGCCGGCCTTGACCCGCAGAGTGGAAAGATAAGTGAAAACCTCAATCAATTCCGTGCCGAAGGATGAACGGAACAGGTTGCGCTGACTCAGCGCCATGATGCGGTCGACCGTGTTGGTCTGCGGCAGGCGGTATTCCAGCGCCAGACTGCGGATGCCATGCACAATCGGGAAGATACCGCCTTTTTTCAGATCCAGTTCGTCGCGATGCTTCTCGACGACGAAATTGGTGAAGAAGCCCAGCGGTGTTTCAAAGGCGACCGTGGCCTTAGCGAACTGGGCGTAGAAGGCGCGATGATCACCCAGCAAGCGGTACATGTGATCCTTGACATGGCGGAGCAGATTATCATCGCCGGCGACCGCCATGGCGTCGAAGAAGATGGCGAATTGCAGAAAAGAATCCTGGGTCGGATGGACGATCCACTGGAACAGTTCGTCCTTGAACGCCGCAACTGATTTGGTCCAGTACGGATTGGACACCATGATGTTGCCAGGACAGCGCGGATAGCCAAAGTCGATCAGGCAATCGGTGAACGCGCTGGTGATCTGCGCCAGGTCCGGGTTCTCGAAGCCGTCGCGGAGAATCAGGGCATTGTCCTGGTCGGTTTTGAGAACCTGCTCCTCGCGTCCCTCGCTGCCCATCACCAGCAGACAGGCGTCCGCTAACAGGCCGGGCGGGACCAGCAGATCAAAGATTTTGCGCAGCAGTTTTTTGTTCAGCTCTGACACCAACTGCATGATGTAGCGAATCTTGATGCCCTTGGCGTGCAGATCGCGAATCACGTTGACCAGATCCTGGCTGGCCCATTTCAGGTCTTCCCGGGACTGCGCCCGTTCGATTTGCAGAGCGATCAGGTGCGAGTGATTGGACAGGTAACTGAGCAGATCGATATGTTCGAGAACGCCATGCAGGGTGCGGCCTTCGCGGATCACCAGCCGGTTGATGTTGTAGTGGGTCATGCGCAGCAGGGCGTTGAACAGAAAATCGTCCGGCGCCATGTCGATCAATTCGTAGGTCGCCAGCGGTCCGACCGGTTCATCGACCGACCGTCGCTGGATGATCGCGGCTTCGCGTAAATCAGTGGCGGTCACGATGCCGAGTTCGTCGCCGTCCTGCACCAGAACTGAATTGGTCTTATGCGCCTTCATCGCCAGGGCGGCTTCGTGAATCGAACTGCTGGCGTCCACAAACACCGGCGGATGAATATAGGCGTCCTGAATTTTGGCCAGGGTGAAGGATGATAAATCCCGGCTATCCCCGGTCTCGCGCAGCGTGGCGAGCCGCTGGGAAATCTTCTGGTGGTAAAACATCGCCAACGCAGAATGGCTCTGTACCGCGCGCAGGAATGCGGGCCGTGGCAAGAGAAAACAGCGGGTGGGTTCACTGACCACGAAACTGTGTTTGCTGGCGCCTTCCAGCAGGGCGTGAGCATCGAAAGCGTCCTCGGCGGCGTACAGAGAAATGATGCACCACAGCGGACTGCCGGGCGGGATGGCTGCGTCAGGACCCAGGACGGAAGGGTCGCCGTCCACTTCATAAACCGCGCCCTCAATGATGAAGTAGAGGCATGCAGGGGTTTCACCGGCCTTCACCAGCACCTCGCCGGCTGGATAGTCGTCGATGGTCAATTCCCTGGCGATCGGCTCCAATTCCGCGGCGGAGAGCCGATTGAAGGGAGGCAGACGGGCGAGAAAAGCGGTTTGATCCGGAGTGGTCACGACGATTCGATCCTGAAGGTCAAATACCAATGAAGAACCCCTTCGCGGCAGGCGCCGGAAGGGGTTTTATCTTAGCAGGATTCAGACCGGCCGGGGGTTGCTATCTACTGGCAATCTCCCCAACGGGTCGTGGATCGCTTAGTGGCTGGCTGCGCCCTCGGCGCCGATGCCGGTTTGGCAACGCACGTCCTGCGCTTCGAAGGATTCACATTCCCGCTTGCCCTGCT
>Ga0209573_1006062_pt1 | contig 10379 bp, 7 predicted proteins | sample TNRBio252014_DNA_FD_185870 | JGI IMG/M metagenome (GOLD analysis project Ga0209573, IMG submission 185870) | Wastewater treatment Type I Accumulibacter community from EBPR Bioreactor in Madison, WI, USA - TNR Reactor_6/25/2014_ DNA (SPAdes)... | ecosystem: Engineered > Bioreactor > EBPR >...
CTGTCGCAGTCTCATCGCGCCTTCGTCGCCGAGCATGGCCTGCGCCATCACGGCTATCTCGCTTCCGGCGAAGGCTCCGAAGGCATCTCCCACGCCATGCTGGCCGAGAGCTACGCCCTGCCCGGCAGCGTGATCGCCGGAACCGATTCGCACACCACCCATTCGGGTGCGCTCGGCTGCGTTGCCTTCGGTGTCGGCACCACCGACATCGCCAATGCCTTCGTCACCGGCGCGGTGCGGTTCCGCATGCCCGAAGTGCTGCGGATCGCGTTGACCGGCGCACCGGCGCGCGGCGTCACCGCCAAGGATATCGTGCTGCATATCCTCGCCCTGCCACAGATCCGGGCCGGGCTTGGCGTCGGCCGGGTGTTCGAATTTGCCGGCCCGGGCATTGCCCATCTCTCCATCGACGAGCGGGCAACCCTGTGCAACATGACCGCCGAACTCGGCGGCTTCACCGGCATTGTCGCGCCGGATGACGAAACGGTCCGGTTCATCCGGGAGCGGCGCGGCATCACGATCACGCTGGAGCCGTGGATGACGAGCGATCCGGGCGCGTCCTATGCCGCCGTCGTGCCGGTTGATGTGGCCGCCATCGCGCCGATGGTCGCCGCGCCGGGCGATCCGGGCAACGGCCTCACCCTTGCCGACGCACCGCCCGTGCGGATCGACATCGCCTATGGCGGCTCCTGCACCGCCGGCAAGCGCGAGGATTTCGACCATTATCATGAGGTTCTGGCCTGGGCGGCGCAACGGGGCCTGAAGCCGCCGCCCGGCGTGCGGCTGATGCTGCAATTCGGCACCACGGCGGTTCGGGACTACTGTATCGAGCGCGGCTATCTCGCGACGTTTGATGCGGTGGGAGCGGAGGTGCTGCAACCCGCCTGTGGCGCCTGCGCCAATTGCGGGCCCGGCGTCTCCACCCGGGCCAGTCAGGTGACGGTCAGCGCCATCAACCGCAATTTTCCCGGCCGCACCGGGCCGGGCCAGGTCTGGCTGGCCAGCCCGCCCACCGTCGCCGCCAGTGCGATTGCAGGAGAACTCATCTCCTTTGCGGCCTTGCGTCGCCGACATGGTGATCTGTCCTGAGCCGGGATGTGCCGCAGGCGCGCGAGCGTCGCCGTGTCGACACCGCCAGTCTGGTGGCCGAGGTGGCCCGTCTGGTGCAGCAGAGGCGCGCGACCACCGGCGAACGGCTGGTGGAATACCGCATCGCGCATGACCTCGGCCTGTCGCGCCTGCCGCTGCGCCGGGCGCTGACCGAACTGGCGCGGCGCGGCCTGCTGATCGCCAGTCCGAACCGCGGCTTCGTGCTGGCGGCGGACTGGGATGCCCCCGGGTTTCGGTCGCTGACCCAGACCACCGACGGCGAGGAAGCCGTCTATCTGCGCATCGCCGCCGACCGGCTGGCCGGAACCCTGCCCGAGAGGGTGAGTGAAAGCGGGCTCAGCCGCTCATATGATCTGGGGCGCAGCGAAACCCAGCGCGTTCTCGCCCGCATGGCGCGCGAAGGCTGGATCGAACGGCGCCCCGGCTATGGCTGGCAGTTCCTGCCGACCTTTCCGACCCGGGAAGCCTATCTGCACGGCTACCGCTACCGGCTGCTGGTCGAGCCTGCGGCCCTGCTGGAACCCGGGTTTTCCATCTCCCTTGCCACGCTGGACCGGCTTGAATCCGAACAGCGGCGCATCCTGTCGGCGGCCGACTCCGACCTCGGCGTCGCCGAGATGTTCCGCTCGGGCTGCTCGTTTCACGAAGGGCTGGTGGCCGCCAGCGGCAATCCGTTCATGCTTGATGCGGTGGAGCGCATCAACCGCATGCGCCGGCTGATGGAATATCGCGCCCTCGACCCGGCATTGGTGAAAGCACAGGTGATCGACCATCTGGCGATCCTCGCAGCGCTGCGCCGGGGAGATCGCGCGGGGGCAGCGGAACTGCTGCGCACGCACCTTGCCGGCGCGGCACAAGCCAAGCTGAAGCGGCTTACGGATGGCGATGCAGCCGGTCTTTCGACGCCAACGCTTTGATCCGGCTTGAGTTTGTGGCGCGCCCTACGGGAGTCGAACCCGTCTTGCAAGATTGAAAATCTTGAGTCCTAACCGATAGACGAAGGGCGCAGCGCCGGCGCGAAGGCCAAGCGGAAGCGTTCGTATAATGTGCGATTCCGCGCTTCGCAAGCGGGTCGTGGCGAAAAATCTCAGCCGCGCGCCGGTCGCGCCGCGTCAGACAGGCGCAGTTCGACGCTTTCGCGCCCGCCCCAGCGGTCCACGGCGAGAGGACCGCAGATGTGCAGCGTTTCCCCCTTGGCCTTGGCCAGCGCAAGGCCGAGCGGGCTCTGTGCGGCACGAAACGAGACGGCGGAGAGGCGCGCCCCGTCCCCGCCGACAAAACGCATCTTCAGATGCCCCTGTCCCACCTCGAACACCTCCGTCAGCCGCACCGCCGGGAAGGCAAACACCGGCTCGGGGTTGCCCTGGCCGAAGGGGCCGGCGGCGGCCAATTCGTTCAGCAGATCGACCGTGGCCGAGGCCGGGGTCAGCGCCGCATCGATCCTCAGCGCATCGCCAGCGCGCGATTCGACAACCGCCGAGGCCAGCCGACCTTCAAGAAAGTCTCTGAATTGATTGATCTTTTCTGGCGTGATGGTGATCCCCGCCGCCATCGCGTGGCCGCCCCCCTTGATCAGCAGACCCAGGTCCACCGCCTCGCGCACGGCGCGGCCCAGATCGACGCCGGGGATGGAGCGGCCGGAGCCCGTCGCTGTCCCGGTCTCGCCCAGCGCGATGGCGAAGGCCGGGCGCCGGAAGCGCTCCTTCAGCCGCGCCGCCACCAGCCCGACCACGCCCGGATGCCAGCGCGAATCGGCGGTGACCAGCACGGAGCCCTTCTCCTCATCCAGCCCGACGGCGGCCAGCGCCTGCGCCTCTGCCTCAAAAAGCATAGCCTGTTCAACGGCTTGGCGCTCACGATTGAGACTGTCGAGCCGCTCGGCGATGGCCCGCGCCTCGATCTCGTCCCGGGTGCAGAGCAGCTTCGCGCCCAGCGCCGCATCGCCGATGCGCCCGCCGGCGTTGATGCGCGGGCCGACCAGAAAGCCGAGATGCCAGGCCTCGGGCGGGCGATCCAGTCGCGCCACGTCGAACAGCGCCGCCAGCCCCGGCCGGCCGCGGGCATGCATCAGCTTCAGCCCCTGCGCCACAAAAGCGCGGTTAAGCCCTTGAATCGGCACAACATCTGCGACCGTCGCCAGCGCCACGAGATCGAGCAGCGCCATCAGGTCCATCGCGCCCGCGCCGTGGCGGCGCAACAGCCGCTGGGTTGCGACCAGCGTCATGAAGGTGACGCCGGCGGCGCAGAGCGTGCCCAGCCCCGAAAGGTCATCCTGCCGGTTGGGGTTCACCAAGGCATTGATTTGTGGCAGGTTTTCCGGCGCCTGATGGTGATCGAGCACGACCACGTCCATGCCGATCCGCCGCGCCTCGGCCAGCGGTTCGTGGCTTGCGGTGCCACAATCGACGCAGACCAGCAGGTCAGCCCCTTCGGCGCGCAGGGCGCGGATCGCCTCGACGTTGGGGCCGTAGCCTTCGAAGATGCGATCGGGGATGTGAATGCGGGCCGAGGCGCCGAAAAACTCGAAAAACTGACGAACCTCGGCGGACGAACAGGCTCCGTCGACGTCGTAATCGCCGAATACGGCGATCCTCTGAGCGTTTGTCGCGGCAAAGGCCAGCCGGTCGGCCGCCGCGTCCATGTCGCGCAGGGTCGAGGGGTCGGGCATCAGGTCGCGCAGCTTCGGCGCGAGGTGGCGGGCCGCGCCGGCGGCGTTCACCCCCCGCCCGGCCAGCACGCGGGCGAGGATATCGGAATGGCCGTGCGCCTGCACCATGGCCAGCGCCTCGCGCGCGCCGGCCTCATCGAGCCGCGCCTGCCAGCGCCGGCCGAGGAAGGAGGAGGAGACATCCAGAAAATTCATGGCCCCGTTTAGCGCGGCACGGGCATGGGGGGAAGCGGTGTCAGCCGCCAAACAGCTTGACCACCTGTTCGACGATGTTCACCAGCGCCGGACTGTGCAGCGCCTGAGTGGCATAATCGATGAGTGCCTGCCCGTTCTGCGAAATGAAGGTGACCACCTCGGAGGGGTTGTCCTTCAGCTTGGTGAAGATCGTTTTGCCCGCCTCGGAATAGACGCCCTCGGTCGTCTTGCGCATGGCATGGCGGATCTCGTCGCGCCCTGTTTTGGCGATTTCGAGTATCGCGTTGCGCATGGTCTTGCGCGATTGCTCCAGCGCCTGATCGCCATGGATGTTTTTCTCGGCAGCATCGGCGTTGGCGAGGTGGCGCTGCAATTCTTCCCTAGCCTCAAGGTCGAACACCCTGTCGGCCTTGACCGCAATCTTGATCACAGCCTTGCCGAGCTTCACCTCGGCTTCGACCGTCTCGCGCTCCTGCGGGCCGAAGCGCTGGGCATCGCGCGCGCTCAGTTTTTCGTCGCCAATGACGAACTGATTATAGGTTTCAACAAGATCGCGGAGCGTTTCGGCGACATCGTGCTGTAACCTTGCTGGGTCCTGCCCCTCGATGGGCGCCGTGTCATGCGCGGCCAGTTTACGCCGCAGGGTGTTGGCCGTGGACCAGACCGCTATCCACCGCCCTTCGCGGACCGAACGGCCAAGACTCCCTGAAAACTGGTCAATGTCGTTTGCCAGAGTCGGCCCCAGCGCGTTTGGGCTGAACAGCTTGAGATTTGCAATTTTCTTGCAGACTTCGTTATGCCAGTCCCGCTGCTCCGACGTGTTAGTCAAGCCATCGCCAGGATGGCAGCGGGCGATGCGGATCGGCTCTCTGGGTCGCCCCTTGAAGCACGTTGCGGTCGGGTTCTGCTCCGGCAGGGCTTTGGCTTCGTCCACTAGCGCCTGAAGGCGTGGATTGATAAAGTCAGCTCCCTTTTCCCAATCGGCATCGGGCCATAGCACCGCCTCGCCCATGATCGCCTCAGCCCTATCAAAAGATGTCCCCCAAGCCGGCATTCCAACGAGTACCGCACTATACCAATTTGTCCATACCATCCAATTTTCCGACAATTGATAAAGACTTCGCTTCAGCTCTTCCCATTTCAGCAAAACCCAGTCTGGTATGTAATCATACCACAGAGATTCAAAAACCAAGTTATTCAATTCATAATTTTTTTCTGATATTTTTTTGACATCAAATATTATGTTTTTAAATAATTTTATATTATCTTCAAAATCAAATGAAACTGATTTTAACGAGTCTTCTATAGCTAAAGCGCTCATAAAATTTTCATTGCCCTTCTTACAATAAGAAGAAATTGTACATCCCATTGAATGAAGTGCATATCTACCAGAATTACTAATACTATTCTTAGCAATTCCATATGTTAATTGACGTATATTATTTCGTATTGTATCTTCATTTCTAAATTGGCATCCTAACCACACCGAAGACAGGCCTCGAAAGGCTTTAAATAACAAATTTTTCGAAATCGACGCGCTTCTATTTCTTGTATTATTAAATTCATTATTCACCATTGGAAGGACGCGCAGGGCGGCGCGCAACGCGATGACCACAGCGACCTCTGGCGGCTGGTCTTTCAACCATTTCTTCAATTCATCAAGATCCGTGATCTGCACCATACCGGCAGAGTGCCCTTCCGTTTGCGCCTTCGCAAGCGGGGTGTGGGGCTGGGAATGTCGCAGGGGGAAGACGCGCGGAAAGGCCTGGATGGTCGAGTGACGCGAGGGCCATGACGAGGACGTGCAGCCCCCGCCTCGACGCACCACCTCCGTCATTGCGAGGAGGGCGCGAGCCCGACGCGGCAATCCAGTGGGGCGATGAGGGCTGCGCCCGGACAAACGTCGTTCTGGGTTGCTTCGTCGTGCACGCCTCGCAATGACGGGGGGTGGCGCAAGATGGATTCCGGGCTCTCGCTGCGCGAGCCCCGGAATGACAGCGTTGGCGGCTGCGCGAGCCCCGGAATGACAGGGGGGCCGTGCATGCCCCGGAATGACAGGGGAGCACAAAACGAAAACCCCGCCGTTCGGGGCTGAACGGCGGGGCTCGTTGGACCCTCGGCCTGGGGGCGTTGGCGAGGTATCCAGCTTGGGGCGAGGCCGGCTCCAATCGGCCTCTGGATCTCGTATCGGCGGCGTCTCATTTCCGCCGACGTGATGACCCTAGCGGCGGTGTCGACCGGGCGCTGTGCGTTCGCGCACATGCGGCGCGGGCCAGGGCGGCAGGGTGAATGAACGGTGATCGGCCGCCCCTGCCCGCTTCCCCTTGGCGCGCGAAGCGCCTATCTGAAGCGCATGGGACGCGCGCCTGCCGACATGCCAGCCGAAGCCGACGCCGAGGATGACGACCTCGACGATGGCGGCGCGCTGCCCGAAACGATGCTGGACCTGGAGGCAACGCCCGAAGCGCTGACCACCGGCGCCGAGGTGATCCGCCGGTTCTGGAAGACGCTGCCCAACGATCCCGGCGTCTATCGCATGCTCGGGGCGGGCGGCGAGGTGCTCTATGTCGGCAAGGCGCGCAGCCTGAAAAAGCGCGTCGCCAGCTATACGCGCGGCATCGGCCATTCCAACCGCATCGCCCGGATGATCGCCGCCACGCAGGCGATGGAGTTCGTCACCACCGAGACGGAAGCCGAGGCGCTGCTTCTGGAAACCAACTACATCAAGCAGCTGAAGCCGCGCTTCAACGTGCTGATGCGCGACGACAAGTCGTTCCCCTACATTCTCCTGACGGGGGATCATGCCGCGCCGCAGATCGTCAAGCATCGCGGGGCGCGCAGCCGCAAGGGCGCCTATTTCGGCCCGTTCGCCAGCGCGCAGGCGGTGGTGCGCACGGTCAACGCGCTGCAACGGGCGTTTTTGCTGCGCACCTGCTCGGACAGCTATTACGAAAACCGCACCCGGCCGTGCCTGCTGTTCCAGATCAAGCGCTGCGCCGCGCCGTGCACCGGCGAGGTGAGCCTTGAGGACTATGCCGCGCTGGTGAAGGAGGCGCAGGACTTCCTCTCCGGCAAGAGCCAGGCGGTGAAGCAGCAGATCGCCGCCGAGATGCAGGCCGCGGCCGAGGACCTCGAATTCGAGCGGGCCGCACGCTATCGAGACCGGCTTGCCGCGCTCTCCGCCGTCACATCGAGCCAGGACATCAACCCGCGCGAGGTGGAGGAGGCGGATGTCTTCGCCATCCACGAACAGGCGGGGCAGTTCATCGTCGAGGTGTTCTTCTTCCGCACCTTCCAGAACTGGGGCAACCGCGCCTTCTTCCCGCGCGCCGACCGCTCGATGACGCCGGCCGAGGTGCTGGATGCCTTCCTCGCCCAGTTCTATGACGAGCGCCCGGCCCCGCGCCTGATCCTGATCAGCCACGAGATCGAGAATGCCGCCCTGCTGTCCGAGGCGCTGAGCGCGCGCGCCGGACGCAAGGTCGAGGTGGCCCACCCCAGGCGCGGCGAAAAGGCCGATCTGGTCGCCCATGCCGCCAAGAACGCGCGCGAGGCGCTGACCCGCAAGCTGAACGACACCGCCAGCCAGCAGAAGCTGCTGGCCGCGCTGGGCACCGCCTTCGGGCTGGACAAGCCGCCGCGCCGCATCGACGTGTTCGACAACTCGCACATCATGGGCACCAACGCCGTGGGCGCGATGATCGTGGCCGGCGAGGCGGGCTTCATGAAGACCCACTACCGCACCTTCAACATCAAATCCGAAGACCTGACGCCGGGCGACGACTACGGCATGATGCGCGAGGTGCTGAGCCGGCGCTTCGCCCGCCTGCAGAAGGACGAGCCACGCGAGGCCGAGCCCGAGGCCTTTCCGCAGTGGCCGGATCTGGTGCTGATCGACGGGGGCAAGGGCCAGCTCGATGCGGTGCGCGAGACGCTGGCCGGACTGGGCCTGAGCGATGTGCCGCTGGTCGGCATCGCCAAGGGACCGGACCGCGACGCCGGGCGCGAGACCTTCTTCATCGCCGGGCGGACGCCGTTCAAGCTGCCGCCGCGCGACCCTGCCCTCTACTTCGTGCAGCGCCTGCGCGACGAGGCGCACCGCTTCGCCATCGGCACGCACCGGGCCAAGCGCAAGCGCGAGATGACGAAAAACCCGCTGGACGAGGTGGCCGGCATCGGCCCGCGGCGCAAGCGCGCGCTGCTTTTACATTTCGGCACGGCCAGGGCGGTCAGCCGCGCCTCGTTCGAGGATCTGCTGAAAACACCGGGCGTGAACGAGGCCTCGGCCCGGGCGGTCTACGACTTTTTCCACGAAAAGCAGGGGTGAGGCGCGGCGGCGTCATTCTTCGCGCAGCTTTTTTGCCAGAATCCTTGACCTTGCGCCGCGTGCTGTGCTGGTTAGCCCTTTAAGAGAAGCGCAGTGTTTCCTCGCGATTCCGGTGACGATCATTCGCAAGAGCCCGTTCAACCTGCCGAACATCCTGACCTACGGTCGCATCTGCGCGGTGCCGCTGGTGGTGGCGTGCCTGTTCTGGCCCAAGGACGACTGGGTGCGCTGGACGGCGCTGGGCATCTATACGGTTGCCGGCATTACCGATTTTCTCGACGGCTATCTCGCCCGCATCTGGGAACAGCAGTCGTCCATGGGCCGCATGCTCGATCCGATCGCCGACAAGCTGCTGGTCGGCTCGGTGCTCCTGATGCTGGTGCACACCGGCGATATCCAGTCCTATGCGGTCTGGGCCGCCATCGTCATCCTGTGCCGGGAGATGCTGGTCTCCGGCCTGCGCGAATTCCTGGCGGAAGTGCGCGTCTCCGTGCCGGTGTCGCAGCTCGCCAAATGGAAGACCACGGCGCAACTCGTCTCGCTCGGCTTCCTGATTGCCGGATCGGCCGGCGACAGCGTCTTGCCGGCGGGCTGGACGCATCTGATCGGGCTGGTTCTGCTGTGGCTCGCGGCGCTGCTGACGCTCTACACCGGCTATGACTATTTCCGCGCCGGCATCCGCCACATTCTCGAAGAGGATGGGCATTCGTGATGAAACTGGTCTATTTCGCCTGGGTGCGCGAACGCATCGGCAAGCCCGAGGAAACGGTGACGCCGCCCGCCTCGGTGGTGACGGTGGCCGATCTTCTCGACTGGCTGAAGGGCCGGGGCGAGGAATACGCCTACGCCTTCGAGAACGCGCCGTTCATCCGCACCGCCATCGACCGCAAGCATGCGCGGCACGATGCGGCGATTGCCGGGGCGGGCGAGATCGCCTTCTTCCCGCCGATGACGGGGGGGTGAGCATGGCCAGGAAAAGTGGCTTCCGGTTTTCCGTACGGCCATGCGAACGGACAGGAGATTGACTTGGCCGCCGCACCGATCTTCATCCGCGTGCAGGCCGAGGATTTCGACCCGGCGGCGGAGGTGGCGCGGCTGACACAGGGGCGCAGCGACATCGGCGCGGTGGTCACCTTCACCGGCCTCTGCCGGGCGGAACAGGGCACGCTGGCCGCGCTGGAACTCGAACATTATCCCGGCATGGCGGAAGCGGAGATCGGCCGGGTGGCGCAGGCCGCCTGGGATCGCTGGCCGCTCGACGGGCTGAGCGTGATCCACCGCTTCGGCAAGATCGCGCCGGGCGGCACCATCGTGCTGGTGGTCGCCTGTTCGGCGCATCGGCGCGCCGCTTTCGAGGCGGCGGAATACCTGATGGACTTTCTCAAGACCCATGCCCCCTTCTGGAAGAAGGAGCACCGCGTCGATGGCAGCGTCGGCGACTGGGTGGAGGCGAAGGACGCCGACGATGCCGCGCTGAAGCGCTGGTAGCGGCATGTTCACCGTGCCGACGCAGGGGCTGACAGCGACGCCAGACCCGATCACCAGCCCGGCGGGTTGCCCTTTGCCGGTGCAGCGCCTATCTCTCGGCCTCACCTGACCTCCGGAAGCCTCATGACCGACACCCCTCCCCCGCTCCAGATCGCCATCCTGCCGGTGACGCCGTTCCAGCAGAACTGCGCCATCCTGCGCTGCACCGCCACCAACAAGGCGGCGATTGTCGACCCCGGCGGCGACGCGCCGGAGATTCTGGCGGCGGTGAAGAAGCTCGGCGTCGAGGTGGAGAAGATCCTGCTCACCCATGGCCATCTCGACCACGCCGGCGGCGTGGCGGGGGTGACGCGCGAGCTCAAGGTGCCGGTGGAAGGCCCGCACATCGAGGACAAGTACCTTCTGGACGGCATCGCCGCGCAGGGGCGGATGTATGGCGTCGACGGGCTCGAAAACGCCTGGTCCGACCGCTTTCTGGTCGAGGGCGATGTCGTCACGGTCGGCAATCTCAGCTTCGATGTGCTGTTCGTGCCCGGCCATTCGCCCGGCTCCGTCGTGTTCGTCAGCCGCGATGCCCCCATCGCCTTTGTC
>Ga0209573_1006064_pt1 | contig 10377 bp, 9 predicted proteins | sample TNRBio252014_DNA_FD_185870 | JGI IMG/M metagenome (GOLD analysis project Ga0209573, IMG submission 185870) | Wastewater treatment Type I Accumulibacter community from EBPR Bioreactor in Madison, WI, USA - TNR Reactor_6/25/2014_ DNA (SPAdes)... | ecosystem: Engineered > Bioreactor > EBPR >...
GCATTACTGCATGGATTATTTCATGGAGATTTACATGGAGGAAATTTGTTTGTGCAGCCAGATGGTAAAACTGCATTAATGGATTTTGGTATTACCGGACGCTTTAATGAACAGCGGCGTAAAGCATTTATGAGGATTATTATTGCAGGCACATCTGGAAATATAAAGCAACAGGTAATTGCATTACGTGACCTTGGTGCCTTTCCTCAAGATGTTGATATTGATCAGGTAATTCGAGATTTAGATTTGGAAGGTCCTGTAAAAGATCCAACAAAGATGAGTAGTGAACAGTTAACAGCTGAATTAAGTCAAGTTGCAAAAAAACTTTTAGGGTATGGAGCGCATGCCCCCAAAGAGCTGATGCTCTTTGTTAAAAATCTTGTTTTCTTAGATGGAGCTACAGCCAGATTGGCACCTGACATTGATATTTTGGAAGAGATAAATCAGGTGTATATGTACTTTGTGCAAACCTACGGAGCTCAAATTGTTGCTGAGTTAGGTATCTCTGATCAAGAGCTAAAAGAGTTTGATACAGAAGCAGTATTAAACTCAATGGGCATAGAAGAACCTCGTGAAACTCTAACTTATCAAGATGTATTAAAAAGACGTGAGATAATTAAAAAACGGATGGCAAATAAGGAAAATGATTAATGAGTTATCTGTTATTAAATATCCCAGCACCGCCAATTAATAAAATAGGCTTTGTGTACATATATGGTTTAACAATGGCTTTAGCTGTATTGGCTGCTACTTATGTGTCTCATGTGAGATATAGGGCGCGTCACCCTGAGCAAAGCAAGGAATCTAATGTAATTATTGACTTGTTCATATATGTAGTCATTGCAGGATTTTTAGGTGCTCGTATTTACCATTTATTTACTGGATACAACTGGGAAGAAGATGGCATCTCTGGTGTCTTGGCCATAAGAAACGGAGGCTTATCGATATGGGGTGCCGTAATTGGAGGAGCAATAGCACTCTATTTCTTAGCGAAGAAGCGCAAATTAAGTTTTTTAGAGTTAGGAGATTCGATTGCTGTTGGTCTTTGCGTCGGTCAATTTATTGGAAGATTTGGAAACTACTTCAATCAAGAATTATTTGGTAAGCCATTCAATGGCCCATGGGCATTAGAAGTCGATAGTGAGTTTCGACCAGCAGGATATGAGATGTATTCGACTTTCCATCCTACATTTCTGTACGAAGGGCTGTTTTGTCTTGCTATAGCTGGATTAATAATCTTTCTAGAAAAACGAAAAAATTGGCCTAGAGGCGCATCGCTGGCTACTTATATAGCGTTTTATTGCTTAGGTCGTGTATTTATGGAATGGCTAAGAATTGATGATGCACAAGAAATATTTGGATTGCGGTTTAACTTACTTCTATCCATAATCTTAAGCGTTGCTGCTTTTGCCTGGTTATTTAAAATATTAAAACAAAAAGTGTCTCTAGGGTAACGAGTGCAATAGAGTATTCCCTATGACTACAACAGAACCGCAAACACCAGTAGCAAATGTAGCTGCACGCGCAGTACACGTGACTAAAACTTATGGAAGTGGAGAGGCGCAAGTAAAAGCACTTGATGATGTGAGTGTCGATTTCGCTGCCGGAGAATTTACTGCCATCATGGGACCTTCAGGTTCTGGAAAATCCACACTCTTGCATTGTATAGCAGGTTTAGACAGAGCAACAGCTGGCGAAGTGTGGCTTGGTCCTACAGATATAACAAGATTAAAAGAACGCAAGATGACATTAATTCGAAGAGAAAGAATTGGATTCATTTTCCAAGCGTTTAATTTGTTACCAACTCTGAATGCAAAAGAAAATATTGAGTTGCCATTGCGTTTGGCTAAGCAAAAACCAGATAGATCATGGTTTGATCAAGTTGTATCAACAGTTGGTTTAGGAAACAGGCTCTCTCATAAACCTTCTGAACTATCTGGAGGACAACAACAACGCGTTGCAGTCGCAAGAGCATTAGCTTCTAGACCAGAAATTATTTTTGCTGATGAACCAACAGGAAACTTAGATTCAAAGTCTGGTGGAGAGGTTTTGAAGTTCATGCGAGAAGCAGTAGATGAGCATCATCAAACCATAGTTATGGTTACGCATGATCCTGTTGCAGCTAGCTATGCAGACCGTGTGGTTTTTTTGAGCGATGGAAAAGTGGTAAACGAAATGCGCGATCCAAGTGCCGGCGCGATTCTTGATTATTTGAAGGGCTTGGGTTAAATCTATAAGTAAGGGTTATTAATGTTTCGTTTATCTTTAAAAAATGTATGGGCACACAAGACAAGATTAATTTTATCTATGCTTTCAATAGTTTTGGGCGTAGCTTTCTTGTCAGGAACACTGGTTTTTTCGGCAACCATACAAAGGTCTTTTGACGATCTCTTTAGTTCTGTCTTTAAAACTACAGATGCTTATATAAGATCGAGCCAAACAGAACTTTCTACCGATGGTTTTACTGAAATTCCTAAGCCAATATCTCGTTCAGTAGTACAAGAAGTAGAAAAAGTTGAAGGTGTTAAAGTTGCTGAAGGATCAGTCTCTGTAGATAACTTAGTCGTGATCGACGAAGAAGGTAAAAGAGAATTCTCTTCAAACGGGCCTCCGACTTTTGGTTTTAATATGCCAGAGAATGCAATTTTAAATCCCTGGGTACTAGTTGGTGATGATGGAGAATCGTTAACACCTCAAGCTTTAGTCGATTTTGATTTAGCTGAAGATGAAGTTTTAGTAGATAAAGCAACTGCTGATCTTAAAGACTACAAAATAGGAACAAAAATAAAAGTTGTTCTAACTGATAGTGTGCGCGAATATAAAATTGCTGGCTTTGCTCGATTTGGAACAGCTGATGGTTTAGGTGGACCAGCTTCATTTCTCTTTACTAAAGAACAAGTAACAGACATTGCAAATAGAGGCGATACTTACACTGACATAATTGTTGCTGCTAATAACGGAGTGAGCCAAGAAGAACTAAAGACGAATATACGAAGTTACTTTAAGGACAATAATATTAAAGGTCTTGAAGTATTAACTGGTAAAGAAATCACCGAAGAAACCCAAGCTGACTTTAGAGAAGCAATTGGTTTCTTCACTATTGGCTTGATGGGCTTCGCGATTATTTCATTTATTGTTGCACTAATAATTATTGTTAATTCTTTCGCAATAATAATGGCGCAAAGAAAGCAAGAGTACGCTTTATTGCGTGCTGTGGGTGCTAAATCCGGACAGATATTAACCTCTGTTTTAATCGAAGCAGTTATTGTCGGCATAGTTTCATCGATCGTAGGAATAATAACTGGCATAGGGCTTGCAGTAAGTATTCGTAACGTAATGGACGCCCAAGGCCTTAACTTCCCATCTGGAGGTTTGGTAATACCAACTAGTGCCGTTTTAACAGGGTTGATTGTAGGTACGCTTGCAACCTTTGGGTCTGCGTTCTTCCCTGCATTTAAAGCATCACGTATTGCGCCGATCGAGGCATTGCGTGAAAGCGCGTTTGAAAAGAATAAGGGTTGGTTGTTTAGAAGTATTGTTGTTGGAATTTTTGGAGCAATTACGCTGCTATTAATTTGGGCTGCTTATTCTGCAGATGACAAAGTGGCTCCAATGGGCATAGCAATTGGAGCACTATTTATAACGATATTGTTTGCAATCCCACTTCTTGTTAAACCATTTACATTCTTGATTGGGTCCAAAGTAGGCGGAATTTTGCTGCTGCCTTTTGGAGGCCGTCACGCTTTTCGATTAACAGGTGATGTTGTTGTTAACCAAGTTGCAAAGAGGAACAATTATCGTAACCCTCGCAGAACAGGTAGAACTGCACTTGCGTTAATGGTTGGTGTGTCACTGGTTGTATTTATAACTGTATTTGCATCAAGCATTACTGCAACATTTACTAAGTATCTAGAGAACAACTTTAAAGCAGACATCATTGTTGGAGGTTTCAACGCTTCGACACAACTTACTCCTGAAAGATGTGATGAAATTATTAATGATGAAGCTATCCAAGGAGGAACATGTTTCCCTTATGCTCGTTTAAAGATATCAGTACAAGGCCCTGACGATTTCAAAGATAGCTTTGTCTACGGCATTACAAGTAAACATTTTACTGATGTATTCGCTACAGAATTCAAAGGCGATATGAATTTAGGGGAAAGTGGCATTGCTATTGCAACTAAGTATGCACAAGAGAATGATTTAAGTCTTGGAGATACCATTAGATTGTGGGGTTCTGCCGGCGCTAAAGATTACAAAGTGCAAGCAATAACAGAAGAACCATTCTTTGATTCTAACTTCGCAATTGACGTTTCAAGTTTTCCTAATATTGAAGAACGTCCCTTGCCATCATTCATAGCTTTGCTTGCAGTAAAAGATGGAGTATCTGCTGAAAAAGCTCAATCTAACCTTGAAACAATATTAAAAGATACTGGTATAGAAATTACAGATCAACAAAGTTTGCGTGATCAACAACTAGGACAAATAAATACCATCTTGCAAGTCTTTTATGGTTTGCTTGCCTTAGCCATCATCATTGCGACTATTGGAATTATTAATACAATGTCTCTTTCAATTCTTGAACGAAGAAGAGAGCTTGGTCTAATTCGTGCTGTTGGTGCAACTAAGAAACAGGTGAGAGCATTTGTGAGATTGGAGTCTGTGATTATTGCCATCATCGGAACATTCATTGGTGTCATAACAGGAATCTTAACGAGCTACCTGTTTATACAATCATTGAAAGACGAAGGTTTTGACAGTTTTGCTGTAGAACCATCCAGCATTATTATCATTGTAATTTTGTCTGCGATTATTGGGGTGATTGCAGGAGCTTGGCCAGCTTGGAGAGCAACAAAGGTTGATGTTTTAAAGGCAATTACTGTCGAATAAGGCTAAAGGTTTGAGTCTTTCTCAATGACAATATTGCGTTGATTTTCAGAGAAAGCCTCAAGCTTCTTCGCGACTTCTTCATCTGATGTAGCAATAATTCGCAATGCAAGATACGCGGCATTAGCCGCATTGCCAACGGCCACTGTTGCGACAGGCACACCTTTTGGCATTTGAACAATACTTAGTAAAGAATCTAAACCGTCTAAATGCTTTAGTGGTACTGGCACGCCAATAACAGGAACGTTTGTCATTGCTGCTGTCATGCCTGGCAAATGTGCTGCTCCTCCTGCACCAGCAATGATTGTCTTTAATCCTCTAGAAGCAGCTGTTCTTGCATAGTTTGACATTTCGTCAGGTGTTCTATGCGCACTAATTATTCTTATTTCATGTGCTACATCAAACTCAGACAAAACATCAGCTGCTGCTTGCATAGTTGGAAGATCGGAATCACTACCCATAATGATACCGACAACAGGTTTATTTTCAGGCATATGTTTCCTTAAATGAATCGATTTATCTATTCTATTCGATCCTAAACATAGCGTGCATTTCTCTCAGCATATAGGTAGTATTGACATGTTAACTTCAGGGTCAGGGGACGGCAGTTAATGGAAGAAATAGAGTTCGATAGAGTAGATTTTGCAAGCGCAGGGGCTATAGGCGATCCTGGAAATCGAACTTTTATGATTCAAGGTTTTCAAGGCAATGACCGTGTGGCTGTACTGGTCGAAAGACAACAAGTAGAACTATTGAGTACTCAATCCATTGAATTTCTTGACTCTCTTGTTTACGAATTTCCAAATGAAGAGTACGCTACCCCAATAGAATTCGATAAGGCTTCTGAAGTGTATGAGATCTCTCCAACTTTTAAAGCCAGATCTATGGGATTAATTTTTAATCCAGATACTTTGCTTGTAACACTTGAGCTTAGAGATCAACCACTTGATAAGGATGATGAAGTAATTGATTATTACCGCGAAGATGAGCGAGTTATAAAACTTACAATGACGAGATCTCAACTTAGAGCAATGGCTGTCAAAGGGAAGGAAGCAGTTGAAGATGGTGTCGAAACATGTTTGTTGTGCCAAAGTCCTATAGAGCTCGAGGGACATAATTGTCCGAGACTTAACTAGATACTGTCTCTAGATCTTGATATCATACCGATATGGCAAGTGATGTAATCATAATTAGCAACAACCTTCTTGATGTTACTGCCATTGTCAATTCTGTTGGCAGAGAATATAAAGTTATTAAACATCGCGATTTGATTAGAGGTGTAGAACACTTAGCTAATGATAAATCAGCTTGTTCAGTAATTATCGGATACCCTTTACAAGCTTTAACACCTCAAGAGCATCGCGAATTTATGCAAGAAGTCGCAAAAATTAAAAATGATTTTAAACATGTTTCAAAATGCATCATATATGGTCCACATGATCGCATGCAGAAAGAGTTAAAAGGAGGCCATGATGTGGAATGTCTGGCCAGATCAGTTTTTTTTCATGATCCACTTAAATGGTTATCATAATTAAACAATTGGTCCTGCGCTAGGTAAAATCCCAGGCCCATTATCTTCTTTCCAACGTTCACGCTGCTTTGTACTCAAGCGAAGTAAAAGCTTCATAGCAACTTCGTCATCATCAACACTCTTTTGTTCTAACCATCCTTCTTCAAGCATCGAATCAATTATTTCTTTCCCTCTTGAAGTTCGCGTGATGGTAAGTGTCCATCCAGGAGTTCCAACAATTCCTCCAGTCGATATGTCAGCATGTTCAGCTGCGAAATCGGGACACTGTTTGCAACCCTCTCTGGTAAATGGGTGGCACTCTTTGAGTGGAATTTCTACGTATCTTCCATCGTGGGTCCATACGTGAAAGCGACCTTTAATATTGAACTTTTTAATCTCATCTCTTTCAATGCCATACTTGACTTTTATTAAGTCGTCGAATATTGAGTCAGTAAATGTTTTTGAACACAGTAAACCAATCGTAAGCTCTAGCCTTCGAGCAATTTTTCCGGCGCGCCTAGATTTCATTATTGCAGGAGCGCTTGATTGGCAACCCATTCCAACTAGTGCAAGCTTTTCTAGCCCTTCTTTTTCTGCCTCTTTATATGCCAAAGTATTTGCACTATATGTATAACGACTTCCGGCGCAAGACAAAACATCTTCGCGTGTTTTCGCTAACATTGGTTTAGCTATCCAATCCGAAGTAGTTTTACTTAGTAGTGCCCCATCGATAAGCGCATTCTCTAGCGCATAGATAAGAACTGCGCTAACTAATCCTCCGTCTTGACCTAATTTTGCAATTGTTTCATCAGATGCTTTTGTGAGAAAAACATTTCTATATTGTCCGTATACTTCATTCTCGCTTCTAATTTTTCCGAAAAGAAAACTATCTGCATCAATTTCCCAGTCACGAAGTCGAGGGCAAGCTCTTGCGCAAAGCGTGCAGCCTTTGTCGCCATGTGAACAAGCATCAAGTGCGGTATGGCTTTCTGTGTGGAACGGCGTGTATCCGCCATCCTGGTGTTTGTAATCTAAAACATCATGAGGACATGCGATTACGCATGCAGCACAACCAGTGCAGCGCCCAGGTTCTAAAACTTCATGAAACAAATGTTTCCATTCAGGTTTTCCTGGCAGTCGAGTCGGTCTCACGCCGTTACTCTATCGAAAAAATGCGATTGGTCTAAGTCGAAGAAAAAAGTAAGACGGTGAAGTTCAATCTTAACGAGAGACAAGACTTATGTTTGCTTCACCGTCTTACTTTAGATGGGTGAGATACTTCCTTGTACCCCTTACGCTTTCCTTAGCGTTTGTCTATTCTTGCACTATCTAGCCGAAAAAGCAAGAAAAATGCCTTAAACAGGAGAAAAGCAGCTCGAAGTGAAGTCAAATTCCCTTTATAGATGAGGATAACTCTGTGGATAACTATGGGAAAAGTTCTGAATACTGGTTTATATCTTGTGTATAAACATGGGAAAACTCCGACTTTTTTGTGGAAAGTCTTTAAATTGTCCAGACTTCTAGTCGACTATATTTCTATGTCTTTAAATATTTCACCTAATCATCCTGTTGCAAGGCAAATAACAGATGATGGAATTAGGGTGCTTCCTATTTTTTTAGATGGTGTACAAGTAGGAAGATTGACAGCAGATGGAGAAACCACAGAATTTCGTTATAACCGTTGGGCTAAAGAAAACAATTTATGGATTTCTGGAGCCATGCGAGATATGGATGCTGCATATGTTGGCACACACGGTGACTTACCCGCATTCTTTTCGAACTTGCTTCCAGAAGGTTCTCGTAGAGATGCGGTAGCAAGTTCACTTGAGATATCGCCTGATGATGAGTTCGACTTATTCGAAGTCTTAGGCGGAGAAGTTATTGGCAATACGAGGACGGTATCTTCCAAGCAAAGAATTATTAAATCTACTGTACTTCCACTATACGATCCTGACAGCGAGAGACTTTCGTTTAGGGAAATGGCTGCCTCTGCAGCAAGTATTGATTCCCCCTTATTTGATGCACAATCTGTTCCTGGTGTGCAAAGCAAAGTTTCTCGTATGGCAAAGATTATTGCGAACTTAGGATTAACTTCTTCTGCACAAGCTCGAATTCTGCCTCTTGTGATTATAAAACTGCAGGATCCTGTGCGAAAACGACTAGTTCAAAATGAGTCATTTTTTATGAGCTTGGCTGATCGGGCTGGACTTAAAACATCAAACTATGCATTATTAACTGACGTTGAAAAAGCAGACGCTTTACTCGTTGAAAGATTTGATAGACGTGTTGTTGGTGAAGAACTCCAAAGGATTTATATGGAAGATTCTTGTCAACTAATGGGCAGGCATCCAAGAGAAAGATATATGGGTTCATACGAACGTGTATGTGATGCTGTGTTGGGTGTTGTAGACAAGCCTGAAAAGGCTGCTGAAGAATTGTATAGAACATATCTATTTTCATTTGGAATTGGAAACGGCGATTTGCATGCCAAAAATATTAGTGTCTGGCGAAATCCTGACTCAGGTGAAATCGAATTAGCGCCGACATATGATGTTTTATGTACTTATGTTCATGGTGATCGTACTATGGCGCTGTCTGTCGACGGAAAGAAAGATGGAATATCTTTTAATACACTTTTACACTTGGCTGATCGTCTAGGGCTAAGCAACGAACAGATAAAACGAATTTCAAATGAAGTGCTTAGAGTCGTGGAGGCTGCCCCGGCAGAAATCGACGAAATTGAATGGGATAATAAAAAAGTAATTGATTATAAGAAAATGGCTAAGCAAAGAGGGAAAGAAATCAGCGGAGTTATTAGAGAAGTCGATACAAGACTGGCTGGAGAGCATCAACCTGATTTAGACGTCGCAGCAGCCCCGGCTATTGAACCTCGAGGCCTCTAGTTTGTGAAAATAGCTATTTTGACAATTTTTAAAGTTTTGAATTAGTATGTATTCGGAAATATGGGACATAAGGATATGAATTTATGGGTTTATCAGTTCAAACTCGTTTTGGATCTGTATCTCTTGAAGGTGCTTCAGAAGAAGTTATAAATGCAGTTTTAACACCTAACAGTGTAGAAGCAAAAATTATTACTCGATTGATTAGAGATGTTGACCCTAATACATCTTTAGGATTTCACTTATTTTCAACTCTTGCAAAGAACGCAAAGTTAAGCCCACATGATCTCAAAAGCATAATTGACAAAGTGGATCTAACAAGTCTGCAAGGTGTTTCTTTAATAGCTGAATTTCAACAGCGCGATCAACTCGATGATGCACAGAAAACAAGTCTTCGTAATCAGATAATAATTAGAGATTTTGATATTTACGATTTAGATGACCAAGCTACTCTCGAACAATTATGCCAGATAGGTATTTTAATCGATAAAGATAAAGCCGAGTTAAGAAGTAGCATACGAGATGCTGATCGACAAAAAATTCTTGAAGGCGACGCAAGTGGATTTAATGCAAACCTACTAGTAGAACTTGGAGTTATCGGTTCTGTTTCAGAAGTTAGAGATTTTAGAGAAGCAAACGGTGTGCACTTAGCTGATGGAAACGGCAGAGATCTTAGTCGTTAACGTTTTGCTTTGAAAAAAGTATCTAAAAGACTTGAGCATTCATTTTCTAAAACCCCACCTGTTACTTCGCAATTATGATTTAGTCTTGGGTCTGAAAAGAAATTGTAAATACTCCCTGCAGAGCCATACTGTTTGTCCCTAGCCCCAAAAATAATTTTTCCGATCTGTGACTGTATAAGTGCTCCACCACACATAATGCAGGGTTCCAAAGTTACATATATCGTGCAGTCGTGTAGGCGGCGAGTTTTTAGTTTCTTACAAGCTTCTTCGATGGCTTCAACTTCTGCATGCCTAGTTGCAACTTGAGTTTGTTCCCTATTGTTAAATGCGGATGCAATAATTTCATTATCTTTAAGAATAACTACACCAACAGGAACATCTTCCGGGAGAGATAATC
>Ga0209573_1006065_pt1 | contig 10376 bp, 10 predicted proteins | sample TNRBio252014_DNA_FD_185870 | JGI IMG/M metagenome (GOLD analysis project Ga0209573, IMG submission 185870) | Wastewater treatment Type I Accumulibacter community from EBPR Bioreactor in Madison, WI, USA - TNR Reactor_6/25/2014_ DNA (SPAdes)... | ecosystem: Engineered > Bioreactor > EBPR >...
GGCTGGGCGTGGAAAAGATAGAGTCCGGGGGCGTCGGGCAGGGCCTCGAGCATGCCTTCGGGCAAGCCGGGCGGCTGCGTCGGCGCCTTCATCGCGCGTGCGGCTGCGCGCGCCAGCACCTCGGGCGCGAAGCCGGCCTCCAGCCCGCGCACGAACTGCCACAACACCTCGACGTCGCCCATCGCGCGGTGGCGCGCGGCGCAGACGAGGCCGTGGCGCTCGATCAGCGCATCCAGGCCATGGCGGTGGTGTTCGGGGTAGAGGGCGCGCGACAGCTTGACGGTGCACAGCACCGGCGCCTCGAACTCGCGACCGATGCGGGTGAAGGCGTTGCGGATGAAGCCGTAGTCGAAGCGCGCGCTGTGGGCGACGAAGACGCAGCCCTCGAGCAGCGCGGCGACCGTATCGGCCAGCGCCTCGAAGGCGGGCGCCTCGGCCACCATGGCGTCGGAGATGCCGGTGACCTCCTCGATCAGCGGCGGGATGGGCTGGCCGGGCGCGACCAAGCTCTCCCAGCGCGCGACGACCTCGCCGTCCTCGACGCGCAGGATGGCGATCTCGGTGATGCGGTCGCGCACCGGGTGCGCGCCGGTGCTCTCGACATCGATGAAGGCGAGACGACTCGGCAGGCTCATGTCGGCCTGACGCGATGCCGGAGGCGAGCTTGCAACGGAGGGACGAGGCGCCGCGGCCGGAGCGGGCGGCGGCGCGAGCACAGCCGCGTCACCCCCGGCGCGTCATGCCGGATCAGTTGTTGATGTCGTAGTAGTAGGGCTTGACCGGCACGCGGGCGGCGGCGACGCGCTTCTGCTCCTCGACGCTCTGGGGCTTGTCCCACCACAGGGCACGGCCCTCTTTCTGCTCGTCGCGCTGCTCCGGGTGCTTCTCCATCCACTCGCGCATGAACTTGGTGTGATCGGATTCGTACATCGCCATGTCGGGTCCCCCGTGGGTTCACGTGCGGCGCCACAGAGGCGTCGCGGTCGGCGCGCATTCTAGCAGCGTCGGCGGACGGCGGGGTCCTCAGCCGACGCGGCCGTCGGCCTTGACGCGTCCGATGCGCACCACTTCCTGCACCCTGCGCACGCCGCGCATCACGCGCGCCAGGTGCATGCGGTCGTGCACCTGCACGGTGAAGTTGAGCGCGGTGTATTCGCCCTGTCCGCCATCCATGCTGACGCTCTGGATGTTGCTGTCCTCCTCGGCGATCGCACTCGCCACCCGCGCCAGCACGCCGCAGGCGTTGTGGCTGAGCACGCGGATGCCGACGTCGAACAGGCGGTCGTCGACCATGTGCTCCCACTCGACATCCACCCAGCGCCCGCGGTCGCCGCGCAGCTTGGCCACGTTGGGGCAGTCGTGGGTGTGGACTTCGAGGCCCTGGCCCTTGCGCAGGGTGCCGATGATCGGGTCCCCCGGGATGGGATGGCAGCAGCGTGCGAGCTGCACCGCCACACCTTCCGAGCCGCGGATGCTGATCGCCCCCGCCGGCTTGGGCTTGACCACGTCCGGGCGACCGGACTCGAGGTCCTGCGCCTCGGCGAGGCGGCGCGCGACGATGACCGGCAGGCGCTTGCCGAGCCCGAGGTCGGAGAAGACCTCCTTCTTGTGGCGCACGCCGCGGTCGCGCAGGAAGCGGTCCCAGGCGAAGCTGGAGATCTGCCCGAGGGTGAGCCCGTGCGGGCGCAGCGCCTGGTTGAGCAGGCGCTCGCCGAGCGTGACCGACTCGTCCTGCTGCGCGTTCTTCATGAAGTGGCGGATCTGCGCGCGCGCCTTGCCGGTGCGCGCGTAGGACAGCCAGGCCGGGTTGGGGTTGGCGTGGGCCGCGGTGATGATCTCGACCTGGTCGCCATTGCGCAGCTCGCTGCGCAGCGGCATCAGGTCGCCGTTGATGCGGCAGGCAACGCAGCGATTGCCGACGTCGGTATGCACCGCGTAGGCGAAGTCGACCGGGGTCGAGCCCTTGGGCATGGAGAAGATCTTGCCCTTGGGCGAGAACACGTAGACCTCGCCGGGGAAGAGGTCGATCTTGACGTGCTCGAGGAACTCGGTGGCCTCGCCCGAGGCCGACTGCAGCTCGAGCAGGGACTGCAGCCAGGAGTGCGTCTTCTGCTGCAGCTCGGTGAGGGTCTTCTCGTCTTCCTTGTACAGCCAGTGCGAGGCCACGCCGGTCTCGGCGATGTGGTGCATCTCGCGGGTGCGGATCTGCACCTCGACCGGCATGCCGAAGGGACCGATCAGGGTGGTGTGCAGGCTCTGGTAGCCGTTGGCCTTGGGGATGGCCAGATAGTCCTTGAACTTGCCCGGCACCGGCTTGTACATCGAGTGCAGCGCACCGAGCGCGAGGTAGCAGCTCGGCACGTCCTTGACGATGACGCGGAAGCCGTAGATGTCGAGCACCTGCGAGAAGGACAGGTGCTTCTCGACCATCTTGCGGTAGATGCCGTAGAGGTGCTTCTCGCGCCCCTGCACCTCGGCGGCGATGCCCCACTGCGGCAGGCGCTCCTCGATGCTGGCGAGGATCTTGCCGACCACCTCGCGGCGGTTGCCGCGCGCCGAGCGGATCGCCTTGGCGAGCACCTCGAAGCGCAGCGGGTACTTGTTGCGGAAGGACAGCTCCTGCAGCTCGCGGAAGAGGTCGTTGAGCCCGAGCCGGTTGGCGATCGGCGCGTAGATCTCGAGCGTCTCGTTGGCGATGCGGCGGCGCTTGGCCGGACGCATGTGGTCCAGCGTGCGCATGTTGTGCAGACGGTCGGCGAGCTTGATGAGGATGACGCGCAGGTCGCTCGCCATCGCCAGCAGCATCTTGCGGAAGTTCTCCGCCTGCGCCTCTTCCTGCGAGCGGAACTCGATCTTGTCGAGCTTGGAGAGGCCGTCGACGAGTTCGGCGGAGACCTTGCCGAAGCGCTCGGCGATCTCCGCCTTTGTGATGTGGGTGTCCTCCATCACGTCGTGGAGGAGCGCGGCGATCAGCGCCTGCGGGTCGAGGTGCCAGTCGGCGACCAGCGAACACACCGCCACCGGGTGGCTGACATAGGGCTCGCCGCTGACGCGGAACTGGCCGGCGTGGGCATCGGCGGAGAAGTGGTAGGCCGCCTCGACGCGGCCCACGTCCTCGGGCCGGAGGTAGGTCTGCAGCTTGGTCTTGAGCTGCTGGAAGTCGAGCGCGAGCACGCTCGACACCGGCGGGCGGAAGACTTCGGGGGCTGGGCCTGCTTCGGCGGCTTTCATGCAACCCCCGGGCGATTTCAGGCCTGGCCGCGGTTGAGCATCTCGAGGCCGACCTTGCCCGCTTCGATCTCGCGCAGCGCGATCACGGTCGGCTTGTCCCGGTCGAGCGGATCGACGTCGATCTGCGGCGTGCCGCCAGCGGTGAGCTGGCGGGCACGATAGGTCGCCGCCAGGGTGAGCTGGAAGCGGTTCGGGATCCTCTTGAGGCAGTCTTCTACGGTGATGCGGGCCATGTTCAATCCTGTTCGAGAAAGGCGAAGTACTCGGGATGCCGCTGGTGCTGCTTGGCGCAGCGCAAACGCGCGGCGCGCACCACGGCGACGAGGTCGTCGAGTGCGGCATCGATTTCGTCGTTGATTATAACGTAGTCGAATTCCGCGACATGGCGCATTTCCCCGCGCGCGCCGAGCAACCTGCGGCTGATGACCTCGTCGCTGTCGGTATTGCGACCGCGCAGGCGGGCCTCGAGTTCATCCATCGAGGGCGGCAGGATGAAGACCCCGACCGCGTCCGGGAAGTGCTTGCGCACCTGCTGCGCGCCCTGCCAGTCGATCTCGAGCAGGGTATCGCGCCCGGCCTCGACCTGCTGCTTGAGCCACACGCGCGAGGTGGCGTAGTAGTTGCCGTGCACCTCGGCCCATTCGAGGAACTCGCCACGGTCGCGCAAGGCACGGAAGGTGGGCACGTCGACGAAGTTGTACTCGCGCCCGTCCTGCTCGCCGGGGCGCGGCGCGCGCGTGGTGTAGGAGATCGACAGCTGCACGCGCGCGTCGCGCTGCAGCAGCCCGCGCACCAGGGTGGTCTTGCCGGCGCCCGAGGGCGCGGTGACGATGAAAAGGGTTCCGGCCATGGTCGTTGTCTCAGGGCCGGTGCAGCGCACCGGCAGAGGGATGGGAGGCGGCCGACGCAGCAGAACGGCCGCCGAGGGGAGCCGCCGGGCGGGCGGCAGCGTGCTGCAACCGCAAGCGTTGCCGGAAGGCGCTCACTCGAGCGCGACCGAGGAGATGGTGGCTTTCGTGCCGATCCCCAGGGTCAGCGGGAAGGACACATGATGGAAACGCGTTGTGACGTTGTCGTCATGAACGGCAAAGCCCACGTTGACGACGCCGCCCGGCTTCAGGGCCTTGTCGTCGGCAGCATGCCCGGTGTCGAGCTTGCGCGTCCACAGCACCGTCCACTGGCCATCCGCCCACTCGCCGCGGACGTCGGCATTGTCCGCCGCCGAACCGCTCGCGTCGGCGCGTGAGAGCAGGCGCCCGGGGAGGACGTCGCCCTTCTTCCAGCCCGCGGCCGGATCGTAGGCCACGGCGTTGTCTTCCCGGATCAGCGCGTGCGGCTTCGACGGGTTGCCGACATCCGCGAGCGCAAGCGCCTTCACACCGACTTTCGCAGGGTCGAACATGAACTTCGGCGTCATGGTCTTGCGGTCGACGTTCCAGCTGAACGGGCCCTTGCCGGCGTCGACGAGGCGATAGTCGAGCACGTAGCCATCGTCGGCCATGCCCACCGGATTGCTGCGGTGACCGCGCCACTGCATCAGCTCGACGAAGGCGCCCGCCTCCTTGAGGCGGGCGATCTCCTCCGGCGTGCGGGTCTTGTCCCAGCTCGCCGCCTCGTCCGTGCGCGTGGCCGGCAGATACTTGCGCACGTCGCTTTCCTTGTGCGTCTGGCCGATCAGCGGATGGGCCTGGACCTGCTCCTTGGTCGGCTCTCCGGGCATGTCGCGCATGCCGGTGTGGCAGGTCAGCCAGCAGCCCTGGTTGGCGAACATCGGCACCTTGCCGTCGTCGATCATCACCGACAGGCGATCCTCGTAGAGCGGCGGCTGGGCGCCGCTGCGCACGGCTTCCTTCGAGCGCGGCCCGCCGATGAAGGCCCACTTATCGCCGTCGTACATCATGTAGTCGTGCATCTGCCCGGCCCGCGCCATCTGCGTCTTCCACTGGAAGCGGATGTACAGATTGGCGTCGTCATGGGCGGCCTGGACCTGGAGCGCGATCGCACCGACCTTGCCGGCGATCGGGACCGGTTCGTGCCGCCCGCCCTTGACGAGGGTGGCGCCGAGTTCGGCCTCCTCGCCCTCGTGGCAGGACAGACAGGCTTCGCCCGCCTTGACCTTGGCATTGGCACGCTTGTGCTCCGCGCTGCGCAGCCAGCCGTAATCGACCTGCCCGGGATAGAACAGCGTCACCGTCTGCACCGGGATGGCTGCCCAGTCAGCGGGAGCCGCGGCGAAGGCCGGTGTCGCTGCAGCAGCCACACAAGCGGCGAATGCTGCGGCGCCGGAAGCACTCCATGTCGATGTAGTCATCATTTCTCTCCGTCTGATCCGGGGACAAACATGCGCGGAGGCTGCCGGGCGCTGGCGATTGCAGCGCTGCCGTGCCCGCCCGCACAAGGGTCTCCAGGCCAGCCGGAAAAAACCTGAAGCGGCCGGGTGGAGGCCCTCTTGTTACCACGAACGGCACGTGCTCGATAGACCGTAGACCGGCACCCGGCCCTTCCACCTCCCCGCTCCCCGGGGGCGGACATTCCTCACTCGAGGTTCTGCACCTGCTCGCGCATCTGCTCGATCAGCACCTTCATCTCCATCGCGATCGCGGTGATGTCGGTGGCGGGCGACTTGGAGGCCAGGGTGTTGGCCTCGCGGTTGAGCTCCTGCATGAGGAAGTCGAGCCGCTTGCCGGCGGCGCCGGCGCTCTTCAGGATGCGCTCGACCTCGTCGAGGTGGGTGGACAGGCGGGTGAGCTCCTCGTCCACGTCGATGCGCTGGGCGTAGAGCGCGACCTCCTGGCGGACGCGGTCCTCGTCCAGGCTGGCGACGGCGTCGCGCAGCTTGGCGGTCAGGCGCTCCTGGTACTCGAGCACCACCGCCGGCATGCGCGGGGCCGCCTGGGCGACGAGCTCGCGCATGCGTGCGACGCGCTCGCGGATCATGTCGGCGAGCTTGTCGCCCTCGCGCTGGCGGGTGGCGACGAGCTCGTCGAGCGCGGTGTTGGTCAGCTCGACGATCGCCGGCAGCATCTCGTCGAAGCCGAGGCTGTCGTCGGCGAGCATGCCCGGCCAACGCAGCAGCTCGTTGACCGACAGCGGCGCGGCGTCGGGGAAGCGCGCACGCAAGCCGTCCTGCGCAGCGGCGAGCTGGTCGAGCAGCGCGCCGTTGAGCGCCATGCTGCGCGGCGCGGCGTGGCCGGCCTGCAGGTTGAGGCGACATTCGACCTTGCCGCGGCCGAGGCGCGCGGAGATGCGCTCGCGGATCGCGGGCTCCGCGGCGCGCAGGTCGTCGACGATGCGGAAGCCGAGATCGAGATAGCGCGAGTTGACGCTGCGCAGCTCGAGATGAAGGCTGACACTACCCAGGTCTCGCGTCTGAACCGCGAAACCTGTCATGCTCTGGACCATGGGGCGCTCCGGGGACCGCGCCCGATCGGATAAACTGGGCGCCTGGATCAGGAATGAAACCGCGAAAACAGCGATTCTAGCGCTCTCGAAGATGCCGTCTCAAGCCAACTGCGCGCTGCCACCGGGGTTTCAGCTCGACCAGTACCGCATCGAGCGGCAACTGTCGCTGGGCGGCTTCTCGATCGTCTATCTCGCGCGCGACGCGCATGGCATGGCCGTGGCGATCAAGGAATACCTGCCCAACTCGCTCGCCCTGCGCAAGGAAGGCGAGACCGAACCGCAGGTCAGCGAGGAGCACCGCCTCGCCTTCCGCTACGGCATGAAGTGCTTCTTCGAGGAAGGCCGCTCGCTCGCCAAGCTGATGCATCCGAACGTGGTGCGGGTGCTCAACTTCTTCCGCGCCAACGGCACGGTGTACATGGTCATGCAGTTCGAGCGCGGCCGCACCCTGCACGACTACATCCGCAAGCACCGCGGCGAGGTCAAGGAGATGCTGATCCGCGCGGTGTTCGCGCGCATGCTCAATGGCCTGCGCGAGGTGCACGCGCACAAGCTCATGCACCTCGACATCAAGCCGTCCAACATCTACCTGCGCAACGACGGCACCCCGGTGCTGCTCGACTTCGGCGCCGCGCGCCAGACCCTGATGAGCGACCAGCCGGTGCTCAAGCCGATGTACACGCCCGGATACGCCGCGCCGGAACAATACGAGAAGGGCGCCCAGCTCGGTCCGTGGACCGACATCTACAGCGTGGGTGCGAGCCTGCACGCCTGCATCGTCGGCAGCCCGCCGCCGCGCGCGGACGAACGCGCGCAGGAAGACACGCTCCAGCCCCTGGCGAGGACCCAGGCCGGGCGCTACAGCCGGCAGCTGCTCGAGCTCGTCGACTGGTGCCTTCACCTCGACCCGCAGCAGCGCCCGCCCAGCGTGTATGCGCTGCAGAAGGCGCTGATCCATCAAGAAAACGCCCCCGAGCGTCCGGAACACTGGTTCTCGGACTTGGGCAGCCGGCTGCGCTCCTTCATCGGCCGCAGCTGAGGACCCACCATGCGCTTCACCATCTACCAGGAAAGCCGCCCCGGCAAACGACGCGACAACCAGGACCGCATCGCCCACTGCTACTCGCGCGACGCCCTGCTGATGCTGGTCGCCGACGGCATGGGCGGCCACCTGCACGGCGAGGTGGCGGCGCAGATCGCGGTGCAGTGCATCGCCGAGCGCTTCCAGGCAGAGGCGCGGCCGCTGCTGCCCGACCCCCAGCTGTTCCTCGCGCGCGCGATCGAACGCGCCCACCACGCCATCCTCGACCATGCGCTCGACCGCCAGCTGCCGGAGGCGCCGCGCACCACCCTGGTCGCGTGCGTGATCCAGCGCGGCGCGGCGTACTGGGCGCACGCCGGCGATTCGCGGCTCTACCTGCTGCGCCGCGGCCACCTGGTCACGCGCACGCGCGACCATTCGCGCACCCAGCTGATGATCGACCAAGGCGTGATCAAGCCTGAGGAGGCCCACCTCCACCCCGGGCGCAACCGCATCTATTCCTGCCTCGGCGGCAACTACAACCCGCAGGTGGAGTATTCTCCGCGCACCCCGCTGCGCGACGGCGACCTGCTCGCGCTCTGCACCGACGGCGTGTGGGGCCCGATCGACGACGACGGCCTGGTGGTGAACCTCACCGCCGGCGTGCTCAGCCGGGCGGTGCCGCGGCTGATGGACATCGCCGAGCGCAAGGCCGGCGCCAGCGCCGACAACCTGTCGATGGTGGCGATGTGCTGGCACGACGAGAACGCCGTCGGCGCCGCGACCGTCGAATCGATCTCCACCCGCACCATGGAACTGGACGGCTTCGAGTCCCGCCTGGACCTCTCCGGCCCGGGTCCGACGGCCGTCGCCGAACTCGACGAGGACGAGATCGAGCGCGCCATCCGCGAGATCAACGCCGCCATCCACAAATTCGACTCCCGCTCCTAGGACCTCACGATGCGACCCAGCCTGCGCCAGCCCGACCAACTCCGCGCCGTCCGCCTCACCCGCGGCTTCACCTGCCACGCCGAAGGCTCGGTGCTGGTCGAATTCGGCGCCACCCGCGTGCTGTGCACCGCCAGTGTCGAGGAGACGGTACCCGGCTTCCTGCGCGGCAAAGGCCAGGGCTGGGTGACCGCCGAATATGGGATGCTGCCGCGCGCCACGCACACGCGCAGCGCGCGCGAGGCTGCCAAGGGCAAGCAGAGCGGGCGCACCCAGGAGATCCAGCGCCTGATCGGGCGCAGCCTGCGCGCGGTGGTCGACCTCGGCGCGCTCGGCGAGCGCCAGATCGTCGTCGACTGCGACGTGCTGCAGGCCGACGGCGGCACGCGCACCGCCGCCATCACCGGCGCCTGCGTCGCCGTGCATGACGCGCTGGTCGGCCTGGTCGCCGCGGGCAAGCTCGCCCACAACCCGATGCGCGAGTTCGTCGCCGCGGTGTCGGTCGGCATCCACCAGGGCGTGCCGGTGCTCGACCTCGACTACGCCGAGGACTCCGACTGCGACACCGACATGAACGTGGTGATGACCGAGGGCGGCGGCCTGATCGAGGTCCAGGGCACGGCCGAGGGCACCCCATTCTCGCGCGCCGAGCTGGACGCCCTGCTCGACCTCGCCGAACTCGGGGGCCGGCAGCTGTTCGAATTGCAGCGTGGCGCGGTGCGCTCGGCCATCTTCACGGCCTGAGCCCGGCCCGCGCCAGGCTTCGCCAGGAGAACAAGCATGAGCAAACGACTCGTCCTCGCCAGCAACAACGCCAAGAAGGCCGCCGAGATGCAGGCCCTGCTCGCCCCGCTCGGCATCGAGGTGATTCCGCAGTCCGTGTTCGGCGTCGGCGAAGCCGAGGAGCCGCACCCGAGCTTCGTCGAGAACGCGCTCGCCAAGGCCCGCCACGCCTCCGCCGCCACCGGCCTTCCGGCGGTCGCCGACGACTCCGGCCTGTGCGTCGAGGCGCTCGGCGGCGCGCCGGGGGTCATCTCCGCCCGCTTCGCCGGCGAACCCAGATCCGACGCGCGCAACAACGCCCTGCTGCTGGAAAAGCTCGCCCACCTCCCAGAGCCCGCACAGCGCCGCGCCTATTTCTATTCGGCCGTGGTGCTGGTGCGCCACGCCGACGACCCGCGCCCGCTGATCGCCGATGGCGAATGGCACGGCGAGATCCTCCCCGCCGCGCGCGGCGAAGGCGGCTTCGGCTACGACCCGCTGTTCTGGGTTCCCGAACTGGAGCAGACCGCCGCCGAGCTGGATTCGGCGCTCAAGAACACCCTCAGCCACCGCGGCGCCGCGATGCGCCACCTGCTCGACCGCCTCGCCGAGCACCCTCTTTGAGCTGCAGCGCAGCCGCAACGGAACAGATTCCGCCGTGACCACCCGCCGCATCATCCCGCTGACGCCGGCCACCGGGGCCGCGAGCGCCCGGCCCCTGCCCGAACGCCCGCAGCTCGAGGCCCCACCACCGCTCTCCCTGTATGTGCATTTCCCGTGGTGCGTGAAGAAGTGCCCCTACTGCGACTTCAACTCCCACGCCCCGCGCGAGGGCGGCATCCCCGAGCAGGCCTGGCTAGGCGCGGTGCTCGCCGACCTGCAGCAAGCCCTGCCCCAGGTCTGGGGCCGGCGGGTGCATAGCGTCTTCATCGGCGGCGGCACGCCCAGCCTGATGTCCGCGACCACGCTCGACGGCCTGCTCACCGGCCTCCGCATGCTGCTGCCGCTGGAC
>Ga0209573_1006066_pt1 | contig 10368 bp, 8 predicted proteins | sample TNRBio252014_DNA_FD_185870 | JGI IMG/M metagenome (GOLD analysis project Ga0209573, IMG submission 185870) | Wastewater treatment Type I Accumulibacter community from EBPR Bioreactor in Madison, WI, USA - TNR Reactor_6/25/2014_ DNA (SPAdes)... | ecosystem: Engineered > Bioreactor > EBPR >...
ACAGGGACCTTGTGCTTGCGTGAAATCGCGGTGAGCGTGTCGCCACGTTTGACGCGGTAGAGTTTGTAAGAAGCCGCACGTCCCTTGGCGCGAGACTGAGTCGTTCCCGGAATTTTTAGCGTCTGACCCGCGAAGAGGCGGGATCCCGAAATACGATTGGCTTTGCGCAGTTCGGCGACACTCACGTCAAATCGCGAAGCAAGACCTGTGAGGTTGTCGCCCGCACGAACTTTATACGTCGCGGGTTTTGACGAGCCGCTTTCGCGGATCGAGGCAAGTTTCCGGTTGGATTCGGGTTCCCAAGACGAGGAGCTTTTGCGCGAGGACTTCCCGCCGCGGTAATCGACGGGAATCTGCAGCACCTGTCCGGCGCGAAGGCGCTTGGCGTTGGCGATGTTGTTGAGATCCATGATCGTTCGAATATCGACGCCGTAACGACGCGAGACATGGCTTAAGGTCTCGCCCCGTTTGAGCTTGTGGGTGACGAAGAAGCCAGCCTTGCGACTCTTGAGTTCGCTCTTTTGGGCGATGAGGACTTGGGAGGTGCCGACCGGAACCCGCACCTCATAGGCGTCGCCGTCCGGCGGCGTGATGCCCCTACGAAGCTCAGGATTAAGGAGCTGCATCGTCTCGGCGTCCGCCTTGACGATACTGCCGATGGCGCGCAAGTCCACACCAGGAGGCACAGATACGGTTTCCCATTTCAGAGGTTCTTCAAAAACGATGTTGGTGAATCCGTATTTTTCGGGGGCCTTTGAGATCATCGCAGAAGCGATGATCTTAGGCACGTAGTTCTGCGTTTCTCTTCTGTAGTTCTTCTTGCCGCGCGCGAGCTCCCAGAAATTGCGTGAACGATGTTCGCGCACGATGCGCATCGTGCGTCCCTCGCCCGCGTTGTAGCTCGCGGCCGCGAGGTACCACGATCCGAAAATCTGGTGCAGCTCCTTGAGGTAGCGCGCCGCCGCGTGGGTGGAGGCCACGATATCGCGACGCTCATCGTACCAATGGTTGATCTCGAGCGAATAGTTACGACCCGTCTGAGGCATGAACTGCCAGACCCCGGCAGCTCCCACGGGACTTGTGGCCTTGGGGCTAAATCCGCTTTCGATCATCGCCAGGTACATCAGGTCCGTTGGGAGTCCGTCTTCCTGCATGGTCTTATAAATTAAGTCCCCATAGCGATGAAGGCGACCGAGCCATTTCTCCATGGTCTTGCGACCTGCATTGGTTTCGGTGAAATAACGAATCCATTGATCGACGAATTCGTTCTGCACGAGAGGAAATGTATTCTGAGCATCACGGTCGGCCTGGATTTCGGTCATGGTCCGTACGGATCTTTGAGTCGGATCACCCAAATCCTCTGGAGTGCCTTCGACCGTTTCACTGACGACGTCCTCTTCGGGCGCACCCCCGTCACCGACGGCAATTTCTGCATCCTCTTCGTCCGTTTCGACAGAGGACTGATGGCGCAAACTCGCGCAGGCAGACAGCAATGAGAGACTGAGAAACGCGCTTAGCAACTTGCGATAAGTCATAGTTCTATTGTGCTCGTGCTCGGCTCGGAAAACTATGCCTGGGGCAGCATGAGTTCGACTTCGTGACTCGGACTCACGATATCGGCACTCACGCGTTCGAGAAGACAGGTGGCGAGCAGACGAAGGTCGTCCGTGGAGAGTTGCTCGAGATCGAGATTAAACTCTACGATCCAGTCGTTCAGCCACTGCCGCATTTCCTGGTTGTCGAGCCCACTAAGTTCCAAGAGCCAATTGAGGAGCTCTTCTCCTTTTTTCTCCATAATTCCCCCTAATTTTCGAGAGGCAGTCCCCACCGCTTCTCGACCCTCATTTTTGAAGCTATCACGATTTTTACAGCACCAAAGACGCAATGCGTGAGGCGGGTGCCAGAATTTTGAAGCCCAAAGATCGTGGAGGATCCGCACAAGATAAAAGCCCCCTCTCCGCGCTGGGAGAGAGGGCTTTGGGTGAGATTTCGAGACCACTGGGCTTGTCCGAGGGCCGGGGCCCCCAACACAGCGCCTTAGCGAGCCTGGACTTGAACAGTGTGAGTCTGACCGTCGAAATCGGTCCAGGAGTAGGAATCGATGCCGTAACCCCAGCTGTTGACCGAATCATCGCTCGTGAACTGAAGAGTGATCTTCGAGCCCTGGACTTCGTTCGACCAGAAGGCGGCAGCCTTGCGGCCCGTCAGGGTCTCGGCGATTTCGCCATTTTCGGCGATCAGCTTGACGAAGTCATAGCCGGCTTCCAAATCGAGGCGCGTGAAGTGGACGCGAATGAAGCGAGCTCCAGGGTGCTCGAGGCTCACGCTCACGTTGCTGTTGTGCGGGTAAGGGTGAGCTGACTCGACGACATTTGCAATCGGTGACGACCAAGAACTTTCAGGTGGGATTACGGGACCCGGACCACTCAGACCTGCGAGCAGGTTGTAAATGTTCAAACGACCCATCGACATGATCTTGCCGCGCAGAGTGCGAGACTTGTCGGTCGAGTCCATGAGACGGGTCTTCAGGTCGGCGTAGCTGAGGCTCGGCTCTTTAGCCAGCAGCAACGCAGCTGCGCCAGAAACGTGAGGCGTCGCCATCGAGGTTCCGCTGTAAGTGTCGTAAGGCGATCCCGCCTTGGCCTTCGCCATAGGGACTGTCGAGTAGATGTTCTCGCCAGGAGCCGCCAGGTGAACCGTGGTGCCGCCGTAGTTCGAGAAGTAGGCGAGGTTGTCGACGTTGTTGGACGCCGCGACCGAGATCACGTTATCGAGCTGGTAGCTTGCAGGATAAGCAGGGCGCGAATCGTTGTCGCTCGCGTCGTTACCCGCAGCTGCGATGAAGAGGATGCCCTTGTCTTGAGCGCGTTTGATGGCATCAAACAGAGCCTGTGAGTAACCACCGCCGCCCCAGCTGTTGGACATAATTTGAGCGCCGTTGTTCGTGGCCCAGTCGATCGCCTCAATCGCATCCGCAAGGGTTCCGCTTCCAGCACCGCTCAAGAACTTCACGCCCATAATGCTCGCGTTCCAGGTCACACCTGTCACACCCACGCCGTTGTCGCCTGTTCCAGCGATCGTTCCAGCACAGTGCGTGCCGTGCGAATTGTCGTCCATAGGATCAAGCTTGTCGTTGATGGCGTTGTAGCCGTGAACAGCGGGATCGCTCGGGCTCGACCAGATGTTGGCCGTGAGATCGGGGTGCGTATAGTCGACACCTGTGTCGATGACGGCAACGACGATGTCTTTTGAGCCGGTCGAGAGAGCCCAAGCCTCGGTGGCTTGGATGTCTGCACCGACGATACCGGCACGACCACTCTTGTCGGCCTGGCCTTCGTTCTTCATTCCCCAAAGACGAGCAAAGTCAGGGTCGTTAGGAAGAGACTGCGGAAGTCCAAAAGCACGGTAAATGAAGTTCGGCTCGATGAACTCGACCGAAGGCAAGCTCGCGACTTGGTTCATCAGACGCTGATGAGAGTTTGAGCCTAGGCTCATGAGCTCGGCCTGAGCACTTTTCACAAGAACAAGGTTCTCGCTGGCGTTAACAACCTGTTTCACTTGAAGGCCGTACTGCGCCAGAGTTTTGACACCCTGAGAGAGAGTCCCCATCCCGCTCACACGCATCTTGACGACAAATTCGCCGGCGACCGCTTCGGGGGCCAGATCGCGCGCTTGTTTCTTCGCGGATTTCAAGATGGGATTCTTCGCCATGACAGCTTGAGCCTCGATGGCTGCGAATCCACTCAGAGCCAAAGCTCCCACTACGAGATGTTTAAAAACCTTCATTAATTTGCCCCCTCTAAATCTTTCCCCACGCCGCGCTTCGTTTTGCGAAAGCACGCCGCGTTCACACAAAATAGATTAAGGGCGAAGTGCCAAAATGAAACCGCTCGCACGTCAAGAAAGTGGAATGTAAGGTGAATTAAGGGCAGGAACTTGACGCTATACGAAGCAGTCAACGGATTTTCATAGGAAAGAATATTCAAACTCGTCAAAGAGCAGCGCTTTACAACTCCGCAGTGCCAAAAACTCATGGTCCACTTGCAGCAAGGCCCTTGTGAGCTCTCTCAACACGCCTTAGATTTCTTCCTCATGAAAGCATTTCGTTTTTTCGCAACTTGCACCCTCGCCATTGCGCTTAGCTCTGCGTCCGACGCGCGAGCGCAGAATCTCTCCGTCGATATCCACGGCGCCATGGCGCTCGTCAGTTACTCGAAACTCAATGTCGAAGGGGGCTTCGGCGGCACCTTTGGCGCGCACCCCGCTTTTTTCTTTCATAAAAGCCTTGGCGTCTTTGCGGGCGTTGACTACATCACCCGCCCCATGGCCCTCAACACTTCATCCTCGACCAAGTGGCTCGAGTTTCCACTGGGCTTGGCATTTCGTAGTGGCGAAGGCGCCTCTCAGCTCATCGGCCTCGGTCTCTCCATTTCAACGCCTCTAAGCGATTTCGAAGACGTCTCACGCACCTATGAAACTCAGGGCGGAGTTTCGCTCATCCTTGTGACCAATCGCTACTATGAGATCGACCCCATGTTCAGCCTTGGGATTTACTCCGACATTCGATACTCGTTTCACTCCCCTTTTGCAGACGCGGCGCTCTCCGATGGGCGTGTCTTCTCGTTTGATATTGGACTTGGCGCGCGGATGAATTTGTAGACCGTCGCCGTCAGCGTGCGCAAAAACCCGTATCCGGGACAGCTCCCAGACACGGGTTTAATCTCTGCGGACCTCGTAACAGTTACTTCAAAAGGCCCTGAACCGCTTCGCGCTCGCCGAGGAGCTCGTCGGTTGTCGCCTTGATTTTTTCTTTGCAGAAATCGCCGTGCTCGATGCCTTGGACGATCTCCCAGGTCTTGCCGTTGTTGCGGATGGGGTAGCTAAACACCAGTCCCTTCGGGATGCCGTAAGCCCCGTCGCTCACCACCGCGACCGAGTAAATCGTCTTGGTGTCTGCAACGTTCTCGACGCGCTTGACGGTGTCGATCGCAGCATTGGCCGCGGACGCCGCACTCGAAGCTCCACGCGCCTTGATGATCTCAGCGCCACGCTGTTGCACCGTTGTAAGGAACGCACCCTTGAGCCATTCTTTGTCGGTGATGACCTCCGTGAGTTTCTTGCCGCCGATCTTTGCGTAAGAAAACTGGGGATACATCGTCGGTGAATGGTTGCCCCAGATCGCAAGATCCGTGACGTCGGCGACAGGAACGCCGGCCTTTTGTGCGACTTGGGTCACGGCGCGGTTCTGGTCGAGCATCGTCATTGCAAAGAAATTGCGAGGGTCGAGACTTTTTGCGGTTTCTTTTGCGATCCAGCAATTCGTGTTGCAAGGATTACCGACAACAAGAACTTTCGCGGTTTTCTTGGCGTTCTTGTCGAGCGCCTGGCCTTGACCAATGAAAATACCGCCGTTGATCTTCAAAAGATCGGCGCGCTCCATGCCCGCCTTGCGTGGCACAGATCCGACAAGAAGAGCCCAATCAACATCCTTGAACGCCACGTCGGCGCTTGAAGTGCAGGTCACCGACGCGAGGGTCGGAAAGGCGCAGTCATCGAGCTCGAGCTTGACGCCGTTCAAAGCAGGAAGCGCAGCTTCGAGCTCGAGAAGATTTAAATCGACGAGGGTGTCTTTTCCGAAGACCTCACCCGAAGCGATACGAAAGAGAAGAGCGTAGCCGATCTGACCGGCTGCACCCGTGACGGCGACACGAACGCGTTTTTGCGACATCTTGGTGGCTTCCTTATTTCTTTTTGGAGTTCACGAGCTCGCTCGGCTCAAAGAAGTAAGCGAGTTCGCGAGCGGCAGACTCGGGCGAGTCGCTGCCGTGAACCGAGTTCTCACCGATAGAGAGAGCAAAATCCTTGCGGATTGTTCCGGGAGCGGCATTGGCGGGGTTTGTGGCACCCATCACTTCGCGGTTTTTTGCCACGGCATTTTCGCCCTCGAGGCAGAGAAGCATCACAGGTGAGCGGGTCATGAACGAAACAAGCTCACCGAAGAAAGGGCGCGCGCTATGTTCGGCGTAGAAACCTTCGGCCTTGGCCTTTGTCATGTGCACGAGCTTGGCCGCGCAAATGTGAAGGCCAGCCTTTTCGAAACGCTCGATGATCGCGCCGATCTTGTTGCGTTCGACCGCGTCGGGTTTGATGATGGAAAAAGTTTGCTCGATAGCCATGATGAGATCCTCCTCGAAAAAGCGCTAAGCTTTTCTTACAACCTGTTTTGTACCTGGAGTGTTAGTCCGAAAGCGCCGCGCGCTCAAGTCGCAACTCTCTGCTCTTAGGCGCGTCCGCTGCGTTCTTTAAGAAGTGCTTGAAGTGTCGAACCCATCTCGGCTGGCGAAGGCGCGACGCGAATGCCTGCAGCCTTCATCGCATCCATCTTGGAATCCGCCGTACCGCTGCCGCCACTGATGATCGCGCCAGCATGGCCCATACGACGTCCGGGAGGCGCCGTGCGTCCCGCGATGAAGCCGACCACAGGTTTTTTACAGTTCTTTTTGACCCAAGCGGCCGCTTCTTCTTCGGCGGTGCCACCAATTTCGCCGATCATGACGATCGACTCGGTGCCGGGATCGTTGTTGAAGAGCTCAAGACAATCGATGAACTCCATGCCTTTGACCGGGTCGCCGCCAATGCCAATACAGGTCGACTGTCCCATACCTAGCTCGGATGTTTGGTGCACAGCTTCGTAGGTGAGCGTGCCCGAGCGCGAGACGATACCCACGCTTCCGACTTTGTGGATGTAGCCAGGCATGATGCCGACCTTGGCCTGGCCGGGCGTGATGATCCCGGGACAGTTAGGCCCAATGAGGCGCTGAATCGTCTGGCCAGCGGCCTTGCGGCGCACGTTGGTTTTTGCGAGAAACTCTTTGACCTTGAGCATATCGAGAACGGGAATGCCTTCAGTGATACAGACGATGAGTTCGATACCCGCGTCGATCGCCTCAAGAATCGCATCAGCTGCACCAAAAGGCGGAACAAAAATCATCGAGACATTGGCGTTTTCTTTTTCTACGGATTCTTCGACCGAGTCCCAAACCGCAAAGCCTTCGACCGTCTGACCGCCACGACCTGGCGTCACGCCGCCAACAACCTTGGAGCCATAATCGCGGCATCCCATCGCATGGAAAAGACCGGTCTTGCCCGTAATACCTTGGACGATGATACGTGAGTCTTTATTGAGAAGTACCGACATGATCTTAGAGTCCTTCTTTCATCGCCTTGACGGCCTTTTGTGCGCCATCGGCCATCGACGTTGCGGGGATGATCGCGAGTCCACTTTTTTCGAGCATCTCGCGCCCTTTAGCGACATTGGTGCCCTCAAGACGCACGACAAGAGGAACTTTCAGGCCCACTTCTTTTGTCGCACTGATGACACCCTCAGCAATCGTGTCGCACTTCATAATGCCTCCAAAGATGTTCACGAAGATCGCTTTGACCTTCTTGTCTTTGGTGATGATCTTAAAAGCTTCGCGCACTTTTTCGGCCGTCGCGCCGCCCCCCACATCGAGGAAGTTTGCGGGATCGCCGCCGTAGTGCTTGATGATGTCCATCGTGGCCATTGCGAGACCTGCGCCGTTGACCATGCATCCGATGTTTCCGTAGAGGGAGATGAAGTTCAGATCCCACTTCGCGGCTTCGAGCTCGGCCGCGTCTTCTTCGTCGGGATCGAGCATGGCGGCGACGTCGGGGTGCCTCTTCAGAGCGTTGTCATCGAAGTTGATCTTGCCGTCGAGAGCCATGATTTTTTGCGCATCGCCTTCGCCCACAATCGCGAGCGGGTTGATTTCGAGGATCGAGCAGTCCTTGGCGACAAACATCGCATAGAGCTTGTCCATGAATGCGTGGAGCTGTCCTGCGAGATTGCCCGCTGCCTTGGGGTCAAGCGAAAGACCCAGAAAGCTTGTGAGTTTTCGGGAGTGATACGACTGCCAACCGGTCGTGGGATCGATCGGCAGAGTGAGAATTTTTTCGGGATTGGAGTGCGCAAGTTCTTCGATCTCCATGCCGCCCTCGGCCGCCGCAAGGAGCGAGACACAGCCGCGATCACGGTCGAGAATCAATGAGAGATACATTTCTCTCTTGGGAGGCGTCGCTTCTTCGATGAAGAGGCGCTTGACGATCTTGCCCTCGGGACCCGTCTGGTGAGTCACGAGATTCATGCCAAAAATCTTTTGAGCGAGAGGCTCGACGTCAGCGCGCGTCTTGGCAATTTTTACGCCCCCACCCTTGCCGCGCCCTCCCGCGTGAATCTGCGCCTTGACGACAAAGGCCTGAACGCCTTGACCGGCGAGCGTGCCTGCGGCTTCAACGGCTTCCTTCACGCTGAAGGCGGGGATACCCCGGGGAACCGCGACACCCGCGTTACGAAAAAGTTCTTTGGCTTGGTATTCGTGAATCTTCATCTACATCCTCGCTCAGAAACAGCCTCGGAAACTAGCACGGCTCGCCCGTGATGCAATCGGGACTTGGATGAGGCGCCCTCGATGGAGCTTCGCGTTAGGGACCGGACCAGATCCTGGAGGACCGACGTATGACAAAATAGTCTTCCCCCCTAGAATGAGGGAATGTCAGACCGCTTCTTCACCTTCATGGTGATCCCCGAGAAAAGCGACCGCGTCCGCAAGATCAGCATTCCCACGGCCTATCTCCGCCTGCTGTCCTTACTTTCTGTCGTCTTGATCGTTCTCGGTTTTTTTGTATTCTTCGACTACATCCACCTTTTGAGTCAGGTTGCGGAAAACAAGAAGCTCAAACTCGAAAACCACGTGCTTCGTATCGACGTCGAAGAAGCAAAGACCAAACTCGACACCCTCGACCAGAGCGTCTCACGCCTCAAATCCTTCGCACAAAAACTGAGGGTCATCTCGAACCTCGATCAACCCGGGACCTCGAAGCTTCTTGAAGCCCCCGCGGGAGCACCCGCCGTTTCACCCACAAATATTCAAGAAGAAGAATCCGGAAGCATCGACGACCCCAACGCGAGCAATCTACCTCCCGCTCAGCAATCCGAGGAGCGCGTAATGCAGGCCGGAGACAAGCACGATCAGCTTGAATATCAGCGCTCGCTCACGATGCCACAGGGAGAGCAAGAAACGCAGGTTCTTTCGGACAATATTCTGGGAAGTCTTGAGATGATCTCGCGCAACACCGAGGATCTTATCCAAACCACGCTCATTGAGGAGCAAGGACTTGCGGACCTCCAAGAACACATGCAGGACAACGTCGTTCGTCTGCGCGCCACGCCGAGTATTCTGCCCGCACGCGGGTGGATCAGCTCGGAGTTCGGCTACCGGGTCAACCCCTTTTCCGGCTCGAAGACCTTTCATGCGGGCATCGACATCGCGAACTTCACCGGCACCCCGGTCTACGCAACGGCCGATGGTCTGGTGAGCTATGCAGGGCCTCGCGGAGGCTATGGCAACGTCGTCCAAATCGATCACGGCTTTGGAATCGTGACCCGCTTTGGGCACAACTCCAAGCTCCTGGTGAGCGTGGGCAAGCGCATCCGACGAGGTGAGAAGATCGCTGAAATTGGATCCACAGGGCGCTCCACGGCCCCCCACTGCCACTACGAAGTCGTCTTAAACGGCAGACCCGTCAACCCGCGCGCTTTTATCTTAGAAGAAACGTTCTAAGTATCTGAAATTATTGGCTGTAAAATGCAGGTGTCTAGGCTTTCGACAGCCTCTCGCCTCTTTGGGTCAGGCTCGGAAAGAAGGCCCTGAGCGGGCTTCTTCGGCCGGGCTCCAGGGTCTGGGGCGTGGCACACCGCATGCAATACCTAAGATCAGAAGCTGTGCTGAAGTTGAAGCTGAATAAGTTGAAGTTGCTGCTGATCTGAAGCGAAAACTGTCTCCCCTCGGGTGTATCCCTCCCCCCCTTCCCCCCTCCACCCGAGGTGAGGCAGCCCCCTTAAGTAGGTCCCTTCGCGGTGTCCCCCCACTGCGTGTCCCTCCCCCTCCCCCCGCCGTGCTCCTTTCCCCCGAGGAGCACGGCACCCCTTTTTCTTCTCAAAAATCAAAACGCCGATGTGCTTTTGGAGCACGTCGGCGTTTTTTATTTTGTGGAGAGCTGGTGCCTAAAGAGCCGAGAGAGTCCTCAGTCGTGAGCGCTGGCGTCTGATCCGGATTCGTCAGAGGTCCCGCCCTTGAAGTGGTCTTGCACTTCTTGCTCAAGAGCTGAAGTGCATTTCACCTTGGCGCCAGCAGTTCCCCAGTTCTTTTTTGGATATCCATTCATGATGTCAAAATGCATTCCGGGGCAGTACATCGCAATGCGCGCAAAACAACGCAGCCTTGTGTTGTCATTGACCGGAGTGCTGCTGCTGCGCCCGTACTTCACGTCTATCACGGGATTGCAGCT
>Ga0209573_1006067_pt1 | contig 10366 bp, 7 predicted proteins | sample TNRBio252014_DNA_FD_185870 | JGI IMG/M metagenome (GOLD analysis project Ga0209573, IMG submission 185870) | Wastewater treatment Type I Accumulibacter community from EBPR Bioreactor in Madison, WI, USA - TNR Reactor_6/25/2014_ DNA (SPAdes)... | ecosystem: Engineered > Bioreactor > EBPR >...
GACGCGCTTCAACTTGGTATCAGTTCGCGGAGCCAAAGAGGCTCCCGACTATGGGTCGGTTCTACGCGCTTGCCGCGCACGGGCAGGGGCCTGGCTGCACGGCGACGATGAGGTCCGGCATCTGGATCTGGTCAACGCCGACGGGGCTGTTCTTCTCGGCTGGAACGACGCCGAGGTGGAGGCCGCCGCCGCCGATCCCGCCATCTCCGGCCTGCCTGCCCGCGTCGCTGCGCGGCTGGCGGCCACGATCCCGAACGCCGAGGCCGTGGCTTTCGAAGACTCTCTCGGCCACGCGGTCGCCGGTGCCCTGGTCGCCGCCCGCACCGTCACCGGGCGCGACGGAGCCTTCTTCTGCGACGAGGCCGTTTCGGTCGCCGGCTCGCTCGACGACCTGGCGGCCCTCGTCGATGAACGCGGGGGTGAGCTGGCCGCCATCGTCATTCGCCCGTTGGACGCGGCCCCCACCTTTCTGAAGTCCGTGCGTCGGCTGGCTGATCGTGCTGGTGCGATGCTCATCCTCGAGGAAGGCCGCTCAGCGTTGCGCGTTCATCGCGGGGGTGCCCAGGCCCTGTCGGGCGTTCGTGCCGACGCCGTGGTGATGGGACCTTCGCTGGCAAACGGCCGCAGCCTTTGCGCCGTGACGGGTTCGGTCGAGCTGCTTTCGGTCTTTGAGCGCCAGGGCGCGCACCCGGATATTTCCGCCTTCGCCGCAGCCGATGTGGTGCTTTCGCGGGTCGCCCGTGACGACGTCGCCCAGGCCTTGCAGGTCAATGGTGCCGAGATCGTCGCCGAGCTGCAGATGCGTCTGATCTCCTCCGGGGCCGGCCACATGGTCGGGATTCACGGCGACCCGTCCTGGAGTGTGGTCGCCGGAGACACCGCGTTCGAGAGTGCCCTCGCAGCTGCCCTCGCCCGGGAAGGCGTTATGTTCCAGGGAGCCCATATTCTCTCGGCAGCCTTCGGCGGCCGGGAGATCGGGACGCTGCTGAAAGCGTATGACCGGGTCCTGCCGCGTCTGGTCGATCAGTTCCACTGGCCACGTCGCCGCGTCGGATGAGCCTGGCCGCCGATCCGAAACGCGCCCGTCTGGGGCTGGGCACCGCCCAGTTCGCTGAGCCGCGCGGACGCGGCGGCGAGGCGGAAATCCGCGCCATCCTGGACACCGCCGCGCCGGCGGGGGTGACGCTTGTGGACACGGCGGCGGCCTATGGCGACGCCGAGCGGGCGCTGGGCCGGTCCTGGCCCTTCCCTAGCCCGTTTTCCGTCATCACCCGCACCGTGCGGCTGTCCGAAGGTCTGGACCGGCTCGAGCATCGCGCGCGCCGGTCGCTGGAACGGCTGGGCGTGGCCCGGGCCGAGGGCCTGCTGGTTCACGCTGCTGAAGACCTTCACGGCCCGGATGGCCGCACCCTGTGGGCTCGGCTGGAGCGCCTGAAGGGCGAAGGTCTGTTCCAGAAGATCGGCTTCTCGGCCTATGCCGAGGACGACCCGGCCTCGCTGGCGCGCCGGTACAACCCCGACATTGTTCAGGTGCCGGTTTCAATGCTGGACCAGCGCCTGATCCATGACGGCTCGCTGGACAAGCTGGCCGAACAGGGCGTCGAGGTTCATCTGCGGTCGGTCTTCCTCAAGGGGCTGCTGTTCATGGAGCGTGAGGCGCTGCCGAGCTGCCTGACCCATGCGGGGCCGCGGCTGTCGCGGATCCGTCGGATGCTGGCGGAGGCCGGCGCGGACCCGATGCAGGCGGCGCTCGGCTTTGCGCTGGATCGGCCGGAGGCTTCGACGGTGATCGTCGGCGTGGCCTCGTCCGCAGAGCTGCGGGCGGTGATCGCCGCCTCGCATCAGCCGACTCCCAAGCTCGACTGGGCCGCCCTGTCGCTGGACGATTCCGTCGCGCGGGACCCGCGCCTGTGGGTCAGTAACGCAGCCTGAGCCCCAGGTAGGCAGTCCGGCCCGGCTCGCCGTAGCCGAACACCTCCTGATAGGCCTCATCGGTCAGGTTCTCGATTCGTAGCGTCAGCTCGGCTGCTTCGCTGAGCGCATAGCCGGCGGAGATCCGGCCGGTGATGAAGCCCTCGCGCATGCCGCCGACATCCAGCTGATCGCTTTCGCCGCGAAGCGTCAGGCCGGCGCGCAAGGGGCCGTGCGACCAGTCCAGGCTGACCGTTCCGGCGTGCTCGGGCAGGCGGAGCAGGCGCTCGCCCGTCAGGGCGTTCTCGGCGTCGGTCCAGGCATAGGCGGCGCGGAGCGCCAGGCCGCCCGGCAGGGTCACGTCGCCCTGAACCTCGACCCCGGTCGAGCGGGTCCGGGCCAGGTTGACGTAATAGCTTTCGAAGGCTCCGACGTCGAAGAAGAAGCTGATCTCGTCCTCGACCTCCAGGCGGTAGGCGGTGGCGCGCAGGCCGGCCGCGCCATCGACGGAACGCCAGGCCAGCCCCAGATCAAACCCTTGCGCGCGCTCGGGCGTCAGGACCGGATAGGGGCTGAACGAGAAACAGAAGTCGCACAGGGTCTGGCTGATGGTCGGGGTCTTGAAGCCCTGGCCCCAGGTGCCGCTGAGGATGAGGCCGTGTCCGATTTCATAGGCCAGTCCGGCGCGCAGCGTCGTCTCGGCGGCGTAGTCGTCGGGATCGTCGATGCGGGCGCTGAGCGAGCCGGTCAGGCGGTCGGTCAGGGCCAGCCGGCCGGCGGCGAAGGCGGAGGTGGTGCCCAGCTCGGCCTGGGTTCCGGTCGAGAGATCGCCGCGCGTGTCCTCGCGCTCGGCCCCGAGCACGACGTCGAGGCGCTGGTCGAACAGGGCCGCCCCGGCTTGCCAGCGCCAGAGGTCACGGCCGCCGGTGTAGCGCGAGGGGAAGTCGCCGCCGGTGATCGCCCGGTCGATCTCGGCGTGGCCCCACGTCAGGCTGTGGTCCAGGCCCAAGGCCCGACCGCTGAGCCGGGCGAAGCCCGAGGCGCTTTCGGTGTCCGAGGTCTCGTCGGTGTCGGCCAGGACATAGGCGGGCGCCGGATAGCCGTCGATCTCGGCTTGGGCGCGATTGTAACGCAGGCGACCTTCGAGGGTGGCACCCCCCAGCATGATTCGACCGTTGAGGCCTGCCGCATGGTTTTCGAAGCCGTCAGCTTCGGTCCCGGCGGCGGCGCGCGAGACGCCGTCGGTCTGGAAGGCGGAGAGCGAGACGCCCAGGGCACCGCGGTCGCTGCGCGCCCCGATCGCGGCGGAGGCGTTGAGGGTGTCCAGCGAACCGACCTCGAGGTTCAAGCGGGCGCCGTCCAGCTCGCGGCTGGTCAGGGCGATGACGCCGCCGATGGCGTCCGAGCCCCAGAGTGAGCCCTGGGGTCCGTTCAGCACCTCGATGCGGGCGATGTCGGCGAGCTCCAGTCCTGCGAAATCGAAACCGCCGGCCGGCTGGGACGGATCATTCAGCGGCACGCCGTCGAGCAGGACGAGGGTCTTGTCCTGACCGGCGCCGCGCAGCCGCACCGAGGTGACGCCACCGGGCGCGCCCTGGCTGTAGAGGCTGACGCCGGGCACCTCGCTGAGGAGATCCGAGACGAACACCGCGCGGGATGTCTCGATGCGAGCCTCGTTGATGACATAGGCGCCGGGCGTGACGTCGATCGGCGCATCCAGCCGGGTGGCGGTGACGATGATCTCGTCGACTTCGGCGGGATCGGCCGGCTGGGCGAAGGCGGGGGTTGTGAGCGCCAGGCTTGAGGCCGTGGCGATTAGGAGGGTGCGTTTCATAGCGCGTGGGTTCCGTCGCGAGGTCCCGCGAGGCCGCGCGTGGGACCGGTTCAGCGACAGCGATCCTCCGACAGGAGGGCGGCCGATCGCGTCGCTGCGACGGAGTTCCCGGCCTGCCGTCTGATCCCGGACGAAAGACGAGCGACGTGAACGACCGGGCATTCGGACTGGGCGGACAGGATCCGCTTACCGTTGCGGGCACAGTGGCGGCCTCTCACCGCCTTCCCCCGAACCGTTCAGGCGGGGTGTAGCGGGGCGCAGGTTTGGACTCAAGCGCGCTCGGTTGACCGGCGAGATTCCACGGTAGACGAAAAAGCCCGAAATCCACGGTCGAGGATACGGGCGTTCACGCCGCCGGGACGGGACAGGCGAGCCGCTGAGGCGCGGGCCGCGAAAACCTGACGATGTCAAAGACCGCAAGGGCGCGCAGAAAGTTCAGTGCGCCCACCCCAACATCATGATCGGGGTCATGGACGCGGGGATGACGGTCCCTCCGGGAGGCCGGAATCCGTATCGAGAAGGGCGAGATTACACGGTCTAAAGGCGGGAGGATTGCTCCACTGTGTACGCCCCCTTTCGTCATCCTCCGGCGCGCGCCGCGCGACCGGGGGATCCAGACAGGCGAGCGACGCCTGGGCACACCCGATCGGGCGCCCTGGATCCCCCGATCTGCGCCGCCGGGCGGCTTGTCGGAGGATGACGAAAAGGGGCCTTGGCTGGCTGGGAATGAGATGGCTGGAGCTGGGTGTTGGTCGAGCGAGGTTCGTCCGCCAACTTGACCCACGTTCGCAGGCCCCTGATGGTGTCGGCTCCGTGGGCGGTCCGGTTGGGGTTCGCCGCTTTCGTCCTCTCGCCGGGCCGTGTGCGCCCGGTGCGGCGATAGATCAGGAGCCTGACCCGTCATGCGATACTCAACATTTGCCGGATTTGCGTTGGCCGCTGTTTTGGCGGGCTGCGCCCAGACGCCGGCGCCGTCGCATGCCGCCACCACCGGCCAGGCGCACGGTGCCGATCACGCGCAAAGCGCCTCGGATGAGGCGCAGGTGCGCGCCGTGGTGACCGCCTACAAGGACGCCATCGTCCGAATGGACGTGTCGCAGACGCCGGCCCTGTTCTGGGAGGACTCGGCGATCTTCGAGAACGGCGGCGTGGAAGGGACGTTCGCCTATTATCTCGAGCATCACCTGGGGCCCGAGTTCGACATTCTGTCGTCCTTTGAGTTCCGCGACCACCAGATCACGATCGAAATCGACGGCGACACCGCCTTCGTCAGCGAGACCTACACCTATCACATCACCTTCGCCGACCCGGCGCGCGAGCCGATCGAACGCCGCGGCGTGGCCACGAGCGTGCTGCGCAAGCGTAACGGCGAGTGGCGGTTCGACATCTATCACTCGTCATCGCGACCCCTGCGCCGGGCGACCTGAGGCGCGAAGGCGGCCGGGGCTGACAGACGCGGCCAGCGCGGCCCGGCCCCGCCGTCTCATGATGTCTGTTTGATCGGCTCCGCCCGGCTCTGCCTTACGGCTGGCCGGGCGGGCCTGAGGCTGACAATGAAGGTCTAGACCGACGCCGACCGTCGGATGATCCAGCTGTAGAGCTGGAAGGTCAGGCCGGCGAAGACGGCGATGCCGATGAGCATGGCCGGCCAGGTCTCGCTGAGCGGCAGGACGGCGGCCCAGTCGGCGTTCTGGGTGGCGACGATGGTGGCGGCGTTGAAGACGCCGAACAGGCTCTCGCCGACGATCAGGCCCGACGCCAGGAGCACGCCCATGCGCCGCGCCACTTCGCCGTAGGACCGGCCCGCGACGGCGCGGTTGTAGAGGAAACCGCAGACCGCGCCGATGACCAGCATGAAGGTCACCGCCGCCGGCAGGTAGAAGCCGATGCCGACGGCCAGCGGCGGCAGCTTGATCTTGTTGCCCGACACGCGGCGAAGCACCTCGTCCAGGATGACGATGACCACCCCGATGGCCGCGCCGACGCCGATCAGATCCCAGCGTAGATCGCCGGAGATGACCCCGCGCGCCAGGGCCGAGATGAGCGTAGCCTGGGGTGCCGCCAACGGCTGGTCGGCGATGCCGGCGGGTCCGCCCTCAAAACCAAAGGCGGCGTTCAGGGCGTTCAGCACGAAGGGAATGACCAGGGCGCCGGCCACGCAGCCGATGATCAGGGCAAGCTGCTGACGCCAGGGGGTGGCCTCCACCAGCTGGGCAGTCTTGAGGTCCTGAAGGTTGTCGTTGGCGATGACGGCCACGGCGAAGACGATGGCCGTGACGATGAGGGCGAAGGCCACCACCGAGGGGTCCGCCGGCAGGCCGGTGATGCCCAGCACCACCAGCATAAGGAGCGAAGCGATGACGATGGCCAGGATGCCGACGCCCGACACCGGGCTGTTCGATGAGCCGATCAGACCCGCCATGTAGCCGCAGATGGCGGCCACGGCAAAACCGATGACGACGACATAGATCAGGCCACCGATGACCAGCAGCGGCCCGGCGGAGCCGAGGCCCATCTGGTTGGCCACCACCGTCAGGAGCACGCCGATACCGCCGAGGGATCCCAGCGACAGCAGCGCCACCCAGGTGATCGGTATGTCGCGCTCAACGATGTCGAGCGTCTCGCCGGCCTCGCGCGCCTTGTTTGCCGCCAGGGCCGACGCGAGGCCTCCGAGCAGAGGTCCGGCCAGCTTGATCAGGGTCCAGATCGCGGCCACGCCGATGACGCCCGCGCCCATGAAGCGGACCTCGCGGGCCCAGACCGTACCGGCCAGCTCTTCGGCCGGAGCGCCGGCGAGACCGGCGGCGATCGAATCCAGGCCGAGGCTCTGGCACCAGGCGATATAGTCCGGCGAGGTCATGATCGGCACAGCGATGGCCCAGGCCAGGAACAGGCCGAACAACTGGGCCAGACCGACGGCCAGACCGATCAGGTGACCGGCGCCCAAGAGGGCGAACTGCATGCCGACACCGATGCCGGTAGCCCCGCCGCCGAGGGCGGCGGGCAGTTGAACGAACTTGGCCGCTTCACCTGCGAACAGACGGGCCGAGACGCCCAGGGCGTAGGCCGCCGAAACGATCGAGCCCCAGATCACCACCCAGAGACCGGCCTTGTTCTCCCGCACGGCCTCGTCACTCTGGTCCGCGCCGGGCGAGCCGACCTTGAGAACCTCGGCGGCGGCGACGCCTTCCGGGTAGGGCAGGTCGCTGTTGACCACGAGCGCACGCCGCAGCGGGATGGAGAAGGTGACGCCGAGAATGCCGCCGAGGGTGCAGATCAGCACCGATTCCCAGAACGGAAACTCGAGCCACCAGCCCACCATCACCAGACCCGGCAGCACGAAGATAATGGAGCTCATGGCCCCGCCGACGGAGGCGACGGTCTGGACCGTCATGTTTTCCCAGATGGTCGAGTTCCTGAGCGCCCGCAGAATGGTCATGGAAATGACCGCCGCCGGGATGGCCGAGGCAAAGGTCAGGCCGACCTGCAGGCCCAGATAGGTGTTCGCGGCCGTGAAGATCACCGCCAGGACACAGCCCAGGACGATCGCCCGTAGAGTCAGCTCAAGACGGCGACCGGGGGGCGAGGCCGCAGGGGCGGACTCCGAGGCAGATACGGGTTCGTGCTGTGCGGACATGGAATCCCTCCCAAGGAAGCCCCGACCTAACCGGAAGCCCGCCAGTCGCGCAACGGAAAGCACGCGTCCGGGTTAATCCAGCGCCGCAATCCCCGGCAGGCCGCGCATCCGACCGGCCGAATCCAGGCCGTAGCCGACGAGATAACGGGCCGGGGCCTCCCAGCCGACGAAGTCCGGCGTCAGCGCGCGCGGCTCGGGCCAGGGCTTGGAGGCGAAGACGCAGGTGAGCACGCGGTCCGCCCCCTGCCCCCGGACGATCTCGACCGCACGCTTGAGCGACAGGCCGGTGTCGAAGACGTCATCGAGGATCAGCACGGTCTTGCCGGTCACGTCGCGCTGGAGGCCGGCGCGCACTTCGACCGAGCCCCGAGACGCCTTGCTATCGCCATACGACGCCAGCCAGAGAGCATCGAATCCAACCAGCCTGCCGCGCCGGGCCAGAGCCCGCGTCAGGTCGGCGGCAAACCAGATGCCGCCCGTGAGCAGACAGACCGCGACGGTCTCATCGTCGATTTCGGGGGCGATGCGCTCGGCCAGGGCCTCGACCGTGGCGCGCACGCCAGCTTCATCGAGAAGGATTTCGGGAGCGGAAGGATCAGCCATGACCCCCGGCGGATACAGCCGGGCGCAGGGCGTTGTCGAGTGCCGCCGGGTCGCGAGTCTCGATCGGCGCGGCTTCCGGCGCGTGCGTCAGCGTATCCGCGTGGTCGAGCGGCCGAAGCCCGGCCTCTTCCGCCGGTGACTGCGGCACCTCTGGCGCAGGATCGGCGTGATCCGGGGTCGGTGCCGGGGGGTGCGCGGGCCGAGCCGCCGGTCGCACGGACGGAGCCCGGCCCGGCGCGTCGGGCGCGAAGGCCAGATCGACGTCGGCTCCGTGCCCCTGGGGATCGGGCACCAGGGTGACCAGATTGATGACATGGCCCGCTGGAATGGATCCCGCCGGCGGATGGACGATGCGCGTGTCGATTCGCTCACCGTGCTGGTCCACCAGCGCCACGCGCACCGGGATCGCGCGGCGCGCGGCACCGCGAACGTTTCTCAGGCGGAAGGCCACCTCAACGGCGGCTGAACCGTCCGGGGCGGGACGCGCCGTTATGTCCTCGAACTCAAACCCGGTCGCGTTCACCGGAAGGCCCACAGCCGCATAGGCGGCTGCCGTGCGCGGCGCGGCCTCGACGATGTCGACGCGGAACAGATAGGCCGAGGCCACGACGCCCAGCCCGAAGACGGCCAGAACCGACCAAATCGCGCCCTGGACCACCGCCTGGTGCAGCCGCCGCTTCTCCACCACCTTGGCACGGAAGGCCTTTGGAATTTCGGGGGCCGTCAGCGGGACCTCCGGAGCCGGCTCGCCGGCCGGCTCAACCGACAGACCGACCGCGCCAACCTCCGGATCGGCAACCAGATCGAGGGTCCGCTCACTCTCGGCACGCCAGGCGAATCCGCAGGAGGTACAGCGCACCGTCCGTCCCGAGGGACCAACGGCCTCGTCCGGAACAAAATAGCGAGTGGAACAGTCGGGACAGGACAGTATCATGGCGTCTTGGGCGTCACGCCCCATCTCCCCGAGTTCGCCCGCCCGATCATGTCAGCACAAACCGCCGCGCCTGCCAGTTCCGCCGTCCGATTCGACTCCGTCGGCCTGCGCTACGGCTACGACGGACCCGATGTCCTGAAGGACGTGGGATTCACCTTGCCTATGGGCTCTTTCCACTTCCTTACCGGGGCGTCGGGTGCCGGCAAATCAAGCCTTTTGCGGCTGATGTACCTCGGGGCCGCCCCGACCAGCGGGCAGGTGACGATCTTCGGGCAGGACACGGCGCGAATCTCGCAGGCCGACCGGGCCTCGTTGCGGCGGCGCATGGGTGTGGTTTTTCACGACTTCCGGCTGATTGATCACCTGACGGCCTTCGACAATGCCGCCCTGCCGCTGAGGGTCGCGGGGCAGAAACCGAAAGCCTATGCCGAAGACGTCAGGGAGCTGTTGACCTGGGTGGGACTGGGATCACGAACCGAAACCTTACCGCCGGCGCTGTCCGCCGGTGAAAAGCAGCGACTGGCCATCGCTCGTGCCGTCGTCGGGCGGCCCTGGCTGATCCTTGCCGACGAACCGACCGGCGCGGTCGACGATGACATGGCGGTTCGGATTCTCAGGCTTTTTGTAGAGCTGAACCGCCTGGGAGCGACCGTCATCATCGCCACGCACGATCATGAACTGGTCGGACGCTCGGGCATGCCTTCCTTGCACCTGGACGGCGGCTATCTGAGCGAGGTGGCAGCATGAGCCCCTATCGCCCCGGCTCGCTGTTGCCCCGTGACGAGGGGCGGGATCTGGCCCTGTTTTGTATGGTGGCCATCCTCTGTTTTCTGGCCGTGTTCGGGGCCATGTCGGCCGCGGCCGCACAGCGGGCAGCAAACGGCTGGTCACGTGCCATGGCGGCGGAGGCCACGGTCCAGGTCAACCCAAGGCCCGACGAGAGCGGTGACCAGGCTGCCGCGCGTGCCGCCGAGGTGCTGGCCGGCGTGCCCGGGGTAGCAGAGGCCGAGGCCATGAGCCGCACCGAGTCGGAACGTCTCCTGCGCCCCTGGCTGGGTGACGCCATCCTGCCGGACCTGCCGCTTCCGCATCTGGTGGTGGTCCGTCTGAACCCGGAGCAGCCCGCCGACGCCCGAGCCCTGAGCCGCGCCCTGGCCGAGGCCGGGCTGGATGCCCGCGTCGACGACCATTCGGTCTGGCGCACCGACGTCAATCGTGCCGCCTGGACGGCGACCGGGGCTGCGCTGGGGCTGGCCATCCTGGCAGGACTGGCTGCGGCAGCGGCGATCGTATTCGCCTGCCGCGCGGCGCTGCAGGCGCGGCACGAAATGATCGATACCCTGAGCCTCATCGGCGCGAACCGGACCTTCGTCACTTCGCTGTTCCAGTCGCGGTTCGCCTGGCTGGCTGCGGTCGCGGGGGCGGCGGGGGCGCTGGCGGCCTGCGC
>Ga0209573_1006068_pt1 | contig 10364 bp, 9 predicted proteins | sample TNRBio252014_DNA_FD_185870 | JGI IMG/M metagenome (GOLD analysis project Ga0209573, IMG submission 185870) | Wastewater treatment Type I Accumulibacter community from EBPR Bioreactor in Madison, WI, USA - TNR Reactor_6/25/2014_ DNA (SPAdes)... | ecosystem: Engineered > Bioreactor > EBPR >...
TTATGCGAACACCCGTGCTGATGCTGCTGCGATCGGATTTGATGATAATATGATGTATGAAGAAATGTTATTACCGCTGGATCAAAGAAACATCCCCATAGAACAAATACTCAGAGATGAAGCACTTGAGAGTTTTCAACGCTGGCAAGACAAACAAGATAAAATACTTTACTAACAATATAAAAATGAAAAAACATCTTCCTATACTCCTCCTTATCTTCGTGAATGGACTGGGGTTTTCTATCTTTTTCCCGGTGTTTCCTTTTCTTATCGAAGATTACGGGGCATCATCGTTTTGGTATGGATTGTTGCTGAGTGTTTACTCACTTGGGCAATTTTTTGCTGGACCAGTGTTCGGAGCATGGAGTGATCATCATGGAAGAAAGCCATTGCTTATCTGGAGTCAACTCTGAACATTATTGAGCTTACTTGTCTTTGTATGAGCATTGTTTCTCCCCAAAATATCTATCTGAGGAATTATGTTGCCCCTACGAGTGATTCTTTTTTCAAGAATTATTGATGGTATAACCTGAGGAAACAATGGCGTTGCGATGGCGTATCTGTCAGATATTACGCACGGCAAAAATAAAGCAAAAGCATTTGGTCTGATGGGTGCAGTATTTGGTATATCGATGATTATCTGACCTGCTATCGGATGAGCTGCTGTCCAATACGGATGATATGTAGCTGTATGATTGGTCGCTGCTGGAATATCGTTGATAACCTTGTTGTGTATGCTTTTTGGACTGGATGAGTCGCTCCAAGTCGACAAAAGAGATACAACACCTATACAATTGCGTCACGCACTCAATGTATTCAAAAGATTTACCATCATTAGCAAGTTTCCTGCAGTGATACGTCTGTTTTGGGTATATGGATTGTTTGCTATAATGTTTATGGGCTACACATCGACCAACATATTGTATGCCAAAGAATACCTCTGATTTGGACCTTCGCAGATCAGTAGTATGTATATTATTATAGGGATATTTCTCATCGTCAACCAATGATTTACTGTCAGAAAATTGGTAGATATAGTAGACGAAAAAAAACTCTTTCTTGCTGGAATTGTCGCTGTATCGATTTCATTGTTTGTGTATATTGTTCAGCCAGGGATAATACTATTTTATATATCAGCATTTCTGTCTACACTCGGGATTGCACTATGTATGGCGACATTTAAAAGCATCATCACACAGGTCGTTGATCATAGTGCACAGGGCAAGATTATCGGACTGGATGAGTCGGTTATGGCGGGATCAAGAGTTATTGTCCCAGCTTTAGCAGCAGGTGCATTTGCGATACGAGGACACTGGATTTTTGTCGTATTTGGGGTGATTGGATTGGTGGCGTTGTGGTTGGATTGGAGAGTGACGAGGGAGAGATTATAGATTATCCAAAGGGCTCTTAATTTTATCGAGGGCTGGTTGCATAACATGCGTATATATCTGTGTCGTGCGAATATTGCTATGTCCCAATAGTTCTTGCACGAAACGGATATCTGTCCCCTGCTCCAACAAATGCGTCGCAAAAACATCGCATACACTTAAACGTTAGATAACCTTAAATAAAAAATCTCTTCCGACGTATCGGAAGAGATTTTTAGTAAAAAAAATAATTTCAGTAATGAAACTATTTCTTCTTTTTTGGTGCAGCTTTTTTAGCAGCTGGTTTTTTTGCTGCAGCTTTCTTAGCTGGAGCTTTTTTTGCTACTGCCTTTTTTGCAGCTGGTTTTTTTGCTGGTGCTTTCTTTGCTACTGCTTTTTTTGCAGGTGCTTTTTTAACTGCTACTTTTTTTGCAGCTACTTTCTTCGCAGCTGGTTTTTTTGCTGGTGCTTTCTTTGCTACTGCCTTTTTTGCAGCTGGTTTTTTTGTTGCTTTTTTGATTGCCATTAACGTATATAGTATAAAATAAAAACTATACACTGGCGTATATGAATTATTTCGCAAAAAAAGCAAGGGATTTTGCCTGTTGGGACGCTATATTACCTTGACGAATTTATTTTTTAGCACATTATCAACTATTTTTCCTACTCAAACACCATATCAGTTTCGCTGCAATATGCGGTATCCATTGGGTTCTTGTGGCATAGTCAAATCTTTTTGTGCGACATATTCTTGTACTTGTGCATCATCAACATGCAAAATATTTTCTGTACACTGCGATCAAAACACGAGTCCAAAAGCATGCTCTGGTCTCCAGTCATGTGATCATGATCACTTCAAAATACTCACTCCTACTCTATCAAACGCCATGATACCATGCATCGTACGGAAGGTCGGCGAGGTCACATACACATGCTTTGGAGTGCGAACAAAGAGATACTTTTCAGTATCCACAACACAACCAAATGTATTTTCTATATAATTCTTTACTTGTTTTTGGACATCTGATCCGATGGAAAAATAGTTCTCTGAATTTCTGTCATGCGGACGTTTCATATTTTGAATTAACACACTGGATTTTTTGCGGAACTTAGCGAGGAAAAATCATCCTGTTCATTGCTTATGAGGTCGACAGCGTACGCATTTTTCCGCAATAGCCGGATCAATAATTTGTGTATCATAAAATGTGGTCACTCACTTGTCTGCCGATGGAAGAATAATTTCTTCTAGTGCAAGAATATCTCCATATTTTGCAAGAATATCTTGGATATTTTTTTCATTTTCAATAGGGTTGAGCGTACAGGTAGAGTAGACGATAGATCCTCATGGTTTACATGCTTTGACTGCCGATATCAATAGCATCTGCTGTGTGCGAGCGATCTTATCCACGGTCGATTGTTTTCGTCGCTTGAATGCAGAATTGGTACCAAACATCGCACCGTTATACTTAGTGATAATAGTGTTGTACATACCCGTTCTCGTTAAATTTGACCCCAATGCAGGGATTCTTTTTGCGTTGAACTCGTTGGCAACGATGAGGGTATTTTTCTTATCTGCTAAGACGTAATCAGCAAGTTGGACGGTTTTTCCTCCTGGTGATGCACACATATCTAAGATCAATCAATTGTCCGGGATATCCATAAAATGTGGCGATGTCGATGCTGCCAACTCCTGCATGTAGAAAAATCCAAGCAAATGCAAAAACGTCTTCCCGAGTGGCAAATTCAGATCTTCTCTATCGATATAAAACATATCAGTAAATGCAGAAAACTGCGTAGGCGTCAGCGTCCGTCATCGTTCCTTGGTCATCGAGATAAACGTAGCAATATCTATACGAGAGCTGAGAACTTTGATAGTTTTTTTTAACGGTCTATGCATACTATCTAAAAAATCTTGGACTTCTTGATCCGAGGAAAACAGCGAACGCATCGCGTCTAAATAATCTTGTTGTGCCATATATACTGTAATAGAAACAAATACTTGTATATAGCAGAAAACTGTGTAATTGCAATAACCAGTCCATGTATGCTATACCAAGAAGCTCTTTGAGTTTATTGTATCTTGGGAGATCACGATTATCAAGGTCTTTTGCTATTTCATGCAGTTTTAATCTTTGTGCTTCAAGTTTGTTGAATACTTTTCTCAACATATCGTTTGACATTGCTCATCGGCAATCCATAGCAGTGTCATGTAATAGTATAGATAGTTTACCTTGATCCAGAAGATAGTTTATTATAATTTCTAGATCTTTTGCGTCATGAAGATTGGTACCCAGTGCGTCCATAAGTTCTTTGTTGGATACGTCTATGCGTCCCTGCATTTTTTGTGCTAATTGTGTTGCCAACTTTGCTGTCATCTCCGCCTTTGTCATCGTTGCTTGTGCTGCTCCCATACACATACATTATTGGATAAATAGATGTTATTATTATACACCAAAACCACAAAAAATCAATACAAAGTACAACAAATATTACTTATACGATGTTTTGCTTGATAATATAGCTATTTTTTTGACAAAATCGTGCACACTCCATATACTGAGAGTACAGTATTTTCACTCTATATATCTGATTCATCAATGAATAGCAACCAATGTATCACCGCACTCTACAATCAATATATAAAAAACCCAGCACAAGCTGACAATATTTCCAAATTAACATCTGATGCCTGGGGTTCTGATAAAGCTCAATGTATTTCACTCATGTGATGATCCAATGCCATCAGACAACAACTTGTCGCTTTTGCTAGTGGTGAGTACGTGCCTGAGGAATCCAATGGAGACAATACACATTACGTGGCATCGACGGGACAAGTGGTTTCTACCGTTGCACCTACACGTATGGATACCTGGGTAGATATGCTACGACAAGGATTATTGGTTATTGTGCTTGCTTGGTTATTGTGGAGATTTACAAAGATTGGATTAAAATTTTTGTATATCTTTGCAAACAATCATAGAATGAGATACTACAAAGTACTCTTACCGAGAAATGATAGCAAAAGTGATCGTGATGAACAAAAAGATCTTGCCAAAGACATGAAAGAAAAGATAGGTCGTATGACCCAAGTATATACCAATCTTAGCAGGCTTGGAAAGCTAAATTCACGAGATACTTTTATGAATTTTTTGTTTAATAAACCAAGAGTTTCTCTGATCTATCACTACGAAAATGGGCAATTGATTTTTATCATAGGAACATATCCTGAATACGAAAGCGTTTTACATAGTGCGATAGGATCACAATATGCTGATGCGTCTATCGAAAAGGTAGCGAAACCCAAATATTTTTGAAGAAAGTATCATGAAATCATCCCATTAGAGTCAGAAAAAGACAGCGTCTATACAATAAAAATGTACAAAAACGCTAATGATGACCAAACTAACAACATTATCGATGCGATATCAAGTATTCCTAAAGAGGATACAGTCAGTATTGTTATGACGATCTCTCCTCTGGGAGAAAATCGAAATATCACAGCCAAAAATAAGGTAAATAGACTCTATAAAAATCTTGATATTGATAACCACCGATCAATCTTATCCAAACCATGGAAACTCATCAAGTTTATATTCAAATGACCAAGCAAAGACTCTTTGAAAGACGAAGAAAATGTGACAATGGTTCGTATGGTCAAAGCCAAAGAAGATTCTATCAATGGTATGGCAGAAGAGGCTGGATGATCAGCGTTTGTTACATCGCTTACTATTATTGTATCATCGGATAACAAAGAAAGAACAGAACAGTCATTGAATAATATTATTAGTGCCTATAGTGTCTATACCGATGAATATGCGAATGAACTCAAGTACCCATCATTGGAGTTGGACTTCATCCCTTTTATCGTAAAGCCGCTTTGGAGACTTATTGTTAACTATGCGATTACCTATATTTTCTATCCATCTAATGCATTTGGAATCAATGAACTTGCATCATTGTTTCACCTACCAACAAGAATATACAACCGTTCGGATGCCATCCAATGGATGCAATATAAGCTGGTTGCAGCACCTGATACGCTCCCAAAACTCGAAAAAGAGAATGGTCGTGTGATGACTGGTATCATTGCTGAAGACTACAAAAAATGAGTGCTCTCTGATATCTTGCGTGAAGATAAATACAACAATCATCGAGCCATCGGAGATCATATAACTAGAGAAGAAAGAACTGTGCCCTACGATACGCTCAGCAGCAAAGAAAAACAACGAGCTGAAGTATTTGTTGATGAAGCATGAAAAAAGATGGCAAAAGTACATGTAGAGAAAAAAACAAAATGATACAAATTATTTAATGATGGGATATTGTTGTGAGTAAACATCTATAGAAACAATTTATCTCCTGTGTACATGAAAAGAAACGATAGAACCAGACACCACTATATTATCGGAAAATCAGGTACTGGTAAATCGGTGTTTATCGAAGCGATGGCCAGACAAGATATTTGGAACGGTGATGGTATGTGTTTGATAGATCCACACGGCGATCTCGCAGAGTGAATACTCCAATATATCCCCAAAGAAAGAGCAAAAGACGTTGTCTATTTTGATGCAGGAAACGAAGATAGACCAATGGGGTTGAATCTATATGAGATTAGTAGTTTGGATGAAGCAGATAGAACAGTTAACGATGCAACAGAAATATTTCTTAAGATGTTCTGACCAGAGATTTTTGGTCCGCGTATACAAGAGTATTTCAAGTATGGAAGTCTTACGCTCCTAGAAGATTTTGAAGATAGACCGACATTGTTGGATGTAACAAGATTATTTACTGATGATGCATATAGAGAATATAAAGTAAAAAAGGTTACTAACGCCGTTGTGAGAAACTTCCGAGAAAAAACATATAATGCGATGGGAGATAGAGAAAAACAAGAAATTATCCCATACTTCTCATCTAAGTTCGTATCATTTAATACAAACAGACTTATCAGAAATATTATTGGACAAACACACTCTGCCTTTGACTTTGAGGATATAATGAACAACAAAAAAATCCTTATCATCAATCTCTCCAAAGGTAAAACATGAGAATTAAATTCACAACTTCTTGGTATGATCATCGTATCCAAGATATACAACGGAGCGATGGCTCGTGCACGTATGGATGAAAAAGATAGAAAAGATTTTTATCTATATGTGGATGAATTCCAAAACTTCATCTCAGGAACGTTTGCTGATATCCTCTCAGAAGCCAGAAAGTATAAACTGTGTCTCATTATGGCGCACCAATATATTGCACAGTTGGAATGAGGATGAGGAAACAACATCTGAGACAAGTGAGGAGGGAAAAGTGACGTAAAAGCAGCAGTATTTGGTAACGTGGGTACGATGATGTCATTTAAGGTCGGTGCACCTGATGCTGAGTTCTTGGAAAAAGAATACGCTCCTGTGTTATCATGACAAGATATCGTTGGAATCGCTAACTACAAATCCTATGTTAAACTCAATATCAATAACTCTACCACTCGTCCATTTAGTATGAACAGTATCTATACCAGTGATTATAAAAACAAAAAAATTGCTGCTGTTCTCAAAGAATACTGTGCCAAAAAATATGGAAGAAAAAGAGAGTTTGTTGATGCAGAAATCACGGCAAGATTGTGAATGGGTGTGGATGAGTCAGCTTTAGATCAGGTTGTTCCAGAAGTTACCACAACACCCAATACAACACAACCTAGTCCAGATGTACAAAATCAGACAACAGATCAAGCAACAACAGATACAGCTAATCCGTCGTAAACATATATACAACAATAGCAATATTGTCCTTGCATTACTAGGATAATTTCCTATATTGCGAGTAATAACCATTTATCATCGTAAAACAAAAACAACAATGAACATCTTCCAATCACTTATTGCCCAACTTCAATATCTTCTCACTGGAGATAAAAATCTCAAGAAACAAATCAATCAATCTGCTGGATGGAAACAGCGACAATCAATCGTTAAGCACATTGCTGGTACGTCACATGATGTCTCTGAAAAAGTAAAAGAGACTGTCCAAGAGATTGACTACGAAGGACAACGAAAACATATCAAGGATCTTGCACACGAAAAAGAAAAAGATTTGCAAAAACAGATAAAAAAACTACAATCATATGCGGATAGTCTTTGAGAAAAGAAACTCAAAGAGATTGTAGACGACATTCAAAATAGCTCCGAAGCATTTGTTGATAAGATACAAGACAAGGCAACTGCTGTAGCAAAATCTGCACAAGCATCCGTCAAAAAAGCTGTCAAGAAATCTACAAACAAATCTACTCCCAAAAAACAATCAGTAGCCAAAAAAACAGCCGTAAAAAAAGCAACTCCCAAAAAGAAAAAATAAATTTTACATCTTAGTATATGTCCATGTTATTTGATTTTCAAGCCTTTATTGAAGAGTTGAGAGAAAAGGCAGAAAAAAAACAAATCGTCGAGAAATATGAGAAATTTCTTGGTCCTATTACAGGAAATTTCGATCAACAAGAATGGTATACCCAGTATGTTTCACAATTTAACGCAATAGATTACAAGGTACCAGAAGAACTCAAAGCTGATTTTGACTGGGTGTTCCTCCAACAACTTGTTCTTGCATCGTTTAGTAGTGATTACGAACTCAAGAAAGCTCCTGAAGACAAAGACAACGCTGAAGCTCTCAAAGACTTATATATCGCTGTCAAGAGTGGTGATCAAAGTGTTGTGAAAACAGTATCAGAACTCTGGTCATTTCAAATACTTAGACTCTACGAAATCTATATCGAAGAACAAATAAACCTCCATGCATTGATGTATGAAGATGAAAAAGAAAAAGTAGCCATCCAACAAGAAAGAGAAATGAGAATCAAGAGACGACAACTATACCTTGAAACAATGGACAAAGATGAATTGAAAGCGAAGGCTAAAGAAGAACAGGCAGGAAAATTGGACAGCTTGTATGACCAGTTGTAATACTATTTACATACAATAGTTTATTATGAAATTATTGTCTCTCAATATTTGGGGAGGAAGACAATTCGACATATTGATGGATTATATACAAAAGCATTCACATGACGTGGATGTTTTTTGCTTTCAGGAAGTTTTCAATACTCCTACAACACATACAACTGTAGATACATACTATAGAGCTAATATCTTTTCGGAATTACAGTCGATACTTCCTAATCATCAATGATATCATGCTCCTGTGCAATGGGGATATGGATTTGAATCGCCTGCTGATTTTGATATATGTTGGGGATTGGCACTTTTTGTTCGTAAGTCACTACAAGTAATTGATATCTGAGACATATATCTGTATTTGCATCTTAATGCAAAAATAGCATGAGATAACTCATCTATTGGAAGAAATCTTCAATACATTAAAGTACATGATGGCATATCAGACTACACAATAGGACATTTTCACTGATATCGAAATGGTAAATGAAAGACTGACACTCCTGAAAGAATAACACAATCCAAAAAAGCAAGAAAATTTCTTGATGATAATACAGGAAAAAGAATATTGTGTGGTGACTTTAACCTCGTGCCTGATACAGAAAGTATAGCAATACTTGAATGAGACGATTTTACTAACCTTATCAAAACGTACAATATAACTACCACAAGAAGCAATCTATACAAAAAGCCTGAAAAATTTGCTGATTATACTTTAGTTTCTCCTGAAGTAGAAGTTAAAAAATTTTCTGTTCCCTATACTGAAGCATCAGATCATCTACCCATGTACTTGGAGTTTAATTAATATTACAACTCACTATAGGTCTGCAATAAGTACTGTGGAATAAAATTATCTAACACTGCTTGTAATCCAACACGATAACCAGCAAAAGATCCCATGCTATTGATAAATGCTATTTCTTGGCCAAGTGCATCATCACTATTGTAGACGCTTGGGTTCATACTCACACAGAGTTGGAGTGAATTGGTTTCAGAGGTATTGGCTATCATGAGATAGGATTGATATCATAGAGAGTATAAATCAATACCGGCTCATTGCGTGAGTTGTACATAGGCATCATAATCATCCCAAAAAAGGTTGAGTACACTGGACAGTGGCATACTTGTATACTCTTGAATAAACGACCCATCAGTAACCAATGCTGTTCATGACAATGTTAACATACCGATAGCAACACGATCGATTAGTCCAAAAGTATTGGACCATATATCTAGATCATTTCTTCTATCAATAAGACTGATATATTGGACTGGGTCAGTAAATAATGTTGCAATAGTACCCGTCCCATCATCATAGAACAATGGCACTGTCTTAATCTGTCAGGATTCTAAGATAAATCATGTACTACAACTATCTGCCAACCGATATTGATCCTGCACAAATGATGCACGAGCAGTTATTGTTGTGTTTATCATACATGATTCTCCACAAGCAAAATTGTCAGTAATCAATGTCTGTGGTATCGTATAGTTAAATCCTACACCACGAACCTTATCAAGCGCAAGCGCTGTTTCTATTCATGCTTTGGCAGTATAATATGATTGATAGTAGCCTATGGCGACACTTTGGTAGCGTAACAATTTTTGCACAAAAATAAGTGTGAGCAATCACAGCAATGATGATGCTAAGAGCACAAAAATCACAAATATGCTGATATTACCCTTTTTTACTATCATCATATAGTGGGTAAACTAAAGAATACTTGCACAGGGATACTAATATTGGACTCTCGTGTATCATGAATATATGGTGTATGTATCTGCGTCATCATCCAAAATCAAGGATGATACAGACATGAACCTAAATTGGTCGGACACAATGATGGATCCGCAAAATAGTCCTCAGCAGCTGCATAGGGAATGATTTTAAACTGCAATGGCGTGATATTTGCTCTACCTGTTTGTGTGAGAATAATAGGATTTTGTCCTGTATATGTCAGCACTGCAGCGCAGCCGTTGCCCGTCATATATGCGACTTGTGGTTGGCAATCTCCTGTGGTTCCTAGACTTACTGTTTGTGATCCATCGGTTA
>Ga0209573_1006069_pt1 | contig 10364 bp, 9 predicted proteins | sample TNRBio252014_DNA_FD_185870 | JGI IMG/M metagenome (GOLD analysis project Ga0209573, IMG submission 185870) | Wastewater treatment Type I Accumulibacter community from EBPR Bioreactor in Madison, WI, USA - TNR Reactor_6/25/2014_ DNA (SPAdes)... | ecosystem: Engineered > Bioreactor > EBPR >...
AATTCACTTATGGGTACCGCTATTCCCAGAAGTGGATTGATCTTTTTGAGGCGAATCCCGAAATGAAACTGATCAACCCGTCGCTTTACCTCAAAGGGATGCATAACCTGCTGACCAATTTGTTCAACATGCTGCATTACAGCCGGTTTGTGGAAGTGCTGGACCAATTGTACGCTTTTCCGGAAACGCAGGACATATCGGAACAAAAAAACATCGAGGGAACCTACCACTTGTTTCGCTACATACACTTGATTCAAAAACACTTTATGGAGGGTACGTTTAGCGACGGATTAGAGATCGTGCCCGGCCTGATGCACATCATTGACGAAGATGAATACAACTGGGATCAGCACAGGATCCTTGTTTTTTATTATCGCATTGCCTGTTTGTATTTCGGGAGCGGTGATTTTAAAAATGCCATCCACTACCTCAACCTGATCATCAACCAGAAAAATCCGGACTACCGCGAAGACATTCAGTGCTTTGCAAGAATTTTGAACCTCATCGCGCATTTTGAGCTCGGCAATGCCCAGTTGGTGGAATACCAAATCAAATCGGTGTACCGCTTCCTGTTGAAAATGGAAGACCTGCACGAGGTGCAAAAAGAAATCTTCCGCTTCTTGCGTCGCACACCCCGGATGCGGGCAAGCGAAATGAAACAGGAGTTCGTCGCGCTGAAGGAAAAACTGACGCGCATCGAACGCGAACCTTATGAACGAAGGCCCTTTCTTTACTTAGACATCATTTCCTGGTTGGAAAGCAAAATAGAAAACCGGTCGGTGCAGGCAATTGTGCAGGCGAAGTTTTTGAAACGGCAAATGGCGGGTTAAGTTTTCCCGCAAAGAACGCAAAGGTCTCGCAAAGGACGCTAAGTATGGTATGGCGTCTCACTTTGCGGACTTAGCGTATCCTTAGCGCCCTTTGCGGGAAACAATCTCTCGCCTTTAAAAGAATAATGTAAAGGATGCCCGTCCAAAAAATGGCGTTCCCGGCGTAAAGTGAATTTCTTCCACCGGCTCGACTTCGTCAAACAACCGGCTTTCCGTGGCGAACTGCGTTTCTTTCCAGCGCGTATTCAACAGGTTTTGCAGATTCAGGCCAATCTCCCATCTTTTTTTCGTGTAATTGAGTTGAAGATCGGTAACAAAATAACCTTCCGCAGCAATCGAATTGTCTTCGTTGGCCGGTCTGGTGGCGAGGTAGCGGTAGCGCAGCGACCCGTTGAATCCCTCCGGACCAACCAGCGTCAAGCCGCCCACCATCGTAAACCTTGGCGCCAAAGGAATGTAGTTTTCCCCATCCGGATCATCAACTGAACGCGGATTGGCCCAGTTGAGATCAACGTCGGCAAAAAGCCGGTTTGTAAGCTGATACCTGGCAGAAAAATCTACCCCGTAGCGCTGCGAACGGCCGCTGGGCTCCACCACGCCCGCGTCGCCCACATACACAAACTCCTGCTCAAGCCAGAGGTACCACAGCGAAGTGTTGACAAACAAACGCGGAATGGGCTTCCAGATCACGCCGAGGTCCGACCCGTAAGCCGCCGGGAGAATATCTTTCCCGTCTTGCGGCACCACCACGCGGGTGTCGTTGGAATGGAATCCCCGACCGGTATTCAGGAAAAACTGGAATTTTTCATTGGGTGTATAATAGAAATTGACTTTGGGCGAAAGGATACCGGCGCTGGCTGACCTTTTTTCGTTTTCCTGAAGCTGGTCGGTGTAAGCACTACTGAAAAAATCGTACCGCAGGCCAACATTCAGCGCAAAATGGCGCGAAAATTGGATGTTTTCGTCCGCATAAACGCCGATATTGGCTTCCTGCACGTCGCCCAACTGGATCCGGCTTTTCGTTTCCGTGCGGTTGCGGCTGTTGGAAAGTTCTACATCTCCAACAAGATCCTGGCGGTATTGCACGCCAAGCGTCGTATTGGCTGAAGCATTGCCGATCCGGGTTGGGAAATTGTAACTGCCGTTGTAACCGAATAAGCTGCGGCCTTCTTTCTGCCGGATTTGGTCGCCATTGACCGGATCGTCGAGGAAAAACGTAAAATTGGAATAGAGTTCAAAGTTGTAATTGGAATAAAAAACCTGATTTTTGAACAAGCCGCCATTGCCGGTTTGGGTGAGCAACTGCGCGTTGAAGTTTGTGCGTGAAGTTTCCCCGCCTTCGGTATCGTCAATAGAACCAAAAAATGAAATATCACCGTTTGCTACGGAGCGGTCGGGAATTTGCCCGGAGTGGTTCCAACGCGACCAAAAGTGAGAACCCGTCAGGCTCAGGCGGGAATTGGGGGTGATTTCTCCGCTATACCGGGCCTGAACGTTGGCGCGATTGAAATACTGTGGCGCATCAAAATAGCTGTCCGAGTAGCTGTATTCTCCGGCAACATAAGCGGAATGGCCTTTTCTGCGGGATTCCTGTCCCAGCAGGTTGATCCCCGTGACCGCGCGCAGGGTATTGTATTGCCCGCCTTCTATTTTAGCAAAATTGCGGTCGAGTACTTCCCGGGTTTTAAAATCCACCCAGCCTGCCGTCACAAAGTTGCCTTTGTTCGCGTGGTAAGGCCCTTTTTCAAAATTAACAGCCTCCACCAATTCCGGAATGACGAAATGTAAATCAGCATAACCTTGCCCGTGCGCGTGCGAAACCATATTGACCGGCATCCCATCCACGGTTAGCCCAATATCGGTGCCGTGATCAATGTCAAAGCCCCGCAGAAAGATTTGCTCCGCTTTGCCGCCGCCGGCGTGTTGCCCCATAAAGAGGCCGGGCACCATGCGCAGGATTTCCTGCGAATTCACAACCGGGCGCAACTTAATGTCAATTTTGCTGATGTTTTGCTGGTTGTGGGCGTTAAAAGCATGAACGATGACTTCATCCAAATTAACGGAACTGCCCGTAAGATTAACGGTGATGCGCGTCGTTTTTCCGGCAGCGATCGTAGCTTTTTCCGAACCCATTTCGTAGCCGAGCAAGGCGACTTTGAACGTAACCTCACCTGCCGGAATGCCGCGAAGCTTAAAGCGCCCGGCATCTTCACTGATGGCGCCGAGGTCGCTGTTTTCAATAAAAATAACAGCGTCGCTCAGCGGTTTTTGGGTTGCTGCGTCGTAAACCACGCCTTCCAAAGCGCCGGTTTGTGAGAAAGAAAGGAAAGGGAGCACCAGGAGTGCGCATAGAAGGTGTAACTGCTTCATAATTTTTAAAATATAAGGGTTCGTAATGCCTTATACTTACGGGGTTTTTTGCATCCTGGTTTTTGGATTTCAAAAAAAACAATATTATCCTACTTCCCGCTTGCGGATGATCTGCGATAGCACCCCCGGCAAAAATCGCTTCAAATACACGCCAAGCGTTTCTTTGCCGCCAATCACCGCTTCTTCTTTTTCGGCTTCAATGACGCGCAGGGCCTTTATCGCAAACACATCGGCAGGGATGCCGTTTCGGGTTTCTTCGGCCATGACATTGGTCGGAGTACCGTCGCCTTTCAGGGCGTTGACCGTAACATTAGTTTGCACATAGCCGGGGCAGAGGATAGTCACTGTGAGGTTGTGCCTGTAAACTTCTGCCCGAAGCGTATCAAAAAAGCCGTGCAGCGCGTGTTTGGAAGCCGCATAGGCCGAGCGCCCCGGGAACCCGACTTTGCCCATGACGCTGCTCATTACCACAATTTGACCAGATTTCCGGGCTAACATAAAGGGCAACACCGCTTTGGTCATGGCGACGGTGCCTAAGAAATTGACATTCATAATGCGTTGATCCACTTCAAAAGCAGAATCTGCGGCCAGGGCGCGCTGAGAAATTCCGGCATTGTTAACCAGAATGTCTATTTGGCCGAATTGGGCAATTGCCTTTTGAACGGCGCCCGGAATTGTATCGAATTGCGCAACGTCTAATGGCAGGAGAAGCACTTGTCCGGCACCCTGACATTGGTCTTTGACGCGTTCTAATTCGGCTTCGTTCCGGCTGGAAAGGATGAGTTTGGCGCCCTGGGCAGCAAATGCATACGCTAAGTGTTCGCCGATGCCGGAGGATGCCCCGGTAATCCAGACTACTTTATTTTGAAAAGACATGCGAATAGTATTTGCTCCAAAGGTCGTTATCCACGCCGAAATCCCACAGGCATCTCATTTTTTTTTCTTTGTTTTGCAACAGAGGGAAGCTTATACAAGTTATAAAAAGCAAATTCAGTGAAGATGAAAACAATCTACTTCGTGCGACATGCAAAATCGAGCTGGGATGCTCCCACGCTGCGCGACATTGAACGACCTTTGGAAGAACGGGGCTTGCGGGATGCGCCATTTATGGCCAAAGTTTTGAAAAGCAAAGGTGCAGAACCAGACCTGCTGGTGTCGAGCCCTGCAACCCGGGCTTATTCCACGGCGTTGTTCTTTGCAGACGCTTTTGAAATAGACCGGAAAGCCGTGCAGGTACAACCCCGGATATACGAAGCATTCGCGGAAGACATCACAGACCTTATTGAAGAACTGCCGGAGGATGCGGATACGGTGCTGCTGTTTGGCCATAACCCTACCTTTACGACGATTGCCAACCTGTTTTCCAAAAAACATATTGACAACGTCCCAACCTGCGGCATTTTTAAAGTGGAAGCAAAGGTCAATTCCTGGCCGGAGTTCAAAGCGCCGGTTGCTGTGCTTACAGAATTTCACTATCCCAAACAGTATTAGCGTGTACGACTTAAAAAGTATTTTCTTAATCGGACTTTGCCTGCTCGGTTTTGCCTGCGGCGGCGGAAAAGAGGTGTCCGAGATTGCGGAGAGCAAATTAGTGCCACTGCTCGTAGACGTCCACATCGCGGAAGTCGCCATTCAGGATGCACCAACTGCTGCAAAAGACAGCATTGCCGTGCTTTGGTACGGCTACGTCTTCAAACAACACGATGTGAAGCAGGAGGATTTTGAAAAAACCATGCTGGCACTCCGCAAAAACCCGAAACGAATCGGAAAATTGTATGAAAAAGTGCAGGAGGAGTTGGATAAAAGGAAATAGAAAAGGATAAAGGTTAAAGTAGAAAGGATAAAGGTTAAAGTAGAAAGGATAAAGTTTAAAGTAGGACACGACGCCCTCTTTATCCTTTTAACTTTATCCTTTAACCTTGAAAAACCTCACCTAAACTCCAGCCGCCATCGCCGCTTCACTGCCAATATTCGGATGATCGTAATAAAACACACCGTAATGATCATATTAAAAGAACGTTGTTCTAAGCAGGATTCCAGCATCAAATACAAGATTCCACCGGCAATACAAGCCGTAGCATAAATTTCCTTCCGGAAAATAATCGGAATTTCATTGCATAAAATATCGCGCAGCACCCCGCCAAATACGGCTGAGACCGCGCCCATCAACACCGCAGCCATCGGACTCAGACCCGCGGCCAGCGTTCTTTCTATACCCAGAATTGTAAATAACCCGATGCCCATGGAATCGAACAGGAACATGGATTTTCGCATTTTTTGAAAACTGCCTTTAAAAATATGACTTACCGGTACCGCTGCAACAACCAGCACCAAATACCAGGTATTCGTGAGCCAGACCACCGGTTGCTTCCCAATCAGCAAATCGCGGAAGGTGCCGCCGCCCACCGCTGTAGCCAATGCAATGACAAACGCGCCAAACACATCCAACTTTTTCTCCATCGCTGCCAAAGCGCCACTCACAGCAAACAGAAAGGTTCCGGCAAAACTGAAAAAATCAATCAGGTTCATGTGGAAAATTTTGAAGGAGCAAATTAATGCCCGATTGGAAGTTATGTGTATTTTGGAACCAATAAAAGGATAAAGGTTAAAGGATAAAGTAGAAAGGCTGAAGGGGACACATAATTTGATGAAAACGTAACCCCTACTTTAACCTTTATCCTTTCAACTTTATCCTTCTAACCCCAATAACAGCTAACCAACAAAATTGATCGAATGACCATCCATTTCGGATTACAATGGGACGATGCGGTTTGCCCGCTGCCGCAACACGCGACGGGCGATGAAGCTTGGATCGGGCCTTCCGGTCTTCTGCACTTGCTGGAAGCGGCTTTTGGCATGGGCGGGCACTCTCCGGACAACGAATATTTGCGCATTGGGCAATACCGCCAGGCGCTGACCGAACACCTTGAAGCGGATGCCACTGCGTTTTTCAGAGCTTCCTTTGAAGCGGATCAGTTTGCAACAACAATCGAATTGTTGCAACGCCGCGATGAATTGCTCCAGTCAGGCTGGAATTTTGAGGCGCACTCCGGCATTCCGGAGCGGTTGGCTTGCCTTGCTGCCATCGAGCAACGCATCCAGGAGTTGCCTGATTTCCTTCCGGGAACAGCAGACCGGATTCAGGCGGTACTGAACACGATCGGCAAACGCCGGCATCCGATTGCCAAACTAATTTTGAACGAACCGTTCGATTTCCTGCCGTTGATTTACCGGCGCTTGCTGGCTAAATTGCAGGAAAACGGCGTCGCCCTCGAATCTATTCAACCGCCAACTTTTTCTGAAGAAGACACGGATCTTGCCGTTTTGCAACGCGCCTTGTCCGGGCAATCCATAGAAAGGCGTCCCGCCCGTGGCGACGGCAGCCTGATTCTGCTTCGCGGCAAACGCGACAGCGACCTGGCGGTTTTTACGGCCAAACTCCTGCAACAAAATACCGCCTTTCGGCCCGCTTGCCTGATTCCGGACAAAAGCCGCCTGCTGGAAGACGCGCTGATGCGCGAAGGGCTGCCTGCGATGGGCATTGTGTCGGCCTCAGCGGCGCGCCCGACCTTGCAGGTGTTGAAGTTGGTCACGGTTTTCCTGTGGAACCCGATTGACCCGTTTAAGGTGATGGAGTTTGTGTCTTTGGCCGTGAAACCCTTAGAAGAGGAATTAGCCAACGCCATTGCCGCCCTGATGGCCGAAATGCCGGGCATGTTGAGCGATTCGTGGAATTATACGATCGGGCGCTATTTTGAAGACCTGGAAACCCGCGCACAGGCGGACAGCTCGATCCGCGTTGGCGAAATCCGGCGACAATATCGCTTCTGGTTTGAACGCCGCCGCTACGATGTCCACCAGACCGTGCCCATCGAAGAAGTGATCGAACTGTTTGATTACCTGCACCTTTGGGCGCACCAGAGTTTCGACGCCGGGGGCAGCCGCAATACGTCCTTTATCGTACTGGGCGAACAAGCCAAGCGCATCCGCGACCTGCTGCGGGCCTTGCCGGAAAAACAACTGACGCACCTCGAATTGGAGCGGGTCGTTCGCACCGTGTACGAACCGGCGCCAGCCCGGCTTGTGGAGCAGGAACGCGACGCCCTGACCTATTGCCACCAGTCTGCTGCATTGGCAGCGCCGGTTGAACAACTCCTGTGGTGGAATTTTACCCAGCGCGAAGCCGTGCATTTTTTCTCCCGCTGGTACCCGGTTGAGCGCGATTATTTGGCCACCCAACATATCCGCTTGGATACGCCGCAGGACGAAAACCGGCTGACGGTCTGGCAGCGGCAGCGGCCTTTTTTGCTGGCGCAGCGCCAACTCGTGCTGGCCATCCCCGAATCGAGCGAAGGGCAGGCACTGATGGCCCACCCGCTGCTGGGCGATATTGAAGCAACCTTTGGTAAATTAGATGCCTTAATTTTTGATACGGATGCCTTTAAAGGCGGGCCATTGGCCAATTTGTTTGAATTGCCCCAACGGCAAACCGCCCGTTTGCGGCGGTTGGGCAAGCCGAAACCTTTTCTCGAAATTGCTTCCGCACACCGGTTGCAGCGGCGCGACGAAGAGAATTTTTCCAGTCTGGAAAACCTGTTGTATTACCCGTACCAGTGGGTGTTCCGGCACAAGATTAAACTCCGGAAATCTTCCATCCTCAGCATCGTCAAGCCCAATACCCTGATGGGCAACTTAGCGCACCGGCTTTTTGAACGCCTGCTGAAATTGGAGTTGGACGCGCTTGTCAAACACGACATCGAGCGCTGGGTGGAAAAAGAAATTGTCGGGCTGTTGGCCAAAGAAGGCGCTGTTTTGCTGCTGTACGGCATGGAACCGGAGCGCGCCAGCTTTGTCCGCAAGCTCAAATACGCAGCCTGGTGTTTGGTTTCCCTGATTCGGGAAAATGGCTGGAAAGTATTGGATACGGAAAAACCGCTGGAAGCTGCTTTCCTCGGCATCAAACTCAACGGCCGCGCCGATGTGGTGCTCGAAAAAGACGGCCAATTGGCGGTCCTTGACCTGAAATGGCGCGGCGCCCGCTACCGGGAGCAGTCCATCCGCAACGAAGAAGACCTGCAACTGGCGCTTTACGCCCACCTGATCACCAACGACGACAACCGCGCGCATACGGCCTATTTCATCATCGAAAATGGCCGGATGATCGCCCGCAACAACGAAGCATTCCGGAATGTGCCCGCCGTTGTGCCCGGCAGCGACCACGTGGAAGTGCACGAGCGCATGATGAAATTGATGGAAGCGACTTATGAATGGCGCATGGCGCAAATTGCGCAGGGCAAGATTGAAATTCGTTGTGCGCAAACGCGGTTGGATTTGGAGGACGTGTATGGTGATGCACTGCTCGATGTGCTGGAAATGAAAAAGGAAGATGCGATGTTTGATGATTATCGGGTGTTGGTGAATTTGGTGGAGTAGGGGAGGGGAGGTTGCGATAAGAATGAAGGGGTTGAGGAGCAGGATGGATTAAAATTTCCCCACTTTTGTATTTTGCATTATTACGAAAAGGTTTAACTTGCTGGTCATAAACCAAATTTTGGAATGACCACCATAGAGAACAGTTATACAAAGCCCCTGCTTTTTGGCGCGCGTGCCGGAAGCAGGGGCTTTTGTGTGCTGAGGGGATATTTCTGGAATAGTGGAGGGTGAAAGAAGGAATGGGTGTTTTTCAATAACGCTGTTGGGAGAAACCTGTCTTGGCTGTAATTAAAAAAGATGAAATAAATGAACGATAAGTTTACAATAAGAGACTTCTTTGTTTTCTTTTTATGCGGAATCGCCGTATTGTTTTCTCTTTTTATAACTCAATATAAATATGCTTTTGATTTTATCAACTGGTTGAATAAAGATGAAAATAAATTAATAAGGGAGTTCATTAAAGATTATTCCACGATTTTTGGGTTTTTGAGTATCCCCTTTTTTTATTTTTTAGGGCAGATAATTCAAAGTCTTGACGTGTTATTTATTGCCATTATCAAGAGAACAAGAAATACAATTAAACTTAAATCTGGCAATGTAATATTTAAAACTGCAAGTTACGTTTTTGATAGATACAGAATCACAGGTAGCTTAAACTTGCAAAATATTGATGTTGAAGATTTTTGGCAAAAAACTGCAAAATTGCAAGTAGAAAATAAATATAGCGGTTGTGAATATTGGTATGTTATGAACGAATTATTTAAAGGCTTAACCTTAACTTGTTTAGTGTTAGGATTGATTAGCCTGATTAAAGGAAGTAATTCGTGGATTATGATTTCGTTATCAATATTGTTTTGGTTTAGAGCAAAGCATTTTGTTGATAATTTTATTAGGTCTGTAATTAAAAGCTATAACGCATTACCAAAGTAAAACCTAACAGCGAATAATGCACTCAACACCAACCGCAAAGCCAACGCAAGGCAGCACAGCATCCATGCTCACTAAGTAACCTGCTCGTGCCTAAGCTCTTCTACTTTTCAACATCTTCATTTTAAGCACAGCTTCGCTCCCCGCTCGTACCGAAGCCCCTCACACCGAAGCTCCCCTGCTTTCCAACCGCTTCATTTTAAAACGGCGCTGCTCGTTGCGACCTCTTGGGTCGCACACGCATTAAAGCTGCGGGTTCAGCCCGCCGTCAATAATCCATGTTTTTATTTCCAAAACCCTCCTTTCTACTTATCTTTCAGGTCTAAAACCCAATGAATATGCGCTACAAAATACTTGACCAGCACGGGCTTAACTTTTTAACCCTCACCGTTGTGGAGTGGATTGACCTTTTTACGCGCCGTGCCTTTGCGGATATGGTTGTTGAAAGCTTGCAATCAAAATCCGATAGAGGCTGGAATTGTAAGCCTGGCAGAACACTACCTGCTAAGCAGCGCTTCCAACTACGTTTCTGGCGCGGGTGTGCTGGATGTCTTGCTGCTCGATGATATTTGGAACGATGTTGGTTTTGTGCCGACAGCCGGGATTTGATTTGTGCGCTTTTTTGTAGCCGGGCTGGAGCCCGTAGCTTTGATCCGTATGCGACCAGAGGTCTAATGTCGTCAACTTAAGGAATCATAACCACGAAGTGGTTGAAGGTGAATAGCCCCCGATGCAATCGGGGGACAGGGATGAGCGAAAGGTAACGCCCAACCCCGAAAGGGGTTGAATGTCAATACGCTACAT
>Ga0209573_1006070_pt1 | contig 10362 bp, 14 predicted proteins | sample TNRBio252014_DNA_FD_185870 | JGI IMG/M metagenome (GOLD analysis project Ga0209573, IMG submission 185870) | Wastewater treatment Type I Accumulibacter community from EBPR Bioreactor in Madison, WI, USA - TNR Reactor_6/25/2014_ DNA (SPAdes)... | ecosystem: Engineered > Bioreactor > EBPR >...
AGCATTTGTTCCCCATCCTCAAGCAACTGGCGCTGGAGGAATTTGAGTCCCATCGAGTCAAGCCCAGTTAAATTAGATTGACTTGGATTAACTTGAATTGACTTAAGTCAAAATAAGTTGACTTCATTCAGCACCACTGAGACCCGTTCCCCATGTCTGTTGACCTCCGCAAGCGCATCGTTGATCTCCGCCAGAAAGCTGCGTTCGCCGCCAACAAGCACGGCATTGAAGGCCAGCGCGCCCAGGTGGTGCTGGACATCTCGGCGTCCATGTTACTCAAAAATACAAGGGCAGGCCTGCCCTACTATAGCGTTCCTAACCGATGTGTGGAACTGATCGTAAACTGGGGCGATAGCGGCCTGTCCGGGCGATCCACAAATCAGGTAGGGGCGCTATATTAGGGTAGGCATACACTATAAAGTTATACTGCCGACATCAATCATGTCCGGCAAATTTTATACTCTACGTAACTAAAAAGGCGGATGGTTAATGAAAACTAAAGATATATCTCCTAATAATCGTCGTATCATAATAATTATTTTATGGTTAATAGCAATTATTCTATATCTCACTGTACCACATGAAAAATTTAATGAGACTATCAAACATTTATTACTTGTTTTCAGTGTTATTTTATCTGTTCATCTTCTAGATGTATTTTTCCTAAATAAAGATATAGAAAATCAAAAAAAGAAACTGATAGAGGAAACTATAATTAAGTTTAATCCTATCCTCACTCAAGCAAATAAATGTGGTTTAGTTAATATTTATGAATCTCGTAATGCTGTTAAAGATGAAATTATTAATGCTATCAAAAATTCTAATAATAGAATTTGGATGTTAGGAGTTTCTTTTTCAGAGGATATTAAGTTAGATGATATTATTGATTTACTAGCAGATGATAAAAAATCAAAAAATTTTGATATTAAGATCCTCCTCCTTAATGCGCTTTGTAGTCCAGCAATATTTCGGTGTTTCTTGGAAATTGAATCAAGTAAAATGGCAGAAATTATAAACTTTCAGAAACAAATAGTTAAGACTACTGACAATCCATTTTTTCATACGAGACTCTACAATGATTTCTCTAATGCGTGTAGTAAATTAGACAGATATTCGAACTTAAAAAGTTCTGTTAGATTCTATTCGCACAGTCCAAATTGTTGGCTGATTGCAATAGATGACACGATTTTTTTTCAACCATACACTTTTGGAAAAAGTGAAAAAAGAAATAGAAGACAAGAAAATTTGTGTCTCGGAAGTTATATGCCAGTATTCAAGTTCAAAAAATTTCCAGATTTGAATAGCGATCATTTTGAAATATTTGAAGATCATTTCAAAAAATTATGGATTACGTCTGATACTGATTTATTTCATATAAATGCCCAAATAGAAGATAGAGAAACTCTAGTAAAGATGATATTTAGAAAACGTAAGCTTTGGCTTGAGAGTGTTTCTGGAATACTATCAATAAAAGATAAGAGACATTTTGAAAAAGATCTACGTGAATTTCCACGTCAACCTTGCAGATCTACACCACCTTTGCAAGTAAAATGGGCGGAAAAGGACGAATCTATAAAAAAAGCAGTTATTAAAAACTTTTCACGTAAAGGTATGTGTGTAGAGCTACACAACTCCAGCACTACATTGAAAATAAACGATATTATAAATGTGGATTTAGATGAAGATACTCCAGCTAAAACAATGGCAGCCAAATATATTTCTGAAAAACTAACTCCAAACAATAAGTTAATAGTAAAAAATATAGAGGAAAGAATAGAAATAGGAGGAAAAAGATCAAACATAATTCGCTTACAAGATGGAAACTAATTCTAGCCTATCGCTAGAATCCCCATGACCCCGTTCCTCGCCCAAACTCTCGTGGTGCTGGTAGTGCTCGTCACCCTGATAGTCCTGCTATTGATGGGCTATCTGCTCAGACTCCAGCGCCGTGACGTGGCGGAATCGAATCGCCAGGGCGATGCTCAGCGCCCACGGTTATCCAGGCGCCGCGCCAGAGGCCATCCATGAACTCATCAACCCGCTGACTTCAGAGCCGACGTACCCGTCACGTCCCTCTACTACATCCCTCAATGGGACATCCCGAACCGGATCGTTTGGGGAATTTTTCCGTCATGATGGAACGGTCCCCAGCGCCGGTCCGGTCTCGCCTGAACCGCCCTTCAGCGCTATCCGCAATCAATTCACTCCCATCAACCACGGGAACCGGCACGCATCCCTGCGGGCGGCGCGCTCCCGGCGCGCAACGCCCTCCCCCAATCCTTCGGGACGCCTCATCGATGCCGCGCCTATAGCCTGATCAGCGTCAATACCTGATCTTTCGGCGCGGGAATCCCCGGTCAAGCCTGAGCAAGACGGCGGGCACACCCCCCACGCTGCCGCCGCGTTGTGTCGCGCGTCCCGTCGTCGGGCGCAAGGCGGCGCGGGCTGTCCTGCCCGCGCTTGGCGGCTCCGGCATCCTGCCTCCGCTCGGCCTTGCCCCCGCCGCCGTGGCCGCGCTGTGCTGGTCGCCGTGGGCGTCGCGCGGGGGGTGTGTCTCCCGCCGTCCGGGGCCGGGTCTGTCTCCCGGTGGGTCTTCTGGCTTCTGTGGGGTGTCCTGTGGCTTCTTTCTCTCTTGTCGTTTCCCGGTCTCTTGTCGTGTCGCGCGGTTCGCTGGTGCCGCCGTTGTCCGCGCCGTGGTGGCGCTCGCTTGTGGGTTCGGCGCTGTCGTGTGGCGCTCGGCGCTGGCGGTTGCGGGCTTCGGCGCGGTCGTTTTCCGGTGCGGTCGTGGTCGTCGGGTTCCGTTCGGCCTCGGCGGCGGCGGTGTTCGCGGCGGCCTGGTCGGGTTGGGTTGGGTTCCCGCTCGCGGTTCGGCGGTTCGCCGGTCCGGTCTGGGGTGTCTCCGTTCCGGTGGCCGTGCCGCCGTCTGTCCGGCTGTCGCCGCCGCCGCCGTTGCCTGCTCCGGTCGCGTGGGCGCGGGTGGCTTAGCCGTGCCGCTGCCTCTGCCTCTTTTCCCCGCCGCCGCCCCGGTGGTGGGGTTTTCGGGCTCGCGCCGGCTGTCGCCGGCGTTCGCCCCGCTCGTGGCCGGCGTGGTTTCCTCGGTGCTGGCCGCTGGCCGTTCGGTCGCGGTCGGTTGCGCGGCTGGCGCCGATTCGTTCGCTCGCGCTGCCGCTCCCGGTGCGCGGGTGTTTTCCGTCGCCGCGTTCGGTTCCGGTCGCGGTGCGTTCGCCGCCCGGTCGGTCGCCCTGGTGCGCGCCGTCGCGGCGGGTGGCCCCGGTTCTGGCTTCGTGGTGTTCCCGGCCTCGCCGTGTCCTGCGGGTCTGTCGCCCTCGGCCTCACCCGCCGCCTGTTTCTGCGGCTTGGGTTCCGGCTCGTGGGCGTCCGCTGCGTTCGCTGCGGGCTTGGGCGTGCCGCTGGTGGTGTTCCCTTGCGGGTTTTCCGTGTTGCCGCTTTGGGCCGCTTGGCGGCCCGCCGCGCCCGCTGGGGTTTGGGCGCGCGGTTTCCTGCTGGGTTAGTCGCGCCCTTGCTTCGTTGCCGTTGTTGTCGCTACCTGCACCTCGGTAGAGTGTCCTGTTCTAGCTTTTTTTTTCCTGCTTTTCTTTAGCACGCTGCGTTTTTGCGCGCTGCCTACAGCGATTTGAGCAGTAGCGCGCGCGTTCATCACTGGCCTCAAAAATCGCCCCACAAATAATGCATTTGTATTTTTTTATGGGGCGCATCGCTCGTAGCACAACCGCTGCGGCGCTTTTCATCATTATGCCCTCATTCTCGCAGAGTATGGCGGCGCATCATACACGCTTACGATAACCAGTAAAAAATATTTTCATAAATACTGGCTTACAGTATTTACACGTTTACGCAAGCGTGTATAATAAAGATTATGGATATGGACTAAACGGATTTAGCGCCCTCTTTCTCGGTAGGCTCGGAGGCGTAAAAGGGAGAAACCGGGTAATTAAAACAGGATTTCTTAAATCAATTCGGAGTAAACGACATGAGACTATCTGAAAATGCTTATGCGATTGGCCCCAGTTTTCACGATTGGAAGCGGGAAGAATGGGAAGTAAACGAAATAGCCCGTGATACGCGGGAAGAAGCTTGCAAGGCTGATTTTTATTCTTGGGAACGGTTCGCTTATTGCGATCGTGATAAAGCGGCTGGTAGGGCAGATATTGAAGAGAAGATGGGCAGCGCCATCGAAATGATTTTCGACAATGAGCAGGAATCAAAAAAATTCCTTTATTCATTATTTTCGGCGTACTGTTCAAATGATTATATTGAAGCATTACGCACGATGCTTAATCAATACTTGTTTAAATCCTTTGCCATTAAATGGGAGTATGACTAAAAAAGAAACCGCTTCCGTTCTAGCACAACGGAAGCGGCCTACTGCAACCCCGAACCATGACGAACGAGGTAAGAACGATGCTAACCGCAACACAGCCCGACTGGCAAGCCCCGCTTGCCGCTGATCCCGCTGATCAGGCTTGGATGGACGCCGACGAACAAGCCTACTTGAACACGTTGGCGCAAGAGGACGAAACCCGCCGCTACCCCGATGGCCGCCCTGAAAAAAATACGGGTTGGTTCTGGGAAACGCCGACTAGGGGGATGCCGTCATGATCTACCTGCATCCCCGCATGAGAGTGAAAACCGCCGCATATTTCCTCCGACTGAGCGGTTATCGCCTGCGCTGGAACATGAAAAACCGCACTGCGGAAATCGTCCCAATCTGACTTGACGAGGAACCCGCCAGCAATGGCGGGTAAATGAAAATGGGGAATATGAATGAAATAAGTCTTGAAGATGTAACCAAGCTCGAACCCGGTCAAATTTTGGCGGATTCGGTAAGACAATGGCGCTCCGATTGTCAAGCCGGGCAGTTCAAAATCGGTTCCAGCAATTTCCGTGGTTCAAAGCTCGACATGGAGTTAATCGGCGCGAAAATCAACGAAGGCGAGTATTTCGGCTATCCGTTGATGAAGTGGCTTGCCATTCTTTTTATTGATCCCGATGGCGTTCTTTCCTCTGTTTTGTTCAAGACCGAGAGCCTTGACCAGTTCGATGAGCTACGCCGGTCTTATCGGCTTAAAGGCGAGTCCCTTCTAGGCAAAACGATCCGAGCGCACATGTGCAAACGCGCTAGCCGCGCCAGTGGCAACGGCTATTTTGCCGTTGAGTTTGAAGTCATCAGCGAAGGCAAATATGCCGAAGCTATATCGGAATTCCGACAGCTTCATTACACGCCGGAAATGATCCGACTGCTTGAATCCAAGCCGGATACTGAAAGCGGTAATGGTAAATAACCCCCTCAACAGATATGAGGAACCCGCCAGTAATGGCGGGTTGAATAGAGATGACTGAACAATATCAGATCGCTGAATACACCCAAACCGCCGCCGCCCTGGCTATTTTACGCGAGAAATACAGCGGCCAACTGTTTGGAGTCACCACGACCAAAGGCATGGACGAAGCCAAGAAAGCCCGCGCCGAAGTTCGCGGCTATCGCGTCTCCCTGGAAAAGTTACGGGTTGAACTGAAAGCGCCCGCCCTGGAACGCACCCGCTTGATTGACGCCGAAGCCAAGCGCATCACAGCGGAATTGCTGGCGATTGAAGAACCCATTGATCAGCAGATCAAAGCAGAAGAACAGCGCAAGGAAGAAGAGAAAGCCGCCAAGGCTAGAGCTGAAGCGGCCCGCCTGACCAGCATTTCAGCCAAGATCAGCGCCCTTCGCAATCGGGTGAGCGCGGTTGCCCATCAGCCTGCCACCGTCATCAAGGCCGAACTGGAAAACGCGATAGCGCTGGAGTTGTCAGCGGATGAGTTTCAAGAATTCTTGCCGGACGCTCAAGAAGCCCTGGAGGAAACCCGGAAAGACCTGGAATCGGCCCTGAATGCCCGCCTGCTTTACGAAGCCGAACAAGCCCAGCTCAAGGCTAAACAGGAAGCGGAAGCCGCCCGCATCCAGGCCGAACGGGAAGAGCTGGCAAAGTTGCGCGAAGCCGAAGCCGCCCGCAAAGCCGAACAGGCGAGAGTTGAAGCGGAAGCCAAAGCCAAGGCAGACGCCGAAGCGAAAGAAATCCGCAGGCAACAGGAAGCGGAAGCCGCCCGCATTGCCGCCGCACAGCGAGAACTCGATGAACGTCAACGCCAAATCGAAAAAGCCAAGGCCGAGGCCGAGGCAAAAGCCAAGGCCGCAAAGCCCCTTCGCAAAGGCAAGGCGATTGATCCCATTGCCGACCTCAAGCAGGCGTTGAACGCCAACCCGGAAACGGCCCAAGCCCTGGATGAAGCCTACCAGCGCGGCTACGAAGCCGGTCTTAACACCCGGCAAGCCGCCTAAAACCACACGCGCCAAGGACGGCGCAACGAGAAATAATCATGTTAAAGCGCAATGAAACCCCTGAATTTGGCTGGAACTGGATTGAAACGGCGGAAGGCTACGCCGGATTTATGGATGACTACGGATTATTTATTCAGGAATGGCGAGTTATGCCCTAATTCAACCAGAGCCAAGGACGGCGCTTATTTTGGAGACCGCAGAATGAATGACAACGAGAAAAGATTGAGTGGCGCATTCAGAATTGGAAACGGAAGAACGCTACACCCAGCTATTAAGCATAAAAATTGGGTCATAATAACCTGTGGATGCCCGAATACGAGCAATGGGTTTGGCATGAGTAGCGGCAGGTTCTTTGAAGCCATTGCGCCCACTTGTAAGCGCAGCAAGAGGCTATCGAAATGAATAATCGAGAATATCAAAAACTGCCTTGCATTTCGTCAAGCTGGCTAAAAGACCTGCTCGACAGCCCGGCAGAATGCTACAAAAAGCACCTCGACCCGCTACGGCAAGAATCCAAGCCCAGCGCCTCAATGCAGTTTGGGACGCTGGTACATTGCCTGGCATTGACCCCGCTGCAATTCGGCCAAGAATTTATCATTGACAGCATCAGCCGCCGCACCCAAGCCGGAAAAGCCCGGTATGCCAAATTGAGCGCCGCCGGAAAAATCATCATCACCCCGGATGACTTTGAACGCGCTCAATCCATAGTCGCCGCCCTCAAAGCCCACCCAGAAGCCAAGCAGCGACTCAACGGCGGACAGAAAGAACAGATTTTCATCCAGGAACGCGAACACGGCTTATTGCCGTTGAAAGCCCGCCTGGATATTTATCACCACGAACCGCGCCGAGTCAGCGAATTAAAAACCATCCACGACTTGAACAAGATGAAAAAGGCGATAAACCGCTACCGCTATCCACTGAGCGCCGCTTTTTATGCCGATATCAGCCAATTGCTATCCGTTCACTTCATCTTTGTACAGACCAGAGAGCCTTTTGAAGTAGAAACCTTTGAAATGACCCGCCTGCAACTACAGGATGGACGAGAACAGTATCAATCCGCCCTGCGCCGCTTCGATGACTGCTGGCGCCGGAACGAATGGCCCGAAGCCGAACCCGCCGTCCTGGACGATGACCCGCTGATGATGGATTTCGTTCCGGCGAAAGCGGCAACCCGGCAGCGGTTTGAACTGCCAGTGGGAGAACTGGCGCTGTAGTTAATCTGATTGACTGATCAAATAGTCAGGAGGTAATGATGTCAAAATATGTGATTGATTATATGGGCCGATGGAATTTATACACTAATACCCTCCCGCAAGGTGGCACAGTCATAGGCACTATCAAGCGCGATATTGGCGACGTTGGTGCGCTTGTTCGGATCGAAAATACGGGACTCTATGTGCAGGTCAACGTTGGAGTCAGCCGATCCCTTGACCAAAGAGCGGTCAACATCGCACTAAAGGCCCAAGATGGCGCGTAAAGCGCGGATCATTGGCTTGGCTGTGGATGTCAACGGCCAAGCGTGGGATGTGCGGGAGTACCGTCCGACATCCCACGGTTTCAGCATCGTGATTGGCTGGCCGCAAGGCGAGTCCAGAGGTAGAGGAGGTCGTGGGGTTGCCGTGGCGCCCACCCAAGCATTGGCCGAATATCTGGCGTTTACCCGCCTTAAAGATATTGAGCTGCCTATCGGTGGCACCGCGATCAAGAGATTACGCCGTGAGCTGGGTATCCACTGGGATTGGGATGTCTGGTGGCGTAGCCGATGCGATGATTTGCTCGATTTGACGCTGGAGGAATTCTGCGCTCGATATGGGTGTTCGATAGGGGCGGCCAGCCAGCGACGGACCGCGTTACGCAACTTTGCCCACACAACCGGAGCGGGCAATGGCGGCGCCAGCCGCAGCGACGGCGGCACGGCCACCGACACGCCCCAGACCGAACCCGCAAACCGCGACCGGGAAACCACACCAGCCCGACCAGGCCGCCGCGAACACGGGGTCTGAGGAGCAATGGAACGGAAAACCTTGGTAAGCCTTGATGTGACACTGTTGGGTCTACCCCCACCGGGAGTAACACCACGATCGTGACCGCTGGCTGGTAGCGCCCCGACCCGGCGCCAAGCGGAGGACCGTCGGGTACGGCAACGTAGTTCGAATGTTGCCATCATAATTCAATACATTTATATTATTTTAAATTATTTAATCCTTAATCAAGGAGCCCCGTCATGAACAACGAAGACCTCAAAAAGCAGCTAGGCCATCGCATCAAGGTTCGGCGCGTGGATTGCCGGCTGAAACAGGAGGAATTGGCCGACCGGATCGGCATGAAGCAGGGACAACTCAGTCAAGTCGAGCGCGGGTTGCTCGGCCTGAGCGTCTCCCAACTGGTGGCGATCGCTCGCGTGCTCGACTGTCAAGCTTCAGACCTGCTGGAGGAAGAGAGAAAGGTCGCCTGACTGACAGGACATTCGGAGGAAAGCCGACGGATAGCCGCGTAAATCGCCCATTAGCAGGCCATCTGATAAAAAAATGACATGTGTGTTTATTAGATGACGATTTTTTTAATCGAGGCGTTGATTACGGGTCAATTTGAGCCTATAAATAAAGCTCAACTAGACTTGCCGTTATTTGCCTTAAAAAGTGACAGTAGACCTTCAACAGGCTACCGCAAAAGCGGGCCATGACCGGACCCACGAGGGGAAACCACCGAACGATCACTCCCTAAGATTTTAATTTCATAGAAAAACCCAATGCCCGCTAGAGAGCTTGGCGGCATCAGCGGGCATTGGGCTGGTTCAATCCTTTTCCATGGGGATCATCCTGATGGACAGACTATCTTACGAGAATCGCCCGTTCCCTGAAAGACCCCGCAGCGGAAAGAGGGTTCAGCGGCCACGCGCCGCGTTCCTCGCCCCATGCGAAAGGGGGCGGATCATGAACAGCATATGCATCCGGCATTCCACACCGGAGCCTTTCCTGATCATTCGCCCATTCACCACCTCCAACCATGATGGAGGTGCATCATGAGGCATGTTCCGAAAAATCCCGAAGACGTGGCCGCGTTGCCGCCAGTGGTCGCCGAAATCGGCAAGATCCACTTTGAAGGCAACATCATTCCCCACCCGTGGTATCAGCGGATCACGCTGGAGTCCGGCAGGCCGGACTTGCCCGCCATCATCATCCTGGCCGAAATCGTCTACTGGTATCGGCCCTATCAAACCCTCGACAAACGCGGCAAGCCCCTACTGCGAAAGCACTTCGACGGCGACATGTTCCAGTGTACCGCCGCTTACTTCGAGACGAAGTTCGGATTGACGAAGGATCAGGCCCGGAAGGCGCTCAAGCGACTGGAAGACGCCGGCTATATCCGCAGGGAGTATCGGAGCATCGTCCAGCAGGGAATTCTGCGGAACAACATCATGTTCGTGGAGCCGATGCCGCTGGCGATCCTGGCGATCACACACACTGCCGTTGCCAGCGAAGCGGCATCCATAATGCCTGACCCCCCCTCGCCTGTAGGCGACACCCTCTCGCCTGTAGGCGACACCCTCTCGCCTGTAGGCGACACCCTCTCGCCTGTAGGCGACACCCTCTCGCCTGTAGGCGACACCCTCTCGCCTGTAGGCGACACCCTCTCGCCTGTAGGCGACCTCTTTAGGGGTAGAACGAGCAGTCGTGTCATGAGCCGCCACTGAGCAACCGGAAAACCTATACCTGCACAGTTTCCGCTTATTTGCCTTTCCGACAGGGTTTTCCGCACAGTTTTTCGCAGGTTGTGGGCCACATTAACGTCAGATTGCTACCCCTGTCGGAAAACATTGTTTTCCGATACCCAATGCAAATAGAGACCTATTTCAAATGGCGGCTGATGACACGACTGCTCGTTCTACCCCGTGTGCGCGAGGACGTCGCCAAGGTGTTTAACCTGCGCTTGCCGGAACCGGATCTCCTCAAGCTCAAGTACATCGCTGACCATACGCCCGACAGCATGCAGCAGTTTTGTCAGCGAGTCTTGCTGCC
>Ga0209573_1006072_pt1 | contig 10354 bp, 8 predicted proteins | sample TNRBio252014_DNA_FD_185870 | JGI IMG/M metagenome (GOLD analysis project Ga0209573, IMG submission 185870) | Wastewater treatment Type I Accumulibacter community from EBPR Bioreactor in Madison, WI, USA - TNR Reactor_6/25/2014_ DNA (SPAdes)... | ecosystem: Engineered > Bioreactor > EBPR >...
CCTCGGCGCCCTCCTCCGCCTCCACCGCTATTTCAAAACCCACGGTTACAAGGAGGACGCCGCCGCCCGACTAGCCGATCTCAATCTCGCCGCCAAAGCCCTCCCGAAAAAAGAGCGCACCACCCTCGATCTCGTCCACCTCGGCGAGGCTGCGCTCATCCTCGGAGCCGATCCGTCAAAGGTGATCGAGCAATACTTCGGTCCCGCAAAAATGGTAAAGATGAAAGGCAAGGAAGTCCCGCCCGGACTTCTCGAAGCCCACCTCGCCTCCGCCCGTCTCGCCGAAGCGAAGGAGGACCTGAAAAAAGCCGCGGAAGATTACGGGGCCGCCTTGAAACTCGCCCCGACCAACCCCGAGGCCCTCTTTGGCATGGCCAAGGCGCTTTTTCCCTCCGATCGCGAGGCTGGCACCGCCTACCTTGAGAAAACCCGCGCCGAGGCCCCATTGCATTTCGGCGCGCTCCTCCTCCAGACCGAGTCGGCGATCAATTTCGAACAATATGAGGCCGCGACCGAGTTGCTCAACCTCGTCGAGTCGGTCAATCCCCGCCATCCCGAAGCCCACGCCTACCGCGCCATCCTCGCCGAACTCGAGCGCAATGATCACGCCGCCTTTGAAAAGGCCCGCCAGACCGCCCTCTCCGTTTGGAAGGACAATCCCGAGATCGACTACCTCATCGGCCGCGTCCTCTCGCGCAAATACCGCTATCAGGAAGGTGCCGAGGCCCAGCAGCGCGCCCTCGCCTTCGATCCCGGTTTTCTCCCGGCCAAGCTCCAGCTCGCCCTCGACTATCTGCGCCTCGGCCGCGTCGACGAAGCCTGGCCCCTCGCCAAGGAAGTCGCCGCCGCCGATCCCTACAACGTGCTCGCCTTCAACCTTGAGGTGCTCGAAAAAGAGATCGCCAGCTTCGCCTCGGTGAAGACGCCCGACTTCATCATCCGCCTCCCTCCCGAGGAAGCCGAGATCTACGGTGACCGCGTCATCGAGATCCTGACAGAAGCCAAAAACACCCTCGGCGCGAAATACGGCCTGACGATCGACCATCCCACCCTCGTGGAATTTTATCCCGATCAGCAGGATTTCGCGATCCGCTCCTTCGGCTCGCTCGGCGGCGATGGACTCCTCGGCGTCTGTTTCGGCTCGGTCGTGACGATGAACAGCCCCGGCAGCATCACCGCCTCGAAGAGCAATTGGGAGGCGACCCTCTGGCACGAGTATTGTCACGTCATCACCCTCACCGCGACGAAAAACAAGATGCCGCGCTGGCTCAGCGAGGGCATCTCCGTCTACGAGGAAAAGCAGCGCCAGGCGAACTGGGGTCAGGAGATGAACCCCGACTACCGGAAGATGATCCTCGAGGACAAGGCCCTCACGCCCGTGCGCGACATGAGCCAGGCCTTCTTCCAGGCGAAGGACTCCATGGCGGTGATGTTCGCCTATTACCAGAGCATGCTCGTCGTCGAGCACCTCGTGAATACCCACGGACTCGAGAAACTGCGCGCCATCCTCGCCGACCTCGGCGAAGGCGTCCTCGTGAACGACGCCATCGCCCGTCACACCGTGCCGATGGAGGAGTTTGAAACATCCTTCGCCCTCTTCGCGACGAATCTGGCCGAGGCCTACGGACCCGGTGTCGACTGGACCAAACCCAAGCCCGAGGAGATGAATCCCCGCGTGCTCCTTTCGATCGCGACCTATCTGAAGGAACATCCGAACAACTTCGAGGCCCGCCGCCTCCTCACCGAACAGCTTCTCGAAGTGAAAAACTGGGATGCCGCGATCGAATCGGCCGACGCCTTCATCACCCTGCTCCCCGACTACACCGGCCAAGGCAACGGCTACACCCTCAAGGCCCTCGCCCTGCGCAGCAAGGAAGACGCCGCCGGCGAAGCCGCCGTGCTGGAATTGCTCGCGGCCCGCTCGGCCGAGGCCTTCCAGGCCTATCAGCGGCTCATCGAGGTGAATTTTGAAAAGGGCAACTGGGACGGCGTCATCGCCAACGCCGCGCGCGGACTCGCGATCAATCCCTTCACCGAGCGCATCCACTATTGCAGCGGTTGCGCCCACGAAGCCAAGGCGCAGCCCGCCCTCGCGGTGAGATCCTTTGAGAACGCCCTGCGCCTCAATCCCGCCAATCCCTCGGAGGTGCGCTTCCGCCTCGCGCGGAATTTGAGAGGCGAGGATCCCGCCGCGGCGAAACGCCACCTCCTCGATGCCCTCGCCGATTCGCCCCGGTATCGTGAGGCGCATGGGATGCTGCTCGAAGTCGTCGAGGGCCGCCCACCGTCTCCCCTTCCCGCGGCACCAAACCCGGGACCCAATCCGGGAACAGCACCGGCTCCCGTTTCGGAGGGTCAGAAGACACCCGGTTTCCACGTCAAAACCGAAAGCCCCGTCAGCCCTGCTCCAAAAACCACCGATCCTTCCGGAGAAAGCGGCATGCCTCCCGCGCCCAAACCCGCGAAGCCGACTCCAGGAGCGGCTCCGGCTCCGGCCCCGAAGGCACCGGCACCAGCCCCGACGGAAGAAGAGCGCCGACGGAGGGTGCCACTCCCCGGAGCCGCGCCAACGCCCGTCCCCGTCCCGCAATGATGGAGCAGCTCCCTTCCCTCGCCGAAATCGAAGCGGCCAAGGCGCTCATCCGCCCGCACATCCGCGAGACTCCTACCTATCGCTGGCCTCTTCTGGAGAAGGACCTCGGCGTCGAAGTCTGGGTGAAGCACGAGAATCACACGCCCGTCGGCGCTTTCAAAATCCGCGGCGGGCTCGTCTACCTCGATGAGCTGAAACGCGCCGAGCCCGACACCGCCGGCATCATCGCCGCGACCACCGGCAACCACGGCCAGTCCATCGCCTATGCCGCCCGCGAACACGGGATGCGCGCCGTCATCGTCGTGCCCCACGGCAACAACCCCGAGAAAAACGCCGCGATGCGCTCGCTCGGAGCCGAACTCGTCGAACACGGCCGCGAGTTCCAGGAGGCCCTCGAATACTCCCGCGAACTCGCCGCCCGCGAGGGACTCCATGCCGTGCCTTCCTTCCATCCCTGGCTCGTGCGCGGCGTCGCCACCTACGGGCTCGAGCTCTTCCGCTCCGTCGCCGATCTTGATGCCGTCTTTGTTCCCATCGGACTGGGCTCGGGCTTTTGCGGACTCGCCGCGGCACGCGCCGCCCTCGGACTGAAAACCTCCCTCATCGGCGTCGTCTCCGAACACGCCCCGGCGTATCAGTTGTCGTTCCGTCAGGGTGAATTCATCGAACAGCCCAGCACCACCCGCGTCGCCGAAGGGGTTGCCTGCAAAACCCCGAACCGCGACGCCCTCGAGCACATCCGGGCGCACGCCCACGACGTCGTCACCGTGAACGACGACGAAGCCATCGACGGCGTCGCCGAGTTGCTCCGCTGCACCCACCAACTCGCCGAAGGGGCGGGCGCGCTCTCGTGGGCCGCCTTGAAAAAACATCGCGAAGCCTGGCAGGGCAAACGCGTCGCCGTGATCCTCTGCGGCGGCAACGCCAGCACCGCCCTGATGCGCGAAGCGGTCGCACGGCTTTGTTAGCCATTAAGAGATGGGACGAAATTCACCAATTGTTTCAGAAAAGGAGTCTCGGCTTGAGCCGTATCCATATGTCTTTGTCGTAAGTAACGGCATTGCTTTCGAACTAGATGAGCGAGATCGAGAGTATCTTGAAACACCATTCATTCCTGGTGATGGTGCTCGGCCCAACGTAAAGCGGAATTATGAGACAAAGGATCCTTGGGGTCGTTTCGAGCAAGGATTCTGTCTCCGTCAGAAAGTTCCAAAGGATCTACCGGTCCGCCCGTCTCCTATCGAAGGCAGAACTGACCTCACGGATTCAGAGCGATTGCTTGTCATTGCAAAGGCAGCCGGAGCCACAGTCTCTGACAACGGAATCGGAGGATTCACCATTTCGTATCCCGAAATGGGCTAGCAAGTCAGTGATTTCTACGAGCCCACCGCCCCCGTCCACACGTCCACCTCGCCGGACCATCCGAGCCGTCGCAACGCTTCGGTAATCGAGTCGAGATCGGGTTCGACGATGCCTTCCTCGAGGATCTGCTTTTCATCGGCGGGATCCTCGGGATTCACGGCACACGCGATCGCCCAGCAAGCCCACGCGCGCCAGGATCGCACTTCAGGACGGGGACCGCTCATGCGCGTCGCGAGATGTTGGAAATGCCGCCGCGGATTGCCGACAAAATCCTCCTCGCGCCGGTGTTCGAGGATCCATCGCAGAGCCGCGTAGGGCGGCGGCCATTCGATCAAACCGGGCTCATCGCCACGCAAATCGGCGGAGAAAGCCCGGTTCAACATGAGGATGGCCTGCGCCGGCAATCCTTTCTGCCAGAGCGCCTGGCCGCAGGCGAGCGCGAGCCGATAGAAAGCCTCGCCCCGATCCTCGCCCACCGCCCGGATCGAGACGGCCGAGAGCCCCGGATCGGCGGAGGGGAGATGAGGGCACGGCGGGAGCAGGTCCATCTCAAGAACGCTCGAAGACAAAGGTGCCGAAGGAACCCGGCACGTGGAAGTCGGGCTTCTCCGTGCCCGGATGGATCCAACTGATCCAATCCTGCACCACACCCTCGGGACCATGGGAAAACTCAGCCCGGTAGACGCCCGCGATCATCTCATCGCCTGACAAACACCCCAAATCCCGCAGCACCGCGAGCGGAATCGTCCCCTCCACCTCGTATCCGCCCTCGACGAATTCCCCCGCGAACTCGAGTCCGGGGAAACGCCAGGTCGGGTCGAACTTGCGGTGATAGATCGCCTCGTAGTCGTAGACGCCGCCCCGCGGGTCCATCTCCGCGCCGTAATAGGGCGTGCTGAGATCGCGGGTCGAAGCGAAAAAGAGCTCGACCCGGTCGGACCCAAGCACGGCCTCGCCGGGATCTTCGTGCGGATCGAGTATAAGGTCGTCGTCCTCCACCTCGAAACGGAATTTGAAGAACTCCTCGTTCCAGACCGCGCGGAAGATCGTGAGAGGCGCCGGACGATCGAGCCAGGGAAACTGGAAGTCTTCAAGACGCTCCCCCGCAAAGGGATCGAGCGTGGCGGAATGGCGGACGCGGTAGGTTTTCATCGGGCGCAGTTTAGGGAAGGCCCGGCGTCCGGGCAAGGTCGGGGTTGCGGGGGGAGGCCAGCGACATGAAACGGCTTTGCGGCTCAACCGGAAATCAATTCCTCCAGATTCCGCACCCCGGCGCCCGTTTTAGTCCGGTGAGGTTTCGGATTGAAAATGATGACGAGCCCGTTTCCACAGCGAAGCCCAAAAGGCGCAGAGTCCAAGTGAGGCGAAAGTTGTGATAGAAATGAAAATAACCCGAATGTTCGCGGGAACCTCGAACTGAATGAGAAGCTCGCCTGTCTTCACTATCGTGTATGCGGCACCGAGAAAGAGCGCCATTAGCCCGGAAATCCATCCGATTGGGCTCCGCGCCCAGAGGCCAACCGCGAGCGCGACGAGGGCTACGCACACAAGTGCCAAAATCGTTCCCGTCAGAACAGAATCCGGAAAACGCGTTTGCAGCCTCGGAGTCAGGATTCCGACGACGCCGATCACGGCGATCACGACTGCGATCAGATTTCTCATTTATCGACGGTTGTCAGGTCGCAGGCGACGTCGAAGCCGTTTCCTTTCGACCCGTGTTCTGACGGATTTTCGTGTATCCGTTTTCGAGGAGGTACTTCTCGAGGGCCGGAAGAGACTCAAACTCATGTTCCGTCATCTCGAAGAAGAAGCTCTCCGCTCCACAGTAATTGTTCCTGCTGTGAAACAAAGCCCCATCAGAAGTCTGGATGGCAACGGCGTCAAAGCCCGCCCCGGAACAGCAGCCGTGTTCGAGAAGGGCACGAAAAGAGTCCCCTGACTTGAGACCGATCTTCATGATGCCAGGGTCTTCGCTGCCCGTGCTGAGAATCACAGTCGCTTCGCTGAGAAATCGATTTGCCCTCCAATTCAAGATGATGCGGTGCCATGGGACCGCAAGCATCACCACCGAGATCACCGTAAGGATCGTGATCGTTCGCCGCTTCATTTTGATGTGAGAGCTTATCCGCCGTCGCAACCCACGAAGTTCTGCAAGAACTGCTTTCTCCTATCGACGAGTAATGTCATCTACAATAGCTCGAATACGAGCAGGGGTAGCCGTTGGAACGCTCGTCCCAGCAACCACGGTTCCGTTCTTATACCATAACGCCTCTGCGTTTCCTCCTATGAATATTCCTTCATTCTGGAAATGTTCGATGAACTGCTCAGCAACATCCCAATCGAGCACGCGGAACACAAAGCCCCGAGGGAGAGCAATCGTGGATAAGGCTGCGCAGATGTTTTTGAATCCAACGATTGCCGGACCAGACCAGAACGCGATCAAGAACACCAGTCCATTCGTGAGCCGAAGTTCCGCCTCTTCAGCGTTGGGCACGAACTCGTAAGCAGAGAAGGTGTCCCCGCTGTATTCACGCAGTAGCTGCAAACCGTCTTGTGCTCCGGGCATTCTTGGTCAGCAGGGCGAATGGAAGGCGGCAGCCGTTCCATCTCGCCCCTTGTTAGGGGTGGTTTTTTGTTCGACGCGGTAGGCGACGAAGGCCTTGATCTGTGAGCACAAAACTGCCGGAGTCGCCCCATTCTGACAAGGAATTTCCCCACCGCGGGGCCTTGATCAGACCCTTTTCCGGGCGCGGAGCGCCCCAGCAGATCCCTCGCCGATCTCGTTCAAAAACACCCCACCACCTCCCCCAATCCCGTCACCACCGCATCGACACTCTCCCGCGCCTCCCGCTCCCCCACCCCGCCCAACCGCAAACTCCGCACATCCCCCGCAAACAACCCCGTACGAAATCCGACGGCGGTCGCAGGAACGACGTCCTTTTTCCAGTCGTTGCCGAGGTAGAAGATTTCGCTCGCGGCGATCCCGAGTGCGGCAGCCCGTTCCCTGAGCGTCTCAAAGAGTCGCAAGGAAGGTTTGCCCTCGCCCTCTTCGAACGAAAAGACCCGCAGGTCCGGATGAAAGCCGAGGTCATCAAGACCGGCACCGAACAATCCTTCCATCACCGGCAGGGTGTAAAACTGCGCGTTGGAGATGATCCCGATTACCAAGCCCCGCGCGCGCAGATCGGCGAGCAATTCGATCGCCCCCGGCATCGGCCAGACGGGATGGACGCGGCACTCGTGTTCCAGGATGATGCGTTCCAGCTCCTCCCGACTCGGCACGGGATGGCCGCTCTCGGCGAGCGCCTCCGCCCAGACCTCGCGGATCTCGACTTCGGGGAAGGCGACTCCTTCGGCGCGACGACGTTCGTGATGGAGGGCGATCGTTTTCCCCAGCAAATACCCCACCCCCGGCATCCCCTCGGGATCGGGCTCGGGACCGGATCGTTCTCCGCCGGCATCGGAAATGAGGAGCGTGCCATAGAGATCGAAGACCACCGCGCGGATGCCCTCGAGCCTTGGCAGCTTCGGCGCCATTCCCGCGGGTTCGGCCGCGAGGAGCTTCATCGTTGCTCGGACGTGCTCGACGAGCCGGCTCATCCGTTGCGGAGGAGGTTGAGCCTCGCCGGATTGAGGAACTGGGCGAGCACCTTGCGTGTCGCGAGATGACCCACCTTGCCAACGGGACTGAGGAGGACACGGCCGTAGACTTCCTCGAGCCGCTCCGCGTAGTTTTCGAGACTGTAGACCCGGCGGATGAGCTCGCGCCTTTCCGAGATCTCGCGAGCCGGATAAAGCGCGAGCGGAGGTATCGCGATCTTGTCGAGGAGGGCGGGATCGTCCTTCAGTTTCCGGAGAATGCGCACCTGGAAGGGTTCGCTCAAGACGCCGAAATCGATGCGTCCCTTCGAAATCCACGCCTTCAGGGTCTGCTTCACCGCGTTGCGCGGGAGCGGGCTGTCGTAGGCGAGGTAACTGCGCCGCAGCATCGACTCGACCGCGTCGGCGAGTTCCTTCTCATCGAGCCAGTCGACGGGCACGTCGATGCGGCGGTAGAGATTGCCCATGTGGATGCCGTTTGCCTCGAAATCGCGCGTGATCTCGGGCAGGTCGCGGCCCATGACCGGTTTCCCGGCGATCCAGGGCTCGAGAAAGGCGAGTCCGAAACCCTCGGCGATGCTGGTCGTGACGATGAAGTCGGACCACCCTAACAAATCCAGAAACGGATATTCGTCCCCGTCGGCGAGCCCGAGGGTGACGGGCAGATCGAGTTCCTTGGCGAGGCGGCCCCATTCATCGTGGGTCTCCTGCCACTCGGGATTCTCGGGGCGCATGCTCGTGGCGAAGTCGACGCGGTCGCCGTAGATGAGCGCTAGCAGCAGGATCTCGCCGATGTTCTTCCGCCGGATTCCCCGGGTCGGGTAAAAGGCGAAAAGTTTCCCCTTCGAGAAGGGCCGCTCCTCCGGCGTCGCCCGCACCGCGAGATCGGGGATGGCGTTGGGGATAACGTGCAGGTTCGACGCGGCGATCCCGGCGGCGCGGAGGAAGTCGTGGTCGCGCCGGTTGATCGTGGCGTAGTGGATCTGCTTCGCGGTCGGGTAGAGCGTCTCCTCGAAATTCGCCTGCGAGTCGAAGAAGGAGCGCTGCGTCGTGTAATTGCTCGGACGCCCGTCCTCGGAGAAATCGTGGATCTGCAGCACGACCCGTTCGCCCTGCGCGGCGAGTTCACGGATCACGCTGGGAAAGAGGACGTTCTTGGCGAGGGTCGGATTGTGGAAATGCCAGAGATCGGGAGCGCCACCCAAGGCGGCGACGGCTTCCTTCTTCAATTCCTCGGCGAGGCTCTCGGCGACGACGGTGCTGCCGCTGCGCCGGTAGTTCAGCGCCGGGATCACCCGCACTCCGTCCTGTCTCGAGCCCGGCAAGGCCGGCTCGCCCGAGAGGATCACGACCTCGTCGCCCTGACTCGTGAGCACATCGCGGGCCGACTCGATCACCCGCGTGACCCCTCCCCGCCGCAGATGGTAGTGCACCATCGCGATCTTTCTCTTTTCCCTACCGGCCATGACGTTCGCGATATTCGGGCAAGGTAATCATGGGAGGCCGCTCTTCCTCGAAAATCTCGCGGGTGACCTGTTCGTAACGGTGTCCCTCGGCCTGGAACTGGCGGAAGAGTCCGTGGAATTCGGGCAGTTCCTTCACCATACCGTAGTCGCGGAGACGCTTCATGAATCCCTGGAGGATGCCGAAGGCCATCTTGCCGAGATCGCTCGTCGGCTGATTCCGGTGGATGCGGTTGTCGAGATCGGTCTGGGCGAAGGCATCGAGGCCGCTGCTCTGATAAAGGTCGACGAGGTGCGCGGTCTCGACGCCGTAGCCGATCGGAAAGGGCAGGCGCTCGAGCACCTCGCGGCGCACCGCGTATTCCCCCGAGAGCGGCTGAATCAGTGCGGTCAGCTCGGGGAAAAACATCGAGAAGAGCGGTCGCACGAGGATCTCGGTGACGCGCCCGCCGCCCGAGGGACGCATGTCGTCGGAGACGGCGAGGGGCCGGTCGTAGAAGGCCTTCACATACTGGATCTCGGGCCGGTAGATGAGCGGGGCGACGAGGGCGCTGGCGAATTTTGCGTGGATGTTTTTGATGTCGGCGTCGACGTAGCAGATGATGTCGCCGCGGAGCTGGTGGATCGCCTTCCAGAGATTCTCGCCCTTGCCCGGCTTCGATCCGTATTGCGGGAGGATCTCGGAGGAAAGGTAGGTATCGGCCCCGAAGCTCGCCGCGATCTCGAGGGTGCGGTCGCTCGATCCCGAATCGATCACGGCGATCTCGTCGATGAGCGGATAACGGTCCATCAGCTCGCTCTTGAAGACGATGATCTCCTTCCCGATCGTCTTCTCCTCGTTGAGCGTGGGGATGCAGAGGCTGATGGTGAGACCCGCCTCGCGCTTCGCCCGCACGAGTTCCTGCATGTCCCAGAACTCGCTGTGGTGGAAGGTGTTCGTCTCCAGCCAGCGGGAGATGCGTTGATCGAGGTCGGGCATGGGGGTGTTTGTCAGGATAGTTTCTTCTCGTCCATGAACTGGAGCACCGAGACGATCTGGGCGAGTCCATCGAAGATGGGCTCGAGCGAGATGGCCTCGGACGGGGAGTGGCGATTCTCTCCCTTCGTGATCCCCAGCGTCAATGACGGAATGCAGCGGTCGAGGAGAAGGGCGAGCTCGGAAACGCTCGGGGCGACATGCGACTCGATCCCGAGGAGATCGAGGGTCTCACGGGCATGGCGCACGAGCGGGTGATCGGTTCCCAGATCCCCGGGACTGCGGTGCGCGATCATCTCGAGGGAGGCGGTGAGACCGTCCCGGCCAGAGGCGGCGGCTACGGTCGCGGCGATCTCTTTT